>Ga0307508_10000527_pt1 | contig 45416 bp, 52 predicted proteins | sample 9_EM_MG_FD_203089 | JGI IMG/M metagenome (GOLD analysis project Ga0307508, IMG submission 203089) | Populus trichocarpa ectomycorrhiza microbial communities from riparian zone in the Pacific Northwest, United States - 9_EM | ecosystem: Host-associated > Plants > Roots > Unclassified | place... | reverse complement strand
CCCATGGGTGAACGGGTCTTCGTGGCAACCCGACTTCTGAAGGTAGAACTCCAATTCCAGTATGTCGAGGTCGGTGCATGTGCCATTCTGGACCACGGACAAAATCGTATTGCAGAGAAGTTCCTGAGCGACGGCTTTGAAACGCTCAGACATCTCTTCCGCAGTGGTCAATGTCGAAAAGTCGAGCAGAGGTGCAAGACCAAGGCACGAGTCTGGGCTCTGATTCTGGGAAGTGTCGCCAAGGTCATGCTTACCCTCAGCATCGACCGTATTGTTATCTTGTCCAAGTCTCGAAGTTTTGCGAGCATGGGAGTCTGATTGGGGATTCAGAATTTAGTAGGCATCAGTTCAGTGAGAACAAACAACGTTACCTTCGCCCTCCACAATTATATCCAACGCGTCACGATCCTCGAGCTTTCTTTTGCTACCATTCATCTGAAAATTTTGTCAATAAGCAGGAACTTGTCGCTGCTTAACGCGAAGTTCTCCGGCACAACGCAGTTACAATGGACTTCCGTAATTTGGTGTTGCAACTGTATTGGCGCCAAGCCATCGACCGGGTTTGCGGCGGTCCTGCACACAGTGCCACGGTCGCAGAGGATTCATGAGATCCGGAGATCGGCGACCAGAGGGGTTTCAAGGTGTCTTTACCGTTGCGGTGACTCCTGCCACAGCGCCAGACCACTTGTATGGCCTCAATATCCCTCATTGAACTTCGCCGTCGGGACCAACTGATCGCACAACTCTTCAGGACACTCCGAGTCTCAGGTGCGTTTCAAGTCGAGCATTGTCTGGCTATGCCTCACACATCCTAGACGATTTCCCACTGTGGCGCATTCCAACGTGGAAGTCGTGAGCTGCGGCAAACCCACCTTACCGAACACCGAACTTGTACCGAACAGTTTGGTGTGTTCCTTCTCGCCTGGAATGGCACCCGTCCAGAACTGACAGGGCTATGCGCATGTAATCTCCGTGAGTTCAGAGTCGGGATTTTTAGTTGTAAATGAGGTTAATTCGAGCCCGACTCAGGTCGACTACGCTATTGTTGTCGGGAATGCATTTCTTTGGATGAACCTGTGCTAGACATCATCCTTGGAGAGTGACACTGCCGTCAGGATGTAGGTGCGCGCCCGCCTTGTTGATTGTAATCGTGTTTCAACACGTGTTTGCCTCACCTTTTCTCACCACGCGATTATCAGCCCCCTGCGGTGCGCATCATATCAGCTTCGCCCAATGGAAACGCGTATCGAGTAGGTGCCTCCTGTCCGCCTGCGCATGGTTGACCTCATCGAAACCGCCAGGCATGTCTTAGATAAAACGCCGTTGTCGGCTTCCTCGCCGCATCTTCTCTTTGCACCCCCGCCTCGTCCAACAGCCTTGAACCAATCTCCTCGTCCCATTTCCTGATTCTATCTATTCCTTCAAGCTTTCACTCTTTCCCCAACCATGGCGGCTCCTCCCACTCCTCAGAGAAAGTCGACCTTTCGTTCGCGCGTCGGAGGGGCAATAAAGCGGTCATCCACTGCGTTCAGCATTCCAGGTTTGCCAAACCGTGGAAACTCGGTTACGCCTCCGCCCCCTCAAGACTCAGATACTGCATCTATTACCGGGTCTGTTTCTGGTAAACTTGACCGGGAAGACTCTACCTCATCTCTCACCAAAATCGACACGACACCTCCACAAGCACCTGTCACCGTTTCGAGCGCACCAAGTCCTATCCCAGAATCACCTGCACGCGAGGCTGCGGCGTTGGCCGCTGAACCACATCCTGCCGCAGCCAAGGCTCCATCTCCTCTTGTAAATGAAGTACTCAAGGCTGATGCTGCGTCTGAGCAAGGTTCTATTCCCCCCCGATCAGTCTCAGGGACGCCACCTGCCTCGGAGTCTGTTTCTGCCACAACGACTCCACCACCTCAAGCCTTTGTGGACATCGCACCCGTCCTCACGGCCGAACCAGAGGAATTCCCTGCTCAACCACCGGCCGCCCCGTCTGCGCCGTCGTCTCGCCCTGCTTCGAAGTCCGGCACACCCCCACACCCAGCTACGGTACCTCCCTCGGCCCCTGTCACGCCCGCTGCGCTTTCTACATCTGCCTCTGGTTATTTCAGCGATGTTCATATTCCACGCTCGACGACGCCCGCTGGACTTGACAGCGACCCCGACACCAACGTTTGGGCGGATCTTCGTGTTGGAGCCGCAACGGGCTCCGAGAGCGGCTCAGAAGCGCCGCGAGGGCGTGCGTTGACGAACCAGCAATCCAAGTCATCTCTGCGTCCCCGAGACTCCTCCATGGCCTCCTCACAGGTCGCCGCACCACCGCTACCTCAAAGCCGAACTACCAGCCGGAAGGCCAGTGGCGTCATCCAGTCACGCCAGACAGAACTAGCTGATGTCACCAAGACCTGGAGTAGTTCGAGCGACATGGGGTTCGCCAGCAAGACGGGTCCTCCGTGAGTTTCTCGGGTGATTTCGGTGGGGCTGTGTTGATTGGACAACCGTGTTTGTGTTTGATAGCTTGCACGAGGATGTGAAGCCGGCGGTGGTACAAGGGCAAAGTGTCACTGTTGTTTCTCCGACGGAAACGATACACGTCCCTGAGTGAGTATGGTTGTATCATCTTCCCGAGGATGTGAGTTTCTGAGGAATATTACAGGGATATCGATCCCCGTTCGCCGCGTGACGATACGATGATTGCACCAACCGAGCCACAGGTGCCATTGCCTGCGATGTATGAGGTTATGGCTACCGGGTGAGCGTTCGAGAGCTATCTAGTGTCCATACCCGTGCTGATGTAGACGTCCTAGACCTCTTCGTCAAAATTCCAGCCATTTCGACCGAAGCCTTAGCGATAGCGGGCGCTATTACTCGCGTGCTACCGAGTAAGTCATCCTGATCACTAGTGTATCGTACATCGCCTCACGCTTCGTTCTGCATCTTAGTGAAACTCGACCCCTGATCTCCCGACCCTCGACACCGCCCATCATCACCAGCTTCCCCCCTCATACCGCCTCAAGCCAGATCGCACAGTCGTACCGTTCTGGAAACCCAACCGTGAGCCAACCGGTTCCGCAGTGGGCACAGCCGGCACGATTCGACGTCAACGGTTCTGCGCGCAACTACGCGTACGGCTCTACTACACGGCCCCATGTCAACCGTGGATGGACCGAATATGCGCTCCCACACGGGGTTCGCTACTACGTGAACGAAGACACTCGGGCGATCACGGACCTTGACCTCCGGAACTTGACCAAACTCGACGAGGCCACGAATGTCACCGAAACATCTGACGACGTTCCCGAGGGCTGCGAGCTGTGGATTCGTACGGGGAGCAATGGGAAGAAGGGGTGGTTGAAACACAAGGCAGGCAGTGAACCTGTCCTCTTTTGGGTGGACCATCGCCATCGTCGGGTCCTCAATGAGACTCCATCGGATGACTATGTGTCATCGGGAGAGGATGATAGTAAGCCAGGCGTGATGCTTCATTTATCGTTTTGGTTGCTCACGTGGATGCGATAGGACTTGATGATGAATACAGGTATTGGACGTTCATCGAGATGCACCCGGCACACATCCCACGGGGGATCGTGGAGAGTGCAAGAAAGGATGCGATCGATGCACTCCATTGGTCATATACTGATCGTCTTCTCACACACCCACATCTACCGCCCACCCCGCCGCCTTTCAGCCAAGACGAGTGCATAGAATTGTTCAAGCTCCTTAATGGTTAGGCCTACATTGTTTCGTTTGAGTTCGATCCTTGCCTAACCGCGTCATTCAGACTCGAATCATCCGATCACCGCAGCATACACTCGGACGGTAGCTCGCATTCTTTTGCGTGCTGGTGAGTATCATTGGCTACATTTTATCGGGCATGACGTCTCATCGTCATTCCAGCGCATTGGAGCCAGGCCAACTTCCGACCTTACAAACCACTGCCTCACGATGTCTCGTATCAAGTGCCCGCAAGGAGCACGCCGATCCTCCGCACTATTTTCGAGTTCTTCGTTGGGGTTTTATGTCTCGGGATACCTTTCTTGTTCATGGATAGGGCAAGATACCATGGCCAGTTTGATGTCGAGGGAAGTCATCTCCCTGAAAGTACTACGCCGCTGTTCATCATCGGCGGCTGTGCATGCCTGGTGGTGAGGTTTCCTAATGTCGTATTCTGTGCGTGTGCTTATCGCGCCACCGTTTCAGTCTGCGATCATCCTCAGTGCCTCGGTAACGCTCATGTCCTTCCCTGGGCTGGACAGCATCGCGCGGATCGGCGGTCTCGTGGCTATCACGTGCTCCGTCTTGAGCATGGTCACTTCTTTTGCCTCCATCTTTCGCTACAAAGCTGAGATGGCGCGCGGGACCGGTCCGTCTGCAGAGGGCTTTGTGATGCTCTCGGTGAGAATGATCCTCCTTTGCTTCGTGTACCCTGGGACTGACGCACTGACGGACGTTCACAGCGCCGGAGCTTCATGCTTTCGCTTCCCCTCGTCTTCCTCGCCTACTCGGTTGCGGGGTTCGTCACCGGCGTCGTCATCTACTCCTTCCGAAGCGCCACCATCAACTTGGCGAGTGCTGGCTCGCCTGCGGCTGCCAAGTTTGACGAATACACGCGGTTCATGGTCGTTGGTGTCCTTGGAGCGCTCGTGGGCGTGTTGATCGCTTCCACGATGGCGGCACGGAGGTAAATGACGTAGGGAGGGAACATCACATAACACAGTATGGATGTTTCGCATGCATGACTGTTTCTCGCTTTCTTTTCCGACATATGAATTTGGGGGAGCAGTTAAAAAGATATCTATTCTTGATGTATCCTGTTGTACATTTCTCGGTCATGTGCATATATGCGATGAACCTTTGGGCGAATTTTTGAAAACCCTGGCAAGACAGGTACTCTGCAGGAGTGAATACCGACGCCAGGTCGTGACTCAGCGATAAGGCTGCCAAGGGGAAGCCTCGGATCAACGCCATGGGACAGCCATGTGCCAACAGTACTTGGCATCCTGTGACCGAGCGCGAAAAATGCGAGAAGTTCACGAGCAAAGTTGAGCCGCAGAAGGAGCCGCACCGCACTCTGACCGCATCACGACGCATCGGCGGAAACGCCTCGATGACGTTGTTCACGATGATCATCATGATCCTTACGACGTTCGTATCCGAAGCAGAGGCGAGAAAAATGATATGATATGAGCAGGTGGGCTGTGGTGGCTATCTAAGTTACTAGATGGGAGAGGCATGTTCCATATGTGACTGATAGGCTAAATGAACGTGGAGTCTTTGCTGGAGATGGTCTTCTGGGGATATGTAGCATAGATCATCACTTACGATGTGATATCCCCCGTATCCACCCGGTGATGAAACTACAAGCAACTCCACACAATCAAGGGTGCTGTTGCGTGGGTACGTGTCTGTCCAGTCAATGTCGGCTGCTTTTGCTCTGTCCCAAACTTGGATGGCGGGGCGTCATCGCGTCATCTATGGCTTCGTAAAGGCACGACCATCACCACATGATCTTCCTCTTTCCTGACCCCATCACAGACCTTATACTCACCGTAGACAGACAAGTTCAAGTTCACAAAGAGACAGATGGTTTCAAAGACAAGGATCGGGCCGGCGATAAGCGAATATGTCTTTTAGAAACCAACCTTGCAAGGGGTGATAAAAAGCTTATCGTCGAATGTGGAAATGTGCCGAGATGCCGGGTGGTAAGCTGTGAGGGCACTTGAATGAGTTCTTTTTACCGAAGTACCGGGTGTGCGAAGATATAAACGCTTGCCCGGTGGGACGAGCAGCTCCACTCTTCCCTTCTCGTTCACGTCGAACATGACTTGGGCAGCTGCTCCCATCTCCATAAGTGCAGTCATCGATGACAAGCTCTTTATCGGAAAGTACGTTCTCCCCTGAGCATTGGATTCGAGTAGTCTTACCTCCCACTCAGTCTATCGGCAGCCTTATCGCAAGATGTTCGAAAAAAATTGGGAATAACCCATCTGCTATCAGTCTGCACGGAACATACCTTTGATCCCCGACCTAATGCCATGGTCATTCCTGTGCAAGACTCAGAGTATGAGGATCTCCTTATCCACCTTCCCAACGCTTGTCTCTTCATCGAGACAGCCCTCAGCCATGGCGGGAAGGTCCTCGTTCACTGTGTGATGGGCATATCCAGGAGTGCCACCGTTGTTTGTGCCTACCGTGAGTTTCTTCCCCCCTTTTTTGTTCAAGTGCCAAGCATTCACGTTGCCCTCTCCGCTTCCAAGTCATGGTAATTCAACGGCTTTCCGTCTCAGCAGCAATACAATACGTTCGCAAACGTAAGCCCATGCGGAGCCCACCTGACCAATTTAGCTCATACGCACCCTGATTTGATCACAGGTCGCCCCGAAATCCATCCAAATTATGGCTTCGTGAGACAGTTACACGCATTTTCAGAATGCCGCTACAGGCCATCATGCACCAACAGTGAATATATCGCTTGGAAACGCAGACAAAAACGCGAGGTCACTAAATACTTGAACCTCCTCACTGATTGCATCCCCGTCGTTCCGGATCAACTATACCTCACAAGGTTTGTTTGTTTGATCAGCGAGCTTCGCATGTTTGATAGAATCATCGCCAGCGAATTTCCGGGAGATGCCGACGCTGCGGAGTCTCTTCTGCTGGATCTAGGGACTACATATTTGCTTTCGATTTCTTCTGCTCAACTTCCAAAACCCACTCTCCCTTCGACCTTTCAACATTGTTTTGTCGACGTCCCCAATAATGCACGAGAAGCTCTGTTACTTGAGCTACCTTACGTGTGTAAATTCATAGGCGACGCGATCGCCCGCGGTGGCCGAGTGCTCGTCCAGTGCCGCGTTGAGCTCAGGGCATGTATTGTAGTTTGTGCTTATCGTGAGAGGCATTGTACCGGTTCTGCGTGGTCGTTCTGCTCACTCCTTTCTAGTTATGGCTTCACGGAATATATCTCCTCGTCAGGCATCTGCGGTTCTGGAAGCAGGTACGTCAGAGACTCTTCTAACCGACCCTCTCTTGAATACGCTTATACAGCCCTTCCACTTTACAATCCTACAACCATATTTTATCGTCATCTTGAGTTATTCGCCGCGTGCAATTGCCGCCCTACCGTTGATCATCCCACCATACACGCTTGGCTGGCTGAGCAGTCCGGTGGCCCCACCTTCAAACTTCCTACAAAAACACAGTCGATCACAAAGACGGCTACCATTACCACTAACCCTCCTTCTCTGACGATCACTGCCACCCTGTCGAATCGTGTTCCCTCGCCGTCGATCGATGCATTTGATATGACATCTCTCAATGAGGCACTGTCGCGGTGTCAGACGACGAGGGTTATATCATGATGTGGGGAGCAAGAGTCTGATCGTCCTTCACGATAGTTTCGCGATGAACGTTTACTAGTGCTACCCTGTATCATTTAATACGCTATATCTCCTAGTTTACTTCGTCACGTGTATCAATCTCCCACACAACCAGCAAGAAGGTTCTGCCAGCGAAAGCGTTACCGTGCCCGTGGCGTTTTCTTGTCAAGTCGACCGTCAAACGAGCTCGACGCTCGTAACGTTATTAAACCCGAGATTGTTAACGTATTCGAATCGCCTCTGGGTCGCCTCGTGTTCGACCTCATTCTGTTGGCTTCCGACCAGTTACCGTTGTATCCACGCCGCTCGCCCACCTTTCCAACCATAACGATTCGTGACAACCTCGCAAGTTTCATCCAACCAATTGCTATCTCGCCATTGCAGTAACCCATGTCTTCGAATAAGAGTCCTATCCCGTATAACGGTGCCCCTCCAAAGTGAGCTTTGTCCCCAAATCAGATCTGATTTCCCTCTTTACTTTTTCCCTTCCATTTCGTCTCTTCTTCTCGTATAACAGCACGTTGACGCATATCGTATCATCGCGATCTGTTCGTGGTGTTTATGACGGTGGTGTACAGGTACCTAAACGATTTCAGTAAAGCCCTCGCGAGCGAAGTGCGTATTCTCCTTACAGAGGTGGGCAAGCTTCGAGATGAACGCCGACAACTTCAATTGTACGTTCTTTTCTTTGCTTGCGTTCTCCGTATTTCCGTTCACCCTTTTCGTTGCCCTTTCTTTGTCATCGATCCGACATGCGTTCACTTCCCCGACCTATGGGTGCACGAAAACAAACAAACGAAACGAAATGAGTAGTGAAATTGCGGAATTGATGGCCGTCAAGTCAAAGCATGGTGCAGGTGGGGAATACTCGCCCAACTGGACACCACCGGTGAGTCGTCGCTCCTCGCCTTGCCTTGCCTTGTTTACTGTTGTCCCTCGCACTGAAATACCTTGATCCTGGTTCTGACCCCCCGTCCTCTTTTTCTATGCAAAATATAGGCCCAAGAACCACCTCCCCCGCCTCCCGCGCCGGCCACCCCTCCACCCATTGACGACGGCCCACCCGTCCAAGCCCGACCAGCATGGAAAGTCGTGCACAAATCGACACGACGGGAGAGAGTACCCAAGGGCCTCCCCGCTCCCGCCCCAGCGCCCGTGCCGGCTATCGAGGCACCCAAACCAAACATGCCTGCTTGGGCTCAGTGGCGACGTACGTACCGCGTGTTGTCCTCTCGTCAGAGCTTCCTATGTTCTGATGGTGTGGTTGTGCTTAGCTAATCCTTCTGTTATACCACCTACTATGGCTCCTGGACCCGTATCTCCGCGACCAATGACCCCCGCCGCTCGTCCTGGCCTCTTTGGTGCGTCCTCTGTGTGTTTCCGTCTAGCCTGTAGATGCTGATTCGGTCGTCGCCCTTGTGTGCTATCAGGCCCCCCAACCCCGCCTCCCAAGTAAACTAAGGTCTCCTCCAACTTTGATCGCTCACGCGATATGCCGTGTGATGTCTCCTTTATTATCTAACCCGTCGCTCTCTGTCTGATCCGTGTTTCATCATATCTTTCTGTTCCCGTTTCTCGTATTCATCCCATCCATAACCATGGCCTGTCTGATTCTCTGTATTTGAAGATCTAACCCGTGTTTTTTTTACGACTCTCAATGTCATATTTATTATACCCAACGGCGTTTACTTGTGTGTCTATCGTGCAAAGTGGCGTGTGCAATCTCAGTAAACGGATCTCTTCTTCTCACTAGGACCTCTGCTGTTCAGGTGGAACTAACACCACTCTGTATTCTAGGATGAAGACGTTGCGTATCAGTTCGTGATACGCAACTTAAGGCCACCAACCTGTTCCTGTTCCGCCATAACTCCCTGGCACAACCAGTTGCGTAATCCACATGGCCAAGGATCTCGTGTTGTCCGTGTTCGTTCCGACTTGTCGCACCCTCCGAATGAACGTTTTTGGCTCAGTATGTGATGTGACTTCCAATCGGGCTACCTACCCTCCTCCCCTCTGATTGCAGCAACAATTGGCCCATAGGGGTGATCTAATTCCCAAATCACATCAATATCACTCTAGCCCCTCTTCCATCGCTCGACGGCACGGCGCGCGTAGCGGTATGTACCCTCCTCCTCCCTATGGCATGGGCGCCCCACACGAGGCCGTCGTCGCCGGACTCGCGCCACCTGCCGTCATGCGCGCCGCCGGATTGAGACACTACTTTTTTTTTCCACAGCTTTCCATCACGGGCAGTGACGTCACCCCGAACCCAACGGGAACCCCTCCGACGAGCGATAAGGAGTACACGTAGCGACGGTGCGATTGTCAACGACTGTTGCCATGTACGCCCGTACCTCGTCCGCGATCCTTGCCGAATGCGCGCAGTGAATATGTTCTACGTTCAGGGGCTGCGAATGGCGACCGTCGGACGATGCCCTGACGATCGTAATCGTGTACTCAGTGACAACACTCGAAAAGCGACGGGTGAGCACCTGAAATGTTTTTGACATGAATCACGAGTGGTTTGAGCAACTCGAATTGCAATACGCGGTAACGTGGAGGGTGCTGGCCTCAGCAGGATGAAAACCCACTGCGGGTGTGAGGCCGCTGAGCGTAGAGGCTTGTCCTTGCTGGTCTGGTCACCAGACCATGTCCTTGCAGTGTTAGCGTATGCTCACCACCTGGGATCATGACGACCAGTATCGGATTACCCAAGGAAATGCGACACGGCGGCTCGGCCATCTCACTCCGTCACACTCTACCCCTCACCCAAAGTGATCTGGAACGATTTCTATCTTCTATTGGTTACACGTTATTCATAAATTCGCCTGCGCCCACACTGCGTGTTGGGTATAAACTGTACGGATATACGTGGAGGTACGGCTTTATGTATGTTGTGATAGTGTTGATAGCGATGTTGCGAGGTGTTAGCATGGTATATCTTGGAGATAACTGAAGATACTGTCAACCGGTCTCCCATCGCTTCAAGCGCTGTGGATCGAGCATCTGACGAACAGCGTCGAAAACAGGTACTGCGACACTTGCGAATCGTGAAGAGGTAAATGCCGGTACCCTACATCATTCATCCACGTCAGTCCGTCAGGCCACCAATCATCTGGACGATGACGAAGCGAAACTCACCCATCGCAAGACTTGCCAGACTGATGCAATAGACCGCGATTGGTTCCCCGTCAGACTCCCCATCCCGCTGAATGGCGAACCGCACGAAGACGAAATCGCGCATGTCACCCGCACACTCGAAAGGAAGCTTTAGCGTCTCCTGCCACACCGGGTTGAATCCGTTGTTCTTCACTGAATTTGTGCGCATCGTCGTGACCGATCGGTGCGCATGTACTTGGCTAGTGGATGAGCTGGCAGAAGAAGAGGTGGAGGTGGGTGGGGAGGGGAATGAAGGATTGCTCGGGTGACTCCAGTCGGGAGCGTGAACAGAAACTTCGACGTATGGATCAATGTGTTTGTCCATAATCTCATGGCCCATTGCGTCCTTTGGGCGGGGTAACTGCTGAGCCGAAATGACCTGTCAGCGCCAAGGGGAACCGAAAGTAGCACCAGGGCATCCACACATCAGATGATCGGAAACCGGGCGGAGAATGAAGGCTTACAGTGACTTCCAGATAATGCTGCGTGTGGTGATAGAAGTGCTCCTTATCAGACTTGCGGGGATCTTCAGTATTGCGGATAACCTCCGGCTTGAGGACGTAGCCGGCTCTTCCATTCCTTTGGAACATTGCATGATTGATCATGTATCCCAGATCTATCCAGAATGATAACTTGTCAATTCCGTGGCGCGACCCTCAGACCTGGTCTCAATACACGTTTACGCACCAAATGTTTGCCAATTGATAGCAACCAACTGCGCGCCAGCTGCCCAATATCGATGGGGCAGATAGTTCGTCGAGCTCACTCTTGTACCTTTCGGGTATATTCTAACCAAGTGGGTCTTGCTGTGCTTGATTAGATCGGCCGCACCCTGCTTGAGAAACTTGTTCATCGTCGTCTCGGAGAGAGAAAACATGTGTTCCGGAGCGTAGTGTTCTTTCTTGTTAATTCCACGGCACTTCACGCCGACGGTATAGACCAGAAGCGCAACCAAAGCAGCAGACATTTTGGCTTTGTGCTCTGGCTTTGACTCCGATTTGGGAAGCTGCTCGATGACAGCCGTAGAGGTCGTCATCGCTGTGCTGGCGAGCGCTGCAGTGACGGATCTCTCAGGAGAAGGATTCCGACCGCGGACACGATTGAAGACGTTGCGCGCTTTTCGAAGCTCTTGCTTTAATTCTGTTATTTTCGCCGGCGTGACGCTCAGCCAAGCGTTACGACGACTAGATGCAGCTGTGATCGATTTACCTTTGACGGGATCCACCTCTCGCAGTTTAACCTTCCTAAATTCCTCCTTGATCTCCTGAACGATGTCTGAATCTGACGCAGAAGTTTCGGTCGAGGAAGATTCAGTGTCGAGTGTGACGTCCCTTTCGTTAGTGGATTCATTCTGGCAAATGTAAAGATTCTTCGCCTTGAATGGACGTTGGTCAGATATAGCGCGTGAGAATGCCATTTGATGGATGTACCAACCTTGAACAATACCCGGCCCTTGAGGTCTTCGGGACTCGGCAACGGTCCGGATAACGGCTTCCCTTCAATCGGTGCGCTAACCAAAGCCTCGCCAAAGACCTCGTGCAGGGTACTGGCGAGCATATCTTGGTGAGGGAGCGAACAGTGAATCTCGGCTGAGATGATGATCGGATAAGGCGAGGTTACAAAGGCATATTTCATGATCGCCTCGCAGACCTCACGAACGGGTACTTTGGAAGTGAAGGTCTTGCCATGGAACACCACTGGCTCATGTTCTCCGTCGTAAATATCCACTGCGACCAATGTTAGCGAATGCAAAGTATGAAAAGGAAGTAAACGTACGCTCAACACTACGACAACTATGCAGGAGAGCCCGGATGTAACCTTCAATGGTGCTATATCCCACGAGCTGATGGCCAACTAAATATGTGTTGTGTGATGAAGATATGAAGTAGTCCGACAAGGGATGTGTCATTGGTTGATAGACTTTTCCATTTTGGCCCATGAAAGCCGAGTTATCGGAGGATAAGAGAAAGGCAGTGAAAGCGTCCAGAGACATTGTGAGACTGACAAGATCTGGCGTAGATGATGCACCGCGGCCGTCAGATGTCCTTGTACTATACCGCACGAAAAGGTTCTCGAGCTCGCGCGGCGTTAGACCTGACTTGAAGCAAGTCAGCTCCACAAAAGCAAGATCACAAAGCGCTTACCTTTTGGGTATCCCGCATGAAGCATTCAAACACATTAAACGTGAGTTTTCCGTCATTCACTGAAGACAACTTCTTGTACAGCAAATCAAGTTCAGGGCGAGCTTTGAGAAGCTTGACGAACGTCTGAAAGTTGGCGAAGTCGAGATACTGACGGTTTTGCGGGTCTGCACTCTAGACCAACCATCAAGCTTGTCGTCAACCAACCGGGAAATACGATATATAGGACCACCCACCCTGAATAGCCGCATAAGGTCCTCCTGAGACGAGTTAATGTTCAATCGCCTGCACAGTTTTTCCACCTGCTCGAACGACAACCTTTGGTCGTTGTGTTCGCCAGCCGACTTCCAACACTGCTTTATCCAGACCGCATGTCGGATCTCCTCGTTTCCAAGGCCTGTCATGAGTTCCTGTCTTATTGCGTACAGCTTTCTCAGGGTGATATCCCAAAGCTGAAATGAATCCAGTGAAGAAGCGATCAGATGGAGCGTCTTGTACTGTCCGTCTAGGATGTAAATGATAGTGATCCATCGATCCTCGTACTCGCGTGCGAGCTGAAACTGTTGGCGGTAATACCTCGCGTCGGACCCCGACCTGAGCTCCTTGATGTTCTCGATGGGAACTGTCGAGGGTGGGTGAACGTTGGTCCACAAACTACCCGACCGAAATATACGTACTGATCCTCAATTTCTTGGATTCCCAGATAATCTGACCCTGATCAGCATCGAGCTTGAATATATAGCTCTTTTGTGATTTCGCAGAGACCTTGGTCATAGGGACACCTTGTTGAAGTAACGCAGGTACAGGGATCTCAGCGATGGATGACTTTCCGTGCTGCTGGTCTACTAGCTCGATTTGCATGGCCGGGTCGTGCGCATGTGCAGAATGGCGGGGACTGTCGTTGACGGAAGCAAATGCGGTCGTCCCCTCCAGCCTGGAGACACGTGCATCGGCGACGGGCTGAGGAGCGGAAACCGGATGTGTGCTGTCATCTTTGCCGTGCACTTTTCTAATCCGGGTATCACCGGCACCGCGGTGCCCAACTTCGCCGCCTTGAACGTGACTCTGACCCGCACTGCGCGAACGACGCAGCGAGACCGAAAGGCTTCGCCCGAGCGTCGTCGTCGCCACGCGGGAGATACGGTGCGATATAGACCGGCGGAGGTTGACGTCGCGAGCGCCACTGTCTCGAGTGTCTGCCTTGTCCCCAACAAATGTCACCTTCTCCCTGGGTGCACCCATAGAATCTCCGTGACTATCCAACAGCGCTGGCGCGCGTCGTAGGACCGGAGTAGGGGAATTGTCGTTCGTCCGCAGCTCAAGGCGCTCTGGCATAGTGCTGAAAGGAGTTTTCCCGAAACGACGCAAGGCAGGGATTTAAACCGTTGGATCGGGCGCGCTGGGCGCTAACGGAACTAATTTTTTTCTCGAGGACGACGAACCCAGTGTCGAAAGCGATGAGGGCGTATCACTGTGGATGATAATTAATAATTACTCGGGTGCGGCAAGACGAAGGAGGCATGGAATTCGGCTGTATTTGTAGTAGGGGCGCAACCGAATTTGTACGGAATGATGAATCCCTATGATACAAGGGGGAACTTCCTGAGCCTGCGTACACAGCTCCCCTGAAAGTCCGACCGGCATATTATTGAAGGGGTCCTAACAGAACACCCAAAAGCAACAGCATTTGGGAAAACTATGAGATCCCAGTACATATTATTATCGCGTGTCTTGCTTGCTATCTGGATATTGAATTAAGCCTTCTGGGGCTGTGGTATAAGCTATCACAAACGAATAGCAAAGGAAACATTAACGCTACAATATAGGGTGCTGCAAGTTGGAAAAGCGAATGAAAGAGGGAAAAACAGAACACAAGTGAGGGTCCAAGCCAACTTAGCGGGAGTCGATGTAAACTTCCGCCATCCAATGATCATCACAAGCGTTCCAGAGTGCAATGAGCACCAAGCGTTCGAAGGCTATACCACCCGTACTGCGGCTCCCCAGACGCCAGCCCACAGCACTCGGAGAAGCCTGAGGTGCCTGAACCGCCATTTGCTAGCGAACAATCAATAACGACAATGAACAGTTGGAAATGAACAAGAAATGAGTAGACTCACAGCCACGTATTCGGAGAAGGCGAAAGCAATTTGAACTGCCAACTGCCCACGTGTCACCGGGCCGGCGGATGAAAACAGATCTAGCGAATGAGACCATTCCGCATGATCATATCCTGGCCACTGGATGGTAAGATGTCAGAACACGGTTCACGAGACAAACGCAAGCCTGGATTTACCATAATTCTCAAGCAAACCTGTCGGATCCCGAGAGAACCGGACATCAAGTATCCCACAGGCTCACTGGCGTCCACAATCATGCGCTCTAAAGCTCCGCCTGATCGCACTACCAGTTCTCGCATGGGTATCCCGAGTCCACGGGTAGGAGCCCCGATCAGCTCAAATAATATGGGCACATGGGGACCCGACCGACGGGGCAATGACAGAGACTTCGATGGTGGAGTTTGCGGAACACGCTTGAAGGCTGGAGGGAGCGAGGATGGAAAGGGTGGTTCCAATGGCGGGTTGGCATGGCACAAGGCAGTATACTGGGAATGGAATTCTGAAGGCACTGGAGCGTGAAGAGGATTGAGGTAGTGCGACATGACACGAATGAGAAACAGCAATGAGTACTTGATAGTGAGGACAGTAAGTTCAAGGTCTACCATGACTTTATACCTTGCGGTTTGACAGCCCAGAGAACAGGTGAAAGGCTCGTCACAAAGGATGAAAGGACAGGAGAGAGTGCGATAGATGATAGCTGAAAGAAAGCTCCGATGTGAACGCTGGATCGTAGTGCTATTGGTCAAACTATCGCTTACGGACTCTACCTGAGGGCCATTATGGTTGCGTCATAAACGATTTCCAGGCTTCCGTTGTTTGTGATTAAGGAGGATGGGAATGTCCTTTGTTCCCTCCTCCGAGTTTTCTTAGGCTGACATCATTAGTGCCTGTTGCATGAATGTGTGAAATTTAATGTGATTGAGAGAGAACAGGGCACCACGTGACACTGTGTGCATGTTCATCGATTGACTCGACCACTAGGCCTGTCTGTCGGCGTGTGATTCGAATATGGGGTGATGTCCAGCAAACGAAACGATCCCACTGGTCCAAGACAGACACAAGAGATTGTACATACATCCAACACAAGTTTCTAGTTTGTCATGCCGATCTTAGCATCAAATACTGAACCACTGGCAGCTTTCCCCGGATCTGGTGACGCGTCCATTGAATAAGGCTATTTAGAGCAAGTATGTGATTTAAGAGAGGGTGACTCTGAAGTGATAGCGTCAAGTTGTCGGAGATCTCCTGCAAGTACTCAAGGTCTATCGATAGCTCATACGCAGACGGATCTAGTCACCAAAGTCCTGCAGGAACACAGGCAATTTGAACGTCGTACAGCAATTTACCTGCTGAGGTTCCTTCGTGTGTTGGACGTTTTCGAAATGGTATGGGCTGTAAGGGGGTTGGTATGAACGAGACGCCAATACTTTAGCAGCGAAGTTTCGGACCGAACTTGAATACTATACAAAGGCGTCTCTCTCTCGTTCAGATTACAGATACAAACCTACTCAGATACACAGAAATGCCGACGGCAAGTAGGCACACGCCATACTTGATCACTGCCCCCCCATCTGCATGGGGGACTCTGGAAGTTGCCGCACCAAGGATAGGGACTATCCTACCCGTCAATACAACGATTCTCATCATGGCATTATCAAAGCCATCCAATGCCGGGCGAGCATCAATGACAAGTTCCGTTTCTCTTCGCGGATGCTTGATCCCGTAGTAATCGATGACATATCGGGCCACCTTCCCAGTACGTGGACGACGAACGATCCAATCGTGTCGATCAAAAGGGTCGGGTAGCCTATTTGACGGAGCTCACTCCAGAATCATTGTCTCGCAGATGAAAGATACATACGTAAAATAAGAAGGGAAGATCCGCCTCCCCAGTTTGTAAAAACGAGCCTTGTTTGAGAGGTGGCCATGAATACCTGAGAAAGATGCGAGCTCAAGTTTGGCCGCTTCCGCATCTCTGGTAAAGCGAGTGAACATCTAGATGCTCAACAAATATATGTTCATACCCTCCATGAAAGCGAGACTCCCATTGCAGAACCTCGTTCCAAGCATCTTCGTTTAGTTTGTTGTGGATGAGAACCATAGGTTCGATCCGCGTCTCAGGTATATTGAAGCCCTTCCGGAGCAGCGCATTATAGAACTGCTGGGGTGAGGGATATTCCCAGTTTTCTTGCGCTGATGATATAGATAAGGAAGCAAAACAAAAATGTGAGGTCCAAATTCACTATTGGTTTGATGACCACATGTCGAGTCAGGAGGGCGTGGGATGGAAGATATTGCTCTCGTCATTGGGAGGTTGATGGATTGGCCAGGAGCGGGTTCTTGACTCTCGACTGGCATATTATTACGGGAATCGATTGGCGCATTCGAGATGGGGCACCTCGCAGGGAGCTGAGACATCGAGAGTTGACTGGATGGAAGTACAGGGCATTGAGTGGCTGGAGAGTGTTTGATAACAACCATGGGGAGCGATTGGAGAAGGAAGTGGACTACGCGAGCATAGTGGTTGGGGGTTTGTGGCCTCGGCGACAGTCTGAACGGCCAATCAGGCCAGGGCGATTACATCTCAAGGAAGAACATTCTGATGAAATGTACGGCTATCACTCCCGTAAGAGGGGCACCCGAAAAACGCACCTTGAGTACACTGGGGTATACCATCAAATACCGTTTCAAGCACGCGGAAATTTACATGTTTCCAAGTTGTGCCGCGGGCTCCGCAACATTTTTGGTCTGTCAGAGTGGTCACATGTCACATGTCACACCTAACACCCTCCCGGAATCTCCGTGACTCTATGGACCGAACGAGGTCCGCACGAGGGTTTACTATAATTAAATTATGCCTGCCTAGACCTGGACTGCAAATACGTGAAGGTGCGTTAGTAAATTCGATTCAAATCAGGACCTAAATGTTTGTCTGAGAGCCTAATCCGAGTCAGACTGCACTTCATCTCGATCATAGTACCTGTCCAACACCGTGTACATACCGGAATCATTCAATTGTGCTCTTCGAGTTGCGGCAATTTTTTGTCATTTGTCGACTCCACCAATTCCAGGTCCAATACGCGGATCGGATTGGTCGTCTAGTATCCACTGTTAGGATGATCTTGATCCCGCAAACAACTGCGTCGAGAGTGGATATATGTTCGACCCCTCGGAGCCCCACTCAAGACTCCGGTAAGAAGAGGGCAAATTTGGGAAATAGCGCTCATGACTAAATAATATAGTGTGGTTTGCGCATTGATGAAGTGGAGACACAAACAAGTGCAGTGACCATGTTTCGGAGAAGAAAGAAACCACCACTCAAAGCCGAGCTACCCGTGCTAGAACAGTTGAGTAAGTTCCAGGGTCTGTAAAGAGGCAATGCCTACGAGCTCTGTTTCGTCAAGCTCGTCCTTCAGGTTTCCGGCCCCAACGCTCGGTGCCTTCCGGACCCTCCCCAGCTTTGCTCATCTCCGGACCCTTGTCCTCCATATATTTCTTCTTTCCGCCATACCTCGACTTTACGTCTGTGCCATTCAGCACGTCATACGGCTCGTCCTTGCTGACAGTCCGATATTCCTCCGTCTTTGCACCCGCCTGGCTCCAAGGGCCAGAGGGTGGCTCGTACGCACTCTGTGCGGCGTCTGAGGTCGCATCCACCTTGTATATGGAGGTATCCGGTAGTGGCGTATCGTCGCGGTCGACGAAGTAGTTCTCTGCACCGTGCGAAACGGGATTTGGCGGATCGGGTTGTCGTTGAGCTACGTGGCTTCCATGGATTGTGCGGGGGAGAACGGTGTAACTTGGGTGAGCCGCGGAAAGTCGACGAAGTGTTATTGTGGTTGAAAACATGGTGTGTCGTCGGAGAGAGTGTAGATAGGAGACGAAAGAGATGGAATTCTTCACGCTGGAACTTCGTGGGTTGCAATGACATCATAGTGCTCGGCAACGGTGTCGAATGTTCTGCACATGTTGTGGGAAGTGAATAACGAGTGAAGTTATAGTTCCATAACTACTCGGCCGCTTTCTTTTTCTTATCTTCCACCATTTCTACGTTCCCCGCTGGGATTCCCTTGAAGATGCCAGTGCTATTCTCGATCAGCTCCAGAACCTCGTCAGACACGTCTCCTTGAACGACAATCTCGTCTTGCCCTTGTGCGTTCTTCGTAACAGATGCTCCTGTTGCAAATTTCTGGGCGAGGAATTTAGCTGCCTTTTTCAATTCGATGTCTATCACACAAACGGCGCGCTTATCACCAAGGCTGTCACTCGTAAAGGCACGCTCAAGTATCTCACCAAACACCTCAAGGCCATGGATAGCCGTAACAAACTTCCGCTTGTTCCTCTCGATACGCTTGATCGTGACTTGCGAAGCCTGCCAATATAGGGATCAACTACTCGGTCAAGAAATAGAGAACGTAAAACCGCACCATCTTCTTCTTAAGTGCAGCATCCGCCTTAGCCTCTGCCTTTGCTTCTTTCTTTGCAGTGTCCTTCTCGAGCTTCGCCTGAGCCTCCAGACTGAGCGTGCCGAGTTTCGACTGGAGAGCCTCTGATCGGTACGATCATCAAGGGTTTGATTAGATTATGAAGCAGGGATTACTCACCCTCCGAGTAGTACTTCTCGAATAGTTGAGGGTGAGCCGCATGTAACCATTCTTTGCACCTGGTCAAACTCGACCCAAATTCACAGTACTCTGGGGGAAACGTGCAAACTATGCCGAGAGAAATGTGTTCAGGCGGAAAACATAGAAGAAGGGGTACCGTACCATCGCAATAGAGGACCTGCACAGGCTGGATGACCTCTGGGGCCTGCTGGTCGGTGGAAGACATTGATTAAGTTGCGACCACGTGATCACCACTCGGAAATAGCTCGGGTTCCGGATGTTCCGGCCCCCTCGCCCCAAAGTGGCACTAACTCTACCTCGTTCTCTTCGTACTTCAGCTTCACGCCTCGTTTCTGGGATCGCTCAGCTAGTAGAGAACTGGTAACAACCAACTATTCCCCCAAATTTTTAATCCTCCCATCTTGGATTTCGCCCGCTATTCTACCCGGTCAGTAATACTTTATAAGCTGGTTACCCTCTGTTCTGGGGCGGTCACGCAACATATCTCGATCACACAGACGTTCAGTCGTGGGGAGATCTGGAAATCGAGTGTCTGAGCGCTCTCAACTCGGTCGGAAGAATAATTTATTGAATGCACTGCCGCATGCCACATGGCGGCAAGACAGTTCACCGCATGTCAGACTTACCTTCTGCTTATTTGGGGTATGCTTTCCGATTGATGAAATTCACTAGTCACAACGAGAACAAGAAACCGGATTTTCCTCACGAAGATGGCTGTATGCCTATGAATGTCATTTCATCTGTTTGATACGGGGGTGCCATCAATGACGCGCAAGTTAGACCGGCACGTGTACAGGGAGGACGCGACTATGATGGCCTTGGTTGCGAGGTTCGGTGGGTTTTGTGCATTTCAATCACTGGAAGGTGCGTCACACTGCTCCAACGCGCCCATCTCGCCTACGAAAACATGGTATCGGTCCCGATACGGTTTTATTGATCCCGTGCAACGCCTCGTCGTCTCACCTTGGTGTTTCATGGACAATGGCTTATGAATATATGGAGTACGAGAGTAAACCGCATGTATGCCGCGCTTTACATGCAAATGAATAGTGGCACCACAACTCGTGCGTACGAATCTTTTGTTCGCCGCTCCAGGTATAGCAATGGGACAGACATTGCAAGCGCTGTATGCCACTGCTTTCCTCTCCGGCAATACCTTCCCGGATGATCCTACGCAGGCATGTTTTGCCATATGTTGTGTACTGCGCACACTGTTGTAATGTTGATTTCGATCATTTCGGCAGGAAGCAGTTCTCGCGGTGCTTCTGTGGCCGAACTGGAGTCGTGAGGCTGCGCTATGAACTTCATCAGCCCTGGCGCAACGTGCTATCTAGTATCGACTCCGCCTTAGGCAACCGCTCATAACATTAAACTTACCGCAAGGAACATAGGTTTATTGATATTTGTTTCCTCTGCTTGACATGGGCTCTCTATTCACTCAAGAGGATTAATTACATAGGTCATGACAGGCAAGACCGTTCTGCCGTTTTATCAACTCTCCAGGTGAACGCTCACCTGATGGATAATCTCAGTTATGCGCCAGAGTTCGTTGCACAGGGGTCGAATGCTGCTCCGGTTCCTGCCTTGACTATGGGCGTTGGCGCGCAGATCTACAATAGTAAGCATGGTACCTCAAGCTTTTACATCGCAGTACCAAAACGGCAACGATTCACCACTGCGCATGGGCTGGCTGTAACATACAACTTTCTCCGAGGATCCGATCAAGCTGACTTCTCTGGAAACGGGGTGGACAGCGCTCTCGAGTTCGAGGCAACCTTGCTGTTAATACCTGGTTATTCCATCGGGCCAAACTATGTGAATGGCAGGTTGTCACTGCGGATGGGCAGATAAGAGTGGCGAATGAACCCTGACTTATTTTGGGCTCTTCATGGAGGGGGGAGGTAGCTGCGCATTTTCGGTGCGTACCAATCCATATAGGCCCCATACTGCTGTCCTGAATTACTGTAACATCAGCTACTATTTGTGTATACCCTTCTCTTGCGATCGGAGCTTCTCTCTTACCTACCACACCCAGGGCTGATTACTTGAATGATGCATGTCGCTTCGCTGGCCATGGACGCTCTGGCTCGACGCTCTGACGGACTAGGAGATCATGACGGCCGTTCACGATACTGTCTCGTTACCAAAACGAAGGAGACGCGTTCGAAACAGACTGGCAAGAAGTTACCATAATGGTCTTGTCTTTTCCTTCCCCTTGAATGACGTGCTTACTGCCTGTCAACTCCAGCCTTCTTCGGGCACAAGTACGAGGAGCTGTCGCCCATCAAGCAGATACACGGTCCAGAAAACTGTGAGTTGATGCTTGGCTTGCCTTCGGGCGTGGGCATTAACGGATGACAGGTCGTTCAAGTCCCCCCGAGGTTTGAGTGATGTGTTCAAGTATATTCACGCTCATGTTGTCCTCAAAGGTGTCACTTCTGTGACAGATCCTTCCGCATAGGGCCAACGTTATAGCGACAAAGAGAACGAGCTGTTTTAAGAAAGTAAACTGGTCCAAAGCATACTGGTCGAGTTTCTTGTACAGTTCGTTTCACGTTTTCCTGGAGGAAGATGCAACATTGACCGCCACCATTTAGTACAACACAGTCTAAACCTTGGATAAAGCTAAAGGAGTGGAATAGAGCTACTGTTGTTGATACAGCCATCAACGTCGGGAAACCCGTTTAATGAGCATTACTCGTCATCCGTTTGCATCACATCATCAACCTCAACATGCTTGGCCCCACCCGATGTTGGATTACCCTCAACGTTGAGGGGAACTGTGATAGCTGGTAGCTGCTGTGCTGGTGATGGTGGTGAAGGCGTGCGCTGCGCAGCTCGCTTCTTTGATCGCGCTGAGGGGTTAAAGAAGCCACACTTTAGGCAAACATATTCTATCCAGATGATAGTTAGCAGACAGTACATCGCAATCATGTAAGAGGACTAACGCGTATTCTCCCATATGTTTTCTTTCACAAGACCGTTGTGAGCGAAGCACTTCTGACAGATGAGTGCATAACGTGAAGCAGCGACAGTTGCAGATTGGTCGTCATCGTCACCCAAGATCGCATCTGCGAGCTTGTCGTACCAATGTTTACGTGCTGCTTGGATAGGCTGAGGAATTGCTAAACGATTCATGTGTAAGCGCAGCAACTGACTGACGGATAGGAGCACACACGAGAGAGTTGTAACACCGGACCTCGAACTTGTCCATTGGGAGTCTGTAAATGATGTTGCTGCTGAGGAGGCAGAGGAGGTGGCTGTGGCGAAAGCGGGGTCTGGGGCATGGAATCAAGGGGAACGTCTCGTCTTCGCAGAGGTGTGGCGCCTGGATTAAGCGGTGACGGTTCGTCGTATTTCTCAAGGAGGTTTCGCGTATTGTAATAGTTCGTTTTCTTCTTAATCTCTTCTACCGTTTCACGTTGCTTCCTGAGCACCTTCTTGAGCGTACTTTCTAAACGCAAGGAATGAGTGACGGGTAGAGAGTGAACGTACAATGAGAAGACGGACGAACCTTCTCGATTGCCCTTCCACGAGTACCATATTTGCATCATCCTCCGCGCAAACAAAATCCTGTAAGGTCCATTGTAAGCTTACCATCAAGTGAAGAATATCTACCATGCCACATACAGAACGGGTCCAACGACCATCCCTGCCGTCCCGAACTTCGAGTCGTGCCACGTGGGTGGCAATGTCCGCGTATACCATAGGCTGACATAGGCAAACCAGATGAAAAATGTCCCGAGAGTGAACTGCAGCGTTGTGCGTCGTTCGCGCAAGCGGATCTCGGCGAGGCGCGTCTGACGATTCTGCACGTCGGCTGCGAGTCCAGAAAGGATCCTTTCATAATCTTCAGATTTCCCCTGTTAAACGCGCTGAATTAATTTATTGAAACATGACTGGTAGCAACTGCTGACCTTGCGAAACCAGCGGGTGAGAAAGAAGGACATGGCGGAATTTGAGGAGATGTGCAACGTCAGGTTTGGACAAATTTGGATACATAGTTGACACAGCCACACGCTGAATGTGTTGTCACAGGGCCGTCAACCCAATGTGGTAAAGGTCGCGGTGTGCGGGTGGATCCAGTTACTAGTTCTCCCCATCCTCGTATCCTTGAAGTTGAAAACCGTGCACAAGTCACCGCACTGGTATCTCTCGTACCTGTGCGGTCCCCACTGTGATCCATACCCCTCACTTGACCAGATGAGCAGTATAAAGTTGCTATGCTACTATATTTCCCAGTCCGGGCATGGTCTGAGGTTGGAACAGGCGCTGGCCTCCTCAAGCCAGGGCTTTCAGGTCAAGCCAGGCCCGATATGTCATTATCAAGACTAGGACAACAATAATCTAATTCTCCATTTAGTGATATGATGACCCTTCCCAACAGTGCCCATGATGCGAGCATGATGTAAAACTATTGTTGTGCGCGACCCAGCCCCACCGTTGAAAAAGCAAGGTGTGGATGCTTTTTTTTTTTCTTGCCGCGGCCACTTACAGTGAGTCCTAAATAATTTCCCGTTATATTTCAATGAAGACAGACAAACAGATCCCCTAACATGCTTGATTCCAACTTGCAAGCTGTGATGACTACCTGGATGCTGTTCCATCTCACTCTCGAGAAGTTCTCGTTGAAGTATATAAATTTTGACTGCATCGGCGATGCGCGGTCCCCTTTATCCTACCTTCATATTCTGCCAGTGGCATGCTCAGACAATACACCGACGGCGGCAACGTACAACCACCACTCTTGGAAGCGCGGATGGATTTTGTACCATTGTACCAGCGAAGCAACGAGTTGAACATTCAGGTCGGAGCGGCCCGGCCTAAAGGTCCACATTTACATTCTGACACAGCTTTACCTTGGATTGCGACCGAGAATGTAGTTCGTGCATGTTGTCCATTTCCTCGGTACACCCTTGCTATTAAAAGCAACCTCCCGGGAACCTCATCGATCCTGTCCGTACACCCACCTTGCTCGGATCGGACGAGACTCGAACTTTTCACAATAAAGTCATCCCTCACCATATGAACCGATACCACAGAAAAGCTGAGCAAGTGCAATGCCTCACGGTGATCCAAAGCAGGGTCAAAGTAACAACTGATTTATTAATTGATACGTGTATATTCTGTCAGTGAGCGAGATCATCTATACGATGGGTAGGTAACTCAACAGTTAGTGTTGACAGAAGAGCACCCGATGTTGACGAGACTATCGGTGGCCGCAGCGAGGGGAGGAAGTGGGAAATCCGCACGAACACAATGTATGAGGGTTCATGCTAAGGTGAACACGTTGTTCATGTTTTAGGTTCACGTCGAGTGATAAGAAAATCTGGGCCAGAGAATGTGATACCGAGCGAGGCTTACGTTAGGCTGGGGTCAACGTTGTCGTTGCCGACACTTTTTACTTTGCTAGAGAGTCCATTCAACCTGCGCTCGTAGCCTAACCAATTCCTCATACTTACCAGGAGTCAAACATCACAGGTTATGCAAGGACTTGGGGGTTGCAGTTCTTAGCTCACCAAATCTGGACGGATTAGATAATTGTGGAACGTCTTGATAAGGTAAAATTGATACTAGGAGAGCCGACTCATCGATCACTCATCTTGTCTTCCTTCACTTTTCAGAGATGCCGCCGCCTTCAGCATCAAAGCAGAAACGACTCGCAGAAAAGGCTGCAAAACAGGCAGCAAAGCGACAGGGTGACACTGTAACGTCTACCTCGACGCCTGCGGGCTCGGTCATTGGTAGCGCTACCAATACTCCACTCACCAGCGTCTCCGCTGCAAACAGCACTGATGATTTAACTTCAATGGCAAAACTTCAGCTCGCAACTGAGAGGTACGTATTTTGCGTGGCTGTGAGATCTTGACTGAGCGTGGCGCAGGAGTGCTGCTGGAGTGCTTGTCTCTGATCCAAAAGGTCGAGATATCAAAATGGATTCTTACACGCTTTCCTTCCACGGTCGCTTACTCGTAGAGGGTGCGGAGATATCCCTTAACTATGGACAGCGGTACGGTCTCTTGGGTGAGAACGGATCTGGAAAGGTTCGTTTAGCCTTCACTGTCGCGTGATGATCGTTCACCGCGACATTACAGTCAACATTCCTTCAATCGATGGCGGAGCGCGACATTGAGATTCCTCCTCACATTGATATTTATCTTGTAAGGGGAGAGGCCGAACCATCCGAGGTGAACGCGCTCGATTTCATCATTGCCTCTGCAAGAGAGAAGGTTGCCAAGCTCGAAAAGCGTATTGAAGATCTATCTGTCGCTGACGACGTGGACGAGGGAGCCCTCGACGCCGCATATGAAGAGCTCGAAGAATTGGATCCCAGCACGTTCGAAGTAAAGGCAGGAAGCATTCTCCACGGTCTAGGTTTCAGTCAAGGAATGATGCAGAAACCGACCAAGGATATGAGTGGTGGTTGGCGAATGAGGGTGGCCCTCGCCCGAGCTCTGTTCGTGAAGCCCCATCTACTTCTACTCGACGAACCAACGAATCACCTCGATCTGGGTGCGGTCGTCTGGCTGGAGGCATACCTGTCCACATATAACCACATCCTCGTTATCACGTCCCATTCGCAAGATTTCATGGACTCCGTATGTACGAATATCATGGACCTAACGATGAAGAAAAAGCTTGTGTACTACACGGGAAATTATTCGACCTACGTTCGTACGAAGGGGGAGAACGAGGTGAACCAGATGAAAGCATACCACAAACAACAAGAAGAAATCGCCCACATCAAAAAGTAGGGATATTCCTGTCAGGGTGTCTGATAAACCGCTGACGAACTCCGATTAGATTCATCGCATCAGCCGGTACATATGCCAATCTTGTGAAACAAGCCAAATCGAAACAAAAAATTATCGACAAAATGGAAGCCGCAGGTCTCATAGAGAAGGTTGAAACCCCACGGCCCCTGCGCTTCCACTTCGAGGATATCCGCAAGCTCCCGCCTCCTATCATCGCCTTCAACGACGTTGCATTCTCATACTCGGGAAAACAGCAAGATTACCTGTACGAGCACCTGTCATTTGGCATTGAGTAAGTAACAACTCGCAATCTGCGTGGAGATTGTCGCTTGGCTTACACTGGGATATACAGCATGGACTCTCGCATTGCCATCCTTGGTGCAAATGGTGCGGGAAAGTCCACCCTTCTTAACCTTATCACTGGCGTGCTCCAACCATGCGAGGGAACGATTTCCAAGCATGCCGCTTTAAAACTAGCCAAATACTCACAACACTCCGCCGATCAACTTCCATACGACAAGCCACCAATCGAGTACTTCCAGAGCATCTTTTCCGAGAAATATCCTGAGAAGGACATGCACGTGAATCTACTCTGCCTCCTAACTACACACATGTCTTACGCCGCCCCCCAATACAGGCATGGCGGCAGCAGCTCGGCAGATTTGGTCTATCCGGCGCACATCAAGTTTCTCCTATCAAACAGCTGTCAGACGGTCTGCGGAATCGGTGAGAACACCGACTTTAGAGAGACTCGATTGGAGCTGATCTATTAAACCAGTGTCGTGTTCGCACAGCTGGCTATGGAACATCCACACATCCTTCTCCTGGGTACGTGGCATTATTATATCGGCAAATAACAATTGACGCGACGCTCGTCGAATAGACGAACCCACTAACCATTTGGATATGGGTTCCATTGATGCCTTGGCTCTTGCCATCAAAGAGTTTGAAGGAGGCGTCGTGATCGTTTCCCATGATTTCCGTGCGTATCTCATGGTCTTACTGCCTGCTTTTCGTCCTTGCTCATGTTTCCATTTCATGACCAGGCCTCATTTCGCAAGTCGCCGAAGATCTCTGGGAGGTCAAGGACAAAACTATCCGCAACCTCACAAAGGAGGATATCACCATAATCGATTACAAGAAGAATCTCATCCAACAGAGCAAGTGTCTCCGCAATTGCCGTATGTGCACATCTGACATTTATTTGCAGGTCAAACGGCGCTCGAGAAAGCGAAGCTCATCAGCAAGAAGACAACCAAGGGTAAGACATAATCAAGATCGACGAATCATTTTCCTCCCTACCTACCATCCACCGCCTGTCTGTCCTACGCTCCACACCGTGACCGCACCGTAGATCCAATTTTATACACGTTCATTTCGTGCATTCTCAACTTCCACGTAGCCCTGATCTCTACAAATGTCACGATTAGTTCTCCTACTGTGAGGTTGTGAAATTGTGTGTTTGTTCCGTTGGGCGGATCGACCGGAAGATCTCTAACCTTGTTTTGCACAAAAGCAAGAGTGGGTTCCCCGAGGTCTGATGCGCACGGAATAATTGAATGGAGAGACAACGCGCTCGCCATGAGGCACCATTGGAGTGATAAACCTAACTCTGTCTTCGGAGTGACTGAATCCCGAGAGCGGGTAGGGTGGCACTGTCATATACATGTTTATTGATCCATACACACAGACGGCATCTCATCGACATCTCTATGCTTCACAATCAAGCCCGAAATGCAAAAGATGTTCGTCAGTCGGCTCCACGCTGACCAAATTCAGCTGGGTTGGAGGGGGCGTGTTCCCCTTGATCGTGAATAAAGCGCAACGGCAAATGCCAGTAGTACATACACAGGCTGCCCGAAGTTTTCGCTCCGAGGTGTCAATGCTCGGATAAAATTGATAGAGTACTACTACTGCCGGGCAGCGTGCATGCTGTAGTCCCGCGTACCCACGCCCCGAGGGAAGAGAAGACCGCCTGCCAAGCAGTATTAACAGGCCCGTATCACGATACCCCCGATCAGAGTCTCCGTGGTACGAAACAGCGGGACCTCACTAACGCGTGGGTGGCGCGGGCCGGAAATACAAATCTCTTACGAAGGACTCCAACCAATCCGGAACGCCCGTTCGCTCGCAAAGGACATATTAAACATCAAGCACTGGGCGCAGCGTGATTCGATTCCGTGTTTTCCCCCGTGCCCCTCGCGGAAAACGGGCCTCGAGGCAAGAGCGCTTCGTAGTTCATTGTCCGTAGTGGAGCAACGTGAGAGCGCACAGTTCCCATACCCATGTGCATCCCCTTTGGATCAGAGCCAGAAAACCCTAACGACGCCGCATCGTATCTCGTTAGCCGTCTGACATCCGCACATCGACACACCTTGCTTCGACACCAACTTTGAATTATGAGACATGAGCGAGATTACCACTTTCAGCTAGCGGACAAACAGACTGGGCAAGAAAAGTATCTGGCATGGGAAATTCCTGGTATGAACATAGTAGTCGATTACGCACAACGTAGGCGGGCGACGATAAAAGTTACGCTGCATGCCCAGCACAGACGTAGGGTATTTCCTAAAACATGATTCGAGTAATGGATAGACCCTCACACAGGAATCGGCTGATGTGATCCATACGGAGACGGGAATTGTTGTTGTTGTGGCATCGATTGTCTTTGATACCCACCAGGCAATGGAAGCTGGGCCTGGGAACCGTTGACAGGGTACGAGTCATAGTTCGGCCGCGGGGGGAGTGGCACATTGTTGGATGTTGGACTGAGAGAGTAGCCAGCGTAGTTAACAAGCTGCTGAGGAGCACCGGGGGGTGTGGGGTAGTTGTATGGCTGGTTCTGACCCGGAGTAATGGTCGGGGAACCTTGAGGAGGGGCTTGCTGTGAATAGGCATTGTACTGCGGGGGAGGGGTGCCATGAGAAAACTGCTGTGGGTACGCATTGTAGGGCTGTGTAGGGGCGGCTTTGGGAGGGACTTGCTGAGGATACGCATTGTACGGCTGGGTAGGAGGGGCATTGGAGGGGTACGTGCCACATTCCTGGTATTGTATACCAGGCGTTGCGTTGGACTGAGGTTGAACCATCGGGACACTGGGGTTGACGGAACCGGGAGTGCCGGTAACCGCTTCCTTGACCGAAGCAGTCCAGATGCCCCTGCCACGAATGGCGTTGATGATTGCGTACAAGAAGATGACGTCGTAGTATATGAACGCTGGGGACATAATGTAAGCACGTCAACCATGACAGTAAGAAGGACCGTACCGCAGAAGAAGTTCAAGAAGGCAAACGCTTCTACTACCGTAAATTCGTAGCAAATCTGATTAACCGTGGGATCTGCAAGATGGTTAGCTGATGGTCTCATTTGTTAACGAGACCAGCTACAATTGTCATATACACATCCAGCAGGGAAGTAGTATGCTTTTCCGGCAACAGTATCACCAGCAGCTCCTCCCCAAACGACCCATAAAACAACTGTTATGCAATTCGTAGATTCAGATGGATAGAGATCAATAACGAGGCATTACGCACAGAACCAGATGATTTCGAACAGAACCATAGAAGTGAAGACCCGATGGCGCATATTTCCCAAAGCCAAGCTATTTGCATCGTCAAGATAATAGACGGACGAAGGGTTTTCACTCACAACAGCGGGAGGGAGAGGATCGTCAGGCATGCTGCACCAAGACCAAACGGAGCAAAGGACGAATAGACCTGGGTATACCCAGCAGATAGGTACACGATGTGCGCACAAATTCCGAGCACAACGAGCGAGAGGAGGGTGATAAGGACTGGAATGTGATTAGACACCAATTTCCTTGCGGTCGAACACCGTCATCAGACTCACTAAAAATGATTACTCTAAACAAAGGAATGATAGCCATCTTCACTGGCTACAGTGATGAGTAGGTGAATGGAGGAGAGCGAGTCGAAAGTGAGAAAAAACGAAATTGTTGCCGTCATTTTCAATTTGAACTAAACTAAATAGTGACTTGAACTTGAACTTGTTGCTCTCAGGAAGTGGAGCATAACATCGTGCTCGTTTTCATAAACTGGCTTAGTAGGCCAAGAACGTTGACTAAGAATGTGCCAAAGCCTGTGAGACTTCGATTCGCTGGGAAGTCAGGTCGTCACTGAAAAACTGCTTTGTTGTAGTTTGAAATAAGCGCCAAGCATCGTCTCACTTACCTGCAGAACTTCGATCGAGTTCTAGGATGTTATGTGGTATGTCACGCGCGATTGCATGACGACTAGCCAAGAAAAAATTTTCAAGGTTGTCCCTGCGCTAAAACGAGTTGGTAGGTCATTTATCGACGGTTTCAAGTTGCCTCATAGACGGTCTAGTCACCAGATTACTGGAGGTGCGCCACCGCACCTTTCTGCAATGCTGATACCTGCCTGCAGCCATCCAATCAGAGCTCTCAAATGGCTGGTGGGAAGTCACCAAGAGATCACGTTACAAACTTACAATGTCTCTGCGAATTAGGAGAAAGCTTGCACATGCTCTTTGAAATGTCAAGGGAACCAAGCAATCGAGATAGCTACCGAACTGAGCGTCTATGCAAACTCATCGCGCGACCCGGGCGAATCTTTCCCCACGTATCATAGCTATGGGGCAAGACGACCCTTATTAGTCAGTGTGGCATTCCTTGGCCAGGACTGCCAACTGTCGTCGTCATGCGCGCAAGAACATTTCGACATTGGCGAAACTAGCTAAATCTGAAATGGTCTTCCCGCGTAGAAGGTTTAAATTTTAAAGGTGAGTCACAAGGCGATGACCGGTTGTTTCAATTATTCGTGACAGTGAGATCAGTTCACCCAGAATGCTCATCCGACTCGGGAGTCCATTCATCTTGGTCGCCAGACTTTTTCCGCCGACGTCGGATACTGTACTAAGTTTGGTAGCCGTGGATCAAGAGAGTTGAACGCATTGGACTTGGAGCAATTGCCATCACACTGATCTTGTTAAATGTGCGTGCTTCTGTTGACAAGAACATCCTTGACCGTCGGGAGCGCAAGTATTTGTCTACTTTTCTATACTTCGACGAATAAATAAGGCCACGTTTCCTCAGGCTCGCAATAGTGGCACGTGGGGTAAGGGCGCAACTATTCAAACCTTGGACTTGAGATGACGACCTCCTACCAGTACACTTCGGAATGACATTGATGGGCCTGGCCGAAACCGCCTTCGGATTGTCCCGAATATCGAAGGTGTCGTTGTATCTAACCCTGGTTCTTCGGACAATCGACGAAGGGAGAAAGTCCTTCCCAAATCACCCCGCCAAATCAAGCTACCATGCCAGCACCCAAGGAAGCTTGGCTTTTACTGTCTCTGGTAAACAATGTTCCTCCTCGAGCACAGGCCCACGGGGGGTGAATGTATGGGTTTGACTCCGCGACTTTGTCTACCGCCGATGGATGAATAATCCTTATTCAATGGCTTCTCTCTTATCCGATTACCCCGGTACTGACTTGGGGATAGCTCCTCTGAGTCACTTGGGCCATACTGCAACCGTCAATTGAACACGTATCAGAAAATCCACGTTCATACGGTCTTCCTATTTATCCAGTGCTGCGACGTGGGCATTGTGCTTCCCTCGATCCAACGGGCACAGCGTGAGAGCCGATGGAAGCGTTTCGGTTCGACCCAGTCGGACCCGTGCTTCCTCAGCTTCGTCGTATTCAAGTTGTGAGAGGAATACAAAGAACTGGCAGTGGAACGTTTACGCACCCCCGGCGGTGGGTTCGTCTCCAAGACGCAGCGCACAGCCTTGGGTGAGGCTCTTCGCAAGATTGATAATTAGATTGAGAGTTGTAACCTATTGCTCTCACTCCCCTCTGACCCCGTTCAATTCCAATAACTGCCGATTAAATTAGATTCTTCGCATCGTAAGTTCAACCGTGTTTCAGCATTGAATCCAATTCGGGGGTGTACACACGATGTGGAATACCGGGTAAGCGCACCCGCGACTTGTTGTTTTCACGTGTACAAAACCTTGTCCTTGCGGTGCCTACAGGCACGCCACCTCGTAACGTTACTCTTGCCTGCTGATGGATCAGTACCCAGTCCCCACTCCCACGCTTTCAAGGCGCGACCGAGAACCCGCTCGAAAAGGGTATAGAAATGGCGCTCCCGAGCAAGTCGAATGAGGGTGCGAACACAAGAGCGGCCATGCCCAAAACACGCGCAGTGCATACACAACGCATTATAAAATTTCCATCTCACGCCAGAAGGGGAGGGGCACTTATTGGAATGGAAAGAAGACACGTTTCCTTTTGATTTTGGAGATCAGAGAAAGTAGTCTGCGGGTGGACGTTTGGCTGGAATCGACCGGACATCCTATGCGAGCATAGAGTTCAGTCAGTACACGAATGGCAAAACAGCCCAAGAAATCTAAGTTATGCCATGGGCGGTCACCCAACCCCGCATATCGCCTTTAGGTGGAGGCAAAAAACCCCAAGATACTTATGTAATGCGGATAGGAATCTGGAACTTACCGACGGGGCATGCGAGAAAACCTTGTACTCCTGAGCGAGGTGTTCATCCAGTTCAAGAATCGAAGCAACGTTACCACACCTAAACGTTGTGACGACGAGATAGCATTATGACCGGAAATTGATCCTCAGATGAAAGGCCGACGTTCATATGCTCGGGAGTGGGCCATAAACACTTACCGATAACAATAGTTGGGAGCACTCCACACGGTGACAATGGTTCCGTCAAACATGAGTTTGTAACCTTCCATTGCAAGTTGGTGGGCGCGCGCGATGAGGTCAATAGCATTGTTGTGAGCGAATGTCTTGGTAATATCAGCACCGAACAAGAACCCCGCGCCCCGCGGAGATAAACCCCATCCAGTAATGTCTGGCACGCACCGAGTATATCCACTTTAGCAAGCTGGCATCAACGCGCGGCGAGATAACCTCACCGTCCGGATCTGACCAGAGCAAATCACACATTGGTCCATCATGAGGCACCTCTTGTTTACGATCTATGGCACGGATCTAGAGGAGAAGACCAAACAAAAAGGTTGTGATTGAGCTGAGTTCTCTGCACGTGTTTCGGAGCCACACATTGGATGGGCCAATACATACTTGATCGATGGTTTGAAGGTTTGGACTCAGACCGCCATGCACACAAAACACCCGGCCGTCCACTATCGCGCCTAGAGCGAGGTAATCAAACACTTCGCAGCACCACCTCCACACGTTCGTGCTCCCGTACTTCCTTTGGCATTCATCGTAGAATCCGTAGACCTGCGTGATTTGACGAGATTCGTGGTTTCCACGAATGAGAGTGATACGTTCAGGATATCGGACCTTGAGAGCGAGTAGGAGCAGGAACGTTTCTACGCTGTAAAACCCTCTGTCCACGAAATCACCTGCGGTAATCACAGATGAGTACACTCGGGAGCGTAGCGCACGAGCAATCGCCACAGCACCCTAGGACGTACCCATGAAAAGGTAATTCGTGCCCGGACAAAACCCGCCAACTTTGAATAGTTCCATAAGGTCATAAAATTGACCATGAATGTCACCGCAGATCTTTGTCGATTGTGATTCATTATCACAGACACGAGTGTGGAGCGGAGAAGAAGCAAGAAGCAAACCGCTGGGCATTCACATCCGTAAGTTCAATTCGAAGCTGGTGACTCACTGTCACAGGAGAGTCCACGGGCTGAACGTTTGCTTCCTCTATAAGGATCTCACGGGCCTTGAAGCATAGTCTCTTCACCTGTTCCTCGGATATTGGTTCACAGCGTGTTAATTGTTCAATTTGCCTGGAGTCGACCGAGATGATTCGTTTTTGATTAGGCAACGAAAATTGATCGGAAGTACAGAGAATGATGGACATAATAATGAGAAGCTGCGTGCATCAAAGGCGTGTAACACACCTGTCGAGGTCACTGGACATCTTTAGCTGATATGTGAACAAGATAGGACGCTGACTTGTAGTAATAGGTACAGTGGGGTGGCACTGCACTGCCTTTCCGTTCCCAGCCGGGCCGTACCAACAGGCCACTCACAGCAGGTCACCCAAGATTTGATCTTCACAGCATCCGTTACTGTCACTGTACATCAGGCACATCTGAAGAGTCACATAGGAGAGACGATATATGAACAAAATTTTACAGTATATCATGCAGTTGGTTACGGAATATATGGTATATACTTCTGGTGATAGAGATGTAGGTGACCGGGACGGGAAAACTCCTGGTCGTGCGACGGAATGATACAGAGGAACCGATCCACGGGACAAAACGAAACAGAAAACAGGAGCTAAGGAAAGACACGGGAGACAGGGTTCTGAATTTTGACAAACACGGAAGCTGTCCGACTTAAGATCTTCCACGCAAAAGGGCGTCGTGTTTCCATGGTGTTTGGTTGAGGGAGAGATGCGGTGCGTGGTATGGATAGCTGTGTATAGACGGATGTATGTATGAACTTGACACCGGAGAATGCTGTACATGCGAGACGCGGATATCACCACGAATCACTCGCTCGTCTTGGATCGGTGCCAATATAGGAGGTGGGGAATCGTATCTCGGGAGGCTCTGTTGCGGTATCATGGTGTGATTGTAGCTCCCGTGGATAATATGGCTCTGGGAAGACACGTAACCATTGGTAAGCCCCGAGTGATCGGGTACAGAATCGATGGCATGGTACGTGGCTCCATCGTGTCTGTCATCCTGATAGGCGGAATAGCTCGGCGTGGACGGTCCAGAAGCCTGGGAGTGGGGAGACACGGAGTGACCAGAGTCTGGCGATGGCGAACCGACCGAGTGGTAATGGCTCGGATACGACTGTGGGTGTGAAATATGCGAAATGGATAGGCGAGAAGATACAGAGGAAAGGTGGGCAGAAGAAGGGGGGGAGTGATCATGGACATTGTCCATGGACGCGTGATGAAGGGTGGAGGACTGGAGCCGCGGTAAAGGTGACTTGTCACTGTAGGAGTAATTATAAGATTGGTCCACCGCACTCGTCGGCGCGTGTGAGGATGGTGACACATAATCATAGTTTGGGTGCTGGGAAGATTCGGCGTACGTCGGTGGACTGTCGCTGTAGTGAGACGCCAAAGGAGACGGTTGCGAGGTGATATGCCCATTTGTGAGTCCCTGGGAATGTGGCGAGATCATCGGATAAGTATTCTCCAGTGGAGTTGGAGAACGGCTCGAGCTGCTCCCAGAATGCATGCTATCACCGTACCCGGGCACGTGGGACACGGGAAATGCTTGTACGAGAGCCGGGGGAGAATCAGGGGCAGGCGGAACCATGGCATGTTCCAAGGCAGGCGGGGGAGAGGGAGGGTCACTGGGCAGGCGTTCGGGGGTCACCATTGCGGAGGAAGGCCGACTGTTTTTTGAACCATTGACGCCGACGGCACGCGCTATCGCAGCACGTGTGGCAGAGCTGGAGCTCCTCCGAGAGCCTGGGGAAAGATGGATACGGTAGCTAAATGAAAGCGTCAGCGATGTCAGTCAACTTGGCCGAAACATGTAATTCCTGTAACTCCGTCCAGGGTCGAGGATGAAGGCATCCAAGACGATAACCATGAACGGACAGGGGGGATCGACGTCAACAGGGGGGAGAGCAATACTCACTGTTGTTGAAGGTTATCTTGTCTGGAACATCGAGTTTCGCAGCCGGGAAAGGGGCATTTGTGGTTTCGTTCACCTGTGTGAACACGAAGATGGCGGGCAAGGTGACCGCTGGTAGTAAATCCACGCTCGCAAGTGCTGCAGACATGTTTTTTCTTTGAGGCCGACTGGGGAATCGACTGGGAAGGCTGGGTGAGGGCAGAGGTGGAGGATGGAGGGGACTGGCTTGAATCGGAGAGGTACTGGGAGGAAGGGTACTGGGAGTAGACCTGGGAGCCGGCGGAGTCATGTTTTGCGGAGTGACGGGGCATCTGACAGAGTAGTGGATATTGGGTTGCAGGGCTGCAGGGGCGGCGGGATCAACCTTGCGGAGAAACAGGATTCGGAGCAGGCTTATGAGGAGGCACTTGTCAAGGCGGTACGGAAAAAATACGTAAGGTGATAAATACATACAGGCGAAAATATATGCGAAATACCACACGAGAGGTCAGCAATATATTCGATGACACGAATTCGGACCCTGAAATCTGCTAATTCTCTTTGGGGCTGAATTTTGGCTTTTCCCGCTATCTGGATCTTGTCGCTAACCGGCAGCTGCCGTCCTGTACGGATGCGCAAATATAATTTCGGCGCGGAACCTTTTGCGCCTTCCCAATCAAGTTTCTGTCTTCTCCATGTGTGAAACGACCTCATAGTATGATACACACACCCAAAAGCCGCTCTATATAATATCACCTCCAACTGTCTGCATTGGAACTCGTGTCACTTCGTCGCCGAAACAAGCTCGCCCAGATCTGCCGCTGCTTCATTAGGTTCCACGACGCCCAATCAACGCCCGCACTCCATGTTGTTCTTCGGACACGTGACCTGCCAACGTCAAATCGGAGCCTTTCCTCAACTCCACATCACGGTCCAGCCCAATGGCGGGCTTGATCGAACAGCTGACTGAATTGCAACCAAGCGACATTGAGCGTAACCTTGCGGTGTGTGTAAGTATGGCGATTTTCATCTTCTTTGGATCAGGCACGCCAATCCAATCCCCTCCCCCTTTTTCGGTGCCGCCTAGACGTAAACAACGTATCAACAACGTGCGATCATCATTTGTCCTGCTTCATTGGCATGTCATTCCGGGTACGACATCTCTTGATCGCTTGATGGCTGTGTGGACCCATTCACATTGAACCCGCCTTTCAACTTTCTTACCATGGAAACAATCCAATCAAGTCACTTACTCGTAGTCTCATTCAAAGCGCCCATTCGCAACGAGGACCGTATCAACCTGCCAGTTGATCGCTCACACTCAATATAACATAATAGTGATGGCGCACCGTCGCAGCGAGGTCAATTCCCCAGCTCTCACCAACTTAACTCACCTTATATCCGCCAACACCCCTCCAAATCCGCTCGCATCGGCCGATCCAATTTTCATACCCATAAACGCCTTGCCACAATCAGTCCAGATCTCCGCCCCTCCTGTCAAGATCGGCACAAGTTCGCTGAGCTGACCATACAGAGCGTGCTGCCCCTCGAAGCCCAGCTTTGGGTTACAGCGAGCTGATGGAAAAATTCACTCTTTTTTGTGACATAATCGTCTCGCCTAGTATGTCCCCCAGTCGTCGACATGCAGACGGCGTTCTCAGGATTTTCTCCCACACCAAAAGGACTGCCATGTCGTAGGCACGTTCACACTCCACCTTTTTTCATGGTCTCGATCAATCGTATAGTGAACTTAAAAAACTACCGCACTTGTTTTCTGCCACGGAGCGCCGCCCAGCCCGCTTCGAACGCCCTTCACCCATCCGCCCGCGGTCACGAATCTCGAGGCGGGCTGGATGCCTTGTGGTTATCGTTCCGAAATAATCGCGCATGTTCAGCTGGTTGAAGATCTGCGAAGACGTCGGTGCGAGATCAGAACAGCCCTGAAGGAGTTAAGCTACGTTACCTATGTGTACCTGTTCCCTTACCAATGAAACGATCTCTACCTTCGGATTCCGGAGCACACTTGTACGCCGCATCTCGCGCCCACATTTCCTCCTTTAGAGTGCGGCCCGGAATGTGCACTTCGTTGTACACGCCTCACAAAGTACCCCGCCCATTTTTGAATTGGGAAATTGCGGCACGTGCTTGCAGCCTGGGGCGTCCCAGCGCCGGGTAGCACATGGCGATGCGGCTAGCATCAACAATCAGTTACGACCGAACGACCATCAACACATAATACCTTTAGGACACAGCGCTTTATGGGGAGTAAGTCAATGTTCGAAGGTGATTGTAGACACCCCTCACACAGACTAAATGTACATGTGATTGTACTTGACGGCCTGGTTCACGGGCCCGGACCAGGGACGACGAGGGCACTGGCACTGGCATGTTGAACGCTGCGGGAGCCTACTTGACAGCGGCAGAGTGGATGAGGGAATGCTATGCCGACATACCTTCATGGAGAAGAGATAAACACCAAACACAAGAGATCGCGTGCAATGAATTTGTCACAGGATTGTCTCACCCAAGCGTCAGATGCGGCGGCTCGAAAAAAAATAAAAAAATAAAGGCCAAACACGATACCGATCTGGGCTGGGCGCACCGGTGTCATATGCATCCGGTTGGCTTTGTCGGAGCGGAAGAGTCAGCCACGCTCACAGTGAAGCGATGTTCGAATACAGGCCAATCGCTTTAAATGGTGAGATAGCGACGGAAAGACCGCCGATCACAAACAGCTGCCAGTCACTCAGTGGGACCTGACAATACTACTAGTAGTAGATGCGCCATGTCAAACGCATCAAGCGGTCATCGATGCGGATTCTAAATTACGGCAGCTGCGATCACGCGAACTGCTGGTGAATCTTCTTCAGACTGTTCGAAGGCAAATGGCGCGAACCTATGCGTCAACATCAGTTTCAGAGATATTTTCACTCACCTTGCGTCAAGACCTTTTAAAATGCGTTCATGCTGCCACGCTCATAGCTTGCAGTCGTTATCAGCGGAGAGAAGCAGACCGAGTGACAGCGAGTTACGATATACAAAAAAATTCCTGCGCTCTATGCCCAGAACAATAAAAAATCGGGGCCAACGTGACCATTAGGTATTGACAGAAGGTTTGGCTCCGGTTTTTTTTTCGAGGTCAGCACTGGGAAAGTAGGTGGCATGTTCCGCTTTGTGCCCTCGTTTTGATGGTGCTTGTTTCCCGAAAGGCTCGAACCTTGGTTGACATTGTTTTGGGATTCAGTGGCGTCTGGATCTAATATTTTTCCGTCTGTTTGAATTCCAAAGGCAAGTCGTTTGTCATAGCACGAGATGCGTAAGCCCAGAAATTGGGGTCGGACTGATTGAGGAATAGCAACAGGAAACTTTGTCGGGGAAGGCACCCGTCAGACATCATGGGGCTGTGTCAAGTTGATCCCACTAAACCAATCGCAATTATTGGACCGGATCTCTTGGGAACTGTAACAGTACTCTTGGAGCTTAACTAACATGCTCTGAGAACCGTGCCGGCATGAATTGTCACTGTGCAACCAACCCAGCAAATCTGGCATGGCATATATGTCATGATGCATACTCAGCAAGTACATGGGAATGAGTTGATACGGGTAGAGCAGTGAAATGAGACAAGAACCTGACATCGTGGTACCATATCAGCTCCCAATCGGCTTCCCACTTCAAAGCCGTTGGTCCAAGCGTGCGGGGCTTCATGTTTTGCATTATGATACCAGATGCGGCGCTCGACCCCAGAATGCCACTCCGCCGATCCAACCCTTGTTCTGCTCACGATGTAAAATTAGAATAAGCGAATAGGCTTGCCCATCGTGCTCTTGATGTGCAGCGATTTGACGTTTTGCCAGTTTTTCTTCAGTAGCGAGACCAAGAAGTTGATACCTGCAAAACCCGCATAAACATCAAAACCAGAATGTCACGCTAGTATTGACGTACTCAGCATGACATTGGCCAATACTTGGTCGTCTGTCATCTGGACGTGTCCGACGGCAACACCCAAGCAAAGCACTCTTTTGAGCTGGAATTTGATAGTCGAGCGGACTTCAACGAGCTTGTTTGTCAGGTCTTCAGAGTGGGAAACAGGGGTTGGGAACTTTCCGGCTGTGGAGCGGATTGGCGTGAATATGTCCATCAGCGGCCACTCGCAAATCCTGAACCAGTACCATCCATACCTTTAGAGAGGCCGGGACCAAGCAGACGAGGAATCTGTTTGATAAGGGCCTCGGAAGCCAAGAAAGCGTCGTATTTCTTGGCGAGCTTCTTGACAAGCTTCTTGTTCTTGTTCAGCCTGCGCAGAGAGGTTATCATATATTCGGTATTCGGTGATCGATGTCCATACTTCTTCAAGTCATCGACGGACATGTATTCGAGTTCAATTTGCTTGGCACGATCAATGTCGGCTGCATCAGCGAGGATGCAAATGGACATGCGAGGGCGGGGAATATTGGGCAATCTGTAACGAAAAGATTAGCTTCGCAGAGACAATCAGACGAGGACAATTATTACTTTACAGTTCCAGAGAATCGTTTATCTCTCTGGGGGTCGTAGTTCTTAAGACCGATTTGAAGCTCAATTGTCTCCACAAAGTTGCGTTTTTTCTCGTCATTGGCGGCAGCAAGAAGCTCTTTGACGGAGCCCCGCACGCTTGACACTGAGAGCTTGCTTCCACTGTCCATAACCCATCAGCAGAAAAGCGGAAACACACATCGTTCTCCACACCTCATGCTTTCGTTCTCCTGTCCTTGCCGGAGGTGGATTCAGAGATGATATGGAAAAATAAGGTTCGGGTGGCTAAGACGAATATACAGTGTGACATGAGTCAGCAATGTCACATTCTATCTAAATCAGACACAGCCTCACGTGACCATAACACGTCACGCTTGTTGTCTAAGACGAGTTCATCAGTCAGTGCGGTTCTATCCTTCTGGAGCACAGAAGCCTTTATCTGTGAATGGTCTTCCATATCCTTGTCTGTATTTGCCGCATCTGTATTCTGCCTGTCACCCTGTCAAATATCCTGTAAGATTAACCGTGAAGGTATGTTGACATCTCCAGACTGTATTTGCATCTCACGCAACTTTCTTCGGAAGAACCATGTCACAACCCGCGTGGCCGGTTCAACTGTATGTGGCATATACACGCTCTCAACTAGCATGGCTGAATCCCTACTATAGAGAAAGTGCATCAGAATCTGACCAAGCCTCGCTATCACCCCGAACTGTGCTCCTCTCCCCCCCTCCCTTCGAAGATGACGACGTGCCGAGACGAATTCCTCGGGGTCCGGGTGTCAGGTTCCGTCGTGAGCGCGAACGAGCACACTCTACCGCTTCTCCGCGAGACCTATTGGAAATGCTCGTCAATGAAGAGTACGAATCCAAGCAGACGCGCAAAATCCTGTACAGTGCGTTTGATCGGCTCGAATACGAAACCAAACGCGCCGACGCCGCCGAAGCGCGTATAGAAGAAACAATACAGCGAGCACGAGCTATTAACGAAGCCAGGACAGCAGCACAGCAACAGGCTTCACGCGCGCAGGAGGAGCTGAAACTGTACAAGCTACAGCTGGACAATGCCCAGAAGGAAATTCTTCGCGCACAGGACGTACTCAAGGCTATTGAGGCACAGCGTGATGAAGCAGAGGCTGCGGCTGTCTCTGCTCGTTCAAAGGCGCGTAGGCTGAATGAAGAGCGTTTGATTGAATTGGCTCGAGAGGAGGGTCGTCGACTGGGTTTCGAAGAGGGTGTTCGCCGAGGTAGGAGAATGGGTTATAGGGAAGCCTATGAAATAGGAATCGATGACCAACATGACAACATGCGAGAAGTGGCTACTGCGGTGGTGGATAGGTTACTCGAGGCGCGTGACGAGCCGGAACAAATCGAGGTACTGGAGGAGCCCACCCCTGTCCCGCCACCCTCTATCTCGAGGACTGCTCCTGAGGTGTACCGCATTGAAACTCCAGCAAATTCATCACTTGAAAACCAGCATCACAGGTCCCGTAGCAGGCGAGATTCTTTAGACAGTGCCAGCAGGAGTACCCTGAGGCGGGCGCCTGACCCAATGATGCATCCTACTCCGACAGTGGTGGAACCGCGAATCATTCCTGCTGGTATACCCTCCATACCGACAATCACCAGCCAGGCGTCCCGGCCACAGTCTGTATCTCAACCGTGGGCAGGTCCTCCTACAGAGCCGTCGTTCAGCAGACCTACTTCCATTCGGAATTCACCACGGAGTCGCCACCCTGAAATCCATGTCCTTCCGGACAACTATATCCCAACTGCCGATGCTAATCATAATATATCTCTCCCACCTCCTCACGAATTGCACCGTACCATATCTTCTCCAACCCCTTCTCAACAGGCCTTGGGACCGGCCCCAGAGAGAGGCAGGAACCGTGACTACATGTATGATAATTACCCTCCTCCCCGTCGGGGTTCCCCCGATGAATCCGCCGCGTCGACTATTTCTCAGCTTGACATAGTCGGTTTACCGACCAGTGCCAGGCATCGAGACCGTCCTCAGGGTTTGAGCGTCATCCATGAAGACGCAAGCATGCGGTCGGAACGTATGTCAGATTACTCGCAAACAATTGCACCCACCTCCCAGGCAGGGCGAAATCCATTTCCAGAAACGACAAGCAGCGATGCGCCGCGCCGGGACAGGAAAGCAAAACAGCGACTTGCAGATGAACTACGATATTCTGACCCTTCAGAGGCCGAAGAATGGAGACGACAGTCTGGTCGTGTACGTCCTTAGTATCTCAACCCACCCACCCACCTACTTACCTATTATTTTGCGCTGACCCTAGTCACGTTCTCAGCAACCTCATGAAGGCCCTCCGAGGCATCGCCCATCCCATATCACAGTACCAACACCGCTATCCCCTCCCAGAGTTTTACAGCAGCCAGATTCTCGACACCAACGGACAGCTTCTGAGCGTCAGGGTCGCTCAGAGACGCGGAGTGAACGCAGAGATCAACGTAGACCGCTCTCGTCAGACAGTTCTGTCCCTGAGATCAATGTAGAGCCTCCGGTAACTACCCCATCTTGTCCCTTTTTGGAACAGCTGACGTTAACTGAATGGAATCGGTAGTCAGGGCCCCCATCCGATGCTCCATCGAGAGGACATGGAAACGTTCCTCCTGTCAGTGGCTTGTTAAGTCCCGACCACGCCCACCACCCTCTACCGGTTCCTACGCATCCAGGAACTAGCGGTCGCGGCTCCCCGGTCGTCCCTACTGTCCCGAATTATTCAGCGACTCCCCAAGCAGACTTGGCAGGGCAGATCTATGCTGTTCCGTCAGATGGGCAAGTGCCACCGGGTTTCATCCCATCGCCGACAGCCGATGGCTCTTCCCATGGCCCAGTGATACCCCAAAATACGGGCAGTGGTGCTCCATATAGACCTTCGTCTGAGAGAGAGACCGGTCGGCCAAGGAGTCCTATATCTTTTTACGCAACGTCACCGGTGCCTGCGGGAGTCACGTATCCCGTGCCTCCCGTGTCTCGGTCCGCTGGATACAGTGCAAATTTCCATCCCCAGAGCGTAGGAAGTAATCCTTCGCTCACGTCGGAGGGGCGTCGCAGGCGTGATAGCCTAAGCGCTACCGCTGGGGTGACGCCTGCTTCCAAGGGCAAGCCAATACAAACGACAGGCAGTGCTGACAGTGGTGGTCGCGATTCCCGCGTTTCCAGGCGGCAGTCGAACGCATCCATGGCTTCTCAGCAGTCGCGGCCGTCCTATTCTCGATACGACCCGAACGTGTACAACGATCCTGCTTATCTCGCTAGCAACGATTCTCTCCTGGACTCTGTCACGGGCGCCAACATGGCTGCAAACGGTGGTGGCCCAGTTAGACCTGTGCGTGTGCAGGGATCACCAGCGTATATGTATGCTCCTCTGCGGACGAACGAATAGGCGCAGGTGTCTATTTATTGCCATTATCTTTTTCTTGTTGTAGTCTGAATGCTGAGTTATTCGATACAATAGGTTTCGTGTAGTAGTGATTTTATGTATGTATTCACCTGGGTAGATCACCTAGACCCCTTGTTTGTTAGACACCATATGTTGTCTTAGGGTACCGTGAAATGACACTACCCAGAAGATGCCAACTTGGATGGCTTACCCAAACCACATACGAGCGTCACACAAGAATAACACCTACAATCTAGTTAAGAACCATTTTGAACATAACTTGCCCATAATCCATTTGAACACATCATTCCGGAATATTACTGTGGATGTGCTTCAGATAACATTTACCATGTTTTACCAAGTACAAGTTATCGAACTAGTGTTCAAGTCAACCCGACGGGAATTCCTGGAAAGAGTGGCCAGCAAGGTTACTCCGGAATTGACAGACAGGAGGAGGCACGGGGGTATAGATACCCCGCAGTCAGATCTCGTCGTCGGCTGCGTCACGGGAGAGGTTTGCTCCCCCCTTGTTCTCACCAGATCGATGTCAAATAGCAATCTCCACCGAGTGGCATGGGAGCGACTATCGCGTGGCGTAAGACGGGGGGAATTGACTCGGGGCACGTGCACGAAACATCGCACGCTATCTATATCTTGGATCAAAGCCATCGGAACAACATCATAACTAATGGAGCTCAATGAGAGTCATGATTTGATGACACGTTCGCACTTGTCTTGTCCGTTCTCCGGCGTAACCCGCCGCAAATTCCCGAACTTTTGTCATGGTGCATGAATGTTGCTAAACGATCCAACAAAGATACTTTGCGGGAGACAAGTACAGATCGGCCGGGTAGAGGTGAGGGAGCGACTTTGTCTTCTCCATGGAAGAGGACTCTGCGCGGAACGACACGATCAACCGTCGGAGCGTACCTTGACAACAACCGATCCGGGATGTGAGTACGTAGGGACGCTTCCGACTTGAAACCCACCCGGGGAATCCGCACGCCGATTAACGATGGTGTTTCCCCGAGCCTTGAAGCTTTGAAGTTTGTGTCGCTGGTTGTTACTATTTGTGTCGTCGAGAGGCTGACATCAAACTTGAACTTGCAGAGAGGGCTTCGAAACTGCACCCTATTTGTCATAGCCGCCGGAAACGGTCGGGTTGCAAGGGGGCCCCGGCCCTAGTTCAACGCCGTTGCCTGACCTGACTTCGAAACCTCAACACGATCCGCCACACGTTCAACACAGGCTCGCCGATGGCACTGACCCATTGCAGAATTAGGGTGGACCGACAGGCTCCTGGCGGCGCATTCAGGAACGATTCGTACTTTGCTCCTCATTCTCATTGAACGCCTTCGGTGTCATGCATGCACGTGTCTGGGGATTTCCACATCAACTGAATGGTTGCCATGTCTCGGTAAAACAGCGACACGCCATCCCAGAGCTCGTCTTCCCTCCATCGTAGGATGTTGGGCGAGAATCTTGCTTCAGGTCGGGTGGGTTATCAACTCGCGTTTGTATCACAAGTGTCATGACAACAGTGGACGCGTTGACCATCTCCTGCTGATGATCTACCCCTGCTTCTGCCTTACGCTTGTCAAGATGCTACGTGGTTGAGATTAGTTTTACCCTATTAGTCAAGAACACCTTCTGTGCCGTCTAAATCCTCAGCTAGCCTTTGTTTGGTGAGTCATGTTGTGCGGAAACATGTTTACTATGACGGTAGAGTATCTGCG
>Ga0307508_10000526_pt1 | contig 45462 bp, 42 predicted proteins | sample 9_EM_MG_FD_203089 | JGI IMG/M metagenome (GOLD analysis project Ga0307508, IMG submission 203089) | Populus trichocarpa ectomycorrhiza microbial communities from riparian zone in the Pacific Northwest, United States - 9_EM | ecosystem: Host-associated > Plants > Roots > Unclassified | place... | reverse complement strand
TGGACCGGATATTACGGAAAACCCGGCCCCGTCGTCATGCTCAACGGATGGCTCGAAATCCAGGCCGCCAAACGCGCCGTCCAAACCCTCGGCTCATTCCTCAATGTGTGAATCTGGTAGCCTGAAGGGGAGGGGCTTTGATTAGGGAACCGCATGCCACGGTCACGCGCTCTGCCCCACGAAAACGGGAGGACATCCATGAAGGCCAGCAATATCCTCGGCGCAGCGATCGGCGGTATGATCGACGGCAGGGACGGCGATGACAGCACTGCTGACGGTGCCCTGATCGGGGCGGGCGTGGCCACGGCGGCGCGGATCATCGTGCCGATCGCGGTCACCTTTGCCGTGGGGTGGCTGGTGCTGCGCGGCCTCGGTAAAGTGACCGACGCAATACTCGGCGAGCGCCCGTCAGACGATTGATCTCACTCAAGGCGGGTTGACGCGGGCGGGGCGCCCGCGCCACTAGCGCGCATGGACGCCCCAGATTCAGATCCGCATGGCTTCAAGCGCCGTGGCGTCTTGTTCGTGCTCTCCTCGCCGTCCGGCGCGGGCAAATCCACGATTGCGCGGATGCTGCGCGAGGATCAGCCCGAGCTGGTCGTCTCGGTTTCCTACACCACCCGTCCGATCCGCCCCGGCGAAGTCGATGGCGTCGATTATCATTTCGTCGATCTCGAACGTTTCCGCGCGATGGTCGCGAACCATGAATTCCTCGAATGGGCGCATGTCTTCGGCCATCGCTACGGCACGCCCAAGGCGCAGGTGTGGAATGTGCTCGAACAGGGCCGCGACATATTGTTCGATATCGACTGGCAGGGCGCGCAGCAGCTCCACCAACTCGCCGGCGGCGACATCGTTCGCGTCTTCATCCTGCCGCCCTCGATGACCGAGCTGCGCACCCGGCTGGAACGCCGCGCGACCGACTCGCCGGAAGTGATCGACGCCCGGATGGACCGCGCCGCCAACGAGGTCAGCCACTGGGACGGCTATGATTATGTGCTCGTCAACGACGATGTCGCGAATTGCTTCGATTGCGTGAAGACGATTCTGGCGGCTGAGCGACTCAAGCGCTCGCGCCAGACCGGGATCATCGGGTTTATCCGCAAACTGATCCGGACCTCGCCCACGGGGGAATAGCGGCCTTCTTAAAGCCCCTCCCCTTCATGGGAGGGGCTTATTGAAGCCCCAGAAACCGCACACCCGCATCGAAATCGCGCCGCCGCGCTTCGAGCGCTCCAAGCGACAAATCGTCCCGGCCCCATTGCTCGACCTGCCAGTCCTCGTCGAGCTCGACGGCGCGCCATATATCCTCAGCCGTCGCCGCGCCCTCGATCAGCGCCAGCGCGGCGATCAGCGAGCCGCCGATCGTGATGATCGGCGACAGGCCGGCCAGTTCCCACGCGCTCCGCGCCGCGACCGCCTCGCCAAGCCGCGCCAAGGTAAGGGGCGGCTGCGCGCGGTGGAGGATTCCCGTCGTCACCTTGATATGCACATCATAGCGCGTACGTGCCCAGTCGAGCAGCGGGTCCCAGGCCGCCGCCTGCCGCGCCACCAGATCAGGCGGCGCATCGGCGCGGTAGCAGAGCAGGTCGCTCTCGCCGAATACGGCAAGGCCGGTGGCGAAATTGGCTGGGTCGGGCGCGATACGATCGATTGCTGCATTGGCGAGGCCGGTCATCGGCATCGCCCGCGGATCAATCTCTGCGCCTTCGGCCACCGCGCGCCATTCACCGGCCACGGCTTCGGCAAGGGCAGGGGTGGGGAGGAGCAGCGGCTGCCGGCCTGGCGTCCGCACTGGCCTGTCATCGAGCCTTATGCCGCGATCCCCATCGATCGCGACCTCTTTCCAGAAGCGTTTCACTTGACGGGCGGCGTCCGCCACCGCTCGGCGAGCGAACGTGGTACGATCGCCATCATCGCCAGCGCCGAGAGCACGATCGCCGTGCCGAGGATCTTTGGGCCGAGCGTCGGTGCCCGGGCAATCAGGATCACGCCAAGGACCGCGCCGGCCGACCCCGCAAGCCGGGTCAGCGTGATGGTGAGCCAGCGCTTGCGGGCGATCGTCTCGGCGTCAGTCATAAACTCTCCATCTGCGCCGGCAGGCCAGCCACCGTCTCGGCAACGGCATGTGCGCCCGCCGCGGTCAGCTCGTGCGGAGGATGATAGCCCCACGCGACGCCCAGGGCCCGCGTGCCTGCCGCGCGCGCCATCATCATGTCATAGCTGGTGTCGCCGATCATCACCGTGGTTTCGGGCGACGCTCCGGCCTCGACCATCGCCAGCTCGATCATCGAGGGGTGCGGCTTGGAGGGGTGGCGATCAGCGGTTTGCAAGGTGACGAAGCGATCGGCGATGCCATGATGGTCCAGGATGCGCGCCAGCCCGCGATCCGATTTGCCGGTCGCGACGCCGAACACCCAGCCGGCCTTGGCGAGGGTATCGAGCGCCGCGATCATGCCGTCGAACAGCGGCTCCTCATCCATCGCGCCCGAAGCGCGGAGCCGGAAAAAGGCCGATTTATAATCCTCGGCGAGGGCGCGGTGGCGAGCGTCGCCGAGATCGGGGCTGAGCGCCGCGATCGCTTCGACCACGCTCAGGCCGATGATCCGGCGGATTGCGTTGCGGCTGGGCGCTTCCAGGCCGGCGAGCAGAAAGGCCTCTTCCATCGACAGGCAGATATTCGCCTGGCTGTCGACCAAAGTGCCATCGCAATCGAACAGAGCGAGTCGGTTGCTCATGCGGTCCTCATCAAATCGGCAAGCGCCGTGTTGCCGCTACGAGCAAGGCCCTGAATCGTCCCGGCCCGATCCTCGGCCTGCTTGTTCTGGCCAAGCTTGCTGGTGCCGCGCACCGCGTCGATCGTCACCTCGAACCCGATGATCGCGCGCAGCATCGCGCGGAAACGGGCATCGTCCATCTTGGCGCGACTCCAGGGATTTTCAGGCGCGACCCTCGGTTCGTGGATCTCGGCGAGCGTGTCGAGCAACGCGATCAGCCCGTCCTCGTCGATCGTCCGCGCAACGCCCTCGATCTCGACCGCGACATAATTCCAGGTCGGCACCTGCTGGACCGGATCGGCATACCAGTTCGGCGTGATGTACCCATCCGGGCCGGCGATGCTTAGCACCACCCTCGCGCCGTCGAGCAGCGGCACGATCCGGTTGGACCGGGCGAGGTGGAAGCGGACGGTGCCCGTACCGGCCGGCACGATCGGCGCATGCGCGACGATCGGGCCCTCAGCCGTCGCGGCAAGGATATGCGCGAACCCGCGCGCGACCGCCCAGTCGAGCATCGCTGCATCGTTTTCGAAACGGAAGGCCTTGTTGGGGTGCATGGCATGGCCGTAGCGCCGCGGGCGCGGGAATCAATCGCCTGATGGATACTTGTCCTTGCTGTCGCCGTGGCACCATCGGCAACGGTTACTCCGACGCAAGCGCACCGAGACGCTTGGCTCCCGTGCGATCCGAGTCCCCGGCCTTTGCTGGGGACGCAAGGCCACGGGGACTCGCCCGCCCGGAGTCAATATTCAAAGGCACCGATATCGATCTGACCATCCTGCTTGCGCGCCGTTGGTGGTGCCAGCACCTGGGCCTGCGGCAGCGAAAGCGGGGTCGTGCCGGCCTTCAGGGATGAAAGCGATGCACCGGCGTTGACCAGCGCAGACCCGGCCACGGGCGTATAAGGATACAGGCCCTGGTTCTGAAAGCCGGGAGATCCGTTCGCGATGATGTTTGCGCCCCATCCCGTCACCTTGGCCGGAGAGGCATGGCCGAGCCAGCCCGCCGCCACCGTGGGGGACATCCAGTTGCGCGAAAGATTGACGGTTCCCGCACCCGCATAGGCCATGGCCATCCCCTTGCCCGGCTGTCCGGCCGTGGCGGGCGCGGCATAGAAGATGTTGTTCCAGACCTCGGCCCTCGCACTCGGCTGCATCAGGAAGAACAGCAACGCATCCGGATACGCGCTCGCGCCATTTCCGGCGACGACCATCGTGTTGTTGTAGAAATATAATGTGCCCTGGCGATATTGGCTCGTCTGCCCGCTGTCGCCGCCGTAGAGCAGCAGCTGCGTGCCGCTGTAACTGGCGGGAATATCGATCAGATTGCCGTAGATGAAGGTGGTCGAATATCCGCTGTCCCCAGCGATCAGCGCTGCACCGCCCGTCGAATCCTCGAGATTGAACTTGAGCGAGCAGTTCGAAACGATGCTGTTGTATCGGACGACCAGCCCGGACGACCGATCCTTGATGCAGTCCCCCATGGCGCCGGGCGCCATCGGTCCGAAATAATTATACTGGAAAATGATGTCGCGCGCTTCGGTATAGCTTTGGTGCTCGCTGAAGCCGTTGGTCACCCCGGCGGTCGGGGGATTGCCGTTGTTGTAGAAGAAATTGTTCTCGATCAGCACGTCCTGCGAAAGCTCCACCAGGGCGGCGTTCTTCGAATTGATGAAAAGGCCGTTGCTGCAATCGTGGAGGATATTGCCCTTCACGACGAGATGCGCTGCCGCCTCGACATAGAGGCAGGTGGCAAAGCTGTGAAATTTGTCCGGAGCACCCGTCACCGCGTCATTATAGGGCACGTCGTAGCGCGCGTTGCGCAGCTCCAGATTCTCGATGCTGATATAGCCGGTCGGGCCGCCTTGATAGCTATAGCCTTGCTGCGGTCCCACCATCACCAGCCCAAGCCGGTGCAGGACCGGGCTGAGAGCCGCGTTGTCGTGATATTGCAACGTGCGCGGCGCCTGGCCGGGCAGAGTCTCGAGCTGGGTCGCGCCGGTGCCGTCGATGATCGGCAGCATGCCGGTCACCGGATCGGGCATGCCGAGAATGCGCAGGAAACGATCGGGCGCGGCCGGCGCCAGATTGGTCCCGGCCGAGATCAGCATCATCTCATTGTACGGCAGGTTGTTGGTCCTGGGGTAGATCCGCACCGTATCGCAGCCCTTGAGCTTGCTCCACGGCAATTGCGACAGTGCCGAATAGGTCTTGCCGGGCCCCACGTCATACAGGGTGATCGCCGGACAGCCCGACTGGTCGGCGGCAAGCGTCGGCGTCGCTGCCCGGGTCGTCGTCGATATTCCGGTGGAAGCGGGCGGGCCTGGCGGCGGGCTGGCCACCGCGCCGGAGATGCTGAAATTTCGTCCGCCGACATAGCTGACGCCATTGACGACCACTGTCGCGATCAGCGTCGCATTGCCGCCATTCGTATTGGCCGGGACAGCGAGGGTGTAGATCCCCGGCTGAGCCGTCGGCGTGATGGTCAGGAGGGCGGCGCTGCTTGTCTTCACCGACAGCGGCGCCTGCGGCACCGGCAACCCGTCGGAGCCGATAAAGGTGATGCTGATCTGCTCGACCGAGCCAGCACTTCGGGTGTTGGCGCTGGGCAGGATGCCCGATCCATTGGCCATGTCGATATGCGGCTTCGTGGTCACGACCGTGTCCTGCAGCATTGCGGCATGGGAAGCCTGGGTGCCGCCCAGCAAGACCGCGGCAACCAATATCCCCTTGCGCATCCGACGAATCGCCATCCAATATTCTCCGATAGTCTCTCATCGCGCACGATCAGCAGGAGCAACGAAAAGAAGAAGCAGGTGCTCTCGCGCGCCCCCCGCTTCGATTTTTTCGGCAGACGAACCGATATTCTTCCGGCGGATTGCTTCGCCGCTCGTCAACTGATCAGCACAACCCGAAATCAAATTGCCTGGATCGCGCCGATAGCCGGTGCGCCCCACCCGCGATATACCGCGATTAAGGTAGGTGGTTCAGCCCTCCGGGTCGTGATGAATGCCCATATATAGCCGGATCGGCATACCAGTTCGGCGTGATGTAATCATCCGGGCCGGCGATGCTCAGCACCTTCGAAATGGAAGGCCTTGTTGGGGGGCATGGATATGGCCCTAGCGCGGCGCACCGGGGAATCAATCTCGCGCATCGCGACAGGCAGCGCGTAACGCGACCGCGCACAGCCTCGCTGCGCCATCTGTACAGATTTCTGTACATATCGATTCTGTCAGCACCCGCATGACATTTCCAACCAGGCAGGGCGCGGTTGACGCTGATCTCTCGATTCAACCGCATCGGCACCTGCGCTACCACCTTTAAATCTGACGCAAACGAACGGTTTCGACATAGGCACGTCGCGCTAAATGCTAATGATATTGACTCGCATTATAAGTTTCCCGTAACGGCTCCGCGATCCAATCATCCAAGGGGATTTCGAGATGAAGCCGTTCCTGCGCCACGCCCTGCTCGCGAGCGCGATGCTTGCCCTGGCCCCGGCTTCGGCCTTCGCCGCATCCGGCCCCGATCCGGTTGTAGAGGACGACGAGGGGGCCGAGACGAAGGCTGACATCGTCGTGATTGGCACCGCCGAAAAGCCGTCTGCCTCCGCCACCGGCCTTGCGCTCACGCCGAAACAGACCCCGCAGTCCGTCACGATCATGGACCGCGAACGGATCGACGATTTCGCGCTCACCAACGTCAACGACCTGCTCACTCAGGTCGTTGGTATCAATGTCGAGCGGGTGGAAACCGATCGCACCTATTTCAACTCCCGGGGCTTCGACATCACCAATTTCCAGGTCGACGGGATCGGCCTGCCGCTGATCTGGGGGCTCCAGTTCGGCGATCTCGACACCGCCCTGTTCGACCGGGTCGAGGCAATCCGCGGCGCCAATGCGATCATGACCGGCATCGGCAATCCGTCCGCGACCATCAACTATGTCCGCAAGCGCCCGACCGACGGTTTCCAGGCGAGCGCTTCTGCGGAAGGCGGTTCCTGGAACCGGTGGCGTGTCGAAGGCGATGTCTCGGTGCCGCTGTCGAGCAACGTCGCGGCGCGGCTGATCTACGCGCACGAGAATCGCGATTCCTATCTCGAACACAACCACGTCACCCGGAACGTCTATGGCGCGATCCTGAGCTGGAAGATCACGCCGCAGCTCGAGCTCACCACCGGCTATTCGCGTCAGCAAAATGATGCGCGGGGTGTGCTTTGGGGCGCGCTGCCGCTCACCTATACGGATGGCACGCGGGTTGAATATCCGGTCTCGGCCAGCACCTCGGCCGACTGGACCTATTGGAACGTCACAGATCAGAGCGCCTTTGCCGAGCTCAGTTACGCGTTTGCCGGCGGCTGGTCGGTCAAGGGCGTCTTCACGTACAAGCGCTTCGAGGAAGAGGCGAAGCTGCTCTACGCCTATGGCTATCCGGACAAGGCGACCGGGCTCGGCGTCGGCGGCATGTCGGGCATCTACCCTTCCACCTACAATCAATATCTCGGCGATTTCTATGCCTCGGGTCCGGTCAAGCTGTTCGGCCGCGAGCACCAGTTCGCCTTTGGCGTCTCGACCGCGCGTTCCGACGGGCGTGAATGGGAGAATTTCTCCAATGACGTGATCGATTTTCCCGCTGTCCAGGATTGGGGCCATCTCCAGGTCGCCGAGCCGAGCTATCCCGGCACCTATCTCGCCGCCGACTATAGCGACCGGCTGACCCGAGCTTACGGCGCCGCGCATCTCAACCTTGCCGACAATCTCAAGGCGGTGGTCGGCGCCAGCGCTATGTGGCTCAAATCGACCGGTATCTCCTACGGCACCGATCAGTCGCGCAAGAACAGCGCGGTCAGTCCCTATGTCGGCCTGATCTACGATCTCACGCCCCATCTCTCGCTCTATGCGAGCTATACCGACATCTTCAATCCGCAGGTCGAGGTGGATGTGAACCACGCCAGGCTCGATCCAGCGCAGGGCAGCAGCATCGAGGGCGGCATCAAGAGCGAGTGGTTCGGCGGCCGGCTCTACGCAACCGCATCCTTGTTCCGCGCCAGGCAGAAGGGGCTCGCGTCCTTTGCCGGCGTCTTCCCTGACGGCAAAAGCTATTATGAAGGCATCGACACGACCTCGAAAGGCTTCGAGATCGAAGTCGCCGGCCGCATCACGGACAGCTGGACGCTGAACGGCGGCTATACCGGGCTTCAGATCGAGGATCAGGCCGGCAGCAAGGCTCGCCCCTATCTGCCGACCAGGACCTTCAAGCTCGCCACAACCTATCGCCTGCCGCACCTCAACGATCTCAAACTCGGTGCGCAGCTGCGCTGGCAGAACGCGATCACCTATCCTGATAGTGGCGTACAGGCTTATGGCGTCGTCACCGGCGATGTGATCCTGAAGCAGGATGGCTATGCCGTGCTTGATCTGATGGCGGGCATCCGCCTGCTCGACCGGGTCCGCGCGACCGTCAATGTCCGCAACGTCACCGACACGAAATATCTCGCCAGCCTGATGTGGGGCCAGGCATTCTACGCCCCACCGCGCAGCGCGAGCATCTCGCTCAGCGTCAAATACTGATCGAGGCGCGATCATGGCCGGCGGAGCACAGGCGCGACAGAATTGGCGTTACCGCGCCAATATCGCTGCGCGCGCGGTGGCGGGCGGCGTGGGGGCCTATGCCGTCGCCGCGCTGTTCGCCGCGGCACTTGCGCGCGTTCTCCCGGTGGACAGGGTCGAGGCCGTCATTCCCGCCACCCTGTTCGCCTTTCTCGTCGCCCCCGGTGTGACGATCTGGGCATTCCTCGCGCGTGGGCCGTGGCGCGCATGGGCCGGGGTGATTGTCGCGATCCTGCTGCTCGGCCCAATGGTCTGGGCAGCGGGACCCCCGGCATGAGTGCGGTGCGCGAGGGCGCCCGCCAGGCCATGGCCTGGTTGCATGGCTGGACCGGGCTTCTGCTCGGCTGGGTGCTGTTCATGATGTGCTTTTCCGGTACGCTCAGCGTGTTCAAGCCCGAGATCGGCCGCTGGATGCGCCCCGAAACGGTGGCGAAGGCCGACCCCGTCGACGCCATCACGGCCGCAATCACCTGGCTGGCGAAGAACAGCACCGCCTCCACCGGCTGGTATCTCACCGCCCCGGACGAGCGGATGAATATAGTCGAGGCGGCCTATGATTCCGGCGGTGCCGACCTTTATCGCGCGCTGAATCCGGTCACCGGGGCGCCGATTGCGCGCGAGACGCTCGGCGGCGAATTCTTCTACCGCCTGCATTTCGAACTCAAGCTCCCCTATCCATGGGGGCGCCTGCTCGCATCGCTCGCGGCGTTCACGATGCTCGTCGCGCTGATCACCGGGATCATCGCGCATCGCCGCATCTTCCGAGACTTTTTCACTTTCCGGCCCGGCAAGGGCCAGCGCAGCTGGCTCGACGGACATAATGCGCTCGGCGTGCTCGCCTTGCCCTTTCATCTGATGATCACCTTCACCGGGCTGGTGACTCTGGCATCGCTCAGCATGCCCTGGGGGATCGTTGCCGCCTATGGGTCCAATCTGACGGCTCTGTACCATGACATGGTGCCCGGCGCCGTCGATCGCGCCGCCACGGGCAATAAGGCGCCGCTCGCCCCGATCGCGCCGATGCTGCGCGAGGCCCAGCGCCGGTTCCAGGGGGCGGCGATCGGCCGCGTCTATATACTCAATCCGGGCGACGCGGCCGCGGTGGTGACGGTCTTTCGCGCCGACGCCGGCCAGATCGCCTCGACGTCCGGCGAGATCAGCTTCGACGGCACGACTGGCCGGGTGCTTGCCGACTGGACCGAGCAGCGGCCGGCGCTCCAGGCCTATAATGTCGTCTACGGCCTCCACATGGCCCGCTTTGCGCCCATGCTGCTGCGCTGGCTCTATTTTCTCGGCGGCGCGATGTTGACCCTCACCATCGCCACCGGGCTGATCCTCTGGATCGTCAAGCGCCGCGAGCGCGCGCCGCTGTCGCTTGGCAACCTCATTCTCGAGCGCCTTAATGCCGGGGTGATCGCGGGCGTGCCGCTCGGCGGCATCGCCTATTTCCTCGCCAATCGCCTGTTACCGCTCGGAGTCCACGACCGTGCCGGGGCGGAGGTGTCGGCCGCCTTGTGGGCGGCGGCAGCCGCGCTTCTCGCCGGCGCGGTGCTTCCGAGCAAGATCGCCTGGCCGCTGCTGCTCGGCCTGCTCGCGCTGGGGTGCACGATCGCCCCGCTGCTCGCGCCGCTGTCGTTCGACAATGGCGCGCTGGTCGGAGGCAATCTGGTGCTGATCGTCAGCGCGCTCGGGCTGGCCGCGATCGTTGTACGGCAGGTCAGGCGGCTGCGCGGGCCCGTGCCGATTGCGCGCAAGGCGAGGGCGACATGATCGCGGCGGGGCTGCTCTATCTCGGCCTGTTCGTGCTGGCCGCCGGGATGCCGCGCCACACGGATACGCTGCTGGGGCGACGGCATATCGCGCACCTCATCCACTACGCGCCGGCTCTCGGATGGAGCCTTATCCTGCTGTCGCTACTGGGCGCTCTCGCTGTGCGGGACTGGCCGAGGGCGCTGGTCGCCTGGTTCGGCCTGATGCCGGTCATGGCCGGCACGCTCTTGCTGGGTCTGACATTCGGCGCGGGCATTGCGCGGACCGGCGCCGTGTTTGCCGTCGGTCTGGTGATCGCTGGCAGCTTCGCCTGACCCGTCGACAGCAAGGCTCGATCAGCCCTCCGGGTCGTGATGGATGTCCATATGCAGCCGTGTCAGGCGCTGCTCGGCGATGCGCCAGCGGCCATCCTGGCGGACATAGCGCTCATGATAATGGCCAAAGCCGGTATGGCCGGCATTGCCCATCTTCGCCTTGCGGTCGGCGCCCCAGACCACCCGGTCCTGCATCGCCCACACCACATCGGCCGTGTCGCCGTCGATCCTGATCTCGGGCGAATGGACATGATGGCAGGTGGTCGCCGTCTCGACCGAGGCGCGGACCATCCGCAGCACTTCGTCGCGACCATGGGTGATGATCCCCCCGGCCGGCCTGGTATCAAGAATCAGGTCAGCGGTGAAGACATCGGCATAGCCTTCCCAGTCCTTGGTATCGAGCGTCCGGCAATAGCGCGCCTTCACCTCGCAGATGGCGAGATAGTCGGCAATCGCGGCCAGATCGGTCATAAGGGCTCTCCAGTTTCTGTGATCGTCACGTCAGCGAAAAGCCGGCATCGACCGCGATCACCTGGTTGGTGATGTAGCGCGTGGCTGGCGTCGCGAAGAACCGCACGGCGGCGGCGATGTCACGCGGCTCGCACATGCCGAGCGGCGGCCGGCGCGAGGAGGCCGGGCCCGCAGGCGCGGGGCCGCTCGCCTGCCGCGCTCCCGGGGTCGCCACGCCGCCGGGCAGCACGGTGTTGACGGTGATCCTGTGCTCGACCAGCTCGAACGCCGCAGTCTGGCTGAGCGCCAGCATTGCGCCCTTCGAGGCGGCATAGGAGGTGAGGCCAACCACCATCGGCGCCCAAACGCAGTTCGAGGCAACATTGACGATCCGTCCGCCTTGCCCGCCCGCGACCATCGCGCGGCCGAGTTCGCGGATCATCAGGAAAGGCGCGCGCGCGTTGATCGCGTTGATCCGGTCCCACTCAGCGGCCGTTGCCTCGAGCAGGGGTTCGCGGTCATGCACACCGGCATTGTTGACCAGCAGCCAGGGCGCGCCATGTCGCGCGATCATGTCGGCGCAGGCCAGCACGATCGACGCCTCGTCGGCCAGATCGACGATCATGGCATTGGCCTTGTAGCCCACATCGACGAGCCGTTCGGTTTCGCGGCGAACCCCGGCCGCGTCACGATCGGCGATGATCACGGTGGCGCCCGCCTCGGCCAGCACCTCGGCGATCCCCGCACCGATCCCGCTCGCCGCGCCCGTGACGATCGCGGTGCGGCCCGCGAGCGAAGTGTCATTGGTCATGTCGTCATCGCTCCGCGCCGGGAGTTGGGCGCGGGTGAAATGCCCTACGGTTGATGGCGCATCAACGGGCGAAGGCCGGGAAGCACGTAAACCCGGCTGTTATATCGCGTGTGCGTTGCGCGCATCGATTCTCGAAGCGGGAAAGCTCAAACCGGTGACAGCTCCCCATGCCCCAGATTATACATAGTGCCCGTAATCTTGATTCCGCCCAGTCGTTCGCGTTCCGCGATCAGCGGGCTGCTCTGGCGGATCAAGGCGATCGTCGCTTTCACATGATTGGCGGCGACGAGGTTCACGAATTCGGCATTCTTCGAGCTCCGGTCACCTTCATATTTGGTTTCCGCGATCGTGTTGCGAAACCGGGCGAGCAGCAAGGTCAAGGTGCCAAGGGTGGCGTTGTCGATCGCGCCCTTGATTGCGCCGCAATCGGTATGCCCCATCACCATGATGACCTTGGCGCCCATCAATTCAGTCGAGAATTCCATGGAGCCGATAATGTCGTCATTGATGCCGTTGCCGGCGACCCGGGCAACGAACCCATCGCCGATGCCGAGATCGCACAGGACCTCGACCGGGGTGCGGGAATCGATGCAGGTGAGGAACATGGCGGCCGGATATTGCTTGGGGGCCGTATTCTTCAACTCCGTCAACCAGTCGCGCTTGTGCATCTTGTTGGTGGTGAAGCGTTTATTGCCATCCATGATTTCCTGGATGATTTCGTCCGGCGTGAGCTCATCACGCCGATGCGGCCACCAGTTCTGCGCGCGTGCCTCGGTCGGGATGCCGACGCCGGCCAGCCCGGCAATCCCGGCGACCGCGCCGATGGTGAGCATGGATCTGCGGCTGATGTCACAGCCGTCATCACATTCGTGCATGGTCGAACTCCTTGCGATCCGAAGAACAGGCGAGATGCAGAGCAGGGACAGCCAATGCGTACCTCGTGAACAGAGAATAGCATGATGCCGGCCCCGAAACGAAGGCGAAGTGGAGCGAACTTCGGTGCTAAGTTGCCGTCATGGCGCCGTCATTGGCGCGGCCCCACTTCCATCTCGAACGGCACTGCGGGCAAATCCTCCACGCTGTAGAGATTGACATAGGGCGAGTCCGCCCAGGCATAGCGCACCCGCGTGATCTCGGGCTTGCCTGCGCCCTGCAGGATGACCGTGTCACCCCGCGCGGTGGCAGTCGCATAGCTGCAGCTGTCGCCGCCACAGGCCTCGAAACCAATGGCATTGTCCGAGCTATAGGTGAGCAGGCCCCCGCCGGTGTTCCGGAAGCTGATGACCAGGTCACTGCCCGACCGCGTGACCGAAACCGCTTCCGGGCCGCCGGGCGTGATCTTCTCGCCATAGACGACAGCCCGCGCCGCTCGCGCAAGCCGCTCGCCGACCACCGTCTTCTGGGTCGGATGAATGTCGGTCCGGTCGCCGACGTCAAGCGTCACCGCAAGCCCGGCATGAGCATCATGCTGCACGGACAGCGACTGCGCCTTGCGGAGCTCGGCCCAGCCCGAATGGCCCGGCTTGGTCGCCACCGCCCCCCAGGCGGAAAGCTGCGCGATCATGAAGGGCAATTCGGGCTGGCCGAACCTGTGGCGCCAGTCGGCCATCATCAGCGGCAACAGCGTCTCATATTCCTTGCCGGCATCGCCATTGGCCTCGCCCTGATACCAGGCGACCATGGTGAAGCCGTAATCCTGGATCGGCGCGATCATGCCGTTATAGAGCGTCGCGAGGCTCGTCGGCACCGTCCAGGGCGCGGGCGCGATCGATAGCCCCTTCGCCCGCATCCCCGCCTGGTAGCGCCAGGAGGTGCTCAGCGGAACGAGCTCGCCCGAGGCTGTCCGGATGCCGCGAAATTGCGGCTGACCCGTCAGTCCGCCGCTCCCCAGCACCCGCAGCACGATCACGTTCTTGCCGGGGTGGAACACAGTGGCGGGCGCATCATAGTCGCGCCACATCCAGCCGATGGTGCCGCTGCCGACATAAGTGCCGTTGATCCAGGCGCTGTCATAGGTGTCGATCGGCCCAAGTTGCAGCGCATTGGCGCTCGCCGCCTGCGCGGCCGTGAGCGTCACGCTTGTCCGGTACCAGACGACGCCTTCGAAATCGGCCAGCGCGGGCACGCCAGCCTCCTTCCATGAGCCGGTTGGCGTGATCGAGCCCCAGCTCGAATCGTCGAAATCGGGCGCGATCCACGCGCGCTGCGCCTTGGCGCTCGGATCATGCGCATCCCACCACGCCTCTTCACGCCGATTCTGCTCGGCCTTTGCTTTCGTGGGAGACGTTGCAAGCTGCGCGAGCAGCGCCACCCCAGGCTCATAGGCTTTGAGCGTGCGCAGCGAATCTCCGCTGATCCAGCTCTGAATCGTGGTGCCGCCCCAATCCGAATCGATGAAGCCGACCGGTATCTTCAGCTTCTGCTGCAGCGACTTCGCCATATAATAGCAGACCGCCGAGGCATCGCCGACTGTATCCGGGCCTATCGCCTTCCAAGCGACCGCGGCTTTGAGCTCGTCGCGCGGGGCCGCAGCGCTGTCATGCTCGATATTGACGTAGCGCAGATTGGCATTGGCCGATCCCGCCAGGCTGCCCCAGGCCCCCGTCGCCAGGCGGGTGGGGAACTCCATGTTGGATTGCCCGCTGCAGAGATAGACATCGCCGATCGCGATATCGCTCAGCGTCGTCGTGCTGCCCCCGGCGCTGGCACTCAGCGTGTACGATCCGCCCGCCGGTATTTTCGGCAGCGTCACCCGCCACCGGCCGCTGCCGTCAGCAACCGCCTTGGACGACTGGCCATTGAGGCTGACCGTCACCTCGGCTTTCGGCGCGGCCGATCCCCAAACCGCGATCGCCCGGTCGCGCTGCAGCACGGCGTGATCGCCGAAGATGCGCGCAAAGGTCGGCGCAGCGCTCTGCGCCTGCGCGGCGGCGGGCGCCGCGACAGCGATCAGTGCTGCGATGATGGCGTGGTTCCGTGGCAATGACATTTCTGATCCGCTCCCCTTCGCCATTGGACTCGCCACGGCTGTGCGTTGGATATGCGCGCGCGCGGCGTCGGTCCAGCGTTGTCATGACGTGCCGCGCCCATATGTGCAGCGTCGCTGTCATCGCAGGAAACCGCCCGCCCGGCGTTGACGTGGTGATTCTCCGCATCGAGCCACTTGATCAGAAGACCTACTGAGGGCGCCGCCTTGCGCTCTGTTCCGGCCGATAGGCGATCGTCGCCTGGCCCGTGGCGCGGACCGGCATGAACAAGCCCTTGCCGGTGACTGATAGCGTGCCGTTCTCCACGCTGGTCACGTCCGCCGACAGCAGGAAGTCCCCCTCGCGCCTTGCGCCGATCGCCTTGCGCGCCGCGCCGAGCACGCGCGTATAATCGGGCGCGAAATCATGGCTCAGCCCCTGCGCGATGCTGTCGCGGACCGAGGCGTCGCTGAACAGCGCGATCAGCAGATTGGTGAGCCGGTTGTCGGCATGGGCCGCGATCGCCACGTCGCGCGCCCGCACCAGCTGCGAGTTGGGTACATTATAGGGAACCGCCGTCAGCCAGACCTCGCCCTTGGTCGACAGCAAGGCGTGGCCCTCGGCCTTGGCCCGGGCGACGATACCCACCGCCAGATGGCCGCCGGTCGTGGCATAGATCGTCACCTTGTCGAACTGGACGTCGACCGGGCCGATGCCGGCCAGCGTGATCCCCTTTTCCGCGCGCTTCACCAGCGTCCGCAGAACGACGGGTTCCAGCTGCGCATAGTCGGCCAGCACCGGGATGAAGAAATTGAGCCCATATTTCCCGGTCACCGGCGCAGGCGGCGGCAGCGGCGTTGCGACCGGGTCGGCCGGGCGATCGCCGACAAAGGTCTCGGTCAGGGCGTCGGCGCGGAGCGTCAGCACGAGCGCGCGACGATCGATATGATAGCGGCCAAAGCCGAGGCGCTTCGGCGTCACCCGCATCCAGGCGGGCGGACGCTCCCGGTTCAGCATGATCGACGTGAAGCCGTGCTGCCAGGCAGAGGCGAGCCGCGCGTGCAGATCGAGCTTCCCAAGTTCGCGCGGCAGGCTCTTCTCCAGGCCCGCAATCACCGGTTTCAGCCGGGCATCCGCCTTACTGGCAAATTCGATCCGCTGCCCCAGAAAGTCGATGCCGGGCGGCATGGTCCAGTCATAATCGATCGTCACCTTGGCGGCGGGCGACCAGTTGCCCGCGATCGACAGCCGCGCAACGGCATGGACGACCGCATCGCCGGTCGCCGTCTTCGACACCATGCCGCCCACGTTCCGCGCGGCGATCGTCGCATGGACGGGGATGGTGATCGTCAGCCGGTCGCCGCTGCCGCCGAGGATCAGCTTGCCGCGCGTGACGGTGCCGATAACGCGGCAGCCGAGGTTCGGCAGGACTTTCACCTTGACGATCCCGAGGTCCACCCGCTTGGCGGCGACGCAGGTGTCGAGCTGCTTGTCGATGCTCCAGAGCCGCGTCGGTGTCGCCCGCTCGAGAGCGCGCTGAAGATCGTCCAGCGACCCGGAGATCGGCACGACGATCGTCGATGTCTGCAACGGAAAGTCCGGCGCGTCGTCGACCCTGGGCGGGGCGGGCGACCGCACACTGTGGCTGCAGCCGGTCGCCAGCAGCGCCGCTATCAGCATCAGCGGGGCAATTATACGCGACACAACCCCTCCCCCATAGTGCGGATCCACGTGTCGCGGGACCGATCCAGGCTAGCGGCATAAGCGAACTTGGGTAACCGCCGGTTAAGAGGGAAAGGCCCGTTGTGTCTGCTGTTTTTGTGGCGGCTCTCAGCCCGTTACGGCAAGCCGTGGCTGGTGGTCATCGCGCCCGGCCCGGCGCTCGGCGCAGGCCACGCAGTTCTTGCCCAGGCGTTTGGCCTCGTACAGCGCGGCATCGGCCATCGGCACCAGGTCAGCCACCGAGGTCGAGGTCTCGGGAATTGACGCAACGCCAAAGGACGCGGAAACCGCCGCGTCATGCGCCTCCGAAAGCCCCGCGATCCGCATGCGCAGCGTGTCGGCCTTGCGCTGGGCTTCGTCGAGCGAGCAATTGGGCAGGATCACCAGCAGTTCCTCGCCCCCGTAACGGCAGACGACATCCGATGGCCGCAGGCCGCCGACAAGCTGGGCCGCGACATCGCGCAGCACCGCATCGCCCTTGGCATGGCCATGTTCGTCATTGAGCCGCTTGAAATTATCGAGGTCCACCATCAACACGGATGTCGAGCCGCCGCCACGCTCGGCCAGGCTGATATAGCGCTCCAGCGCGTCTTCCATGTAGCGCCGGTTGTAGAGGCCGGTCAGCGGATCGCGCAGCGACTGGGTCCGCAGCTTTTCGCGCAGCGAGATGTTCGACAGGGCGAGCGACATGGAATCGGCCAGCGCGTTGCACAGCCGGGTGATCCCCGCGAGTTCGCTTTGGGCCTGCTCACGCCCGGTGGCGAACATCAGCAAGCCGTAAACCGAACCCCGCGCCATCATCGGCACTTCCAGCGTCGCGACCGCGCCGCCGTGATGCGCGCAGCACAAGGTCCCGTGCGCCGGATCATTGGTGTGGGGCTTGCCGCGCTTCAGCGCCCAGCAATTGCTCGGCGCAAGGCCGTCCGACGGTTGATAGTCCGCCGGCATGTTCCAGCTGCCCGCTAGATCGAGCCGGTCGCGTGAATTGTTGAAGATATAGAGCGCCGCGCCGAATTCCGGGAGGAGGCGCAGCGATGTCGCCATCAGCACCGCGGTGGCATCGTCATAGCCTTCGGCGCTCTGCAACATGTCCGTCATGTCGAAAAGTTCGTCGGTCTGCATCTTGGCGGCTTTGGCGCTGTCGAACAGGGCCGCGCGGCTGTGCAATTCCCGGCGGCCATAGATGGCGATAAACACCTCAAGAACCAGCGCCACCCCGATGAAACCCGTCGCGATCGCAAGGGGGAGGGAAGCGGGTGTCTGCGAGAACATCAGGAGCCGCAGCGTCGCCCAAGCGACGAGCATGCACGCGATCGCCGCGAACGAGCACAGGCCGATCACTAAAAGGTGCGGTTGCTCGCGGGCAACGGCCCAGGCGGATTTCTTGTGCACAGGCATATGCGCCCAGCTCCTCCAACCCCCCTTGTCGGAGATAGCGCGCACCCATTGAGATGGCGTTAAGGTCGCGGCCGCCGTCCATCCGCATCAGACCAATGCCGAAGACGGACCACCGCGCCAGCGCTCAAGCCAGAGCGTCCGATGCTGGCCTTGGTGGTGACCGATACGGCGGTCATGGTTTTTCGGCGGCGATATACGACACGCTCCATGTCGAGGTGCGCAACTGGAAGGATGGCGCACCGGCCGATGTGCTGGCAGGGGTTTTCGCCTGAGTCGGCTACGGCGCTGCCTCGTCACTGACGCCGCGACCGCTTTGGGCCGATTGAAAAGATAAGAAAGTTACCCGTGCACACTTCTCTGCTCGCCCTTGCCGCACTCCTGGCGCTGCCGTCGGCTGCGGGCGCCGCCGAACAGCATCCGGCAAGTGCCGAATCGCTCGCCGCCGCGTTCGGCGCGCGCCCCGGAGCGCAAAGCCCGGAATTGTCGCCCGACGGCAAAAACCTCGTTTATATCGCCCCCGGCGCGGGGCAGCAGACCACGGTCAATGTCCTGAATCTGGTCGATGGATCGATCAAGACGATCAGCTATGCGAACGGCAAGCCGCTCAAGCTGGTGCATTGCGGCTGGTCGGCTGTCGATCGGATCGTTTGCAAGCTTTACGGCATCGCGAAGTTGGATGGAGTCCGCACCTCCTGGACTCGGCTGGTCGGGTTCGATGCCGACGGAAGCAAGACCGTCGCTTTGGGCAGGCCGAACGCGTTCAACCAAGCCAACCAGTATGACGGGGAGATCCTCGACTGGATGTCGGGCACTGACGGCAAGATCCTCATGTCGCGCGGCCTGGGGGCCGAGATGGTCGATACGCGGACCGGCAAGGGCGAGGTCGTGAAGCCGGAGACTGGCGGCGGCTGGACCGACGGCAGCGGCCATGTGCGGATCATCGGCTTTGACAGCGCTAAAGATTCAGGGATGCTCACCGGCCGGTCCCTGTACAAATACAAGCTTGTCACCGGCGGCGACTGGAAGGTGTTCAGCCGGGTCGATGCTGACGGCAACGGCCTCGTCCCGCTCGCGATCGACGGCACGCGCAACCTCGTTTACGCAACCCAGAAGCTCAACGGTCGCGATGCGCTGTACAGCGTAATGCTCGACGGGACGATGAAGACCGATCTCGTCTATGCCCATGCCGAGGTCGATGTCGACGGCGTCGAAATGGTCGGCCGTCGCGACCGGGTCATCGGGCTGCGCTACGTCACCGACAAGACTCATGTCGTCTATTTCGATCCTGAATATCGCAAGCTCGCGGCCAGCCTAGGCAAGGTTCTGCCCAATCTGCCCGTGGTCAGCTTCGTCAGCACCAGCGCCGACGAGAAAATTGTGCTGCTGTTCGCCGAAAGCGACGTCGATGCCGGCCATTATTATCTGTTCGATCGCGATACCCGCAAGCTGACCGAGGTGCTGATTCCACGCCCCGAGTTGATCGGCATGAAGCTCGCCGAGCAGCGCAGCATCACCTATAAGGCGGCCGACGGCACCGAAATCCCGGCCTATCTCACCTTGCCGCCGGGCAGCTCGGGCAAGCATATCCCGGCATTGGTGATGCCGCATGGCGGGCCGGCCGCGCGCGATGTGTGGGGTTTCGACTGGCTCCCGCAATATTTCGCCCAGCGCGGTTATGCTGTCATCCAACCGCAGTTCCGCGGATCGACGGGTTATGGCGAGGCTTTTTTCAACAAGAACGGGTGGAAATCCTGGCAGACAGCGATCGGGGACGTCACGGATGCGGGCCGGTGGCTGATCGCGCAGGGCATCACCGATTCAGACAAGCTCGGCGTGTTCGGCTGGTCCTATGGCGGCTATGCCGCGCTGCAATCCAATGTCGTCGACCCCAACTTGTTCAAGGCCGTTGTCGCGGTGGCGCCGGTAACGGATCTGTACCTGCTCGAGACTGAATCGGACCACTTCACCAACGCGAATCTGATAGCGAAGTCCGTCGGCTCCGGAGCGATGCGCACGATGGGCTCGCCGGCGCGCTATCCCGGCCAGTTCGTCGCGCCGGTGCTGATGTTTCACGGCGACCAGGATATCAACGTAGCGATCAACGAGTCGCGATTCATGAACGCGGCACTGCTCAAGGCCGGCAAGCAGAGCCGCCTGGTCGTCTATCCCGGCCTCGACCATCAGCTCGACGACAGCGTAGCGCGCACCGACCTGCTGAAACAGGCCGACGCTTTCTTCCGGGTCAATCTGAAGATCGCGACGCCGTGAATTGCGACGGTCGCCCGGAAAGATCGCATTTTCGATTTTCTCAGGCGACCTGACCCACAGGCAGCTTACGCCGCGCGCTCAGGCGAGCGCGTCTGATCGACTCCGCACATAGCCAACGAGATTGTCGAGCGTCTGCGACGTGCCCGTATCGACCCCCATCTTCAGATATTGCTCGAGCTGCTCGGCTGAGCCGCATGCGATCTCGACAGTCATATGCGTCTGTCCGGCACTCTCCTGAAGCAGCACCCGCCCCGTGGCGCCGATCGCCTCGAACACCAGACGCTCGGGCGGCGTGATCTCGTGATAGGTGCCGCCAAAAACCATGTCCGGATGGCCCCGGGTGACGAATTTGAACGCGCCGCCCGGCCGCAGGTCGATCTCGCAGATCGTCAGCGGCTCGCCGGCCGCATCCCACCAGCAGGTCAGATGCTCCGGCTTCGTCCAGGCTTCGAAAATGTCGGCGCGCGGCGCGTCGAACACGCGCGTCATCCTGATCGTGTGCGCGACGCGATCGATTTCCAGGTCGGTCCTGGCATTGGTCTGGGGTTGAGCCGGCATATCAAATCTCCTGTTTCTTGATCGTGGCGAGATGCGCGTCGAGATTGTTGAACCGGCTCTCCCATTGCTGGCGGAACGGTTCGATCCAGTCGGCCACGTCCTTCATGGCGTGCGGCGCGAGCCGGCGCGGACGCCGCTGCGCATCGCGCCCTCCCTCGATCAGCCCGGCACTCTCGAGCACCTTCAGATGCTTCGAGATGGTTGGCTGGCTGAGCTGAAACGGCGCCATCAACTGCGAAACGCTCGCTTCGCCAAGCGCAAGGCGCGCCAGGATCGCCCGCCGCGTGGGGTCGCTCAGCGCATGGAAGGCGCTGCTCAACGGGTCGCTATGTCGGTTTTCTATCGTCATATGGCTATATAGCCAAACGGCAATCTAAGAGTCAAGCCGCGACAGATGATCCCCTGCGTCTGGCTGGGCGCACGCCTCGCCGTCCGGCGGCGCATATCGGAAATATAGAGGGCGTGAGCCTGGTTTCGATTGCCGGATGAGGGTAGCGCGAATTTCATTTGAGCCGGCGGATCAGCCAGCCGGTTGGGCGCATGATCACGTAGAGAAAGTGCAGGCGATCGGGAAAGCGAAACGCCTTATAGTCCTCCGTTGACACGAGTTCGCCCGCGAACTCGGAGCGCCAATAGCGCCAATCCGGTTTGATTCCATAGCGGTAGAGCCGGAGCCAGACTGAAAAGCGGGCAAAGCGCTTCGCTGAACTCGGTGGTGCGCTCTCATGCCAGCGCGCGCCGGAAAAGAAGCGGCGCGACAGGAAATCGAGATAGCGGACGCGCCGGTTGCGTCGCGACAGCACGCGAAGCTCGTCCGGCATTGGGGAGCCCAGCCAGTCAGAGGCCAGCGCCATCGCATGCAGCACCAGCGCTTCGAGCCCGACTTTGCGCGCCTCTTCGAGCGCCACAACGGCCCCGCGTTGCGACACTATGGCCGCGAGATCGTTCAACCAGATCAACCGCTCCCAGCAATGCACGGCGCCGTGAACGCACAGATATGGCAGGAGCCGGTGCCGCGCGAGCGTGGGAACTTCGGCCGCGCCGACGCGGACCATTTCGCGCTCCCGCCAGAGCGCGTCGAAATCCCAGTCCAGCAAAGCGCGATTGTCGGTGAGCCGGCGGTGAAGTTCCACGCACGTACCGCTGGTGCGATGAACGAATTTGATTTCCCTGAACTGCTTGACCAGCGCGGTGGAGTCAGCCGCGATCAGGTCGCGGTCGAGCGGGTCGTACCCAATCGTGCGCAGCGCCTCGCCGGCGACCGCAATCTGCGATGCGTCCACCAGCACATCGACGTCGCGTGCATCGCGAGCCCCTGCATTGCCATGGAGTTGCATCGACAGGGCAGCACCCTTCAGGATCAGAAACCGCGCCCTGGCCCGTTGCAGCGCGGCCGAAACCGTTGCGGTTTCCTCGACTCTCGCCAGCGTCACGGTCGCGCTTTTGACTGCCCGCCGTCGCATATCTTCCAGCGCGTGCGGCGGAACGGCGTCGTTGCGGCCCATAACGGCCAGGAGCATGGATGACAGCCCGTGCTTATGCGCGCCCCTGCTCAGCACCGCCCAATCAAGCGGCTCCATTGCAGCGCGCTCCAGCGCCTCTGCCCGTTCCGGCGCCCGGGAAGCCTGTGCGGCAAGCAGAAGCAGGCGAAACTCCGTCGCCAAACGCATGTCCATGCGGCAGGCTATACCGCGTCGCCCCCAATTTCACAGGTGCACGGCAATCGAAGACGCCGGCTATTTTCCTCGGCTATCCGCGCCTTCGATCAGCTCCAGCGTCTGATCGATTCGTGCCAGGTCAAACGGCCAGACCAGCCGTGCCACGCGAACCGCCGCCGCCAGTTTCGCCGCCGCCGCGAAGAGCGACGCGTCACCGCGCAGGGCGATCGCCGCCGCCGGCATCAGGATCGCGCCATGAACATGCGCCAGCACCTGGTTCGCCGCCATGGGCTGAATGCAGGGCGCGTCCTTCGAACCATTGTGCTCAAGGAAGTAGAGTGCGTCGAGCGAGGCCGGCTGCGCATCGCCTCTTGCCGGCATGCTGAAGAACCGTTTGTGGCGGATCTGCACCTGCGCCTCTCCGGGCCTGAGCTGGCTTTCGGATCGCTGCGTCAATTTCACCAGGGAGGTGGAGGCGAAGACGAGAGGCTGCGCGCCGCCTGGCGCAACCATGCAGACATCTTCGGCGACAAGCGCATGGCCGCGCTGCGCGAGTCCCGCGGCCAGGCTCGATTTCCCGGCGCGCGCCGGCCCGGAAAAGGCTGCGGCGCCCCCGGGCAGTTCGACACATGACGCATGGAGCGGAAGATATTCCCGGACATGGCCGAGCAACACCAGGATCGGCCCCAGGACGAATGCCTGCAGCTCCCCGGGCGTAGCGTCGGCGCGAGCCTCGACGATGACGCGATTACCGAAGATCAGGGCGCGGCCGATCTCGGGCGGGTCGAACACCAGGCTGCCATCGGGCAGGCGGGCAAGCACTGGCCCGAACGCGACGCCCCTGCCTGACTGCGGCGCAAGCGCGCCAAGTTCGAGCACGAAATCGGGAGCGGAGACTTCGGATGCCGCCTGAACGCCTTCCAGCAGGATCTCGCTCTGCAACTGCCAGCCACAAATCATATATCGCGGCAAGGTTCGATCCCGTAAGCGCCTCTTGCCGCCCCCTACACCACGCGGCTGGAACTGGCCATGCAACCCGCAGCTTCGGATATCTCGGAGACGCTTCCCGCGCTTGAATGGGCCAGGCTCGATCGCCGCGTCGCCGATATGGAGGTGGCGGAGGCGCTGCTCCGCGAGGGACTCGCGCGCGATAGCGGCAACACACCGTTACGGCGGAAGCTCGCCGGCTTGCTCTACGATCAATCGCGGCTCGACGAGGCCATCGCCGTTCTGGAGCCGCTCCTTGTCGCGCGGGACGGTGCGGCGTTGCGGCTGCGCGGCGAAATCGCGCGGGCGGCCGGCGATCTCGATGCGGCGGTGCGGGCTTTGGAGCAGACCGATGAGACGAGCGGCGCGCTGGCGCTGGCCGTGGCGCGCCGCGGTGGCCTGGATGCGGCCTCCCCGATCGCGCGTGCCGTGCTCGAACGCAGCCCCGACGACGCACAAGCGCTGAGCGTGGAAGCGAGACGGCTGATGGCGGCGGGAAGGGCCGCTGAACTCGACGCCTTGTGCGCAACGCTTGAACAGCGCGGCGCCCGAGGCGCCGAGCTCTTCGCCACATGGGCGAGCGCCAGGGCTGCCCTGGGGGATGATGCGGGCGTACGCCGCCTTATCGACTATTCATCGTTCCTCGCGGTGGAAGATCTCCACGCGCCGCAGGATCTCCTCGACTTCAACGCCGAGCTTCGCCGGGAGATAGTCGGCCATTGCAACATCGTGCGCCCGCATGCCACCCGAGCGACGCTCGGCGGCTTGCGGATCGACGATCTGCGCACGGTCGGCACTCCCATGGTGGCCAGGCTCGTCGAGAAGATTCGCGACGCAGTCGATGCCTATTCAGCCCTCACCCCGCGCGGCGCACACAACCCGCTCGGCCGTCATCCGGGCGGCGCGGTGACTTTGACGATCTGGGCGCTCCTTCTCGATGCCGAGGCGCATGAGCAATGGCACATCCACCCGTCGGGGCTGGTGAGCGGCGTCTATTATGTCGACGTGCCCGAGGGCCTCGAGGGCGATGCCGGCGCGCTCGAACTCGGGCTGCTGTCCTTGGGTCTGCCCGACAGCCCTCCCGCCTGGCGAAGGATCGTGCGCCCCCGTATCGGCGCGCTGGTGCTGTTTCCTTCCTCCTACGCGCACCGCACGATCGCGACGGGACGGGAAGACAGCCGCATTTCGATTGCGTTCGATGTCGTCCGCGCCTGAGCCCCTTACTCACGCCATCGCCTCGCGCGACGGCCTGTTCTTCGCGAACCGGGACCGTTTTGCGCTGGTCGCCGAAGGCCAGTTCTTCGGCATGACCCTGCGCCGCGATGACCTTTATTGCTTCGAGGCGGGCGATCAGCCCTGGGTGCCGAGCCGGCTCGGCAGGATCGTCCGGTTCAGGCGCAGCGGAGAGGCTGTCGGCGAACGCGAAATCCTGGTCGAAGGCCTCGACAATGGCTGCCATCAGATCGATTTCTTCGCTGGCAGCTGCTTCGTCGTCGATACCTATAACCAGCTGATCCTCGAATATGACCGCGATTGGCGGCTCGCGGCGACTCACCAGCCGGTGTCGCCCGTCCGCCTCGGCGAAGCCGGTCCGGACTATTTTCACATCAACTCCTTTCTCGGTCTCGGCGATTCAATCTTCCTCCTGCTGCACAACGGGAGATTGGAACGCCCGAGCGAGATCCTCGAAGTCGATCGCGCCTTCCGCGAACGGCGTCGCATTCCGCTGCTGGACAGGGCGTGCCATGATATCGTCCGGTTGGAGGATGGCGGGTTCCTGGTGTGCAATTCGCTGCACGGCTCGCTCATCGACGCGCACGGGACAGTGGCGGAGATCGACGCCCTGATGACCCGCGGCCTCTCGGTCGGGAAGGACGAGATCGCGGTCGGGAGTTCGCTGTTCGGCGCCAGGCCGGTGCGCAGCCTGATCCCAGGCTTCGTGACCTTTCTGGACCGTGCCTACCGCAAGACCGCACGCCTGCATTTGCCTGCCGCGCCGACCCAGATCCGGCGCCTCGACGGCGTTGACCTTTCGCTTTCGCGTCCCGCCGAATGAGCATGATGTTGTACCTGTGCACCCCGGCGCTACGATCACGGCGATGACGGAGTCCTTCTCGCTTGTGCTCCCGGAGCCCAAGGCACTCACGCCTTCGGAGGAAATTCCTCTGCTGGAACTGGCATGCGCGCGCGATGCCGGGTCTGACTATGTGCTGAAGCTCGCACACCTGCTCCACGCGTCGCACCGCGACGATGAGGTCATCGCGATATTGTCGGGCAGGGCGCTCGCGCCCGCGCAGGAACATGCCAAACACATGCTGCTCGGTCTCGCGCATCTCGGCCGCAACGGTGCTGGCGATGCGGCCGCTGCCGGCCGGAGCCTCGAGCGCGCGGTCGGTTCGGCGCCAGGCCGGCGTTCGCGCGCCACGGCGCTTTCCGAGCTCGGCAAATCCCATGTCCTGCTTGGGAACAGTGGACCGGCGCGTGACACGCTCACCTCAGCGCTCGCCGAAGATTGGCGCGCGCCCTACGCCTTTTCTCGGATGACCAGGCTCAACCTCCACGAGCGCCGCGATCGCGACCTGCTCGACCTGACCGACGCCGCGCTTGCGAATGGCTGCGCCGATTCGAGTGTGCTGGCGGGGCGCTATCTGGCGCTGAACGGATTGTCGCAGACTGAAGCCGCCGCCGATGTCGAGGCCATGGGCGATTTCCTGTGGGAAGGAATGCTCGAAACGCCTGACGGCTGGTCGTCGCTGGCGGCGTTCAACGCGGCGCTGGCCGAGGAGCTGGTCGGCCACCCCGGTCGCAAGCGCCCGCGGCAGGGTAGCGAGACCGGCGCGCGCTGGCGCATCGACGATCTCTGGCTCCAGCGCTCTCGAATCGTCCCGGCACTCATGACGACATTGAAGGCCAGGATCGAACACGCGGTCGCAGCGCTGCTGTACGAGGATCATCTCTGGTGCCACGCGCGCCCCGCCGAGGCTCTGCTGCACGCATGGAGCATGACTACCCATGACGACGGGTTCGATGCCTGGCACATGCATGTTCGCGGATGGATGAGCGGCGTCTATTATGTGCAGGCTCCAGATCATCCTGATGACCCGCTATCGGGCTGCATCGAGTTCGGCTGCCCCGAAATCCCCGGGCTGGACCGTACCTTCATGGGCGCGCGGCGGCGAATCCAGCCGCGGCCGGGGCAATTGTTGCTGTTCCCTTCGCACCTTCACCATCGCACCTATCCGACCGCATCGTCCGAGCGGCGGATCAGCGTGGCGTTCGACGTGGTACCGCTGCGTCCGCAAGGCAGCGAGCCCGAATGAGCCACTTCCACCGGGGCTATGCCCTGACCTTCGAGTCGGAGTTCGACCTCCCCGGCGCGACCGAGATCGAGCCTTTGCCCGAGACAATCGTCGATGTGACGATCGCCCACGGGCGCATTCCGGCGGAGCGTTGCCGCGATCGCCGCGGCTTCTTTGCCCGGCTCGATGAGGGGGTTCTGGTGTCACCTCCCGGGCGGGCGCAGTATTGGTGTCCCGATTCCCACAATATCCTGGTCGATCCCGCAGGCGGCGCTGATCCGCGCGCGGTCTCGGAAGGGCTTTGCGCTTTCGCAATCCCTGCGCTGCTGTGGATGCGGGGAGACATATTGCTCCACGCCGCCGCCGCGGTGATTCCCGGCGCCGACAGCGCCATTATCATTGCCGGTCATTCGGGCACCGGCAAGACCACAGTCCTCACGCAACTCGCGGAGGCCGGCGCGCGGATCGTGGCCGATGATATCGTGCGCCTTGACGCCGACCTCACCATCAGCGGGCTTCCCGGCTTGTTGCGACTGGGCTCGGGCGGCGTGGACCGCACCGTCGCACCCGGGCAGCGATGCGCGGCGGCGCCGCTCGGTGTCGTGCATGTCCTGGCCGAGCGTTCCCGGCAGACGCCCGCCTTTCGGCCATTATCCGTGAGCCAACGCATGCATGCGCTGCTCGCCTACCAATACCGGCCTCGCGTACCGCGCATGCTCGGCCTCGCCAGGACAATGCTGCCGAAACTGGCGCGCATCGCCGAGACGGTGCCGATGTTCGAATGGCATCGGTGCGAGAGCCGGTGCGCGCTCGAGGCGGAGGAATATGCGGCGCTCCAGGCCGGATCGGCATTGCGTCCGGGGCGAGATTGCGGGAATGACGCCCCAGGCATTCACGGGTGATGGATCTTTCTTGACCGATTCTACGATCTGGCAGCGCACCGATGGTTTCGTCTCGGCGCCGGTAGGCGAAGGGACCGTCATCCTTCACCTCGAATCCGGGCGTTATTATTCGTTCGATGATTCAGCGCTCGCCATCTGGGAATTGCTTGAGGTTCCGCAATCCCTGTCCGATCTCGTCGGCCGCCTCACCGGCACCTACGACGTTCCACCCGAGGCCTGCGAAAACGACACCGCGCAATTTCTGTCCGAGCTGGCGGCGAAGGGGCTGATCCACACGGCCACATGAGCTGCGGTGCTCTGCCTTGCCCAAAATCCCCCGAAGCGGTAAGGTCGATGCCAAGCGTAAAAGGGATAGACGGATGACGCACGAAGATAAGCCGGCCGCACCCGACACGAGTGCCCCGACCCTGCTCCCGTGGAACGCCCCGGTGCTCGGCGAACTCGATATCAGCCGCACGGCAAACAACCCGAGCGTCCTCAGCGACGGCGGCGTTGCGGACTGCAACCACCGCTGAGCCTCAGGCCGGACCCGGGCCTGCGCGCGCTTCCTCTGCCCACCAGGTAAAAAACTCCGCGGCTATCATCGTGGACTGAACCCGCGACCATTCCGCGCCGACGAGCACGGCGCCGCCGGCCAGCGCGGTCAGCTCGGCTTCGGCCCATTTCAAATCGACCCATTCGCCGGCGCCGTTGCTGTGATGAAGCGCGAGCCGTTCGCGCGCCGCTGCCGCCTGGGTCGTCAGGCGATGCTTGAAATCGGGCGAGAAGGGATCCTTGCTGGTGCGCATGGCGATCCGGTCCGGCAGGCGGCCGCGCAGCATCGCGCGCGCAAGCGACCGCGGCAGACCTTCGCCCTCGGTAAAACGCGACGGGAAACGCGCCGCGAGCTGCAACAGCGCGCGATCACGAAACGGATAGGCCTGGCGCACTGTCGGGTACCAGGTCGCCGTCGGCACCTTGCCGCTCTTGAAATATTGCACGGCATAGCCGAGCGGCGTGTTCGGGCGCAGCGCGGCACTGACCTTTGGCAATGGCTGCGGCCCGGCGCCGAACCGCGCCACCATCAGCGCGCGAGCGGGCGCCGCCAGCGTGACGAGCATCCCTTCATGCGGCCAGCTCGGCGGATTAAGCGCTGCCTTGATCCTCTCGCGCGCTTCGCCCCGCAGCTTGCGATAGATGCCCGTGGGTGTCGCCTGGTTCACCGTCCGGGTAAGCGTCATTTCGCCGAACACGCCGTCGAGCAGCAACGTCGCACCGGTGCGCACGCCGGCGGCGTAAAAGGCGTCGTAGAGATAATGGCGCTGCCCGACGACCGGCTCCTCGATATGGGCGAAAATCCGCGCGTCGGGCAGATAGGCGTCCTGATCCTCGGGCGGGGTAAGATAGACAATCTCCAGCCCGAGCGCGTCGCCCACGATCCGCATATAGTCGCGCTCGTCCTGCAGTCCGCTGCCGTCCCGGGCGATCGACGATAGCGCGAACAGTTTCTGGTCGGGTGCTTTCTCCTGTGTCGCCAGCAGCGCCAGCAATGACGAATCCAGGCCTCCGCTGAGCAGGATCGCGGCGCTCTGGTGGCGGTGGAGCTGGCGACGGATGACGAGGCGGGTTTCCGCCTCCAGGGCGGCGACGGCGTCTTCATAGCTCCCGCCCCAGCGCGCGAAGTCCGGCTGAACGGCGAAGACGGACCGGGCCCGGCCGCCCGCATCGATGCGCAACGCCGTCCCGCATTCGACCGCTTCGACGTTTTGCAGGAAGGTGCGGCCCTCGCGCTGCCGCCGGTACGACCAACGCGCCATCGAGCAGATCAGGCCGAGCGGATCGAATTCGCGGCCGACCCATGGCAAGCGGGCGAGCGTGGCGGCCTGGGGTGCGACCGCGGCGAAATCCCCGCAGCGCGCGACATACATCTGGTCGCGCATCGTCTCCGATACCGCCAGGCGCAGCACGCGCTGGACGCGGTCGAACTGCAACAGGCTCCAGTCGCCGCGCAGGCGGGAAAAGGCCGCGTCCCCCCATTGGTCGAGCGCGGCCTGCACCAGCGTTGCCGGCTCGGACCCGACCGCCTGGCCAAGCGCCGCGGCCAGCCCAGCTGCATCGTCCAAATACCCCATAAAGGCGAGCGTGATGTCGCCGCGCACCGCAATGCCGGAATCGGCCGCCTCTCCCGAGACATCCCGCAGCGACAGCGCCAGGGGCGAGGCCTGATCCGGCGCCTCGAGCCCGAGCACAGCGCAATCCGCCCGATCGAGCGGCGCGCCGGATAGCGAAACCAGCCCGTAGAGCCCGTTCTTGATCACGCCGCCTCCCCCAGATACCAGCCGGCGAAGACCGTGCGCGGCCCGCCCCCGGTCACTGGCAACACCCGGTGCTGCAGGCCAGCGCCGATCGGGAACAGCAGCGCCTCGCCCGGCGTGGAATGGACGTGCCGAAAGGGCGGCGCGCCGGACGCGAGATCGCGAAATTCAAAGGCCCCGCCCTGATAGGGCGCCGTACCCAGATTGATGGTGATAGCGAGTTTGCGCTCCGGCTCGGCCAGATCGTCATGCCAGCCGAGACGCTCCTCCGCCCCCGCGGCAAATTGGGCGATCGCCCCGGCGACACCGGTGAGTGCGGGGCCGCACAACGCGGACTCCATGATCCGCAGCACCTCCGGCCGCGCCAGCGCGAGGCACAGCGCCGCGCCGGCATGACCGGGCGTTTCCACCGAGCGCAAGCCGACCCGATCGACGGGCGACGGCATGAAGCTGGCGCCTGACCAGATCGGCGCCAGCAACTGGAGGAGCTGATCGTCGACAAAGCCTTCCAGCACAACCGGCCGGCGGCGCTGGATCGCGGCGCCGACACGGGCGGCGACTTCGTCGGATTCGGCAAATAGGGTGCGGGTCGGCAGCAGCCGCAGCAGGGAATGCGACAATGTGTGTATCGTCTCTTCCTTCACACTTCACCACTGGCCAGGAAGGGAATCCCATCGCCATAAACACCGGATCTAGCACGGACGGAAGCGGCAGAGTGTTCAGAAGATGTAAGCGCGGCGTAGATCAACATCGAGGAACTGAGACAAGGCGTGGCATCGAGCGGTCCGCTTCAGGAGCGAGCAGCCGCGGAAACATGCCGAAGTCCATCGGCATGCGACCGCGGCTGCGCCTCCCTCTCGGGCCCTCCCCGCCCTACAGCGCGAGCCGCTTGCGCACCTGTGGTTCGATTTGGAGGACCTTGAAGCCGCCGGCGTCCGAGAAATAGATGAGTTTCCGGGCGGCATCATAATAGCCCACCCCCGCATGTACCGGTGACCCGTAGTTGAAGTATGCCACCTCGGTCGGCTGCAGCGGATCGCGGATATCGAAAATGCGTAATCCGGCGTCACCGAAATTCACCGCCGCGAACCTGGCGTTCATCGGGTCGTCGATCAGATGATAGGCGAGCCATGGGTCACGTCCCGAAGCTTTCCTGACATTGCAAAACTCGGGCTGGTTGATGGCCAGCTGAACCATCGATATGTTTTTCGCCTGCGCGGGATCGGTGACGTCGCTGATAAAGGCTTCGAAGGCCCAGCCCAGCGCGGAAGGCCGCGGATAGGGTTTGCAGCTATCCCCCTTCTGGGGCTGATTGGCGATGCCCTCGGTGCCGCCCTCGTTCGAATGCAGGACATATTCGCGGCCGCCGCTCCGGAACCAGTCGAGACCATGGCCCGGGCCATCGACTTCACCGATCACCTGCAACGGGCTTTTGGTGAGATCAATGATGCGGACCTTGGGTTGCGGCGCCCAGAGCGCGCTGGTCCCACCGGCCTGATCGCCAACGTACAGCCGTGTGTCGTCTGCATTATAGTCAAGCGAATGCGAGACCTGTGGCCAGAACAGCGATGCCTGGAGCGGACTGCCCCCCATCAGATAATTGGCGCCCCTGGGAGCGGTCATGGTCGCGTCGACGCAAAGGCTGCGCCCGGCCTTGAGCGATTGGCGATGCACTTCCTGCCAGGGGCCCGCGAGCTGGGCTGCCACTTCGCAGCGTCGGTCGGTAATCTTCCAGCTGGCGGCGTTGGCGAGATTGGTGAGGTCGACTTCCCACACACCGAACGACGCATAGACTTTGGTGCCCGCGCGATTGATGCGGATGTCGTGCGGCAGATTTTTGCGAGGAACGCCGGGAATGGCCGTGTCGGGCCATTTGATCTCGCCCAGCCGTTTTGGATGGAGGCAGTCGCTGATGTCGAAGACCGAGCTGCCCGAGACCATGATAGCGCGGTCCCGGGTGACAACCACACGCAGGGATTCCGAGTTCATATGCACTGGCACGGGATCACCCACCACAAGTGGCCTGGTCGGGTTGCTCATGTCGATGACGGAAATCTGGCTGTCATCCTGGGTGCCGCGCACCCGCACATAGGCGCATCTGCCAGTCGCCGCGACGCTTCCAACCAAAGGAAGCTGGCCGATGACCTTGACCCCGCAATTATAGTGCGCCGTCTGCCCGGCCGGAAGCTCGCCCTGGATGCCGGGTTCGCGCACATCGCCGGTGCCGCATAGTGCCGGGGATATCCCGGCGGCCTGGTGTGGGGCAACCGGCGCAGCAACCGTCTGGGCCATTGCGCCCGTGCTCGTGGCGAACCCCGTGCTCGTGGCGAATATGGTCAGCATCATGCCAGCGAACAGCCGATGTGCGGCAGCCCCGGTAATCTCCAGCCTCGACAGCATCCTTCATCTCCCCTTGCGTCTTGTCGTTGGGCTCCACCTCGTGCGAAAGTCGGGTGGAATTGCATATGATGCTATATCACATAATTCACTCGGGCAAGGGCTTACAAGGTGAGGACAGACGCGTTGGAACAGATGTCACTGGCGGAGATGAATGACCCGCTTTCCGGATCGCTTTGCCACGAGCTGCGGAAGACATCGGTTGCGGTGATGGGTGCGATGTCGGGCGAGTTCGGGCAGTGGAATCTGAAGCCCAGCGAGGCAAATTTGCTGAAATATGTCGATGCCAATCCCGGCTGCACCCAAAGCGATATCGCGCGAGCCCATCGGAACAACGCCACGAATCTCGTATCGCTCATCGCCCGGCTGGAACGAGATCAATTGCTGAAACGCGCGCCCGGCGACGGGCGTGCCATCGCCCTTTCGATCACCGAAAAAGGGGCCGCTGTGCTGGCCAAGGTCGATGCCGGGTTCCAGCGGCTTGAAGATCAGCTCGGTTCGCAGCTCACGCCAGATCAGCGCCGCCTGGTCATCGATGCCCTTCGCACCATCTGCAAGGCCGCGTGTCACTACGATAAGTCCTGAATGCATGGCAGCTCACGCCCGGTTGTTTCCATTCGGATCACGCGGGAATTTTGGGGAATTTTGGCGTGCAATAACTCCCCTTTTTCTCGAGCGATCATGTCGTCTGAATTGAAGGTTCGTTTCACGCTTCGTCGAAATTGAGGTCGAGCAGCAGAATAGTTGAGGCTCCAACACGGACTCCGGCGAGAGCATCAGGGGGCTCAGGCCCAGGCTCACCCCCTGGATTTCCGGCCCCCGTCCATGCCGATCCCTCACGGCCCTTCCACTATGGGGACAATTGCCTCTATTCCTCCAGGCGGACACAAGGATCCTGGATTGACGCGAGCAAAAGTGGACCCGCAGCGGCGCATCGAAATCGGCCGCGAACGCCGGGCGCGCACGCGCGCGAAGATCATCGCCGCCGCGTTCGACATGTTCGGGGAACAGAACGGCCTGTTCGTACGCGTCGAGGACATCGCTGAGCGCGCCGGCATCACCCGCGCTACCTTCTACGATCATTTTCACGGCATGGCGGAGCTGCGCGAGGCTGTCTCCTACGAGCTGACGCACGATTTCCTGATCGCCGTCACACATAGCGTTTCCTTGCTCGAAGACCCGCGCGAGCGCGCAGCCGCCGCGACCCGCTTTTACCTGGAGCGCGTGCGGCACGATCCGCGCTGGGGATGGTCGATGATCAATCTCAGCGCCAACGGCATTCCTTTCGGCGACGAGACCCACCGTCAAGCGGCGCAGACGGTGCAGGAAGGCATGAGCGCCAGCCAGCTGACAGTCGCGGATAGCGCCATCGGGCGCGACATCGTGCTCGGTACGGCGCTGGCCGCGATCGGCACGATGTTGCGCGAGAAAAAGGGAGACGATTATGTCGCCGCCGTGGTCGAGGCTGTGCTCTTGGGCCTCGGCGTCGGCGCCACCGACGCCGCCGAGATTGCCCGCCGCCCTCTGCCCCCGCTCAAGCGTTCGAGCCCGTAGAAATTAGAATTTGACAGAATGTATGATTCCACTCAGCATAACCATATCTGACAATCTGTCGGATTTGAGTTGATGGGATGGGAAGGGCTGTCAGCATGGTCGCACAGGACGATATGAGCCGGGCGGCGCCGGTATCGGCTATTGATCTCTACAGCGATGCGGCCTTGCTTGACCCTTATCCCGTGTATCGGGCGCTGCGCGATCTCGGCTCGGCCGTGTACCTTGAGCGGATCGATGCCTATTTCATCGGCCGCTTCCAGGACGTGCGGACCGCGCTCAACGACTGGCAAAGCTTCTCGTCGGACAAGGGCATCGGCCTCAACCCGCAAATCAACGCCGCCTGGGACGAGGCGTTGATCTGCCAGGACCCACCGGTCCACACCGAGAGACGCAAGCTGATGACGGCGGCGCTCAGCCCGGTCGCGCTCAAAGGGGTGGAGGAGACGATCGTCCAACGCGCCGAGGATCTGGCCACGCGGATAGCGGCCATGGACAGCTTCGATGGCGTGACCGACTTCGCGCACGACATGCCGATCAACATTGTCATGGACCTGATCGGCTGGCCGCAGGATGTCCGGCCGAGCCTGCTCAAGATCGCTGAGGGGTCGTGGAACGCCGCCGGCCCGATCGGCCCGCGCTCGGAAGCGGGGCTCGTCACGCTGCAGCGGATGATGGCGCTGATCGCCGAAATCTATGACGACCGCCGGGTCATGCCCGGGGGCTTCGCCGATCAGTTGATCATTGCGTCGCATCGCGGCGACATTTCGCGGGAGACGGCGATTGGCATGCTCGCGGGGTACATCGTTGCCGCCTTCGAGACGACGATCTCGGCGATGGCCGCGGGGCTGTGGCTCTTCGCGACCTGTCCAGCCGAATGGGCCAAGCTGCGCAACAATCCGAAGCTCGCGGCCAGTGCCGCCAATGAGATCGTGCGGTTCGAATCGCCGCTGCAGAAATTTGCGCGCATCACGGTCCGCGATGCGCACCTGTCCGATGGCACCATGGTCCCGGCCGGCAAGCGGGTCATTATCTGCTACGCCAGCGCCAACCGCGACGAGCGCGCCTTCGCCGATCCCGACGCCTTCATCATCGATCGGCGGGAGAAGCAGCAGCTCGGCTTCGGGCACGGCCCGCACGGCTGCGCCGGCCAGGGCCTCGCCCGTATGGAACTGACCGCGGCGTTCGCGGCGCTCGCCCGCAAAGTCGAGCGGCTTGAGCTTGCCGGCCCAAATGAGCGGATCATCAACAACGTCGCGTACGGCTTTGCCCGCCTGCCGATGCGTGCCGTCGCGAGCGATTGAAGCGGGCGATACCGTAATCAGCGCCGTAGTTTGGTGCGTCTGGCCGCCACCGGCGCGCAAATGTTCGCGCAGGGCATCCCCGCGCAACGCCGAATAAAGCACCCCCATCACCGCGTCGGCGCCTTCCGGAGAAAACATTCTCAGCCACCGTGTCCGGAATCACGCGCGTTCCCCGTCTAGCTCCCTGTCCAGATGATTGGGCTGTTTTCGTAGGTGAAGCGGCGGTCGAGGGGGCAGGGCAATGCCGCGTACGCGGTGGAGGCTGCGCGCTCGCTGCTGCGGATCGAATGGTCGATCGCAACAGGGGTTATTCAAACATGCGTACTGTCACATCATTTCTCGTCGGCGCCGCGCCGCTCGCACTCATCGCCGGTCTTGCCTTGCCCGGCACCGCCCAGGCGCAGGACGTGAATTGCGTAAGCACCACCAATGTTCCAGCCGGAACGATTGTCCCGGGCAATAACGATACGGCCTGCGGGTCGGGCGCCACGGCCACCGGCGAGGCATCCACCGGTATCGGCACCGGGGCTGACGCAAGCGGCGACGGCGCGACGGCGGTGGGGCGTACCACCAGGGCCAATGCCGGCAATGCCACCGCTATCGGCGCCTATGCGCAGGCGAATTCAGCCAACAGTTTTGCCGGCGGGTCGTTTGCCAACGCCATCGGTCTTCAGACCGTAGCGCTCGGGTTCAACGCCGCCGCGACACTCGATCGGGCCACCGCACTCGGGGGCAATTCAGCGGCTTCGGGGATCGCGGCAACGGCGGTTGGCCAGAACGCGAACGCGACCAGCGATTACGCGACAGCGGTCGGATCGAGCAGCCGGGCGACGAGCAACGGTGCGACCGCCACCGGGTTCGACGCGTGGGCGGCGGGCGACAACAGCGTCGCCAACGGGATCGACGCACTGGCAGGGCTGGCCGATGCGATCGCCATCGGCAATGGCAGTCTGGCCGGTGACAATTCGATCCCGAACAACGCCACCTCCGGCCAGATCGCGATCGGCGCCCGCGCCCTCGCTCCTTATGGCGATACGACGGTCATCGGCATGGATGCTTCGTCCGGCGGCTTTGGAACGCTGGCGATCGGTGCGCGCGCACGGACGGACAACAGCGGGAGTGTCGCGGTTGGGAATGATTCGCTGGCGACCGGTTTCGCGACGGCCATCGGGCAATCATCGAACGCGGGGACCTTCGCCACCGCGGTCGGCTATATCGCCCAGGCGAGCGGGATGTCTTCAGTCGCTTTGGGTAAAGGCGCGACCGCGACGGCAACGCGCTCGATCGCGATCGGCGCTGCGAACGCGCAGGGCGATGACGCGACGGCGTCGGGGACCGATGCCGTCGCGCTGGGCGCAGGGGCCAAAGCTGACCACACAAACGCCACCGCGCTCGGCGCGAATTCAGCCGCCACCGGCGTGTCTTCGATCGCAATTGGCCAAAACGGCCAGGCGATGGGCCAGGCCACGATCGCCATGGGGGTGAACAGCTCGGCGGGAGGAAACGGCAGCATCGCAATCGGCGAGGGCGCCGCCGGCGTATTCGAAAGCACGACCGCGATTGGCCAGTTTGCCTATGCGAACAATTCGCGGTCGACCGCGGTCGGCGCTTCGACCTCGGCCGACACTGATCTCTCGAGCTCGTTCGGCTACCACGCCCGGTCACAAGGGCTTGGCACCGCGGCGATCGGCGCCAACACCAAGGCTTTCGGAATTGCCGCGGTAGCGCTGGGCGGCGGCGGGACGGCCGCGACCGATGGTGCTCTTGCCGACGGCGACTACAGCTTCGCGGTCGGATCGAATGCCAAGGCAACCGGCACTGACTCGATGGCAATCGGACGCGACAGCAGCTCCGCCGTGACCGGGGGCATCGCGCTGGGTGCCGGCTCGGTCGCCACCCGCGCCAACACGCTCTCCATCGGCACCGCTGGCGCAGAACGCCAGATCACCAATGTGGCCGCCGGTACCCAGGCGTTCGACGCCGTCAACAAGGGCCAGCTCGATGTCGTGGAGGCCAAGGCCGATGCCGCCCAGACCACGGCCAACGCAGCGCTGACGGCGGCCACGGCCGGCGCGGGTAGCGCGGTCGCGGCGCAGGCAACCGCCGATGCCGCGCTCGCCAATGCCGGCGCGGCGCAGACCACCGCCAACACAGCGCTCGCCAACGCAGCCACGGCACAGACAACCGCCGATACGGCGCTCGCCAACGGAAAATATTTCCGGTCGAACGCCACTGGTCCGATACCCCAGGCGACGGGTGCGAACGCGATTGCCGTCGGGTCTTCGAGCGTCGCGAGCGGCGATTCTTCGGTGGCGATCGGCGACGCCGCCAGGGCGATCAACGGCAAGGCGGTGTCGATCGGCGCCGGCAACGTCGCCTCGGGCAATGGTGCGGTCGCGATCGGGGATCCCAATATCGCCACTGGCCAGGGCGCGGTCGCGCTGGGCAACACCAACAGCGCCATCGGCCGGGGCGCGATCGCGATCGGCAACCAGAACAGTGCCACTGGCCAGGGCGCCATCGCGCTGGGCAATCTGGCGATGGCGGATCAGGCGGGGAGCGTGGCGATCGGCGATGGCGTGGCGACGTCCCGCGCGGGGCAGGTCGCGCTCGGCAATGCCGGTTCGACCGTAACGCTGGCGGGCGTCGTCTCCTCCGCCAGCCTTGCGGCGCAGACTGGCGCGCTGAAGCTGATCACGACTGATGGGCTCGGCAATCTGGCGACATCCGCCCTGGATATCGGCGTGCTCTCCGCGCTTCCCGGGCGAACCTCAGCCCTCGAAACCCGCGCGACGCTGGTCGAGGGCCGCGTCGGGGCCCTTGAGCAGGGGACTGCGATCCTCGCCCGGCAGGCGCGGCAGGCCGAAGGCGGCATCGCGGCGGCCATGGCGCTTGGCGGCACGGTGATGCCACCCGATGCCCATTTCGCCATCTCGTTCAATCTGGCGACCTATCGCGGCGAACAGGGCTTTTCCGGCTCGGCGATTGCCCGCGTAACCGACCATGTCTGGGTGAGCGGTGGCTTTGCGGGGTCGACCGTGAAGGGCTCGAGCGGCGGCCGCGCCGGGGTGACCTTTGGCTGGTAAGGACTGAGCTGGAAGAGTCTGGACCTACGACGTCCGCTTTCGGGGTGACCTCCCCGAAAGCGGATGTTCCGCGCGTGGCCAAACTCTGCCGATTCAGATCGCCGCTATTTCGGTCGATGTGCCGTCGCCCGCAGTAAGGGCTGGTTGACAATATTCAGTCTGGTTGACAGAGTGCCAGAAACGCCTGCTTCGGGGGCGGAGGAGAATTCAAATGCCGCCTTGGGACTATCACCGGGAATTGACCGAGGAACGGTTGGTTAAGGTCGCTCAGTTGCTTGCGTTAGGCCGAGGCAGTGCTGTCGATCGCTTCGATCCCACGATCGGCGACGACAATTGGACCTTGGGTGTCTGCGCTTACAATTACGGCTGCTTCCAGATCGCCCGAGCTGCGGGAGTACCGGGTTTCGAGTGGCTGGGAGTGATTGATCCCGGCAAGCATTTTCAGTTCAGCATCGGGGGCGTTCCGATGCGCTTCTGGCGCGGCGATCCAGCGGAGCCCACTGCGAAGATCTCGGTCGCGACCCCGTTCGAGCAGCTGCTGCTCGATCTGGAGCCGGGCGTCCCGACCGCCGGCATGTTGTTCCGCATCGGAGTAACGACAGACTTGGATGGTGCGCTTCTGGGCGCCAGCTTCGTGGCGCTGCGGAACGATCAGCCAGAGGTCGTCTGGCCGTTGCCGCTCGCCGAGGCTGATCCGCTGATGGTCCTGCTCGACGATGCGCGGCCTGAGGGGCGCGAACTTCCGCCACCGTCTGTCGGCGATCACCAGGAAGATGAGGACGAGCGCGGCGGCGAGGGCGACTCTACTTCCGACGGAGTCTGAAGGTGTCAACGAGGAGAGGAGCGCCGGGCCACGGCCCGGCGGATCGGGCGCGATTCTTTCACGGCGATAAGCTGCGTTTGGCACGGCTGCTTGCCGGCCTATCGCTCGACGAGTTGGGCGGACTCGTTGCGACCAGTCGACAATTTGTTCACCAGCTCGAAACGGGCGCTAAGGAACCGACGGATGAGATGTGTGATGCTCTGGCAGCAGCGCTTGAGGTCACGGTTGCGTTCTTCGCAACGCCGGTCATCAATCCCGTTCGCGAGGAAGACTGTCACTTCCGGCGGCTGGCGAGCGCACCGCGCGGGCTAGTCGCCCAAGCGGTGGCGCGGGGGACGGCTGTGGAAGCACTGGTGGACGCGCTAGAGAGGCAAGTGCGCTTTCCGATCGTCGACTTTCCCGAAGAGGCGCGCCCCGCTTCGCCTGACGCTATCGAGCGCATTGCCGAGAATGCGCGACTCCACTGGGGCTTGGGCCTTGATGGCCCAATCACCAGTATGATGCGTGTTGTGGAAAATGCTGGTGCTGTGGTGGTCCATTTCGACGACCTCACGGATCGCATCGACGCGCTGTCAATGGCGCGCCGTCGGCCTATCATCGTTCGGTCTACCGCGAAGGTTGCGGGCGCGCGCTTGCGCTTCGACCTCGCGCACGAGGCCGCTCACCTCATCATGCATCAGGGCATTGTGACCGGTGACAACGTCACCGAAGGGGAAGCGCACCGCTTCGCCGGCGCTTTCCTTATCCCGCGTACCGCCTTCGCCCGGGAGTTTCCCCGAAGCAGGCGTACGCTTGATTGGAATGCGTTGTTTGCGATGAAGCTACGTTGGAAGGTTTCGGTGCGGGCTATCGCCCGACGCGCATTCGATCTGGGACTGATCGACGCTGCACAATATCGCACCGCGAACATCCAGTTGGTGAAGACCGGACAAGCAAAGGCGGAGCGTTACGACGAACGAGTCGCGGGCGAGGCCCCGGAACTGCTGCGCGCGGCAATTGGTTGGCTATCTAGCCGAGATGTGATTGTCCTGCATCGCCTGCTCGCCGACCTTGGCTTGGCCCCCGCGCAGTTCGCTCGCCTCACCGGAGAACTCCTGCCGATGCTACCTGACAACGTCGTCCAGTTCCCGTTGAATAAACCTTTGTAAGCGGACAACTTCCGCTGAATTCCGAGCGAGGTTTTAGGCGCAAGAGTGGCTGTTCAGCTCAGTTTTGGTTACACACGAAAACTCTCTGCTCTCGGCCGATCATCGCGTCTTGAAGTGAGGGGCTCTTGCATGTGCCAGGAATCTCAGTTCCTCTCGATCGTAGTCTAGTGCAGCCGCATTAGCCAGATATCACCGAAACGGATGCTTCGGCCGGCAGTTTTTGGGCGCATTCCCAGCAAAAATGGTATTCAACGCGGTAGCTTGCTCGGAATTCGGCAACGTCGAAAGCGCGCCCTAAGCAAGTCTTCGGACTTAATATGGAATTGATAAACGCAGTTGTTGTGCTACCACGCCGGTCTAGACTGTGGTATTTTATGGAGAACCTTTTGGAAGCCACTGCACAAGCAATTGTAAGTTGGGCGGATTCAATGCCAGATCATAATTGGTGTCCTCAAGATGGAGAATTGCTCGTGGTCTTCGACGGCGTTTGTAACGTTTGCAACCGTTGGGTAATGTTCGTCATTCGTCGTGACCCGCTCTCCAAATTTCGTTTTTCGACTGCTCAGTCGCCGGTGGGTGAAGGAGTATTGAGGCGGTTCGGTCTCAATCCTGTCGGGAGCCTTGATACCATCCTGCTTACGGATGGTGAGCGTGCTTGGACCAAGTCTGAAGCAATTTTCAACGTGATGGCCGGCCTGAGCGGCCCAGCTCAGCACTTGGCGCTTCTTCGTGGTTTGCCGCGTGGGCTTTGGGATTGGGCCTACGACCAGTTCGGTCGGCGCCGGTATGCGCTTTTCGGCCGGTCTCAGGTCTGCCCGGTCATGGGAGATGATATTAAGGCCAGATTCTTGGCTTAGGCTTCAGCTTTTCGGGGGAAATATGAACCTTACCAATGACGAGCTCGCAACAGTCGAGACCCTGATCGCGTCCGGGGAGAAATATTTTGGGCCAGCGACAATGTCAGCGACCGACCAAATGATGGAGGCGATGATGAATCAGGCGGCGATGGTTCAAGCTGTGCACGAAGCGGCTGATCGCCAGAACATGATCCATGACGCGATGAATCAGGCTGCCCGGGAGGTCGCGCAGGCTGAACACGCGCAAGCCGAACATGCCGCAGCCGAGCACGCGCAAGCCGAGCACGCTGATCACGCTCACGATCTGGCAGAAGCGGATCATCAAGCTGTTGTCGCGTACAGGCATGACGTTGACGGCATCGCGTCGGATAAGGCTATGTTCGATGCCGATGACCGTGCTGAAAAGGGCATATCATTCGAGAAAATCCTTGACGTGATGAGCAAGCGCTAAACTGCTCGTGCAGGGTCTTTTTGTCGGGGGATTAGCGATCGCGCTTGCATCGGCATATCTTGGGCTGACGCTTGTATATCAGTATCGTCCTGCGGCAGATGCGATCGCACGATACGACCGTTTCCATCTGCTGCCCAGGTGGACATTTTTTGCGCCACGGCCTGCCTCGAAGGACGGGCATCTTATTGTGCGTTACGAACTCGCAGATGGCACGATGTCGCGTTGGGAAAATGTCGAGATAAAGGCGCCTCGCGGTCGTTTCGATCCGATTTGGAATCCTGGAAAGCGCGCTCGCAAGGTGATTAGCGATTGTATCAACGGCCTGAAGCTTGTGCAGCAACGGCACGGATCGGGACCACACCTGAAGTTCTACATTCCCTACCTCACCTTTCTCAACTTGGTGTGTAAGCTTGCAAAAGGCAGGGCCGACGCGCGCAAAGTTCAGTTTGCGATCGTAGAGACGTCCGGCAGATCTGACCGACGCATATGGATCTATTTTGTCTCGGAAATGCACCCAGTTGAGGCTGAAGCGTGATGGAATGGCACGAGGTTGGCACAGGCGGCTTGGCGCTAACGCGTCTGCTGCTCGCCACGTGGGCCATTGTCACGTCGCTCGAGTGGCTAGTCAATCGATCGAGCTTCCAATCAGGCGAGATACTCGACATGCGAGTCATGTCGCTGCGAAAAAACGGAGCGTTGCTGCGATTTGTTTGGTCGCATTTCACTCTTGGTCAGATTTCGGCGCTGAGACTCGCGATTGCCGTTTTTATGGCAATTTTCTCTCACCCGATGCTCATCACATTTGCAGCGATCTTACTCTTGATACTGAGCACGCTAATTTCGGCGCAGTCCGGCTATGGTGGCGACGGCTCAGATCAGATGGGAAGCGTTGCTCTGATTGGATTAACTCTGGCCGCGATCGGCCTTGCCGTTGACAGTTGGGGCATTTGGTTTGCCGGTATTCTGGTTAGCGGCGGTCAATTGACGATCTCATATTTCGTTTCCGGCTTCTCGAAATGGCTTTCTCCGATCTGGAGAATGGGTATAGCACTGCCGGGAGTTATGGGAACATTTACTTATGGTCACGCCTTGGGGGTTCGCGCCATTTCTGGCAAACCATGGTTGGTACTAGCGATCTGCTGGACAATATTTACAACAGAGACGGCTTTCCCCTTGAGTTTAGTATTGTCACCGAGAATATTTCTTATAATTTTGTCTTGTTTTTTTGTATTTCATTTGATTAATGCGTTTTTTATGGGGCTCAATGCCTTTGTGTGGTCCTTTTCCGCGACCTATCCGTCAGTTATTATTCTCAATTACTATATTCATGAGCTCGTGAAGTGAGCGCTGACAATCGAGTTACGAGTTGCGGTACCACGTGCAATAACCTCCAAACCGCTCCGTGAGCCAACCACGTTAAGGGGGCTGACTACACGTGTAACCAATTGTGCAGGGGCCGGCATAACCCGCCTCCCCACGGCGATCTCGGGTCAGCTCTCATCCCCATCCCCAACATCCCGGATCACCACCGATCCCGATCGCTGGTCGATGATGATATCCTCCGCATAGGGATCATGCTCGTCCTCAGTCCCAAGCCGCTCTCGCCGCTTCGCTGCCCGTTCCTGCTCATCGCGCTCGATCACATTGAAGATCGCCAGCTGCGCCCGCTTCTGTTCATGCTCAGCCGTCTGCACCATCGCCGCCCAGCGCTCCTGCGCGCGCTGGTTGCCGTTCAGTGCCGCCATGCCGAGCGCGCGGAACACTGCCTGGTTCATGGAAAGGTTGTGGACGGTGTCGCCCTCGCGCACCTCGACCGTCCGATAGGCTTCGTCGAGGATCATGTGCCGGGTCGGCTCATCGGCACCACGCAGCCGGTCGCCCGGCGCACCGGAGCGGCGTGGACGGCCCGCCGGATTGCCTGACCGGCCTTTCTGGAACCGATATTCGACCGGCGGTCTGCCTGGCCCGGTGCCGCCGTCCATCTCCTCGGTCGATTCAAACTCATGCGCGGTCATGTCAGTGCTCCGATGATGAAGAACCGCATAAAAGCCGATTTCACGCTGCTGTTGAATCAAGCCACCCTGATCGGCGGATGGCTGCTCCCTGTTAACTCCAACACGCCTCCCTGTTATCTCCAACAGGCTCCCTGTTATCGAATAACAGGGAGAATGGCATTCAAGTCACTGATCAGAAAGGAGAATATCTCCAACAAATTGGCCAAAAACGGTCCGAAAAACTTTTTCCTCCCTGTTCCTTCCCTGTTCCGGGCCGATAACAGGGTGAAACCGCCGTTTTCGAGGCGTCGCCGAATCGTTCGATCGATTTGCCTCAGGCGCTCCCGCGAGACCGCCGCTCGCCGCGCCGGCCCTTGCGCACCGTCTTGGCGTGCTGCTTGGCCTGCTGCTTCTTCACTGCCTTGCTCGGCGGCGGCGGGGTGTCGAGCGGCATGGTGTTGCCGAGCATCTCGTCAAAGCCGAGCTGTTTCAGGCTCTCGGCGAAATGCTGGGGCAGTTCGGCCTGCACCTCGATCTTGCCGCCATCGGGATGGTCGACGCCGATCCGCCGCGAATGCAAATGCATCTTGCGGCTGATGCCCCCGGTCAGGAACGCGGCCTGGCCGCCATATTTGCCGTCGCCGACGATCGGATGGCCGATCGCCGCCATGTGCACGCGCAACTGATGGGTGCGGCCGGTATGCGGGATCAGCTCGACCCAGGCGGTGGTGTTGCCCGCGCTCTCGATCACGCGATAGCGGGTGCGGGCGAGGCTGCCTTCCTTCTCGTCGACATGCATCTTCTCGCCGCCGCTGCCCGGCTGCTTGGCGATCGGCAGGTCGATCGTGCCGTCCTCGATCGAGGGCACGCCGACGATCAGCGCCCAATAGACCTTCTTGGCGCTGCGCGACGAAAAGGCCTTGGCGAAGAAGGCGGCGGCGCGGGTGGTGCGCGCGATCAGCAGCGCGCCGCTGGTGTCCTTGTCGAGGCGGTGAACCAGCTTGGGCCGGCTCTCGCCGTCGAACTGCAGGCCGTCGAGCAGGCCGTCGACATGCTCATGCGTCTTGGTCCCGCCCTGGGTCGCGAGGCCCGGCGGCTTGTTGATGACGATCGCCTGTTTGTCGCGGTGGATCACCGTCTCGCGGATGAAGTCGGTCTGCTCTTCGCTGAGCGGCGGCCGCTCGCGCTTCTTCGGCGCATCCTCGCGCACGGCCTCGGCCGGCGGCACGCGGATCGACTGGCCGGCGACGATCCGGTCGCCCGGCGTCGCGCGCGCGCCATCGACGCGCAGCTGCCCGGTCCGCGCCCATTTGGCGACGGTGGTGAAGCTGGTGTCGGGCAGATGCCGCTTGAACCAGCGATCGAGCCGGATGCCGTCGTCATCCGCGCCGACATTGAACTGGCGGACGTCCGCCTCGGTACGCTTCTCGCTCATGCCGCCGTCACCCGCACCAGCACGAGGCCGGCAAACAACGCGGCAATCGCGCCGACCACCGAGGCGGTCGTGTACAGGGCCGCAACCGCCAGATCGCCGCGCTCGATCATGTTCACCACATCAAGCGAGAAGGCCGAGAAGGTCGTGTACCCGCCGAGCACGCCGACGCCGAGCAGCAGCCGCCAATTCTCGCCGGGGACAGGCATCCGGGCGAGCGCGCCGACGAGCAGGCCCATCGCGAACCCGCCGATCAGGTTCACCGCCAATGTGCCGTAGGGAAAGCCAGGGCCGAACAGCGCAAGCGTCGTCCGGCCAGTCAAATGCCGCGCGCCGGCACCGACGGCACCGCCGATCATCACGAGAAGAAGTTGGAACATTGGGGTCCGTTAGCGCGGATCGGTGGAAATGAGAACCTTGCGCTCTGAATCTCCTCTCCCATCGGGGCTACGGCATTCACACATCTCTGTGGAACGCTGCTTTTTCCCTCTCCCAGCGCTAGGGAATGCACACAACTGCGAAGCGGGTGGCGCGGGGGCCAGTAAGCTGATTCACTGAGCGACGGTGGTAGGAGACCGTTGTGACGTGCTGCAGTAATTTGGGGACGTTCGGAGACGAGCGGCTGGAAAAAAGG
>Ga0307508_10000525_pt1 | contig 45467 bp, 36 predicted proteins | sample 9_EM_MG_FD_203089 | JGI IMG/M metagenome (GOLD analysis project Ga0307508, IMG submission 203089) | Populus trichocarpa ectomycorrhiza microbial communities from riparian zone in the Pacific Northwest, United States - 9_EM | ecosystem: Host-associated > Plants > Roots > Unclassified | place... | reverse complement strand
AAATCTTATCCACGCCTCAACCGGCCCCGCCATCTCTACCGCGATATCCGCCACGCCGGCCGCTATCGTCGCCCGGCGCAAACCCCACTCATTTCCTCTCGACCAAAAAATACTTAAGCGCCATTCGTCCATGGGTCGCGGTGAGCGGATATCGCGAGGATTTTTATTTGCGCGAATTCCTGCTGCACCCGTTTCGCCAGTTCCAAGCCGTCGCCGTCCGGCAGTGAAATATCCAACAATAGCAAATCAGGAAGATGAGTTCGAATTGCCGCCCACCCTTCGCGGCAACTGCCGCACCAGGGCAAAACCTCAAAACCAAGTTCAGCACAATGCACCGCAAAAAATTCCGCAACCAGGCGCTGGTCCTCAAGAATGAGGATTTTGGGCCGCAGCAGCGCATTCCCAATGGAACCCGCGGTAGCAACATTGACGGTTTTCGTTTCGCATTTAACCGCAGAGTCCATGATTTTGGTGGGGTGGGAACTTATGGGGTGCAACTGACGTGAATATCATTCTTTTCCAGCCCGAGGAAGTCGAGCACCCGCTGGCGTTGCGCGATGAGCGCGCGCAGCACCTGCTCCGCGTGCTGCGTCTGTCACCCGGAGGTGTTTTTGATGCGGGAATCGTCAATGGTCCACTTGGAAAAGGAACACTCGCCGGCGTCGGCTCCGAGGCACTCGAACTTTCCTTCACTTGGGGGAAAGTGCCTTCTCCCCTCTGTCCGATCCATCTTCTCGTCGGTCTTCCCCGTCCGCAAACCGCCCGTGACATTTTGCGCGATGCCACCAGCCTTGGTGTAGCTTCCATTGATTTTTTCCTCAGCGACCGGGGGGAAACGAGCTACGGTGCCTCCAGTTTATGGAAAACGGATGAATGGAAAAACTGTGTCATAAGAGGAGCTGCCCAGGCATTTTGCACCCGATTACCTCTGGTCACTCACGGCAGACCTTTACCCGAAACGATCAGTGCAATCCCGAAAAACTCGCTTTTGCTGGCGCTCGATAACTATGAGGCGCCTGCTTCGCTCGCCGGCCTGAATGCTTTCGACCATTCGTCTGTCGCTGTCGCACTCGGTTCCGAGCGGGGCTGGTCTCCCAATGAACGGATGGTTTTGCGTAGCGCTGGCTTCAGCCTCGTCCACCTCGGCTCCCGGGTGTTGCGCACTGAAACAGCGTGTATCGCCGCCGTCACGCTGATCAAAGCAAAGCTCGGTTGGTTCTGAAAATACAAACCGTCGGCTGTTTCGTGCCCTTCCCGAGGCGTTTCACGCAGGTCCAATCCTGCGGCGAAAGGGTGAGCTCCCCGGGCATTTCAAAAACGATCAAAGGATCCGTTTTGGCCGCCATTAATTCCGTCAACCGGGTAAACAGTTTGGGGGCGACCTCCGATATCAGCGGATACGGTGGATCGATAAAAACCAAATCGGGCATCAAGCCAAAAGAAACGGTCGAAGCATCGGCATTGATCACGCGAAGCGAGTCTACCGGCCGGGTCATGCTTTTACACACTGCAGCGATATTTTCGCGGATACAACCGACAGTTCTCGCATCTTTTTCCACAAATATGCCCTGGGCTGCACCCCGGCTCACGGCTTCCAAGCCGTAGGCGCCACTGCCCGCAAAAAGATCGAGGAAAGTCGCGTCAGGAATCCAGGACGCGAGACTGGAAAATACCGCCTGCCTCATCGCATCAGTGGCTGGGCGCACGGCGTCGCCTTTTGGTACAACCAAGGGTACTCCGCGAGCAGTTCCACCGGTTATGCGCATGGCAAACTCCACTGGTTGAGACGTATCATTCGCGGAAGAACGCAAAAAGCCGGAACTGTTTCCGCCAGTAGCGGTTTTATTACTTGTAACATAGCGTTTGCACGGTGCCGGCAGGTGACTTACGTCTCCGCAGCTTATGGGAGCCGCCGACCTAACTGGCTCCCGCACCGCACAAAGGCAATGCCTTACCTTCGTAAACCAAGCATGTTTTTCCGACGCTTAGTCTGGCCGCTATGTGCGGTCGTTCTGGCTGCTACCCGTTTGGCGGGTGAAGAGCGCAATGCCTGGCCGTTCGCCGTGGAGCAGGTAAAACCCGACCAAACCGTGGAGTCGGGAGAGTATGGTGGACCACTATTTTTTAAGAAAACCCGTCCCGATGGAAGCGAAGTAAAAGGGTTTCGTCCTTTTTATTTGTGGATGAAAGAGGGAAACCGGGAGACTAATGCCTTTCTCTATCCGTTTTTCACCTGGCAGAAGGAGGGCGACTATCGCTACTTCACCTTTTTCGAGCTCATCAATTTTCGGCGCCACACGGATTCCGATGCGCAGACTATCCGCAATTTCGACGTCTGGCCGTTTTATTTCTCCCGCGACACAGGCGACCCCGCCACCAGTTATCGGGCGCTTTTCCCAATCGGCGGCACGATCAAGAATCGTTTTGGAAAGGATCGAATCCGTTTCGTTCTGTTTCCGCTCTACGCGAACACCGAAAAAAATGGTGCGCATACCGTGCATGCACCGTGGCCGTTTCTTCGTTTCATCGATGGCGCCGGTGAACACGGATTTGAATTCTGGCCGTTGTTCGGCCATCGCGGCCGCGAAAACGACTACGACAGCCGGTTCTACCTCTGGCCACTGATCTATCGGTCGGCGAAAAACCTGTCCGAGCCGGAGCCGGACGTAAAATTTGGCGTGCTCCCGTTTTATTCGAAAGATACGAGCCCGGGCTACGTTAACGAAAATTACCTGTGGCCGTTTTTTGGGACCACCCATCGAACAACACCGGTGAAATACGATGAGATCCGCTATTTCTGGCCCTTTCTCGTCCAGGGACGCGGCGACGCGAAGTACGTCAATCGCTGGGGACCATTCTACACTCACTCGAACAATAAGGGCATGGATAAAACCTGGATCGTGTGGCCGGTATTTCGGCATGTCCATTGGGACGATCCCGGAATCAGCCAGGACAAGGACTCCGTGCTCTTTTTCCTCTATTGGTCACTTACTCAACGAAGCCTCACCAATCCGAATGCCGCGCCCGCTCACAAAACGCACGTCTGGCCGCTACTTAGTTCGTGGAACAACGGCGCCGGTCGCCGCCAACTTCAGATATTCAGCCCCCTTGAAGTATTTTTCCCGGGCAACGAACCGATCCGGCAGCTCTACACTCCTTTGTTTGCACTTTATCGATTCGAGCAAACCGCGCCTGATGCGTCCCGTCATTCTGCGATCTTCAATCTGGTAACCTGGAAGAAGTCGCCGGCTGAAAAGGAATTTCACTTCGGGCCTCTCTTCAGCCGTCATATTTCCGCTGAAAGTTCGCGTGTCACGCTGGGCCTTGGTTTACTGGCCTGGCAACGAAACGCCGACTCTGGCCGCTGGAAATTTTCAGCGTTCGATTTTCACCCGCACGCCGCAGCCGCGGCCACTTCGCCATGAATCAAATTAAAAACGTCCTGGGAGCCGTCGGCGGCACCCTGATCATGCTGCTCCGCGCGTTCAAGCACCTGCCGACTTTGCCGAGGCAGTTTTCGCGCTTAATCGAGCAGTGCTATTTCGTCGGGTACACGTCGCTGCCCATTGTCACCATCCTCAGCTTTTTTATCGGAAGCGTCCTCGCTTTGCAAAGCGGATACAGCATGCGGACTTTTGGCGCCAAGCAGTTCATCGGCACGTTGGTCGGTCTCTCCATGGCGCGCGAACTCGGACCGGTCATGGTCGCGATCTTACTCGCAGGCCGCGTAGGTTCAGCGATTACGGCGGAGCTCGCCTCCATGAAAGTCTACCAGGAGGTGGACGCGCTGGTGACGATGAACATTCCTCCGGAACGGATGCTGGTTCTGCCGCGCATCATCGCGGTGCTTCTGATGATGCCGGTCCTCGCCATAATCGCCAATCTCTGCGGGTGGTATGGCGGCGCACTCGTCAGTCAATACACGCATTTCATCTCGCTCGACAGCGAAACGTTCTTCGCCGCGTTAAAACGCTCGATGGAGCCAAAGGACGTGATCGACGGATTGCTCAAAGCCGAGGTGTTCGGTTTCGCCATCGTTTCGGTGTGCTGCTACACCGGCCTGAATACGCGCGGCGGGCCGCGCGAAATCGGCGCATCGGTGACCCAGGCGGTGGTCACCTCGCTCATTCTTATTCTGGTGCTGGACTACTTCGTGACTAAAGTTCTCCTCTGACCGCCATGAGTACCGAAATTCCAAACGCCGCCTATACGTCCGCTCCCTTTATTGGGAAGACGTTCGGAGTGACGATCAGCCAGCTGAACAAGAAATTTGGCCGGGCTACGGTGCTCCGCGACATCAACCTCGAGATCAAAGCCGGGGAAATTTTCTGCATCATGGGGCCCAGCGGTTCGGGCAAAAGCGTACTGTTGAAGCACGTTGCCGGACTGGAACTCGCCACGAGCGGTGAAGTGAAAATAGGCGACTTCGACGCGAGCGATCCGGCCACGCGGGAAAAGGTGCACCTTGCCCTCGTATTCCAAGCCGGTGCGTTGTTTAATTCACTTTCGGTCTACGACAATCTTGCGCTCTATCCACGTGAGCACCGCTTAAGCGATGAAAAAGGAATCCACGAGCGGGTCATGAATGCGCTGACGATTCTTTCCCTGGAAAAAGCGGCCAAGAAATTTCCGTCGGAACTGTCCGGCGGCATGAAGAAGCGGGTGGCGATCGCGCGCGCGCTCGTCATGGAACCACAGCTGTTGATTTACGACGAACCCACCTCCGAATTGGATCCGGTAATGAGCGCAACCATCAGCGAAATCATTGCCACCCTTCGCGAGCAGACCGCCGTCACCAGCATCGTCGTCACCCATGATCGTCAACTGGCCTTCAGCATCGCGGACCGGATCGCCATCATCATGGACGGACGCATTCGACTGGTGGGGAAACCTGCGGAAATCCAAGCCTCAAAAGATCCTGATATCGCCAACTTTCTCAACCCGGTCATCGACCTGAAAAATCCTCGGTTCAAACAATTGGAAAATCACCATGAATAACATGCAACAAGCCTTCCGCGTCGGACTATTCGCGGTTCTCGGAGTCGCGCTCGCGTGGATTACATTCGAGTCGCTCAACGGCGGTCACCTTTTCAAGAAAGAAGGGTACAAAATTATCGCCGGCTTCAATAATCTGAAAGGATTGAAAACCGGCGATGATGTGCTCATGGCCGGCGTGAAAATCGGATCAGTCGGCACCACTCAGCTGGGCAACCAGCGCGTTGAAGCCGTCCTGACGATATTTCCCAAAATCAAAATCCCCAACGACGCCGTGGCCAGCGTCGAAGTTTCGAGTTTGCTTGGCTCAAACTACCTCGGCGTGAGCTTTGGTACTCCAACTTCACCCGCGCTCAAAGACGGCGATGAAATCAAAACAAAGAACACCATCGATATGAATGAGGTGATCAGCCAACTCGGAAACCTTGGTTCAAAGCTCGAACAGGTGATGGGTGATATCAGCAAAACGATGGGCGGTGGCGGCGAAAGCGGAAATCTCTTCCAAAAAATCGACAAGCTCGTGACCGACAACGGACCCAAACTCACCGAGACGGTCAGCAATCTTCAGGAAATCACTTCAAAAATCAAAGGTGGCGACGGTACGCTCGGCAAATTAATCAACGATGCCCGACTCCACGACGAACTGCTTGCTTCCGTGGGTGAAATCAAAAAAGCCGCTTCCGATGCGCAGGCTTTCATGAACGACACCAAAGGCATCGTCGCCGACGTGAAGACCGGCAAGGGTGCGCTGGGCTTGCTACTCTACGATGAAGGCACCGCCAATAACATCAAAGTGACCACCAATAATCTCCGCGAACTCTCAGAGAAGCTCAACGGCGGCCAGGGCACACTCGGCAAATTGATTTCCGACGATAAAATTTACCGCGACGTCCAGGGCCTGATGAAGAAAGCGGACCGTGCAATCGACGGCTTGGGCGACTCCGGACCGATCACCGCGGTCGGAGTTGTGGCCAACTCCCTGTTCTAAACTGCACGCGGATCAGTATCAGATTTAAACAGCAAAGAGCCGGCCCCAAGGCCGGCTCTTTTTATTGAACGATTAGGTTATCCGTCGCCTCTTGGAATCAAATCTTCGGACCGCCTTGTGCGAGATTGCGCGCACGGAGCCGCAGGCCGTTTAGACGAATAAATCCGGTCGCGTCGCTCTGATTGTACCAGCTCTTCACGCCTTCCATCGACGCGATCTTGTCGTCGTAGAGCGAGTATTTCGACTTACGTCCGCAAGTGATAATATTCCCCTTGTAGAGTTTGAGCCGCACCGTGCCGCTGACGAATTTCTGGCTCTCGTCAACCATCGCCTGCAGCATTTCCCGCTCAGGCGCGAACCAGAAACCGTTATAAACCAATTCAGCGTACTTCGGAATAAAGCCGTCGCGCAAATGCAAGACCTCACGGTCCAGAGTGAGCGATTCGACCTGCCGGTGCGCTTGCATGAGAATGGTGCCGCCGGGAGTTTCATAAACGCCACGGGACTTCATGCCGACAAAGCGATTCTCCACCAAATCGACGCGGCCGATGCCATGTTTGCCGCCGAGCTTGTTCAGCGTCTTTAGAACGCCGCCGGGAGTGAGTTTCTTGCCATTTACCGCCACGCAATCTCCCTTCACGAAATCGAGCTCCACATATTCCGCCTTGTCCGGTGCGTCTTCGGGTGAAACCGAAAGCTTGAACATGCCTTTGTTTTCTTCCGTGGTTGGGTCGAACCAAGGATCCTCGAGAATGCCCGCCTCGTAGGAAATGTGCAGAAGATTGCGATCCATCGAATAGGGTTTCTTCAGCGACGCCTCGACGGGAATGTTGTGCTGCGCACAGTAAGCGATCATTTCGGCACGACCCGGAAACTGCTCGCGATACTTTTCGATTTTCCACGGCGCAATAATTTGCAGATGTGGAGCCAGCGCCATGTAAGTCAGTTCGAAGCGGCACTGATCGTTGCCTTTTCCAGTGGCGCCATGCGCGACGGTGTCGGCCTTTTCCTTCTTCGCGATTTCGATCTGGGCTTTTGCAATCAGTGGACGGGCGATCGAAGTGCCGAGATAATACTGGCCCTCGTAGATCGCATTCGCGCGGATCATTGGATAAATGAAGTCGCGGGCAAATTCCTCGACCAGATCCAGCGTGTAATGTTTGGAGGCGCCGGTCTTTTTGGCCTTTTTATCCAGGCCTTTCAGCTCCTCTTCCTGCCCCACGTCTGCGGCGAAAGTCACGATCTCGGCGTCGTAGGTTTCTTTCAGCCATTTAACGATTACGGAGGTGTCTAGGCCTCCGGAGTATGCGAGTACGATCTTCATAGATGTTCTTTAGTGTTAGAAATCGTCCCGGCCGCGCAAAGTAAAAATCCGGGATTTACTGCGTATTAACCCCCCTAAGATTGCGTTTCCTTAATATTCTGCGTTTATGGCACCACGCCGTTATGAGAACTCTTCACTTGAGATCCAGCCGAGTGCGTCGCCAAGGCTTCACCTTGGTGGAAATCATGATCGTGGTGGTAATTATCGGTTTGCTCGCGGCATTGGCGGTGCCCGCATTCATGCGAATTCAAGCCGCTTCCCGGCATACGCGAATTGCGAACGACCTGAGAGTTTTCGCGCAAACGTTCGAGGTGTATAACATGGAACATGGTTTCTGGCCGAATAATTCCGGACCCGGGCAAGTCCCAACCCTGCCCTCCCCAATGAACGGCCAGTTCCGGGTGGAAACATGGCAAACTAAAACGGCCATCGGGGGCGCTTGGAATTGGGATGAAGGAAAGCCAACATTTACCGCGGGGATTTCCATCAGCGGATTTACATGTGATGATACCGAACTGACAGTAATCGACGGCAAAATTGACGACGGCAACCTCAACACCGGTAATTTCCAGAAAACAGCAGCCAACCGGGTGACGTTAATCCTGCAGCTGTAAGCCGGATTAGCTCTGAGTACGGACCAACTCCGCCATAATGGCTTTTTGTACGTGTAGCCGGTTTTCGGCTTCGTCGAAAATTATGGAGCGTGGGTGATCGAGTACTTCCTGCGTGACTTCTTCCCCGGCGTGGGCCGGCAGGCAATGCATGAACAGCGCGTCTGGTTTGGCCGCGGCAAACAATTTTGCCGTCACCGAGTAGGGAGACATTAAATTTATGCGCTCCTTGCTTTCCTCTTCCTTGCCCATGCTGACCCAGACGTCGGTGTAGACGATATCCGCATCTTTCACCGCTTCGAATGGGTCATGCGTGAATTCATAGCTCCTCCCGAAACCCTCCTTCGCAACGAATGCATCGATTTCGGCTCCCGGAGCATAACCTTTGGGCCCGGAAAGCGAAATTTTCATTCCAAAATGATTTGCTCCCAAGATCCACGAGTTCGCCATGTTGCAGGCCGTATCACCGAGAAACGCGATTTTCCGGCCCTTAAGCGAAGCCAACAAATCTCCGCTCGCGCCAGCCCAGCGTTCAGCGGCCGTGAATGCATCGGTGTAAATTTGGCAGGGATGCAGAAAATCCGTGAGCGCATTAATCACCGGCACTGAACCGGCGGTCGCCAACCTTTCCAGCTCACTATGCTCATAGGTGCGCACGATCAGGCCGTGCACAAAACGCGACAACACTTTCGCCGTATCCTCGATCGTTTCACCCCGTCCCAGCTGGATGTCGTTTTTGTTTAAAAACAGGGGATTTCCGCCCAGCTCATGGATACCGACTTCAAACGATACCCGGGTGCGTGTGCTCGATTTTGAGAAGATCATTGCCCAGGTTTGATGGGCCAGCACCGAGGCAGTTTTACGGCCGCGCTGTTGTTTAAGCTCCCGGGCCAGCGCGAACACTTCTCCGACTTGCTGCCGGCTGAAGTCTGTCTCTTTGAGGAAATGCTTCATGGAAAGGGTCAGCAATAAACACTCGTTCCGCGGCGGACGAGGGAAAAAACCCCTATTCCCGCAACTTTTCAGTCACAGTTTCCTAAATATCCGGAGCAAACCAATGCCGTTCCGACGCCGCTTTTCCCAATTTCGTATGCCCACAGCGAATCACCAGCGCCTGGTAGAATCGATTGGCCTCCATCGGATCGCGAGCTTTCAGCCAGGTGCCTGCCGCGTTAAGAATCTCCGCCGTCTCGTCACTCTCGTTCGGCAGAAGAGAAGCCGCCCACCAGGCGAGATCGGCGGCCCGATAGCGGTAGCTGAATCGTTTCGGCGGAATTGCAATCGATGTCAGTCGATCCGACTCTTCTTTCGTCACGGAAAAAAGTCCGGGTGGAAGCTTGATCCGCGCTTCAACACCCCCGTAGCTCGAAAAATTTCCATCCCAGATCCCAAAGTCGGGATCCAGTTCGGCTCCCATCAAAGTCATGCCTTCATTCCGCGCAATCTGCGCAGCGCGCCAAAATGCTTCCGCTCGTTTTTTCGGACGGAACATCCCGTTAAACCCCATCTGAACCGCTGTCGCATATTCTGTCAGCACCGTGCGTTCTTTTTCGTTAAAATAGACCTTCGCTTCGTCGATTCGGCCGGCTCGCACCAGCCGACGTGCGAGCAGCCCGGACAATCGTGCCAGCAGTGAAGGACTATCGGTTTCGCAACAGCGCTCCGGCGCCTCCTGCTGGCCAATCAAAGTTTGTGGAGTGATCGCTTCACCCCAGTACGGCTCGTAAAGCGGCATATCCGCGGGGCGATAATTCCGGATAAAAAGTTTTAATTCATCCATCGTCAGCAGTCTCTCGGCTACATAGGCCGCATCCTCCCAGTGGCCACCATCCAGCCAGGCCGCCAGCGCCACCTCGCGGTGGTCAAGCGCCAGCTGTACGCGGCCAAGTTCACCCAGCAACGTCGAGCGATAGATCGGCGCGAGATCGGGTGAGGTAGCCGCTGTCGTCAACTCGCGCGCGCCCTCGCAAATCCGATTCTCAAGCAGGGCCAGCTTACCCCGGATCCAATGCGTTTCGGGCGACGAATCGAAAGCGAGATTAGCCCACTTTTTCGCCAGCTCAAAATCGCCTGACCCATAAACAAGCCACGCGAGCCGATCGGCGTGATCGACGTCGTGAATATTTTCCTTCGCCAAAATTTCGGTCCATCCCTGCAACGGCCCCGAAGCTCTCGTCGTCTCCGAATCCGAAACAAACCGCGCGAGATACCACGCCGTGACAACACAGCGGGCGCGTGAATCACGGGCAATTTCTCGCTTTAGCTGCTCGTCTTTCACGCCGGCGGCAGTTGCCGCAGCAATTCGTAGCGATGCGTACGCCGAGCCGTCACCTGTCGCATATTGATCCAGGTAGAAATTTATCGCCCGTCCGTAATCTTGGAGCGCCATCGCCCATCGCGCCTCCGTTCCAAAACTTTCGCCGACCAAATTCAACGAATCGGCAAACCCGTGCGCCGCCAGGTTGCGGGTTTGTACGAACCATTTGCGCGACTCATCCGGCGGAAATTCGTCCGACGTGCACCGACCCAACATGAACGCCGCCCACGTAGACCGATAGTGTCTTTCCCCTTCCGGCAGCGCGAGCACCGCGCGCCAGTGCATGCAGGCTCGATCGCTGTCGCCTTCGTACCATGCCTTTGCGCCCGCCAGATAAAGTGAAAATTCCATGGGTAAATCCAACGGGATTTCCTCTGGATTCGTAGCCTCCTTGTGCTCCACTATCCGCTTTTGCTGGGAACGATAGCATTCGTAAGCCGACACCAGCTGTTCCACCCGTTCAGCCGTGTCGCCACGCTTTACCAAAGCATCCCGCAAATCATCAATTTCCCGCGTGTCCTTTTCGGCGTTGGAAGGTCGGTCCTTGTGCGTCGACCACGGTGCCAATCGTTCGATTTCCACCGCAAAAAAACCTTCAGGCGCAGCGAGCATTGTGGCCGCGGAAAGATCGAGATAGCGATTGGGAAAATCAGGACCGCAGGCCTGAGACACTATTGCGGGAAGGAGCAAAAACGCTCCGACTTTAGGGAGACGTAGAGATTTCAGTGAAAAGATCGGATTCATGATTGAAATGCAGCCATCCAATTTTTCGCGTATGACCGGGCGCGATGACTTTGCCGGCAGTAGCCGCTCTTGGAATCAGGACAATCGCTTCACGAGAAGGAGAATTAAAAGCAGCCAGATATCCGCCCAAGCCATCCATCATTTGCGGGCTTTCCCTGCCCGACCAGCGTGTCCGGATTTTATCGGGCAACACCTCGTCCTGCTCGCCAGCATTAACGAGATAAATCTCCGCCAATGTCGGACTCTTCCAACGTGCCTCAACGCCGAGTCGGGACACGGGAATTCTCCCACCCAGCAGGGCTTCAAGGGTAGTCATATTCCAATTCAGTTCGTCGTCAGGGACCGGCAAACGAAACCAGATTATTCCTCCGCAAGCCGCCGGTTTCTCCCGCGCTATCCTCGCAGCAAATATCGCCAGCGCATGAGCGTCTGCCCGGACGACCCGCACTTGTGTTCCCTCAGGCCATGACGGAGAAACCCCTTCCGCGGTCAGCGCTATAAACTTTCCCGTTGGATCAAAGGCCAGCCGGTAACCATAAGTCGGTAAAGCCACCCGAAATGGCACACCCACCAGAGCAGCTTTTTCGATCCACGCCCAACTCCGATCAGGGTCGCAGAGTTGAAAATTCTCATCCGGCCCGGATGGTTTTTCCAGTGAATGAACCTGAAGGACGTACCCACACGCTGATCGGGCCAAATTGGCAAAATCCTTCCGACCGAGCCAATCCGGCAAAGCGGTAAAGATCAAACGAGTCGGAGCAACCGCAGCCCGCAGTGCAGTGATCCATTCACGGTAACCCGCTAATTTCGATGACGCACAATCGAAATCCACCTGCAGTTCAGCCGGCGTCAAACCACCCGCTTTCGCCTCCTTCAGAATCGCAGCCGCAGTTTCGACCAAATAGTTGGCGGCGCGATCGTGTTGGGAAAAAGTCCCCGCATAAGGTCCAATCCTAAGGACTAAGCTGACATTCTTTCCAGTTGATGCGAGTTGTGCATGGCTCATCGAGGATTTGGACAAAGTCGGCATACTTCCCGACCAGCTGATTTCTGCCGCCAACACCGCGATGCCATCCACTTTGCTCCGAATCGCATTAACTGCCTGATAAACCGCCGGCGTAAATTGCCGCTGCCATACGTAAACCTCCTGGGTAAATGCCCGGGCTGCGTTCATCAGAACGAAAAGTCCCCAAACAAGCAGGCCGGTGCGGAAAATTCGCATCCTGCCAACTTACGCGGTGAAAATGAAGCCATCGTGAAGCCACGGTGAACTTGCGATGAAAACGTCCGCAACATCGCACAGACCGCGAAACGCCCGGCTCGCAGAACCAACTCAGCTTTTGCGCGCCAACACCGTCCGGACTATTTCTGTCGCACGCTGGAGCTGCGCGGGTGTCGTGATCAAAGGTGGCAGTAAACGAACCGTGTTTCCACCGGCAACCACCGCGAGCAGCCCTTCATCGCGCAATGCTGCCACGAAAGGCGGGGGTTCGCCGTGCAACACCAAACCGATCATATAACCACGACCTGAAATGCCTTTCACTTGCCGCGGAAAATCGGAAACGAGTTTTTCCAGCTGTGTTCTCCAAGCCGCGCCATTCGTCTGTACCTTCTCGAGAAGTTTTTCCCTTTCCATCACATCGAGCACGGCCAGCGCCGCCGCACATGCGAGCGGTGTGCCACCGAAAGTCGAACCATGCGAACCCGGCTGAAAAAGCTCGGCATTTTTCTCCGCCGCCCAGATCGCGCCCATCGGATAACCACCGCCCAACCCCTTCGCCATGCCAATGGCATCGACGCGAATGCCCGCATGCTGAAACGCATAGAATGTTCCGGTCCGGCCGATACCGCACTGCACTTCATCGAGCATGAGCAGCAGGTTGTGCTTGTCGCAAAGTTGCCGCAGGCCCCAGAGAAATTCGTCGGTGCAAGCCACCACTCCGCCCTCGCCTTGAACAGTCTCCACGAAGATCGCGGCGGTTTGTTCGTCGATGAGATCGGCAAAGCTCTGCAAATTGTTCAATTCGCCGAAAGCGAAACCCGGAACGAGCGGACGAAATCCTTTTTGAATTTTTTCCTGCGGCGTCGCGCTCATGCCACCGAAAGTGCGCCCGTGAAAAGCATTTTTGGCGCACAGAATTTTGAAGCACTTGCCTTCCTCGCCTGATTTCCGAATACCGTGAAGCCGCGCGAGTTTGATCAGACCTTCATTTGCTTCCGTGCCGCTGTTGCAAAAGAAAACCCGGCCGGGACCGGCATATTGCACGAGGCGACGCGCAAGTTCGCCCTGATTCGGATTCCTGAAAATATTGCCAACATGGATGAGTTCCCCCGCTTGCCGGCGAATGGCTTCCACCCAAACGGGATGACAATGCCCCAAAGCGGCTACCGCGATGCCCGAGGTAAAATCCATGTACTCGCGACCGGTATCATCCCAAACTGAAACACCCTGCCCACGCACCAAGGTGAGCGGTGCCTTCGCGTAATTCTTCATGACGTACGCGTCATAAAGCTCCGCGGTGTTAGTGCGAATAATGGAAGGAGATGACATTTCGGTTCCGGATTGGGGATTTTCGATTTTCTTCCGATTCAAATCTGCAATCGAGAATCGAGAATCAAAAATCGAAAATGGACTCAGCCGTGCACGATTTCCGTGCCCACGCCTTTGTCGGTGAAAATTTCCAAGAGCAAGCTGTGTGGCATCCGGCCATCGATAAAGTGGACGCGCTGCACGCCTTCTTCCAAAGCGCGTACTGCACTTTGCACCTTCGGACGCATGCCTTTGTCGATCACGCCCTTTTTCTTGAGCCCTTCCACTTCGCCAACCTTGAGGCTCGAAATTAATGTCGCAGGATTTTTTGGGTCCGCCAGCAGACCGGGGACGTCGCTCATGTACACCAAGCGCCGGGCGCGAAGTGCGCTGGCGACGCGACCGGCTACCGTATCGGCATTCACATTATATGGTTTACCGTCGTAACCCTCCGCCACCGGCGAAATCACCGGCATAAAGCCTTCGGCGATTTCCTTCTTGATGAGTTTCACTTTCACCTCGGTCACATCGCCCACGTAGCCGAGATCGCACGGATTGCCGTCATCATCGACGTTCAATTTGTTGCAAACGATGACGCTGTCGCCTGGCAGTCCTTTTGGCCGGGCTTTAACCGAGGCCAGGGTATCGCACACGTCCTTGTTGACGACCTCATCGAGGGTTTTCTTCACGATCGCGATGGTGGCCTCGTCGGTCACGCGGAGCCCATTGATAAAATTCGCCTTTAATCCCGCATCATCCATCGCGCGATTGATCGCTTTGCCGCCCCCGTGCACGACCACGACGTTGATCCCCACCGCGGAGAGAAAAGCGATATCGGTCGCCACGCTCTTTCGCACGGTCGGATCCGGATCGTCCATGAAACTACCGCCGTATTTCACGACGAAAGTAGAACCGTGGAAGTCTTGAATGTACGGTAATGCTTCAAGCAATACCCGCGCTTTGGCAATAATCTCGGAGACGTCCATTATTCGGTCGGGAGTGAAGGCGACAAAAATCTATTCATTAATTTGCGGCGAAAGAAATCTGTTAAGGCAATGCGTGCAGATTTCACTAACAAAATGAAGCAATTATCAGGCCGACTACAAAACGTAACGTCACGCGCGCGCGCCTCACTCGCTCTTGTTATAGTTCACGTAACCTTCCGTGAGGTCCGTGGCCAGCAGGCGGAACGTTGCTTTGCCCAGATGAAGATTCAGCGTAATCGTAAACCGGCGAGCCTTCACGATCTCCTTCCATTTCGGTTTCAGCTCGGCGTGCGGTTTGCCCGCGGTCATCGCCGGCGTGTCGTTGTATAAAATGTCCAATTTGCTCTCCACGAGCTTCGCTCCCGCATAACCGGCTGCGTCCGCCAAACGACCCCAATTAGGATCTTCGCCATACCAGGAAGACTTAACCAACAGGGAATTTCCAATCGCACGGGCGACCTTTTCGGCGTCTTCCGACGACGCCGCGCCTGCCACTTTCACTTCGACCACCTTGGTGATCTTCTCGCCGTCGGAAACGATCTTGTCCGCCAACGCTTCACAGGCTTTCCAAACGGCCTCGGCAAACAAGACGCGCAGTTCGCGCGGACTTTTGTCGCCCACGCTAACGCCTGAATGACCGTTCGCGAGCATCAGCACGGTATCGTTGGTGCTCATGTCGCCATCTACGGTGATGCAGTTGAAAGTCCCCGTAACCGCTTCCGACAGCGTTTTCTGGAGGAAACTACGCGGCACTGAAAAATCCGTCGCCAAAAACGCCAGCATCGTCGCCATATTCGGCTGAATCATGCCCGCCCCTTTGGCTATGCCGGAGATCACGTGCTTCTTGCCATCGTAGGTAAAGCTCACCGTCACCGTTTTGGGCTTGGTGTCGGAGGTGAGAATTGCATCCGCCGCTTTCTTTCCATGAGCCGGGGTGCGACCCTTTTCGGACACGGCTTGCTCGAGGCCTTTCAACAGCCGGTTCATCGGCATGGGTTGCCCAATCCGGCCAGTTGAACATATGAAAAAAGACCCCGCTTTCAGATTAAGCGAGGCACCGGCCCGCTGAGCGGTGAGCTGAGCGTCGCGCAATCCGTCTGGACCCGTGCACGCATTGGCATTGCCGGAATTAGCGATGATACCGTGAAACGATCCCCCATCCTCGAGATGCTTCTGGCAAAGAAGCACGGGCGCGGCCTTCACCGCGTTCTTGGTAAACGTGCCTGCAGCAGTGCAGGGTCGAAGTGAAAAAAGTAGCGCGAGATCAAGTCGCTTGAGATCGTTTTTGTCGCGAATATCGCAGGCCACGCCCGCCGCTTCGAAGCCGGGGACATCAGTGATGCCGGCAGTATCCAGGGTAACGATCAATTGTGTCATTGGGGAAAACTGAACACTTCAGGCGGTGGGTTAAGACAGCCCGGAGTTCTCGGGGAAGCCTAACCACAAATTCATGATTTGGACTGCCTGCCCGCTGGCGCCCTTAACCAGATTATCGAGGGCAGAAGTGATAACGAAATTGCCAGTACGAGCGTCGTGCACGGCGGAGATATCCACCCGGTTCGTACCGGTCACATAAGCTGTGTCGGGAGTTTCTCCTGCCGGGAGGATGGAGACGAAAGACCGCCCGGCGTAGGCTTCACGCCACGCGGCGTACAATGTTTCGATCGTTGCACCCTGTGCTGCCGGAACCGTGACCGTCGTCGCAATTCCCCGCCGCATCGGAGCCAGGTGAGGATTAAACTGGACCACGATTTTGCTCCCCGCCGCTGCCGAAAGCTGTTCCTCGATCTCTGCGAGATGCCGGTGCTTGGTCAGCCCGTAAGCCTTGGCGGATTCCGTGCGTTCGACGTAAAGGTACATCTCGTCGACTTTTTTGCCTGCACCACTGACACCACTGAACGAGTTCACCACGATGTGATCCTTCGCAATCTGACCCGCTTTTAATAGAGGGGCCAACGGAACCAACACGCTCGTCGGATAACAGCCGGGCGCGGCCGCGAGCTGGATTTCATTCTTCCACTTTGGATTCGTGAGCTCCGGCAGGACGAAACGCGCCTTTGGCAAAAGACCAGAGGCATGGTGCGCGCCGTAGTATTTTTCGTATACCGCCAGATCCGCGATGCGGAAGTCGGCGCTTAGATCCACCACTTTCCGCCCCGCGGGCAGAAGTATCTTGGCAAAATCGGCCGCCGCTCCGTGCGGGAGGGCGAGAAACCACAAATCGATATCGGAACGCGCGGCCAACGCCACGGGATCCGAATCCGAAAACTTGAGCTGTTCCGCCGCGGTACCCCGCAATGCAGGAATGATGGTCGCCACCGTTTTCCCTGAATGCTGACGCGAGGTGACCACCGTCAGTTTGACCTGGGGATGAGCAAGGAGGAGTTTAACCAATACTTCGCCGGAGTAACCCGACGCGCCGACAACGCCGACATTCATTTAGGAAAAAAGTAGAATTAATAAGTCCAACCCGGGAATCGAGAAGTTTCGTATCCCCAAAAAAAGAAGCGGAGGCCGTGGGGCGCTCCGCTTCGAAGGTTTTTTCCAGTTGAGCGTTTAACGCTTGGAGAACTGGAAGCGCTTGCGGGCGCCCGGTTGGCCGGGCTTCTTGCGCTCTTTTTCGCGCGGATCACGGGTGAGGTGACCGGCCTTCTTCAAGGTGACGCGAAGTTCGGGATTAAATTTAAGAAGCGCGCGGGCGATGCCATGGGCAACCGCACCGGACTGGCTGCTGATGCCGCCGCCGGCAACATTCACCAAAACGTCGAACTTGTCCTTGCTGTCAGCCGTCACGAGCGGGGCCACGGCACGGCGCACGAAATTGTCGTGCGTGAAGTACGAATCGAAATTGCGGTCGTTGACCGAAAGTTTGCCAGAACCGGCAATAAGACGGACGCGGGCGGTGGAAGTCTTGCGACGACCGGTGCCGAGATAAACGGAGGATTCAGCGCTCATGGGTTAACGTTAAAGTTTAACAGGATTCTGGGCTTCGTGATCGTGGGTGGCACCAGGAAACACGCGAAGCTTGGTCAGCATCGTGGCTGCAAGGCGGTTCTTTGGCAGCATGCCTTTGACCGCTTGCGTGATGATGAATTCCGGCTTCTTGGCGCGGACTTCGGTCAGCTTGCGGTACTTCTCGCCACCGACATAGCCGGAAAACGACATGTACTCGGTGGATTCTTCCTTCTTACCAGTAAGGACGACTTTGCTCGCGTTGATGACGACAACGTAATCACCCGTGTCGACGTGGGGCGTGTAGGTAGCTTTGTGACGGCCACGAATAATGTTCGCAGCTTTAACAGCGAGACGGCCCAGCACTTTGCCCTCGGCATCGATCAAATACCACTTGGGTTGCACAGTCTCTTTCTTGGCCAGATAGGTTTTCATTTGCGGAAAGGTCCAAAAAGGAAGGATTTCAGCACCCCCTGTCAACCCCGAACCCATCACATTTTTAAAAACCCACCGTGAGGTGCATTATATCCTCCAAAATCGGGTCTTACGTGGCGGAATTTGACTCTATTTTGTGAATGATTTGGGGAAAGCGCGAAATTTAACCTTCTTGGGTTGGCGCCGTTGAATTTTTCGACCGGTGAAGGCCGCCTATCACCCTTGATCTACCCGTGGCACTACGTCGACGTCAGTAGCCGCCTCTCCTTCCCTGTCATCAACGGATGTTTGTTTGTTTTTATGGGCATTGTCCCCAAAATCATTCCTTTCATGAACCCTGCTCCTCCCTGGATAAGCATCTCGGCCGGTATACTCGGCTTCGTTGGCGTTGCTCTAGGGGCGTTTGGTGCCCACGCACTCAAGGAAACGTTGATCGCCCGGTCAAGTTTGGAGGTCTGGCACACAGCGGTCCTCTATAATTTGGTTCATTCAGCCGCGTTGCTGGCCATTGGCCGTTCCAATTTCGACCTGCATGGCTTTGCCCGATGGGTCGCGCGTCTCTGGATTGCGGGGGTGATCTTTTTTTCCGGTTCACTGTATTGGTTGTCGCTGGGCGGGCCCAAATTTCTCGGTCCGGTTACTCCACTCGGCGGTCTGGCATTTCTCGCCGGATGGTTGCTGGTAACTTGGGATGCGATTAAATCGAAGAAGGCATGATAATTCCTTCCCCATTGCTTGCTGCCCTTGCTGCCCTCCGCGATGCGGGCGGAAGTCCGCGGCTGGTCGGTGGCTGCGTGCGGGATTGGTTGCTCGGGTTGGAACCAAAAGATTTCGACATCGAGGTTTTTCACCTCGATTACGACGCCATGGGACGCGCCTTGGCGGCTTTTGGACCGACCGACGTGGTGGGCCGGAGTTTTGGCGTCCTGAAAGTACGATTGGAAGGGCTCGAGTACGATTTTAGCCTCCCGCGTCGCGAATCCAAGACCGGTGCAGGGCATCGCGGGTTCGCCGTCATCCCTGACTCCACTCTCACTGAAGTGGAAGCAGCGGCCCGCCGCGATTTCACCATCAACGCGATTGCTTATGATCCGCTTGAGAAACGACTGCTCGATTTCCACCATGGAGAAAAAGACCTGAAGGACAAAATCCTGCGTCACACGAGCGCGGCGTTTACGGAAGACCCCTTGCGGGTTTTGCGGGGATTTCAACTCGCCGCTCGCTTCGAGCTCACGATGGCGCCCGAAACAGCGGCCCTCTGCCGCTCTATCGCCGACAGCTATTCGGAATTGCCCGTCGAACGCGTCTGGGGCGAATGGGACAAATGGGCGACCAAAGCCAAAAAACCCTCCTTTGGCCTGGACGTGCTCAAACAGACGGACTGGCTGAAACATTTTCCCGAAATCGCCGCCCTGGATGGCGTGCCACAGGAACCCGAGTGGCATCCGGAAGGTGACGTACTCACTCACACAAAGCACTGCCTCGACGCATTGGTTAAACTTCCCACGTGGCTCGGCGGATTGCCACCCACGCGCCGTCTGCTCATGTTCAGTGTACTGGGTCACGATTTCGGCAAGGCCACTACGACCAAACAAATGGAGCGCCGTGGAAAACTTCGCTGGACCAGTATGGAGCATGAAGCGGCGGGCGGGCCGATCGTCGAAGGCTTTCTTCTGCGGATTGGCGCTCCATTGGAACTCATTAACTACGTTCGCCCGCTCGTCGTGAATCATCTGATGCATCATCACGGCCAGACGGAAATTCGCGACACAGTGGTGCGCCGTCTGGCAAAGAAGATCGCCCCGGCAACCATTGACGACCTGATCGCGGTGATGCTGGCCGACCATTTTGGTCGTCCGCCACTGATTCCGCGCGAAACGATCGCACGCATTGATTCATTGCGGAATGTCGCCCAACGCCTGGCCATCGAGCACACCGCGCCCAAACCGTACATACTCGGCCGTCATCTCATCGCGCTGGGCTACCAGCCAGGCCCGCAATTCAAACGTACGCTGGACGCGGCGTTCGAATCCCAGCTCGACGGCGCTTTTAGTGACGAAACGGGCGGGGTCGAATGGATGAGAAACTATTTGCGGGCCCATCCACCTCTTTTATCTTCAAAACAAGTTTCCAATCATGAGTAATCCCACCCAACTAGAACAGCTCAAGCAATACACGAAGGTCGTAGCCGACACGGGCGACTTCAGCAGCATGAAGGAGTACGCTCCCCAGGATGCCACGACCAACCCAAGCCTCATTCTGAAAGCCGCCGGCATGCCCGGTTACAGCCACCTGCTGGACAAAGCGATCAAGGATGCTGGCGCCGGCGCCAGCACTGAAAAAGTGATCGACCAGATTCTCGTTCTTTTCGGATTGGAGATTCTCAAAATCGTTCCCGGCCGTGTGTCCACGGAAGTCGACGCCCGCCTTTCCTTCGATCGCGAAGGCTCGATCGCCAAAGCCCGCGAAATTATTTCGTTCTACGAAAAGGCCGGCATTTCACGCGAACGCGTCCTCATCAAGCTGGCTTCCACGTGGGAAGGCATCAAAGCCGCCGAGCTGCTGCAGAAGGAAAAAATCAACTGCAACCTGACCCTGCTCTTCTCGTTCGCCCAAGCCGTCGCCTGCGCCGAAGCCAAGGTGCAGCTGATCTCCCCGTTCGTTGGTCGCATTCTCGATTGGTACAAGAAAAGCACAGGCAAAGACTACGCTCCCACCGAGGACCCCGGTGTTGTTTCCGTCACCCAGATTTATAATTACTACAAAAAGTTTGGCTACCAGACCGAGGTAATGGGCGCCTCCTTCCGCAACAAAGGCGAAATCACCGAGCTCGCGGGCTGCGATTTGCTCACGATCAGTCCGGCGCTGCTTGGCGAATTGAAAGCCAGCACCGATCCGCTCGTTCGCAAACTCGACGGCTCGAAATCAACCAGTTTGGACCTGAAGAAGGTTTCCTTCGATGAGAAGGGCTTCCGCTTCGCCTACAACGAAGATGCCATGGCTACGGAGAAAACATCCGAAGGCATTCGCGTGTTCGCCGCGGACATCGTGAAGCTCGAGCAACTGATCAAACAAAAGCGCGGATGATTCCGCAAAGCGCGGAAAATATAATGATTCGCGCTTTTCAGTGGGACCTGGCCCGACAGGTCGAACGACTGGATTTTCTCAAAACACTACTGCCCCACTATGCCAGGTGGGGCTTTGAGGAACTTTATCTTCATCTCGAAGATGCGGTGCAATATCCCAGTCTGCCGGACGTCGCCCGGGCCGACGCGTACACTTACAAAAATTTCAGTGACCTCGTGCGATGTGCCACCGACGTCGGCATCCGCGTCGTGCCCATCGTCAATCTGCTCGGCCACACACAGTATCTAGTCAAAGAACCGGGGCTGCGCGATCTCAACGAACTCCGCGACGCTGATGATCAACCTCTGGAGCGTGGACAAATCTGTCCTTTGCATCCGCGCACACTGGAAGTCGCCGAAAAATTATTGCGTGACGTCCTGCCCTTCTGCACCGCAGGGAAAGTCCATGTTGGTTTGGATGAATCGTTTCACTTGGGGAAATGCCCGCGTTGTCGTGAAGAGGTGGCAAAAATCGGCCTTGGCGGCCATTTCGCCGGCCATGTTCAACGTCTTCACCAGCTCTGCTCAAGGCTCGACCTGCGCATGGGTATTTGGGCGGACATGCTGTACTTCGTGCCCGAAGCGATTTCGCAACTGCCGCGCGGCATCACCGCCTACGATTGGTATTATTATTCGTTCGCGAAAAGTCCGCGGGTGGAATTTTTCAATTACGCTGAACGGGACCTTGCGCCTGCGCTAAAACGACAGGGCATTCGCTACTACGGCTGCCCGATGAACGGCGCGTTTCGTCATGAGCCATTGCCTGTTTTTGGCGACCGACTCGGCAATATCCGTTCGTGGTGGCAGCGTTGCCTGAAGACGAGCGCGGAGGGATTTTTAATTACTTCCTGGGAGGCAGACCGGCTTTCGCTGGAAACGACGACCGTTGTCGATGCCGCCGCGGCCGGCCTGTGGCTCGAAACGGAATCCGACGACAACACCACGTTGCTCGCGCAAGGCATGGCCCGTCTTTTCCAGCCAAAGAATCCGCAATCGCTCTCCCGCCTTCTGCTCGCCGCAGATGGATCTGCGTTCATGGGGTATGCGCGGTGGCAGATCAATCAGCGTTGGGACATCTGCCCTGCCGGGGAAAGCTTGAAGCCCTATCAGGCTGAAGAACGTTTTTTCGCCCGCCTTTGCGCGATGGACGGCGCGTGGCCAAAAGCCTTTGAGGCCAGTTTTATTTTCCGCCATTATCTCGCCCAGCGCGATATTTTCGTCCGCGAAACCGCGCGACGCGTTTTCAAACTCCGCCGCCTGTTTCATGCGGGCAAGCTCGTGGAGCTGACATCGCTGCTGACCGACCTGAAACAATCCATCGCTCAATTCAGTTCTTTCCTGCGTCAGGGCGACAAAGCCGCCCGCGCGATGGCTACACGTTCCCGGGAAAAACGGGCAAGAAGCACGAATCAATCGATCCTCGAAGCAGACGCGGCACGATTGAAGGAGTTGCGTTCGTGGCTTACGCGAGCAGGCAGGAATCAGGCCACGGTCATGCAAGCTTCATCTGTCAGTGGTGCGTGGCAGTTGCAATTCACCGTGCACAATTTTGCACCGGCCGTACAAAAAGTCGTGGTGGAAGAAGCAAATGCCGGCGGCGAGTGGCATGAAATCATTGCGCGCCACACCATCGAATTTCGCAGTCACGCCGCCCGACCGCACACGAAAATCAAACGTGAATTTGTCGCACCACTTGCGACGGCAGAGGCAAAGCTGCGGATTGCAGTTCGCGGCGTCGGACAAGTGGCCGTGAGCCACATCACGCTCACGAACGGCGTGACCGCACAGCGAAGTGCACGATTTCGCCAGAGAAAAATCCTGGGGCATGAGGCGCCCAAGCGCGGATTCCCCGTGCTGGATGCGCAGCCTGATTCGGTGCTCTTGATTAAGTGGGTTGAGTAAAGATCTGCAGCGAAAACAGACCCAATGTTTTGCCCTCGCGTAGCAGCCGTCGTCAGACGCCAGGGCCAGCGGTGTTACCACCGTTGCTATACCTGAGCCGGACCCATCAACTCCGAGGCAACCGTTCCACATAGAGCAAAACAAAGGCGCACCCCGTTGAGGTGCGCCTGAAATGAAGGACGCGAAAAATTCGCGCTGGCAGAAGGTAATCAGAAATCCTTCGCTACCCGGAAATACACGAACGCTTTTTCAGGATCACTGATGTCGTTGTTGTAACCAGACGAAGAATGGGGATCGAAGGGCGGGTCCTGATTGAAGACGTTACGCGCGCCAACCGTAAATCTAATCCCTCGATAACCACTGTAGGTGATTTGCGGATCGACGTGTATCTGGCTGCCCACGTTTCCAACTCCCGAATAATTATCGAACGATCCGACGTAGTTGAATAATACCGAAGCGGCCCAGTCACCTTTCTTCCATGCAACGGAGCCTGTTCCACGCCAGCGAGGCAGGTTGTAGGTGCCGGCCAGGTCGTCGTTGATATAGTGAAGTTTTTCCAGGTAAGTGCCACCCAGCTCGAACGTCAGCCGGCCGATCGATGACGAGGGCCACGTGTAACGGACTTCCACGTCAAAGCCCCGATAGGTCTGCCGGTTGATGTTCGCATAGGTATCGTTCAGATAATTGATCACTCCGTACGTCTCACCTGCAGCGGGAGCATTGCGCACGACGCGACCTGGCAATGTGTCCTCGTGCGAAAGAATGTAATCTTCGCCAAGTTGATCGATCAGGTTCTTTTGCTTGAACTGGAGCCAGTCGACGGAAAATTCCAAGCCTTGCAAGCGGCCTGTCGGATTGATCTGGAAGCCTGCGTACAACGCGTCCGTTTCCTCAGGCTGGAGGTCCGGATTACCACCACCCTGGGTCTGAATCTGCCGAGCGGCATCGTTCGGCCGCTTGGGATCGATCAAAGGGCTGTTGCTGAATGTGGTGACTTTGCTCGTGTACAAGTACGCGAGATTCGGCGCGAGAAACGACTGCCCGTACGAAGTGCGCAGCAGCAGCCACTGCACAGGTCGGTAGGACAACGCAATTTTCGGTTTTGTCGTCGAACCAAAGTCACTGTATTGCTCAAAACGACCTGCCAGCTGAAGCTGGAGATTGGTGATCAGGGGAATTCGAAGTTCAGCGTATGCGGCTTTTACGGTACGCTCGCCAAAGGTGGAGGTGCCTTCGGCTCCGCCCACCACATTGCCGGTGGCATTGTTGATCGTTTGATAATTGGCCAGCTCTTCGGTTCGCCATTCGCCGCCGAAAGCGATCTTCACTTGACCGGCAGGCAGATCGAAAATCGGTCCGTTGGCGCTCAGGTCATAACTGTGAATCTCAAACGTTGCCGAGGTGGGATTGTTGCTGGTGTAGGTCGCGGTGACCCGCGGATCTTCCGGGCCGAATGGATTCGCATAGAGCGTTTGGCCACCGATCGTGACGCCGTTGAGAGCAGCTTGATAAAGATTATCAAATACCGTGCCACCGTTCAGGTTGTCCGCCTTGTTCTTGGTATAGAGCGCGGCGGTCTCCCATTCCCACGAGTTGGGAAGCTTGCCGCCCAAGCCAGCGATAAACCGCGGCGTCTCGGACGTGACCTTGTTGACGCGGTTTCCCGCGCTCACCAAGCGAGCATACCATTCATCTTCGAGGTCGACGCCAAACGGATTGTTCGGATTGGTGGCTGGAATGTTGAGGTATCCCGTTGTTGGACCTGTACCATGCTCCGTATAATTAAACACCGGTGTCGGAGCCGCCGCGATGGTGTTCTCAGTCCGGCGATAGAGTACCTCAGCAAAGCCATAGATCTGATCATTAAATTCGTACTTCGCGTGGGTATAGAATCCAAAGGAACGTTCCACAGGGGTAAGTCCGCTCGCAGACTGGAAATTGTAGCTGCCGTGGCTTACGTCGGCGACCTGAAAGTCGCCGATGGTCGGTTGAGCCTTGGGTGCGGATGGCGTGTAGTAATCCCCCAAGGTAGGCACATACGCCAGCCCTGGATAACCTGCATAACTGCGCAGATCGGGTCCGCCGCGCGAGGTGAGATCGGCATTCGAAGAAAACCCATAGTCGGCGTCGTTGATACCGTTGCGGTCCTTCCAATCAGCTTCTGTCACGATGCTGATCTTGCCCGAATTAGCTCCCACCACGAAGGACGCGGTTTTTTCCAGCGAGTCGGTGCCGACGGTGTTGCCAAATCCAATTTCGGTCGAGAGCCCCGAATAGTTTTGCCGCAGGATCACGTTGATCACGCCGGACACCGCGTCTGAGCCGTATACCGCCGAACCACCGTCCTTGAGGACTTGGATCGATTCCACCGCCGCACTTGGGATCGCGTTGAAATCGAAAACTGTCTGCAGGCCGTTGAATCCCGGCGTAGCTAACGGCGCCAATCGACGACCGTTTACCAACACGAGCACGTTATTGTTTCCGAGACCACGCAAGTTCGCGGTCGATGCGCCGGGAGTGAAGCTGTTTCCCGAGCCGGAGGGGATCAAGGAAGAGCCCGTAACAAAAGACAGGCTGCGAAGGGCGTCGCCGACATTCGTATAACCGCCCATGTCCAAAGTGGCGCGCGAAATGGAAGTCACCGGGTTCAGCCCCGCGGCATCAATACCGCTGATGTGCGATCCGGTAACCTGGAATTTCTCCAAGGTGACCGTGTCCTTGTTGGTCGTTTCGTCGGGAGTTGAAGGAGCGGCGGCTTGGCCCAACATTAAGTTGGCCCCCGTCAAGCCGCTCAGTAATGCAATTAAGACACGAATTCCGCCAGGAGCGCGCGACCGATGCGCTCCTTTTCGAGGATGTAGGTTCATAGTTCAGTAGTTCAGGTTTGTAGTGGATCTTTTTCGGCAAGGCGCCCCGTGGACCCCTTCGCGAAAAAAAGCAGACGGCTTACTTAAATCCTGGGTTTCCGTTAATCTAATGAAATCGTATCAGGTGTAGTACTGTGAGATGCGTAAGCATTTCACTGATATTTCGAGTGTCCAGGCCTCAAAAAAGACCCTGTTCACGCCGCCAATCGCTTGATTCCCGTCGGAAATCGTCTCTGCCCAAATTCAAAATGCTTTTGAAATACTTCGCTGGCCTCCGCGGGTTATAAGCCAACAAAGTTTTTATGACACCGGCATAGCCGCTGCTTAAAATGATGATGCGGAAACGGGCTGGGAACTTTGCATTTGAATTTATGACACGCGCCTGATTCGTTTCTCGCAGGAGAGCAGCCTCCGCAGGGGGTGTTTTCCCACACAACACAACACAACTAACTATGAACGCATGTTCTGCTAGGAACATTGGGGTGCTTCGTGCACTCTCGTCACGCCTCCGTTTTATGACGTGGGCTTTTGCAGTCTCAATCGCTTTGGCTGTTACTCCAGCGAGTCACGCACAAAGCAACAGCACCGGCTCGATCTCCGGCGAGGTTACGGGTGGATCTAAAGTATCCGTCGAAGAAATGGCCAGCGGCTTCAAGCGCACAGTAACCGCTTCACCAGACGGGTCTTATCGTATCGGTGCACTGCCGCCAGGAACTTATCGGGTCAGCTACACCGACAGCGCGGGGGTTGCTCAGACCACCAGTACTGATGTGGCCATCGGATTAAATTCGAACGTCGGTTCCAAAACCGGCGTGCTTGAATTGGACCGCATGGTTGTCGGTAGCAACTCGATCAACCCGATCGACTTTACCAACACCGAAGCGGTTACGACTTTCAGTTCGAAGCAAATCGATCTGCTGCCTGTGGCGCGCAACACCACGGCCATTGCCCTCCTCGCACCTGGCACAACGTTGGGCGATTCCGCTTTCAACGACGAGGGGCCGATCGCCTCTTTCGGCGGAAGTTCTGTCGCTGAAAACGCCTATTTTGTAAACGGATTTAACCTTAGCAATTTCCGTAACGGCCTGAATCCTGCCAGTGTTCCTTTCGAATTCTATGAGAACTTCGAAATCAAGACTGGTGGTTACTCAGCGGAATTCGGTCGTTCGACCGGTGGTGTAATTATTGCCACCACAAAACGCGGAACCAATGAGTATCACGCCGGGGCAAGCGTGATTTGGACGCCCAACAAGCTGAAAGCCGATGCACCCAGTTCGTACTTCAAAAATCTCACGGGTGACGTTGTACCACGTATCTATAACGGGGCCGACTATCTCGAAGAGCGCGAAGCGAATGTCTGGGTCAGCGGTCCGCTCCTTAAGAATAAAGTCTTCTTTTATGGACTCTACGAACTGCGCGACAGCGAAAAAGATGACGCCACCGTGAACGGCACTCAGCTTCTCAGCAGACGGTCCAAAGATCCATTCTGGGGCGTGAAAGTAGACGTCGTTCCGTTCCAAGATCATCATTTCGAGTACACCGGCTTTACCGACAAGAACCGCCGCTCCGACGTTCTTATCCCTTTCGACTGGAAGACCGGGGTGAGTAACCCCACCCAGCCCGCAATCAATTATCTCGATCGCGGTGGTTATACTCATATCGGAAGCTATACTGGCGTATTCTTTGAAAAACTGCAGCTCCATGCGATGTATGGGCAAAGCACTCAGAACCGCACCGACTCCGGCACTCAGGACACCCTGCCATTCATTTATGACGGCCGTTCGGGTAGCCTTGTATATGTTCAAGGAAATCCAAACCTACTCACCTCGAAAGCAAAAGATAAGCGCAAGGTAACCCGCTTCGACGCTGAATACAGTTTCAATCTCCTCGGCACCCACCGGTTGCGCGCAGGCTTTGATCGCGAAAACAATCTCTCCGTTGACGAATCGGTTTATTCGGGCGGTTTATATTATCGCTATTACGCAATTCCAGCGAGCGGGAAGATCAATGGTGTGGCTGTCCCTCCCGGAACCACGGCTGCAGTGCGTTCGCGCATCTACCAAAATGGCGGTTCGTTTGCCGTCAAATCGGACGCCTGGTACGTAGAAGACAACTGGTCGCTTTGGAAGGATCGCATGGTCATGCGCTTGGGTCTTCGTAATGAATCGTTCAAAAACCTGAACACCGCTGGCGACGCGTTCATTGAAATCAAAAATCAATATGCTCCCCGCCTCGGCGCCACGTTCGATCTGTTCGGTGATAAAAAGACCAAAATCTTTGCCAACTTCGGCCGTTATCACCTTCCGGTCGCTTCGAATACCAATGTGCGCCTGGCCGGTGCGGAACTATTCACGGAAGTTTACAATGTGCTGACCTCGGTCAGTTCGGACCTCAAAACTCCGGTTATTGGTGCGCAAATCGGCCCGAAAAACGTTTTTTCTGACGGCACCATCAAGGATCGCCGTCAGATCGTCGATCTGGATATCAAACCAATGTACCAGGATGAGTGGATTCTTGGCGCTCAGCACCAATTTACCAAAAAAGTTTCCGCCGGCTTCCGTTTTATCGCCCGCGAGTTGGACTCCACCGCAATGGACGACGTGATTGTCGATCACGCACTCAATGCTTGGGCCGCCGCTCACGGGTTCACTGGCTTCGACGCCACTGGCGAGCACGCTTACGTGTTATCAAACCCCGGACGGCCCATCCATATGTTTTGGGATTTCAACGGAAACGGGACCCTCGACAGCAATGAGGAGGCAACTCTGACACCCGAGATGCTCCAGTATCCAAAGGCACAGCGAAAATATTACTCCATGGAACTTTTCGCCGAAAAGATTTGGGATAACAAATGGAGCGCACAGTTTTCCTACACTTGGGCTCACTCATACGGTAACTATGAAGGATGGGTGCTATCCGACACCGGCCAGGATGACGCGGGTATCACAACCTTGTTCGACAGTCCTCTGATCACGACCAACACATTCGGCAATCTCCCGAATGATCGTCGTCACCAGTTTAAGGCTTTCGGATCATATGCACTAACACCCGAATTCAGACTCGGCCTTAATCTACTCCTGTCCTCGGGTCGTGCTATTAATAAACTGGGCAGCATTGATGATCCGGTACGGGGAAGCACCAGTAATGATTACCTTCTCGTTCCTCGTGGATCTGCCGGCACAACTCCGTGGCTTTTCCAGACGGACGTTTCACTGTCATATAAACCAAAGTGGGCCAAAGGGGTATCGGCCTATCTCACAGTCTATAATATCTTGAACCGCTCCTCCTACGTCCAAACAACTGAAACATCCACGACCGCGGCGGGCGGTGTTGAACCCAGTTATTTGGCACCTTGGGCGTGGCAGCAGCCTCGTTCGGTTCGTGTAAGCCTGCGTTACGAATTCTAATTCAGCCAAAGTTCGTCGCACTTCCACTCCCATTCCCACAAGGAATGGGAGTTTTTTTGCCCGAATCGGCACAATCGTGTCCTCCAAAGCGATTGCAGCGGTTTCCTTAATTCGCGACTATAGCCGCGCTTTCAATTTCTGGGCACGCTCCAAAGCACGCGTAGTGTCCGAGTCCGTCACCGTGAAATGTCCCATTTTCCGACCAGCGCGCGCTTCCGTTTTTCCGTAAAGATGTAGCTTCACCGCCGGATCACTCAGCAAGCTCACCCAGTCAGGCTCGCCGTTTTTATCGGTCGCGCCCGGTTTCTGCGACGGCCAAGCGTCACCAAGAATGTTAACCATCACCACGGGAGAAATCAGGCGGGGATCACCCAACGGCAGCCCGCAGATCGCGCGCACTTGCTGTTCAAATTGCGATGTGACACATGCGTCGATCGTATAATGCCCGCTGTTGTGCGTGCGCGGCGCGAGTTCGTTCACCAGCACTTCGCCCGATTTCGTGACGAACAATTCCACGCCCATTATCCCCACGAGTCCGATTTTTTCCGCGATGGAACGCGCCAGTTTTTCCGCGTCCGCGATGACCGCGACCGGCACCCGCGCCGGGACGATTGAAAAATCCAGAATGTGATTCGTGTGGATGTTCTCCGCCACCGGAAACACCTGGATTTCCCCTTTCGCCGTACGCGCCATCACGACCGATACTTCGCAGGAAAATTCGATCCACTGCTCAATTACGCACGCCTGGCTCGCAAAAGCTTTTCGGACGGCCGCGACGTCGGCTTCCTGCCGGACCTTGATCTGCCCTTTTCCGTCATAGCCAAAATCCGCCGTTTTCACCACGCATGGCAGGCCGACCTCCTTGATTCCTCCCTCGAGGTCCCCGCCTGCGGCCACTTCAACGAAGCGCGCATGGGCAAACCCATTTCGCTTCAGCCAGTTTTTTTCGCGCGACCGGTTCTGCGTCGTTTCCAACACGCTCCAATGTGGATGCAACTGCGTCACCTGCTCGATCGCCCGCAACGGTCCCGCTGGAATGTTTTCGAACTCGTAGGTGATGACGTCGCATTCCCTGGCGAAGGTTGTGAGCGCCGCCAAATCTTCGTAGGGCGCATTCACTTCCTTGTGCGACACCGCTCCCGCCGGAGATCCCGCTTGCGGCTCATAGATATGCACCCGGTAACCGAGACGCGTCGCGGCTTGCGAGAGCATCCGGCCGAGCTGGCCGCCACCCAAAACGCCGATCGTGCTTCCCGGCAAAATCGTTTTTCCCGGTCCGCTCACGGCAGTTTAACTTTTAAGACCTTCTTCGTCTGCGCGGTGCGAAATCTTTTCCACGCGGCCTGCGTCTTGCGGTCGCTTTGCCCCAACAAGGAGGCGGCAAACAACGCGGAGTTGATCGCTCCCGCCTTGCCCACCGCAAACGTCGCCACGGGAATCCCGCCGGGCATCTGGGCAATGGACAGCAGTGAATCGAGCCCTTTCAAAGTCTTTGACTCCACGGGAACCCCAAGTACCGGCAGCGTAGTAAGGGAAGCCACCATCCCCGGGAGATGCGCCGCACCGCCCGCGCCTGCGATGATGAGCTTGAGCCCGCGCTTCTCGGCCGATTCCGCATAGCTGACCATTAACTTTGGAGTGCGGTGGGCACTCACCACGCGCTTCTCGAACGGCACGCCCAAAGTAGACAGCGTTTCCGCCGCGTGCTGCATCGTCTCCCAGTCAGAGGAGCTGCCCATGATTAACCCGACGAGTGCTTTCGCCATAGGCTATAAGGCTGTAGGCGAGAAAATGCCCCTTCGGCAAACGAAAAGGCAGCGTATTACACCCTGCCTTGAAATCCCACCTTGCCCGCCGTTCAGAGCAGCGACGTACCTCTCGGGACCTGCACAATGGTCGTTCCGGCAATCTTATCGTGCCATGACTGCTTTTCATCATCAAACGCCACCCAAATAAAGCCCAAGCCACCCACCACCAGCGAGAGAAACGCCCCGAGTCCCCGTACGATAGCCACGCCCCAATCGATGGGACGGTCATCCAAGCGGACAACCTTCAAACCACAGATAACACCGCCGATGGTGGTCCCTTTCGTTGCCCACATCGCGATGTTATAAAGGGCAAACCAGAACGGGAACGAACCATTCATGTGCAAAAACCAACCGAAGACACCGCTGAGCATCCCGAACATAACCGCCACCATGATCACGTCCAGCAATGAGGCGCCGAGGCGGAGCCAGAATCCAGCACGCGGCAGTGTTGCCGCGGAAATCACCGGAGGCAAAGCAGCGCCCGGCGAAATCGGTGGCGGCGACGAAAAGTCGGAAGACGGTGTCGCCACAGTGGATACGGGCGTGGCCTTTGCTGCACTTGTTGCAGCAGCTGCAGCTGCGCTCGCTGCCACTGCGCGATTGTTTTTAGACGACAGCAAGCCGGTGTAAACGACTACACCCAGTCCGAGAATTCCAATGACTTTATAGGTCACAAACCCAATGACCGGGATCGTATACAGCAGCAGGATCACAGCACCCCCAAGCGCGACTGAAATCACCGCCGGGCCCTTTTGATTTGTGTTCGCGACCCTCAATATCCGGCTTCCAAGCCACGCCAGCATCACCACCCGCCCGAAAAGACCGGCGATAAAAAGCCCAAGCGTGAAAAGCGGAATGAGAGCGACGCCCACCGCAATAAAAACAGTCAGGGTTAGCAGCACATACGCCAGCGGCGTGAGCAGCATCGTCAATAATCCCGCCACAATCGATTTCCCGGGCCGCTCTTCCAGCGTAGCGATGCATTTCGCCACCGTGTCGGGCGCCAGGATCGAGATCAACAGGTAGACCACCAAATAGGCCAGCGCGACACCCCACGCCCAAATAAGATGAGAATCAAAAGCGAGAGGACGCCCATAGAGCAGACACTTCGTCACCCAAGTGGTCAGCCACTGAAAATTTACCCCATGGTCGCCAACGCCAACGTTCTGAATGCCGCCATTGAGTACCGCCTTGGGGTCGCGTATCACGTTCCCGCCGACGCAGGTCACTTCGCCGTCGACCACCGCGTTTGGGCCAAATTCGGCGTTGCCGAAGACCGCTACTACATCGCCGTGCACATGCCCATCAATGTAGTTGTTTCCAAACACCGCGACGGCGGTGTCGCCCACCGATCCACCGGTAATCCGGGTCGAACCAAAAACGGAAACCACTGAATCGCCCACTTCGCCGGAAGAAGTCGACGACCCAAGTATGGATACAACGGAATCAGAAATATTCCCCGCCGAACTCGACGACCCAATGATCGAAACCAGCGCATCCGCCTCGTCCTCCACATCGAGGGTACTGTCGCTAAAAAAGCGAACGCGCGGGTTATTCCCGTGATGCCGATTGTGACGGGCAGCCCGGTCCTGATGTTTTTTCTCTTTGAGATCTTTTCTCGGCGAGCTGGGTTCAACTTTTTCGCCAGATTCCGCGGCCGCCTTTTCCTCGGAGGTTTTTGCGACTGCTGCGTCATTCACCTCCGGTGCAGCCGGGGTTGACGTGGCAGCGGCCTGATTTGCCGCCAGGGACTTGTTTTCCGTCGTTGGCGTGGGTGCCGCGGGCACAGCGGAGGCTGGCGGCTCGGCAGGTTTGGCACTGGAATCTTGCGCGAGTGCAGCAGTGCGAAATACGGGCACGATTGCCAGCGCGAGCGCCAACCATAAGGCGGAAAAGGAACGGGACAGACTAAGGTTCATGGAGAGTGATCAGATGTTGCGGTAGAGCGTGCGGTAAGCCGCAGCGCCCAAACCCAGAAATGTGGCGTAGAGCGTGGCAATGAAAGCCATGCCGCCGTAAAGCCAGAGAGGCGGAATGCTCGCCACGACCTGCGAGACAAGGGATGAAATCCAAGTTGCCACATGATAGATCCGGCTGAGAAAGCCCAACCGCTCGCCGGCCTGCGCCGCCACGGCGTTGCTATCGAACCCGGAGTAGAACGCTGCGACCACCCCGCCGGCCACCGCGGTCGCGAAGATCAAAAACACTACGCGGACCGTCGCCGGCCAGTAACTCCACGATTGGTGATACCACGGGATCGATGCACGCTGTTCGAGGGCGGACAACACCCGCGATTCAAGCGAACGCGGTGCGGGCCGGGCCGGCAGGCTGCGCAGCTGTTGGTGGATAAATTTTTCGAGTTCTTCTGGAGTCATTTTTTTCATGGGCGCTCCTTAGCTTTCGAAAGTTTCATGCGTGCTTCCGCTCCGAACGAGAATTTTGGCCAGCGCTTCGCGGCCTCGCAGGATGTCGGTTTTAACTTTGCTCAGGGAAATTCGCATTTTTCGGGCAATATCATCATAAGGCATATCTTCAAAATGATACAGTACGAGCGGGACTCGTTGATGTTCCGGCAACTGTTGGAGGGCGCGCTCAACCCACTCGCGGCGTTCCGCCGTGTCGACGCCGCTAAAGAAGGTGTCCGGCGCCGCGAATTCCACTTCCTTTTCGCCACCCTCGTCGTCGCGGTGAACCAAATCCGAGAAAAAACTCCACCGTTTCTTGTACCGCTGGATGTGGTTGATCGAAAGATTGGTCGCCACCGTTTTTAACCAGCCTCCCGCCGTCGGGCTGGTGCCAATGGATTCAAAATGGGCGTGAGCTTTGATGAAAACTTCCTGCGCAATATCCTCCGCTTGCGTCTCATTTCCAATGAGTCGCACAGCGGTTGAATACACCATATCTTGGTAATTGCGCATGAACGTGGTGAAGTCGGGCGGAGCCGTCAGGAGTGTAGCTTGCACTTTGGGAACTTCATTCACGCCAAGAACACGGCTCGCGGCCGTGCAGTTGCAAAAAACCGGCCACGATCCAAATGTCGAGCTTCCAAGCCGATAGGTGCTCTGAACCAAGCCCTTCCGGGACGCATCGTTTCCAAGCCTTTCTTGCCTATTTATGACACAGCGTAAAAGAATGCCGCCGTGAGCAATCAGTCGACGACCGCTTTCCTCGCCCCCGACCTCAGAATTGAAGCAGCAGTGCACGCCAAAGCGGTCACGCTATTCGCCTTGATGGATCAACAGCCCCGGCCCGCGATTTTCTCAAAAAAGGGCGCTTATGCGAAGCTGATGGATTGGTCGATGAAAGATCCGGCCTTCAAGGCGCAGTTGTTCCGCTTCGTGGACGTTCTTCCCTCCCTACACTCGTCCGCAGAAATCATCCGGCACCTCCAGGAATATCTTGGCGACAAAGCGGTGGAACTCAGCCCGGCCTTAAAAGCCGGCCTCGCCGCCTCGTCATTTGCGCCAGGGCTCGTGGCCGGGCCGGTCAAGGCACAGATCGTGGACATGGCCAGCCAGTTCGTTGCCGGGGAAACAAGCGAAGACCTCATCCGGCGAATCCAACAAAACGCGCGCGCCGGCATCGCCACCACCATTGATTTGCTCGGTGAAACGGTCGTCAGCGAGGTCGAGGCGGACACCTTCCTGCAACGCAACCTCGAGATCCTTGAGTCGGTGGCAAAGTTCTACGCAGCTAACCCGGAACCTTGTTTTAGCGATCTTGGCCCAAACGGCACGCCGTTGCCGCGCCTCAATCTCTCCGTCAAAATTTCGGCGCTGACGCCAGACGTGCATCCCGCGGACCCGCAAAATTCCATCACCGCGCTCAAGCTGCGTTTCCGTCCGATCCTGCGCCGCGCAACCGAAGTGGGCGCATTGATCAACTTCGACATGGAGAGTTACAAATTAAAGGGCCTCACGCTCGCACTCTTCAAATCCATCTTCGAAGAACCCGAGTTTGCGCGATCTCCTGCCATTGGCATCGCACTTCAAGCTTATCTTCGGGATTGCGAAACCGACACCCGCGATCTGATCGCGTGGGCGCGAAAAAATCGGCGCCCGCTTTGCATCCGACTCGTGAAAGGCGCCTATTGGGACTACGAAACGATCACCGCGCAGCAGCGGAGCTGGCCGATTCCGGTGTGGGAACAAAAAGCCGAATCCGACGCCAATTTCGAAAAGCTCAGCCGCCTTCTCCTCGAGAACAGCGACATCATCACCGCCAACTTTGCCACGCACAACGTGCGCTCGGTTGCGCATGCCATCGCTCAAGCGGAACAACTCGGCGTCGATCCGAAAGCATACGAATTCCAGGCGCTCTACGGCATGGCTGATGAATTGAAGCTTTCCTTAATCGCCATGGGACACCGCGCCCGGGAATACTGTGCCGTCGGGGAATTGCTCCCCGGCATGGCCTATCTGGTGCGCCGACTTCTCGAGAACACCTCGAACGAAGGATTCTTGCGCTTAAAAAATACCGGCGAAGCAACGTTGAGCAAATTGCTGGAGAATCCAGTGGCCACACTCGCGCGAATGACAATTGACGAAGAAAAAACGGGCGATTCGTCATCCGTCATTCGTCATTCGATATTCCGCAACGCGCCCAACACCGACTTTTCCCTCGATGCTCCGCGAGAAAAACAAATCGCCGCTCTGCTATCCCGGACGAACGCAGCTCCGAAAAAATGGCCGCTCCTCATCGACGGGAAAAAAATCACCGACCGTGAATATGTGGCTTCAGTCAATCCTGCCCGACCCTCGCAAATCGTCGGTTACTGGGCGCGAGGCACCACCGCAGACGCAGACGCCGCCATCGCCGCTGCGCGCGCTGCGTTCCCTGAGTGGCGCGACCGAACGGCTCGAGAACGCGCCACGATTATCGAACGCGCCGCCGATTTGATCGAGTCACGGCGTTACGATTTGAACGCGCTCGAGATTCTCGAAGCTGGAAAACCGTGGCTCGAAGCCGATGGCGACGTTTCGGAAGCGGTTGATTTTTGCCGCTACTACGCTACGGAAATTCGGCGGCTCGAGCAACCCACCGTAACGCAACGGGTGCCGGGCGAACGCTGCGTGCAAACCTGGATGCCGCGCGGCGTGGGTGTCGCAATCGCTCCGTGGAATTTTCCCCTCGCCATCCTAGCCGGTCTGACCGTCGCGCCACTCGTTGCCGGGAATTGCGTGATCATGAAGCCCGCAGAGCAAACCACAATCCTTGCCGCCGTCTTGATGGAAATTTTCATCGAGGCCGGCGTGCCCGCGGGCGCGCTTCACTTTCTGCCCGGCTACGGCGACGACCTGGGCGCACATCTGGTCGCGCATCGCGACATCGATTTTGTTGCCTTCACCGGATCACGTGCAGTTGGTTTGAAAATTTATGAAACCGCCGGCAGAACCCAACCCGGCCAGCGAAATCTCAAGAAAGTAGTATGCGAGATGGGCGGGAAAAACGCATTGATCATCGATAATGACGCTGATCTCGACGAAGCGATTCCCGCCGCAATCTACAGCGCATTCGGCTTCAGCGGACAGAAGTGTTCGGCTCTCTCGCGACTCATCGTATTGGACGAAGTTTACGACCGCTTCGTGGAGCGGTTTATTGCCGCGTGCCGCGCACTGCCCGTCGGCGATCCCGCATTACCCGGTACTGTTGTCTGCCCAGTGATCGACGAAGATACACAGAAAAAAATCTTCGCGGTGATCGAAACTGGAAAAAAGGAAGCCACGCTCGCGTTTCAAGGCCGCGTTCCGACTGAAGGTTATTTTGTACCTCCGACGGTGTTTGTGAACGTCCGGCCAAATCATTCTTTGGCACGGGAAGAGATTTTTGGGCCCGTCCTCGCGATCATGCACGCAAAAAATTTGGACGAGGCTTTCGCCTGGGCTAACGACTCGGACTACGCGCTCACTGCCGGCATCTTCTCGCGAAGTCCCCGCGCACTCGAACGCGCGCAAGAGGAATTGATGGCGGGCAATCTTTATCTCAATCGCGCCATTACCGGGGCGATTGTCGAACGCCATCCTTTTGGCGGTTTCAAAATGTCGGGCAGTGGCACGAAAGCCGGCGGAAAAGGCTACATGGAAAATTTTATTTTCCCGCGGTCGATCGCAGAAAATGTGATGCGCCGCGGCTTCACCCCGCCGTCGGAGGATATCTGAAGGTAGGGCGCGTTATCCTTAATGGGGCATGCGACAGCATTAGAAGAACGCTTTAGCGACAGCGATCGAAGAACGGTTTTGCGCTGGGTTGCGGCTGTTGATGCGGTGGCGGCGTGGAGACGAGCGGAGCGAGTCGGAACGCCGCCACCGTCGGGCGGACTGCATATTCACTCGCTGAATCGCGGTTAAATTTAACCGTTGAAACCAATTGTGATTTAAACGCTAGGCAGTCAGTTTTTCTCCTCTAAAGCGTTCTTCGATCGCTGTCGCTTGCCCCTTAACGCGCCGTGAGCATTCACAAATGCAATGTGTGATCTCGATGGACGTCACAACCTCGGCCGTCCTGAGGCGGCGGATTAGGATAATCCGCCCTACCGTCACACCGGTTAGCCTAGCGTCGCGCAAAGCGCCAGATAATGCGCGTGGGCATTTTCGGCGCACTGCTCGAGCACCAGATCAGTCACACCGCCGAGGGCAAGTTTTGCTTCGGAGCGCTCCCAATGCTTCGCTTCTCCGGGAAGATCGAGTCCGAATCGCCGGGAAACGCCGCAAGCCAGATTGAGCACACAGGCCCCGACATTTGAAATATCATCCGCCAAAGGATCGTGTTGCGCACGGATTGCGTCCACCACCCCGGCCGGAAAGCGCCAGTGCTCGAGCAAGGTCGTGGTCACTTCCGCCGAAGTCATGCCGAAAGTTTGTTTTTCCCAATCGGAAATGAGCGGCCACTCCGCTTCTCCCGGATACACTTTTCCGGCAGAGCAGGTGTCGATTACCACCGTGCCCAGATTGCGCAAAAGGCCGGCCGCGTAACTCAACCCCGATTCCACGTTCGCGGGCAAGGCAAGGACCTCGGCCGCGGCGGCGGTTGCCACGGAATTTTCCCAGAGGCGAGTCGCCGAGAGACGGTAGGTGATAAGATCGCGCTGACAAAGCTGCTTGCTTGCGGCGAGACCGACGAGACGGTAAATTTCCATGAAGCCGACCCGCCCAACTGCACCCTCAAGTGTGTCGATGTGTTGATAAGTGCCAAAAAGGACACTATTGCTCAACCGCACCACATGGAGCGTCAACGCCGGATCAAGCCGGATTAAATTGACGATTTCCTCGAGCTCCGTGTTTGGATCGGCGAGGAGGGGACGGAGTCGCCCCAAAGTCACCGCCGCGGGAGCGAGTTTATTACCGGCAGCAATGATTTGTTCGCGACTAAGCTGGCTGGTGGAGCGAGGGGTATTCACACCCTTATTATCGACACGAAATGGTTCCCGGATTAGAGCTCATTTTCCCGCCACGGTTGTTTGACGAACTTGTATCTGCTTGGCCGGGACACCGTCGCACAATGTGAGGCAAGTGTGAAGGACGCGACCGGCTTTATCGGGGTGGCGCATTAGCGATTACGTTATCCGGATGCGGTATCACCCGCTTGAAATCGCTCCAGGTATACTCGATGCGTTGACCCAACCGGTTCACGACCACTTTTGCCGTACCATCGGGTTTCGCCAGCGCTGGGTCAGTCGCGGTTTCCCTGATTTCGGACGGATTCATTTGCATGTCCAAATCCACATCGAGCACGCGTGCGAGTCCCAGCGCGACCTTGAATGGCTCATCGATGCCCGCGACAATATTCTCAATCGCGAAGCTATTCTTGTCCACCGCCACGCGTAACTCCACCTTCTCGACCGGGAAAAGCCAGCTGTTGTTGTTGCGCAAGGGCACATGATAGGAAATCACTTTTTCCGTCTCCTTAAAGACCGTTGCATGTTCAAACTCGAGATACTCATCGAGCGGTTTGCCGGGGTTTTTCCGTTTCTTGGTTTTTCTTTTCTGCCATTCGGCGCGTCGTTCATCGCTGGGAGGTTTGTCGTCGACCGATATGAGCTGCCAGCGGTCGATCCCTGGCTTTGAAGGATCGTAGCGCTCGACTCGTTCCTCCTTCACTTTACCGCCATCAAATTCACGTACCTGCAGCGTAAACGCCCAGTTGTCCCGCTCGCCCAACCAGCGCACGACCGCTTTGCGCAACAATGGCGGCGTCTGCGCGTAAGCGGTCACGCCGGGTGAAATCAAAAGCACCACGATAAGGAAAAAATGACGCATAAAAAGCGGTTCGCTTCTCTATGCTGACCATTTTTCCGCCAGACGGTTGCCCGGTTTTCGGTTCTGACAACGCAATTATTTCCGGATCAAGATTGGACCGGCCTTTGAATAATCCAGCGCGTTTTCCCATTTAGCCACCACGACCATCGCCACCGCGTTGCCGCACAAATTCGTCAGCGCACGCGCCTCCGACATGAAGCGATCGACTCCGATCAGCAATGCGAGGCCGACCGGCGGGATGTTGCTCACGACGCCGATCGTTGCGGCCAGGGTGATGAAACCGCTACCCGTCACACCAGCCGCTCCCTTGGAGGTGAGCAGCAGCACGCCGAGCATCGTCAATTGTTGCATGAGCGTCAGCGGCGTATTCGTCGCCTGTGCGACAAAAATCGCGGCCATGGTCAGATAGATCGACGTCCCATCGAGATTAAAAGAATATCCCGCCGGCAAAACCACGCCCACGACAGGACGCGCACAACCGATTTCCTCCATGCGCAGCAGCATTCGTGGCAGAACACTTTCCGACGAAGAAGTACCCAACACGATCAGAAGCTCTTCTTTGATCCACGCCAGCAGTCGGAAAATACTGAAACCGTGCACCCGTGCGATCAGCCCCAGGACCACGAAGATAAATACCGCACAGGTCAGGTAGACGCACAGCATGAGCTTGCCGAGCGAGAGCAACGAACCCGCTCCATATTTTCCGACCGTAAACGCCATCGCACCGAAAGCGGCAAGCGGCGCCACCTTGGTAACCAAACCTACGATCCCAAAAAACACCTTCGATACATCCTGCATCAGCGCGAGGAGCGGCTGCGCCCGCTCACCCAGTTTCACCAGCGCGATCGCGAAGAGGATTGAAACCAGCAATACCTGCAAAATCTCTCCATGGACGAATGCCCCGACGAAAGTGTCCGGGATAACGTTGAGCAGAAATTCCACGATTGAGGAATGTTTCGCTGCCGTGGTGTATTGCTCGATCGACTTCGGGTCGAGCGCGGCGAGGTTGGCGTTCAACCCCACACCCGGCTGGATCCAATTCACAACGAGCAAGCCAATGACGAGGGCCAGGGTGCTCACGACCTCAAAATACAAAAACGCTTTCAGGCCGACGCGGCCAATTTTCTTCAAATCGCCCATGCCGGCGATGCCGGTCACAATCGTCAAAAAAATAATTGGCGCGATGAGCAGTTTGATCAGCTTGATGAAGCCGTCGCCCAGCGGCTTCATCTGCTCTCCCCAATCCGGACGAAAGTGTCCGAGCGCCACGCCGAGCATGATCGCCACCAGCACCTGAACGTAGAGGTGGCGAAATAATTTCACGAAGGCAGTGACCGTTAACTCAATGGCCCGCGCCCGCCTGATGCTCCTGAATGTATTCCTGTTTGAGCCCGAGCTTTTCAGGAGCATGGAGCACCAGCATCTTCATCCGAACATCCGCCGGTACTGTCGCAGCCGTCGCCTTCGAGACGACCACCATGAGTGTGATGGCGAGTGGGACAGTCCAGATCGCCGGCTGTTCACACAGAATACGCAGCAACGGATGCTGCGCCCAAAAACCGTTGAGCGGCGCAAAATCCGCGAAGATTTTCCCCATCGGTCCTTTGTCGAGCGCGAGTGTGCTGACATTCGTCAGCGCCGCGGCCACCAATGCGCAGAGACCACCCGTGAGCATGCCGGTCGCGGCGCCTTTCATGGTCATTCCGCGCCACCAGACACTCATAAACAGCAGTGGAAAATAACTCGCCGCGGCAATGGCGAATGCCTGGCCCACCATGAAATTGATTTCGAGCAGCTCGACAAAACAACCGAGCGTGATCGCAACCCCTCCGATGAGAACTGCTGAAAACTTAAAGGCCCGGAGCCGTTGTTCAGGGGTGGATTTCGGTCGCAAGATCCGACCGTAAACGTCGTGCGCGAGCGCTCCCGTCATCGAAACCAACAGTCCGCTGAACGTGCTCATAAAGGCCGCGAACGCACCTGCGCACGTGATACCGCTCAAAATCGAACCGAGCACGCCATAGCGTGCGCTCACCAAAGTCGGGAGCTCCAACACCACTTTGTCCGTACCTTTCGCACCCACGCCCGAGTAAAGCTCCGGCATGAGGTTGCGCCCGATCACACCAAAAACAGGCGGAAACACATAGAAGACACCGATGAGAATCATGACCCACATCGTGGTTCGCTTCGCCGCTGTGCCGTCCGGATTCGTGTAAAAACGCACGAGAATATGCGGCAGCCCCGCCGTCCCGCACACGAGCGCCATGATTAGAGAATACGTGTACAGCAACGAATACGGTTTCTGATATTCCGCGAGGTAGGCGGGACGTTGGTCCACCGGAAGCGCCGCGGCGGCGGCGTTGACCGCTTTGGTCGTCAGCGGACCGAATGGAGAAATCCACGCGGTGTCCTTCGGTGCTTTTTCGACCAGCGGCTTTCGCTCCACCGTTTGAACTTCCGCAGTCGATTGCGGCGCCAGCTTGTCGCGCCGGCCGTCGTCATTCGCCGCGAGATGCGTGCCGTAGAATCCATACACCGATGCCAGCACGAAGATTGGCACGCTGATCGCGAAAAGCTTGATCCAATATTGGACCGCCTGGACCAGCGTGATACCCTTCATGCCACCGAGAGCGACGTTGAGTGTGATCACCGCGCCGACCAGCACGACACCCGCCCAATACGGAATGCCCGGAAAAATATACGCGAGCGTCACTCCAGCGCCCTTCATTTGCGGCATCGTGTAGAAAAATCCGATGAACAAAACGAAACACACGGCAATTTTGCGAAACAACGGTGAATCAAAGCGACCTTCCGCAAAATCCGGAATCGTGTACGCACCGAAACGGCGTAGCGGCCCGGCAATGAAAAGCAGCAAAAACAGATAACCGCAGGCATAACACACCGGGTACCACAGCGCATCGTACCCTGAGGACATGACCATGCCGGCAATACCCATGAAGGAGGCAGCCGAAAGGTATTCGCCCGAGATCGCCGAGGCATTCCAGCCCACCGACACGGAGCGACCCGCCACAAAGAAGTCGCTGGCCGTCTTGGAGGTTTTCGCTGAGCGAAAACCCATCCAGACTGTAATTACGACGGTGATAAGCGAAAAGGCGAGGATCCATCCGTCAACGCCATCGAGAAACGCAAGAGTGGGGTTCATGATAACGTCAGCGTTTAATTGAATTCACTTCGTCCTCTTCCAGCGCGATCGAGCGCTTGATGAAACGCCACGAGATGATCCACACAAAGGGAAAGAACAACACGCCGAGAATCAGCCAGGTGAGCGTAAATCCCGCGACCCGCGTCGCCATGAGTGCCGGCGCGTAAAAATTGAGCAGCGGCATGCCGATCAACGCGATCAGGAACGTAGCCGCATAGGCCACGGACAATTTCAATTGGCGGCGCATCAGCAGACGGAGAAACTCTTCACTGTGCACTTTATCCGGGGGCGACGGGGGCTTCGACATGTCGCAGCACGATGGAGCCGTCACCACGACAGGCAATCCGGTTTTTTTATTCCAGTAAGAGAAACCGTGAATTCCGGGTCGTTAACTGTTGGCGGCTTAGTCTTCTGCCCGGCAACGTGAATCCTGCAAACAGCATACCCAAGGGTGTCGTCGCTACCTCCGATCTCAGGCCCGCCGAGGGGCGCACCGACGATTTCCGGCCGCCTTGCTCGTCATTCCGTGTCTTTCAGGGGGAAGAAACCAGAAGTTTAACGCGGAGGTCGCGGAGCGCGCAGAGAAAAGGAATCCTTCGTGAGACTCTCGATATCGAAATCCAGTCTGCGATCAGCAGACTCCTCCGACCCTAAACCGGAGACGATCAGTCGGAGGGGAAATCTAAGGTTTCGCCTCAGTTTTCGGCGAAACCATTAGCGGAAAAAAATCTTGGCGCCAAGGGGCGCCTCAAAAATCCAAAAACTGCAACGGCGCCAGTTTGACCGTGAACCGCTCGCTGTAGGGCTTCACACGTTTGAAATCGGTTCGGGTTGCCGAATAATTACCGCCCACCTTTACGAACAGAATCGACCCTTCGCCATCCGCGCGCAGTGAAGTAATCGGCGAGGCAAACTGCGGATCGACCATGTCGAAGTCCAAATCCGCCTCACCGGATTTGAGTTTCAATACCAGCGCCATCCGCATGGTGCCGCGCAACCTGACGCCCACGTTTTCGAAGGTCTGTCGCTCCTTGTTCACGCGCGCCGTTACCCGGAATTTTTCCGGCGGAAGCCGCTGGTTGTCGTTTTTAATCAACGGAACCTCATAGGTGACCGCGTTTGACGTCTCTTCGACCACCGTGGCTTTATCGAGATCCAGCAACTCGCCGAGCGAACGCCGGCTCTTGCGCCGCTTGTCGTGCTCCTTGCGATACTTTTCGATTTGGCGCCCGGTCGGCTCCTTGCCGTCGATCTTCAAGATCGTCCATTGAATCTCGTAAGGCTGCGATGGATCGTTCCGTACCACCAACTCTTCCTCTACTTTTCCTTTCCGGTCCTTGCTCACAATCGTCTGCGTGTAGGCCCAGCGCTCCACATCCTTCGCATAATGATCCACCGCCGCTTGAAGCAGGGCCGGCGATGCAGCCCGGCTGAACGCCGCCGCAATTGAGAAAAGCAGAAGAATGACAGAAATACGCATGCGCATCAGAACGATGTTCCGAATTTTTGTTTCAGCAAATACGCGGGCGCACCCCGGGCTCATACTGGTCTTTACGTCCTCGATCCCACCCGCGAGCGCATGTTTAGTGGGCTGTCAGGCGTAGTCAGCTCCAAGCTGATTGTAACGTAATACGTTACAAATCGGCCGTGGTTGATTTTAAACTTTCGGTGTCATGACACCGACTTACATGCGGCAGATCAACAGCTCGCGCTCGAACATCAGTTCCTTCGGTAGATGGGCATGAAGATCGAGGAAAAGTTCTTCGTGGCTGAGCACTTCGGCACGCCAGGCGGCACGATCGAAGGCCTGCAGGGTCTCGAATCGCTCGGCGGAAAAATCGAGTCCTTCCCACTCGATGTCGTGGTAGTGCGGCATCCAGCCGATCGGGGTTTCCTTCGCGCGTCCGCCAGCACGCACCCGGTCGAAAATCCACTTCAACACCCGCATGTTTTCACCAAACCCCGGCCAGAGAAACTTTCCGTCCGCATCCTTGCGGAACCAGTTCACATGGAAGATCCGCGGCGTCTCCGAGAGATTGCGCTGCATGTTGATCCAGTGGCGGAAATAATCCCCCATGTTGTAGCCGCAAAATGGCAACATCGCCATCGGATCGCGCCGCACCTTGCCCAATGTTCCGGCCGCGGCCGCGGTCATCTCCGAGCCCATCGTCGCACCGACGTACACACCGCTGCTCCAGTTGAAAGCCTGATAAACCAACGGCATCGTGCTCGCGCGTCGTCCGCCGAACACAAAAGCACTGATCGGCACGCCTTCCGGCTTTTCCCAGTCGGGATCCATCGTCGGACATTGCGCAGCGGGCGCAGTGAAGCGTGAATTCGGGTGCGCTGCCTTCGCGCCTTTTTCCTTCGCCAACGCAGGTGTCCAATCGTTGCCCTGCCAGTCGATCGCGTGCGCCGGGGGCTCGTCGGTCATTCCTTCCCACCACACGCCGCCTTCATCGGTTAATGCGACATTGGTGAAGATCGTGTTCTTAGCTAATGCCGCCATCGCGTTCGGATTGGTCTGCATGCTCGTGCCCGGGGCGACGCCGAAAAATCCGGCTTCGGGATTGATCGCACGCAACCGTCCATTCGCGTCCGGTTTGATCCACGCAATATCGTCGCCGACGGTCGTCACTTTCCATCCTTTGTCGGCAAACGCCGGAGGCGGAATCATCATCGCGAAATTCGTTTTTCCGCACGCGCTCGGGAACGCCGCGGCGACATAGCTCTTTTTTCCCTGCGGGCTTTCGACACCGAGAATCAACATATGCTCAGCCATCCAGCCTTCGTCGCGCGCCATCGCACTCGCGATCCGCAACGCGAAACATTTTTTGCCGAGCAGCGCGTTGCCGCCATAACCCGAACCGTAAGACCAGATCTCGCGGGTCTCCGGAAAATGCACGATGTACTTTTCCTTGTTGCACGGCCAGGCGACGTCTTTCTGGCCTTTTTTCAACGGCGCGCCGACGGAGTGCATGCACGGCACCACGCGCTTGTTGTCCTTGTCGATCAGCGCGAAAACTTTTTTCCCGATTCGCGCCATGATGCGCATGTT
>Ga0307508_10000524_pt1 | contig 45505 bp, 37 predicted proteins | sample 9_EM_MG_FD_203089 | JGI IMG/M metagenome (GOLD analysis project Ga0307508, IMG submission 203089) | Populus trichocarpa ectomycorrhiza microbial communities from riparian zone in the Pacific Northwest, United States - 9_EM | ecosystem: Host-associated > Plants > Roots > Unclassified | place... | reverse complement strand
TCGCGGCGGTGGCCGGCGCGTTCAACAACAACGGCGCCGGCGTGCGCGGCGACATGAAGGCGGTCGTGAAGGCCGTGCTGATGAACGCCGAGGCGCGCGTCGCGTCGAGCACGGCCGGCAAGCTGCGTGAACCGGTGCTGAAACTGTCGGCGCTGCTGCGCGCGTTCCCGTACACCTCGGACACCGGCGACTACAAGGTCGGCAACACCGACAACGCCGGCACGCAGCTCGGCCAGACGCCGATGCGCGCGCCGTCGGTCTTCAACTTCTGGCGCCCCGGCTACGTGCCGCCCGGCACCGAGGCCGCGAAGGCGAACCTGGCCGTGCCCGAGATGCAGCTCGCGAGCGAGACCAGCGCCGCCGGCTACGTCAACTACATGCGCGACAACGTCAGCGGCGGCGTCGGCGCGTTCAACGGCACGGTGAATGGCGTGGTGCTGAACCGGCGCGATCTGCAGCCCGATTTCAGCGCCGAGCTCGCGCTCGCGGACCAATCTTCGGCGCTGGTCGACCGCATCAACGCGAAGCTGCTGTACGGCGGGATGCCGGCGGATCTGAAGACCGAGATCCAGGGGGCGGTCGACAAGATCGTGATCCCGGCGCTGAACGCGACCGCCAGCAACCAGGCGTCGATCGACAGCGCGAAGCGCAACCGCGTCAACGCGGCGATCCTGCTGGCGCTGGCGTCGCCCGAGTTCCAGGTCCAGAAGTAAGCAACGCCGACGACGTGACGCGGGGAATCTTTCAATGAGCAGCATCAACCACAACGCCTCTCGCCGCCTGTTTCTGCGCCAGGCCGGCGCGCTGTCCGCCGCGGGCGCCGCGGCGGCGCCGATCGCGCTGAACATGGCGGCCATCGGCTCGGCTGCAGCCCAGGCGGCAACCGACTACAAGGCCTTGGTGTGCATCTTCATGTTCGGCGGCAACGACTCGCTGAACATGGTGCTGCCCACCGACAGCGCCTCGTGGACCAACTACACGACGGTGCGCAACCAGGCGCCCGACTCGATCGCGCTGCTCGCACCCGGCACCGTGCCGGTGGCGTCTGCGGCGGCCGGTTCGCCCGCACGCCTGGGCGGCGTGCTGCCGATCACGCCGGCCAACGCGCAAGGCCGCAGCTTTGCGCTGCACCCGATGATGGGTGCGCTGCAGACCATGTTCAACACCGACAAGCGGCTCGCGATCGTCGCCAACGTCGGCCCGCTGGTGATGCCGACGACGAAGGCGCAGTACGCGCAGAGCACGTTCCCGAAGCCGGCCAGCCTGTTCTCGCACAACGACCAGCAGAACACCTGGCAGACCTTCAAGCCCGAAGGCGCGACGATCGGCTGGGGCGGCCGCCTCGGCGATCTGCTCGCAGCGCAGAACAGCCGTTCGGTGTTCACCGCGATCTCGGCCGCCGGCAACGCGGTCTGGCTCTCAGGCCAGAGCGTGCAGCAGTACCAGGTCAGCACCAACGGTGCGATCCGCCTGGGCGCGGACAGCAATGGCAAGGTGTACGGCTCGACCGATGTGGCCGCCGCACTGCAGCGCATCGTCAGCGGCACGCGCGGCACGCATGTGTTCGAGACCGACCTGGCCGCTGTCGCGCAACGCTCGATCGACGCCGAGACCACGCTGCGCACCGCACTGAAGGCGGCAAGCGACCCGCTGTTCGGCACCGCGCCGGCGAGCGGCAACTACATCGCTGCCAACGATCCGAAGCTGCAGTACGACAACCCGCTGACCGGCGCCAAGTCGCTCAATGGATTGGCGCAGCAACTGCAGGTCGTCGCGCGCATGATCGATGCGAGCAGCGCCACTGGCGTCGGTGCGAAACGCCAGGTGTTCTTCGTCAGCATCGGAGGCTTCGATTCGCACGACCTGCAGAACCGCAACAACTCGGACCTGATGGCGCGGCTTGCGCATGCGATGCGCTACTTCGACACCACGCTCGCCGCGATGGGCGCGCAGAACAAGGTCACCGCGTTCACCGCGAGCGACTTCGGCCGCACGTTCACGAGCAACGGCGACGGCACCGACCATGGCTGGGGCGCGCACCACTTTGTGATGGGCGGTGCCGTCAAGGGCGGCGACATCTACGGCAACTTCCCGGTGCTGGGCGCGAAGAACGCCAGCAACAACAACTTCGACAGCAGCCCGAACCAGATCGGCAACGGCAGCCTGATCCCCGAGATCGCGGTCGATCAGCTCGGCGCGACGCTGGCGAAATGGTTCGGTGTCAGCGACAGCGATGCGCTGACGGTGTTCCCGAACCTGGCGAACTTCACGACCCGCAACCTGGGCTTCATGTCTGCCTGAGCACGCGCCGGTACTGGATCGCCTCGGCGAGGTGCGCGCTGGCGATGGCCGGGCTGCCGGCCAGATCGGCGATCGTGCGGGCGACGCGCAACACGCGATGAAAGCCGCGCGCTGACCAGCCCAGCCGCGCGGCCGCGGCTTGCAGGAAGGTCGCGCTTGCGTCGTCGAGCGCGCAATGCAGATCCAGCGCGTCGCCGCTCAGGGCCGCATTCATCACGCCCTGCCTGGCCAGCGCGAGATCGCGTGCCTGCGCGACGCGTTGCGCGACCGACGCGCTGGTCTCGCCATCGGGCGCGGCCGACAAGGCTTCGGGCGCGACGGCCGGTACCTCGACCTGCACGTCGATGCGGTCCAGCAGCGGGCCGCTGATCCGGCCCTGGTAGCGCGCCACCGCGTCCGGCGTGCAACGGCAGGCACGCAGCGCGCTACCAAGGTGTCCACACGGACAAGGGTTCATCGCCGCGACCAGCTGAAAGCGCGCCGGGAACTCGGCCTGCCGCGCGGCGCGCGAGATCACGATGCGGCCGGTCTCTAGCGGCTCGCGCAGCGCCTCCAACGAGGCACGCTGAAATTCCGGAAATTCATCGAGGAAGAGCACGCCGTGGTGCGCCAGCGAGATCTCGCCAGGTCTTGGCGGTGACCCACCGCCGACCAGGGCGACCGACGAAGCCGTGTGGTGCGGCGCGCGGCAGACACGCTGGCCCCAGCGCGCCTGCGTGAAGGCGCCGGTCAGGCTCAGCACCGCGGCCGATTCGAGCGCGTCGTCTTGCGTCATCGGCGGCAACAGGCCCGCAAAGCGCTGCGCCAGCATCGACTTGCCGGTGCCCGGCGAGCCCAGCATCAAGACACTGTGGCCGCCGGCGGCGGCGATCTCGAGCGCACGCTTGGCGGCGGACTGGCCCTTCACATCGCGCAAGTCGGGCACGTCGAGGGCGGTGGCTGCCGTGTCGGCCACCGCGAGCGGCAGCGTGGTCCGGTTCGCGGCATCGGCGGGCAGCAAGGCGGCGACGACATCGAGCAGATGCGCAGCGCCGTGGATCTCCAGGCCGTCGACCAGCGCCGCCTCGCGTGCGCTCGACCACGGCAGCACGAGCGCACGACTGCCGTGGTTCGGGCTGCGACGCAGCGCGAGTGCCATCGCGAGCGCGCCGCGCACCGGCCGCAACTCGCCACCCAGCGAGAGTTCGCCGGCAAATTCAAAGGCGTTGACGCGTTGCGCATCAATCTGCCCGCTGGCGGCCAGGATGCCCAGCGCGATGGGCAAATCGAAGCGGCCGGATTCCTTGGGCAAATCGGCAGGGGCCAGATTGACCGTAATGCGCTTGTTCGCCGGGAATTCCAGCCCGCTGTTCTGGATCGCGGCACGCACTCGTTCGCGCGCCTCCTTCACCTCGACGTCGGCCAAACCGACCAGCGTGAAGCTCGGCAGGCCATTGGCGAGATGGACCTCGACGGTGACCTCGGCCGCTTCGAGCGCGTGTAGCGCGCGGCTGTGAATGACGGCAAGCGGCATGTTTCCCCCTGATGCATTGTGACCGCGTGTTGTCAGCCGGCTAAACGCACCGAAATGAGGCGGCATTCGGAAATGCTCACGCTTGGTGCGCCCCTTCACAAGCCTGGATCAGCGAGCGCTAGCCCGGTGCGCGGCCACCTTTGAAGCCTTGGCACAGAAGCTGCAAAACGTGTCGCAGTCTCTCTTAATGCAATCGACTCAACCTCAGGAACCCAGACATGAACAAAGCTCTCTTGGCGTTGGCCTCCACGCTCGCGGTCGCCGCATTGCCGCAACTGGCGCAGGCCCAAGTCGCTGCGCCGGCACCTGCGGCATCGGCACCGGCCCCCGCGGCTCCCGAGGCCAGCCCGTTGTCGTTCAATGTCAGCCTGACCAGCGACTACCGCTACCGCGGCATCTCGCAAACGCGTCTGAAGCCTGCGATCCAGGGTGGGGCGGACTACGCGTTTGCATCCGGCTTCTACGTTGGCACATGGGCGTCGACGATCAAGTGGATCAAGGATGCGGAGAATGCCGCCGGCGTCGATGCCAAGGGCAGCGTCGAGTGGGATCTCTATGGCGGCTACAAGGGCGAGATCGCCAAGGATCTGACCTACGACGTGGGTGTGCTCGCGTATGTCTACCCCAGCAACAAGTTTGCTGACATCCCCGGTGCGGCCAACGCCAACACCACCGAGATCTATGGCGCGCTGACCTACGGGCCGGCCACGCTGAAGTACTCGCACAGCGTGACCAATCTGTTCGGCTTTGCCGACAGCAAGAACAGCGGCTACCTCGACCTGAGCGCCACCTTCGAAGTCGGCCCGGCCATCCAGCTGATTCCGCACGTGGGTTACCAGCGTGTCGCGCATTACAGCGACTTCTCGTACACCGACTACTCCTTCACCGTCGGCAAGGATTTCTCCGGCTTCTTCCTGAGCGCGGCGATCGTCGGTACGGACACCAAGACGATCAACGGCGTCAGGGCCTACGCCTCGCCCGCCAATGGCAAGGACCTCGGCAAGGCCGCCCTGGTCGTCGCCGTCAAGAAGACCTTCTGAAACCCAACCTCACACTGGAGAGACGACCATGAAGATGGTGACCGCCATCGTCAAGCCTTTCAAGCTTGACGAAGTCCGCGAAGCCCTCAGCGCCATCGGCGTACAGGGCATCACGGTGACTGAAGTCAAGGGCTTCGGCCGCCAGAAAGGCCATACCGAGCTGTACCGCGGCGCCGAGTACGTGGTCGACTTTCTGCCCAAGGTGAAGATCGAAGCGGCGGTGGACGACGCGATCGTCGACCGCGTCATCGAGGCCATCGAAGGTGCCGCGCGCACCGGCAAGATCGGCGACGGCAAGGTGTTCGTGTCGACGCTCGAACAGGTGGTGCGCATCCGCACTGGCGAGACCGGCAAAGACGCCCTTTGACCCACAACAAGAGACAACCATGAGAAAACTCGTTGCTACTCTCGCCTTGGGCCTCGCGGCCCTGGGTTTCGCGGGCGTTTCGTCCGCACAGGACGCGGCTTCTGCCCCCGCGTCCGCCTCCGCGCCGGCGGCTGCACCTGCGGCTTCTGCGGCGGCTGCCGCTGACGCCGCGTCGGGTGCCTCCGCGCCTGCTGCCGCGGCTTCGGCACCGGTGCCGAACAAGGGCGACGTGGCCTGGATGATCGTCGCCACCGCGTTCGTCATCATGATGTCGATCCCGGGCCTGGCGCTGTTCTACGGCGGCCTGGTGCGCAGCAAGAACATGCTGTCGGTGCTGATGCAGGTGATGGTCACGTTCTCGATGATCGTCGTGCTGTGGTGCCTGTACGGCTACAGCCTGGCGTTCACCGAGGGCAATGCCTTCATCGGCGGCTTCGACCGGCTGTTCATGAAGGGCATGTTCAACCCGGCTGACGGCTCGTTCGCCACGGCGGCCACGTTCAGCAAGGGTGTCGTGCTGCCGGAGCTGCTGTACCTGGCCTTCCAGGCCACGTTCGCGGCGATCACCTGCTGCCTGATCGTCGGTTCGTTCGCAGAGCGCATGAAGTTCTCGGCCGTGCTCGCGTTCATGGTGCTGTGGTTCACCTTCAGCTACCTGCCGATCGCGCACATGGTCTGGTTCTGGCCCGGCCCGGATGCCTTCACCGCGAAGGACGTGGTCGACGCGCAGACGGCCAAGGGCGGCCTGCTGTGGCAGTGGGGCGCGCTCGACTTCGCCGGCGGCACGGTCGTGCACATCAACGCTGCGATGGCCGGCCTCGTCGGTGCCTTCATGGTCGGCAAGCGCGTCGGCTACGGCAAGGAGGCATTCACGCCGCACTCGCTGACGCTGACGATGGTCGGTGCCGCGCTGCTGTGGGTGGGTTGGTTCGGCTTCAACGCCGGTTCGGCGCTCGAAGCCAACGGCACCGCAGTGCTCGCCTTCATCAACACCTTCTCGGCCACGGCCGCGGCGGTGCTGGCCTGGTGCATCGGTGAATCGCTGCTGAAGGGCAAGGCCTCGATGCTCGGTGCCGCGTCCGGCGCGGTGGCGGGTCTGGTGGCGATCACGCCGGCCTGCGGCAACGTCGGCCTGCTCGCAGCGATCGTGATCGGCCTCGTCGCCGGCTTCGCCTGCCTGTGGGGTGTGACCGGCCTGAAGAAGATCCTGGGTGCGGACGACTCGCTCGACGTGTTCGGCGTGCACGGTGTCGGCGGTATCGTCGGCGCGCTGCTGACCGGCGTGTTCAACACGCAGGCGCTCGGTGGCCCCGGCTTCGTCGGCGACTGGGTCGCGGCCAGCGTGACGTCCAACCCGGTCGGCACGCAGGTCTGGATCCAGCTCAAGGCCGTGCTCGTGACCATCGTGTGGTCGGGCGTGGTTTCGCTGGTCGCCTACTTCATCGTCGACAAGGTCATCGGCCTGCGCGTGACGGAAGAAGACGAACGCGAGGGCCTGGACATCAGCGCCCACGGCGAAACGGCCTATCACAACTAGGGCTGCGCCAACAGGACGGCGGGGTTGCCGGTGGCAACCCCTTCAAGGTGAAAGGGCCGCGGTTGCGGCCCTTTTTTCGTCTGCGCATTGAAGTGCCGCGCGGCCAACCCCAGATGCCTAGAATCCGTCTTCTTCCGCCTCCGGCCCTGCCATGGTCCCCCACCTCATCACCGCGCTCACCGGCCCGATCAACGAACTGGAGCAGCGCATCCTCGAGTCGCTGCCGGCCATCGAGCGCTGGTTCCGGCTCGAATGGATGGAGCACACGCCGCCGTTCTACACCTCGGTCGACGTGCGCAATGCCGGCTTCAAACTGGCGCCGGTGGACACCTACCTGTTCCCCGGCGGCTTCCACAACCTGACGCAGGAGATGATGCCGCTCGCGGTGCAGGCCGCGATGGCCGCGATCGAGAAGATCTGCCCCGAGGCCAAGAACCTGCTGCTGATCCCCGAGCGCCACACGCGCAACACGTTCTATCTCGCCAACCTGCAGCGCCTGACGCAGATTTTTCACATGGCGGGCCTCAACGTGCGCCTGGGCACGCTCGACGACGACATCACCCAGCCGACCGACATCGCGCTGCCCGATGGCAGCTCGCTCACGCTCGAGCCCCTGCTGCGCACCCGCGGGCGGCTCGGGCTGAAGGGCTTCGACCCGTGCACGATCCTGCTCAACAACGACCTCTCGGCCGGCGTGCCGCGCGTGCTCGAGCACCTGCACGAGCAGTACGTGCTGCCGCCGCTGCATGCGGGCTGGGGCGTGCGCCGCAAGGCCAACCACCTCGCCGCGTATGAAGAGGTGGCCAAGAAGTTCGCCAAGCTGCTGGGCATGGACCCGTGGCTGATCAACCCGATGTTCACGCGCAGCGGCGAGATCAAGCTCGACGACAGCGGTGAAGAGGCGCTGATGAGCCACGCCGAAACGCTGCTCGGCAAGGTGCGCCGCAAGTACAAGGAATACGGCATCCAGGAGCGGCCGTTCATCACCGTCAAGGCGAATGCCGGCGCCGCCGGCGCGGGCGTGATGACGGTCCGCGACCCGAAGGATCTGGCCGGTCTCGGCCGCCTCGCCCGCACCCGCGTGGTCGGCGAAGGCCAGCGCGCGGCCGATTTGATCCTGCAGGAAGGCGTGCCGACGTTCGAGCGCGTCAACGACGCCGTCGCCGAGCCGGTCGTCTACATGATCGACCGCTATGTGGTCGGCGGCTTCTATCGCGTCAACGCCGAGCGCGGCGTCGACGAGGCCCTGAGCGCACCCGGCGCGAGCTTCGTGCCGCTCGCGTTCGCCGAATCGAACCAACTGCCGCGGCCGGGCGCCAAGCCGGGCGCCAGCGCGCCGAACCGCTTCTACATGTACGGCGTGATCGCGCGCCTGGCGATGGTCGCCGCCAGCTATGAACTCGAGGCGACCGACCCCGAGGCCGAAGTCTACGAATAGGCCGATTCGCCGGCCGCGGCAACCGCTGTCGGCGCGCGGTTGCTGCGCCGCAACATCACCGATCCGGGGCCTGTCAACGCCCCCCGCGGCAGGCGCAGAATCCAACTCCCTTGTCTCCAGCCCCGATGATTTGCATCAGGGCTTTCGTTTGTGGGCAGCAGAAATCGACATTCCGCGGGATTCACCGGCCTGACGATCGCCGCGTTGGGCATCGTCTACGGTGACATCGGCACCAGCCCGCTGTACGTCCTCAAGACCGTCTTCGACCCGACCAATGGCCTCCCGCTGTCGCAGGCCAACCTGATCGGCGTGCTGTCGCTGATCTTCTGGGCGCTGATGATCGTGGTCTCGCTCAAGTACGTGATCCTGATCATGCGTGCCGACAACCACGGCGAGGGCGGCATCATGGCCTTGCTCGCGCTGGCCGCGTCGTCGGTCGCCGACCGGCCGCGTTTGCGCCACGTGCTGCTGATGCTCGGCGTCTTCGGCGCGGCACTCTTCTACGGCGACGGTGTGATCACGCCGGCGATCTCGGTGCTCAGCGCGGTCGAGGGCCTGGAGCTGGTCACGCCGCAGCTCAAGCCCTTTGTCGTGCAGATCACGCTGGTGATCCTGATCGCGCTGTTCCTGGCGCAAAAGCACGGCACCGCCGGGATCGGCAAGGTGTTCGGGCCCGTGATGGTGATCTGGTTCGCGGTGCTCGCGGTGGCCGGCGTGGCCAACCTGCTCAAGGCCCCGCAGGTGCTGGCAGCGCTCAACCCGCTCGCGGGCGTGTCGTTCTGCCTGCATCACGGTTGGCTCGCGTTCGTCGCGCTGGGCTCGGTGGTGCTCGCGGTCACCGGCGCCGAGGCGCTCTACGCCGACATGGGGCATTTCGGCGCCGGGCCGGTGCGCATGTCGTGGGTCGCGATGGTGCTGCCGGCGCTGAGCCTGAACTACCTCGGCCAGGGTGCGCTGCTGCTGACCAACCCCAAAGCGCTCGACAACCCGTTCTTCCTGATGTTCCCGAACTGGGCGCTGGTGCCGATGGTGATTCTCGCCACGTTCGCCACCGTGATCGCGTCGCAGGCGGTGATCTCGGGCGCCTACTCGATGACCAAGCAGGCGGTGCAGCTCGGCTTCCTGCCGCGGCTGTCGATCCTGCACACGTCGGTGCGCGAGGTCGGGCAGATCTACGTGCCGGCCGTCAACACCGCGCTGCTGATCGCGGTGATCGCGGCGGTCGTGGGCTTCCGTTCGTCGACGGCACTCGGCTCGGCCTACGGCATCGCCGTGACGGGCACGATGATGATCACGACGATGCTGACCTTCTTCGTGATCCGCTACAGCTGGAACCTGCCGTGGTGGATCTGCGCCGCGTCGACCGCGTTCTTCATCCTGATCGACGCGACCTTCTTCAGCGCGAACCTGCTGAAGATCGTCGACGGCGGCTGGTTTCCGCTGCTGGTCGGTGGCCTGATCTTCGTCGGCATGGTGACGTGGGCGAAGGGCCGGCAGCTGCTGAGCGCAAGCCTGCGCGCCGACGCGATCGAGCTCAAGCCCTTCCTGAAGAGCGTGCTGACCGACCCGCCGATGCGTGCGCCCGGCACCGCGATCTTCATGAACGGCGAGGCCGACCTCACGCCGACCGCGCTGCTGCACAACCTGAAGCACAACAACGTCTTGCACGAGAGCAACCTGTTCGTCACCGTGCACACGCAGGAGGTGCCGTGGGTGCCGTTCGCCGAGCGCGCGCGCGCCACGCCGCTGTGCAAGGGCTGTTGGGCCGTGACACTGAACTTCGGCTTCAAGAACGATGTCGACGTGCCGGCCGCGCTCGAGCTGCTGCAGGGCCACGGAATCGAGATCGAACCGATGACCACCTCGTACTTTTTGTCGCGCGCGACGGTCGTGCCCACGCTTGGTGCCGGCATGGCGCCATGGCGCGAGAAGATGTTCGCGAGCATGCACCGCAATGCGGCGTCGGCGGCAGACTTCCTGAACCTGCCGCCGAACCGCGTCGTCGAGTTGGGCACGAAAGTGCAGATCTGACCAGTTGAGGCGCTCGAACCCGAGCGCACAATCCCGCTGTCGCCCCTTCCCAGCAGTCGGCTTGAGTTCCTCGTCCACGTCCCGTCAATCCAAATCCGACCTGGTCGGGCTCGTGCTGGCTGCCGTCGGTGTCGTCTACGGCGACATCGGCACGAGCCCGCTGTATGCGCTGAAGGAAGTCTTCGCGCACGGCCATGTCTCGCTCACCACCGAGAACATCTACGGCGTGCTGTCGCTGGTGTTCTGGACGCTCACCGTCGTCGTCTCGGTCAAGTACGTGGTGCTGATTCTGCGTGCCGACAACAACGGCGAAGGCGGGCTGATCGCGATGCTGGCGCTGGCGTCCACCGCGGTGCGCGGTCGCCCTGAGCTGCGGCGGCGCCTGCTCTTCCTCGGCATCTTCGGCACCGCGATCTTCTTCGGCGACGGTGTCATCACACCGGCGATCACCGTGCTCGGCGCGATTGAAGGCCTGGGTGTCGCTGCGACCGCGCTGCACAGCTACATCGTGCCGTTGACGCTGGTGGTGTTGACCGCGCTGTTCATGGTGCAGCGGCATGGCACCGCGAACATCGGCCGTTTCTTCGGCCCGGTGATGGTGCTGTGGTTCGGCGTGCTGGCGGTGCTCGGCCTGCAGCACATCGTCCAGAACCCCGCGATCCTGTGGGCGCTGAGCCCGCACTACGCGCTGGCGTTCCTGCTCAACAACGTCGGCGTCGCGTTCATCGCGCTCGGCTCGGTCGTGCTGTGCGTGACCGGCGCCGAAGCGCTCTACGCCGACCTGGGCCACTTCGGCAAGCGGCCGATCCGCCTCGCGTGGTTCAGCCTCGCGATGCCCGCGCTGGTGCTCAACTACTTCGGCCAGGGCGCGATGCTGCTCGAGCACCCGGGCAAGGTCGCGAACCCGTTCTTCGAGATGGCGCCGCCCTGGGCGCTGTACCCGCTGATCGGCCTGGCGACCTGTGCCGCGGTGATCGCCTCGCAGGCGCTGATCACGGCCGCGTTCTCGGTCACCAAGCAGGCGATCCAGCTCGGCTACCTGCCGCGGCTGCGCGTCCTGCATACCTCGGTGCGCGAAGCCGGCCAGATCTACGTGCCGTTCATCAACTGGGGCCTGTATGTTTGCATCGTGATCGCGGTGCTCGTGTTTCAGTCGACCGACAAGCTCGCCGCGGCCTACGGCATCGCGGTGACGATCGACATGCTGATCACGACCACGATGACCTTCTTCGTGATCCGCTACGGCTGGCAATACCCGTGGTCGCTGTGCTTCGCGGCGACCGGCTTCTTCTTCATCGTCGACTTCGTCTACTTCAGCGCGAACGTGGTCAAGGTCTTCGAAGGCGGCTGGTTCCCGGTCGCGATCGGCGGCGTCATGTTCCTGCTGATGATGACCTGGAAGCAGGGCCGCAGGCTGATGACGGCACGCCTGCGCGAAGACGCGATCGACCTGAAGAGTTTTCTCGAGGCCGTGTTCGTGAGCCCGCCGACGCGCGTGCAGGGCACGGCCGTGTTCCTCGTCAGCGACCAGGGCTTGACGCCGAACGCGCTGCTGCACAACCTCAAGCACAACAAGGTGCTGCACGAAACCAATCTGTTCGTCACCGTCAAGCAGCACGAGGTGCCGTGGATCGGCTTCGACAAGCGCTGCGAGATGGAGCCGCTCGGCCACGACTGCTGGCAGGTCACGCTCAATTTCGGCTTCAAGAACGAACCCGATGTACCCGAGGCCTTGGCGCTGCTGCGCAACCGCGGCTGCGTGATCGACGACATGGACACGTCCTACTTCCTGTCGCGCGACATCGTCATGCCGACGATGGGCGGCGGCATGGCCGACTGGCGCGAGAAGCTGTTCGCGGGCATGCACCGCAACGCGGCGGCCGCGGCCGATTTCCTGAGCCTGCCGCCGAACCGGGTCGTGGAGTTGGGGGCGAAGGTCGAGATCTGACGCGCGCCGGACGGCTATCCTCGGCCCGATGCGCGCTTCGCTCAACGACTTCTCTCTTTCGGCCGCGACCGCCGGCTTCGTCGCGGTGCTCGTCGGCTTCACCAGCTCGGTGGCCATCGTGTTCCAGGCCACGACCGCGCTCGGCGCGACGCCGGCGCAGACGGGCTCGTGGATGTGGGCGCTCGGTCTGGGCATGGGCGTGTGCACGCTGCTGCCTTCGCTGTGGCTGCGCCAGCCGGTGATGATCGCGTGGAGCACGCCGGGCGCCGCGGTGCTGGCCACGGCCGGCGCGGCCGGCGGCTTCGACATGGCGCAGGCGACCGGCGCGTTCATCGTCTGCGCGGCGTTGATCGCGCTGGTCGGCGTGACTGGCTGGTTCGAGCGTGCGCAGGGCCGCATCCCGATGCCGATCGCGAGCGCGTTGCTGGCCGGTGTGCTGGCGCGCTTCGGGCTCGATGCGTTCATCGCGCTGAAATCGGCCTTCACGCTGGTGCTGCTGATGCTCGCCGCCTACCTGATCGGCCGGCGGCTGTGGCCGCGCTATGCGGTGCCCGGCGTGCTGCTGGCCGGCGTCGTGGCCGCGGCGGCGATGGGCCAACTGCAGCTGGGTGGTGTGCAATGGGGGCTGACGCAGCCGGTGTTCACCGCGCCCGAGTTCAGCTGGCGCGCCACCGTGAGCCTGGCGCTGCCGCTGTTCGTCGTGACGATGGCGTCGCAGAACCTGCCCGGCGTCGCGGCGATCCGCGCCGCGGACTACCCGATGCCGATCTCGAAGATCATCACGCTCACCGGCGTCGCGACGCTGGTGCTCGCGCCCTTCGGTGCGTTCGCGCTGAACCTGTCGGCGATCACCGCGGCGATCTGCATGGGCCGCGAGGCGCATCCCGATCCCGACAAGCGCTACATCGCGACGGTCGTGTGCGGCGTCATCTATTGCATCGTCGGCGTGTTCGGCTCGGCCGTGACCGGCGTGCTGACGGCCTTCCCGCGCGAGCTCGTCGTCGCGATCGCCGGCCTGGCGCTGCTCGGCAGCATCGGCGGCGGGCTGGCGCAGGCCTTGAAAGAAGACGCACATCGCGAGGCGGCGCTGATCACTTTTCTCGTCACGCTCAGCGGCGTGAACCTGGCCGGCATCGGCTCGGCGTTCTGGGGCGTGGTCGCCGGCGCGCTCGCGCTTTTTGTGCAACAGTGGCGGCCCCGTGCCCGCGCTTGATGCCAACCTGCCCGAGATTGATCGATCATGAAACTGCTGTTCGTCGCCGACCCGCTCGAGAACTTCAAGACCTACAAAGATTCGACCTTCGCGATGATGCGCGAGGCCGCACGCCGCGGCCATGAGCTGCTCGCCTGCGAACCCGAAGACCTGATGTGGCAGCGCGGCGGGCGCGTCAGCGCGCCGCTGCGTGCCTTCACGCTGACCGGCGATGAGCACGACTGGTTCAAGGTGCAGGGCGAGGCGCAGCCGACCGCGCTCGCCGATGTCGGCGCGGTCATCATGCGCAAGGACCCGCCGTTCGACAGCGAGTATTTCTACGCCACCCATCTGCTCGAGCAGGCCGAGCGCGAGGGCGCGAAGGTCTTCAACAGCCCGCGCGCGCTGCGCGATCACCCCGAGAAGCTCGCGATCCTCGAGTTCCCGCAGTTCATCGGGCCGACGCTGGTGACGCGCAGCGAGGCCGACATCAAACGCTTCCATGCCGAGCACCAGGACATCATCCTGAAGCCGCTCGACGGCATGGGCGGCATGGGCATCTTCCGCGTCGGCCCCGACGGGCTGAACCTCGGCAGCATCATCGAGACCTTGAACAAAGGCGGTGCCGAGACGGTGATGGTGCAGCGCTACCTGACCGAGATCGTGAAGGGCGACAAGCGCATCCTCGTGATCGACGGCGAGCCGGTGCCGCATGCGCTGGCGCGCATCCCGCAGGGCAGCGAGATCCGCGGCAACCTGGCGGTCGGCGGCAAGGGCGTGGCGCAGCCGCTGAGCGCTCGCGATCGCGAGATCGCCGAGTCGATCGGGTCGGTGCTGGCCGCGCGCGGGCTGCTGCTGGTCGGCATCGACGTGATCGGCGATTGCCTGACCGAGATCAACGTGACCAGCCCGACCGGCTTTCAAGAAATCACGCAGCAGAGCGGCTTCGACGTGGCGGAGATGTTCGTCGATGCGCTCGAGAGAGCGCTCGAAAACTGAGCGGGCCGAGCGCCGGGCCGCCCCAAGCCGGCGCGCATCCCCTCGGGGGATCGTTGAACGTATTCGTTCATCGAGGGGTTCTAATCCAGCAGGGATAATCCGCGTTTTCCCTCAGAGCCGCGCGCTTGATGCGCCGCGGCGGCGTGTGACCCCATGGCTGTGCTTTCCCTTTCCAACGCCCACCTGGCCTATGGCCACGTGGCCCTGCTCGACGGTGCCGGGTTTTCGCTCGAAGCCGGCGAACGCCTCGGCCTGATCGGCCGCAACGGCGCCGGCAAGTCGTCGATGCTGAAGATCATCGCCGGCCTCGAAAAACTCGACGACGGTCTGCTGCAGATGACGCAGGGCGTGCGCATCTGCTACGTGCCGCAGGAGCCGGTGTTCGAGCCCGGCCACAGCGTGTACGAGGCCGTCAGCGAAGGCGTGGCCGAGGCGCGCGCGGCACGCCAGGCCTACGAGGAACACGCCGAAGGGGTCGACCTCGACGCGCTGCAGACGCGCATCGAGGCGCTCGACGCCTGGAACTGGGAGCAGCGCGTCGAGACCACGCTGGCGCAATTGCACCTCGATGGCACGCGCGAGATCGGCCAGCTCTCGGGCGGCATGAAGAAGCGCGTTGCGCTCGCGCAGGCACTGGTCGCGGTGCCCGACGTGCTGCTGCTCGACGAGCCGACCAACCACCTCGACCTCGACTCGATCGCCTGGCTCGAGGAACTGCTGCGCGGTTTCAAGGGCAGCGTGATGCTGATCACCCACGATCGGGCCTTCCTCGACGGTGTGGCCACCCGCATCGTCGAGCTCGACCGCGGCATCATCCGCAGCTATCCGGGCAACTTCAGCGCCTACGAGCGCATGAAGGAAGAGCAGCTCGCATCCGACGCGCTCGCGAATGCGCGCGCCGACAAGCTGCTCGCGCAGGAAGAGGTCTGGATCCGCAAGGGCGTCGAGGCGCGCCGCACGCGCAGCGTCGCGCGCATCCAGCGCCTCGAGGTGCTGCGCGATCAGCGCCAGAAGCGCCGCGATTCGCTCGGCCAGGTGCGGCTCGAGGTCGACTCGGGTGCGCCCAGCGGCAAGATCGTCGCGGAGCTGAAGCACGTGTCGCTGAGCTTCGGCGACCGCGGCGCCGAGAAGGTGATCGTGACGGACTTCAGCGCGACCATTTTGCGCGGCGACAAGGTCGGTCTGATCGGGCCGAACGGCGCCGGCAAGACGACGTTGCTGAAGCTCATCCTCGGCGAGTTGCAGCCGCAGAGCGGCACGATCCGCCAGGGCAGCAAGCTCGAGGTCGCGTACTTCGACCAAATGCGCAGCACGCTGAACCTCGACGCGACCTTGGCCGACACGATCAGCCCGGGCAGCGAGTGGGTCGAGTTCGCGGGCCAGCGCAAGCACGTGATGAGTTATCTGAACGACTTCCTGTTCTCGCCCGAGCGCGCCAACTCGCCGGTGCGCACGCTCAGCGGCGGCGAGCGCAACCGTGTGCTGCTGGCGCGCCTGTTCGCGCTGCCGGCGAACGTGCTGGTGCTCGACGAGCCGACCAACGACCTCGACATCGACACGCTCGAGCTGCTCGAAGAGCTGCTGCAGAGCTACAAGGGCACGGTCTTCCTGGTCAGCCACGACCGGCGCTTTCTCGACAACGTCGTCACCAGCACCATCGTCTGGGAAGGCGACGAGTCACCCGGCCGCTGGCGCGAGTACGAAGGCGGCTACGAGGACTGGAAGATCCAGCGCGACCGCGCCCGCACGCTGCGCGAACAGGCGGCGAAGGCGGCTGCCTCGGGTCGGCCGAAGGACACGCCGCCGCCTGCGGCGGCGAAGCCCGCCGTGGCAGCGCCTGCGCCCAAGGCGCGCAAACTCAGCTACAAGGAACAGCGCGAGCTGGACGAGCTGCCCAAGCGCATCGAAGCGCTCGAGGCCGAGCAGAAGGCGTTGGGCGAGTTCCTGGCGAAGCCCGAGTCGTACACCGCCGAGCCGGATCGTGCGATGAAGGCGCAGACGCGGCACGCCCGGATCGACGACGAACTGCTGGCAGCGCTGGAGCGCTGGGAGCTGCTCGGCGCGCGCTGAGCGGGATGGAGCGCCGGGCCGTTAGAACCAGCCGTCGCGTACCGCGTCCGGGTGCGAGCGGCTGACGATCAGCCCGGCCTGCAGGTACAACGCGTTCAGCAGGCGCGCCGCGCGCTCCCGGTCGAAGGCGGGCCAGCTGGCGATGCTCCCCAGCGGGACGGCCTTGCGCCGCAGCCGCTCGATCGCCGATTTGATCGCGCCGGTGACCGCGACCGAGGCCATGTCCAGGCTGGGCGCCACGCGGTAGACGGCCGGGCCGGCGATCTCGGGCAGCAGCTCGCGGCGCGGGCCGCGCATCGCGAGCTCCCAGAGCAAGGGCGTCAGCGGGTGGTACAGGCGGCTCTCGCCAATGAGCTCGCGTTCGATGTCGCCGGGCGGGCGCAGCACGGCCGGCTCGAGGTGCATCACCCGCGCCTCGGCGAGGTAGCGCTCGACGAACTCGTTCATGTCCATCGGGCAGTGCACCAGCCGTTCGTGCGGGAACACGGTCATCGGCAAGACCCTACCGGCACACTGCAAGTAAACGATCACTCGCGTGGAGTGCCTGACACACGCAGCGATCACTTCAACAGTTTCGGAGACGCCGTCGTGCTGGTCGGCGCGTTGCAGGTCGGCCTGCAATGACGGGCTGAGCTGGTTCAGGCGCGAGCTGTCGCCACCCAGCGTGCTGTCGGCGTCGAGCTCGTCGAGGTAGCGACGATAGGCGCTCGCCTTCAGCAATTCGGGTTCGCCGAAAGGAATCGTTGAATCGAAGAGCTCGCCGTCCATCACACGCACATTTTTACCCGTCACTGATGCTTACGTAAATCCCGCTGCGCCAGGATTCTTTACAAATTTGAGCGCGCGCGGTCCAAGGCGCGCCAGAAGCGCGGGTCCTGGGTGGTCGCGAAATTGATGCGCATGAGCGTCGTCGGCCGGGGCGTGGCGTGGAACAGGGCACCCGGCGCGATCAACCATTCGCTGAGCATCAGCTGTGCCAGGCGTTCGGTGTCCACGCCCACATCGACCCAGCCGAACAGGCCGCGCGGCGGCGCCGCAAAACGGCAGCCATGCGCCTCGGCGAGCTTGACGGTGCGGGCGCGTGCCGCTGCGAGCTTGGCCATCACGCGCTCGGTGTGGCGGCGCAGCAGCCCATGCTCCAGGCAATGCGCGAGCGCCTGCTCGGTGATGCCGGGCGTGGTCAACGTGGTCAACAGCTTGGTGTCGATGAAGCGATCGACCAGCGCCAGCGGCGCGGCGATGAAGCCGACGCGCCAGTTCGGCACCAGGATCTTCGAGAAGCCCGAGATGTAGATCGTGCGCTCCAGCGCATCGAGCGCCGCCATGCGCGGCAGGTGCGCCGGCGCGAGGTGGGCGTAGGTGTCGTCCTCGACGATCTGCAGCTCGTGCGTCTGCGCCAGTTGCAGCACGCGGTGTGCGGCCTGCAGCGACAGCGACGCACCGGTCGGGTTGCTCAGCACCGAGACGGTGACGTACAGGCGCGGCCGCTGCGCCGGCTTCTGCGATTCGATCAAGCGCTGCATCACCGCGAGGTCGGGGCCGTCCTCGCCGCGCGGCACCGGCAGCACGCGCAGGCCGAGTGCGGCCAGACGCGCGTATTCGACCGACCAGCCGGGCTCGTCGACGAGCACGCTGTCGCCGGCGCGCAGCAGCGTGCGCGTGACGATGTCGAGTGCGTTGGTCGCGCCGACGGTGGTGACGATCTGCTGCGGCGTCGCGTTGACGCCGAAGTCGGCGAGCTTGGCCGACAGCGCATGCCGCAGCCGCGACTCGCCCGCGGGCTCGCCGTAGCGCAGCGACATCTCGCCCAGCTGCGCGCCGACCGTGACCTTGCGCAGTGCGCCCGCCAGCAGCGGCAGGTCGAGCCAGTCGGCCGGGAGCGTGCCCAGCCCCGGCATCGGCCGCGCGCCGGGCGGCTGAAACATGCCGCGGATCAGCGAGGTGGCGCTGATCGGCAACGGGTGCACCGGCACGCGGTCGTCTTCGGCATCGACGGCGGCGCGGGCCGAGGCCGATTCGCGCACATAAAAGCCGCGCTGCTTGCGCGCCTCGACCAGGCCGAGCGCAAGCAGCTGGTCGTAGGCCGCGACCACCGTGTGCGGGCTCACGCCATGGCGGCGCGCGCATTCGCGCACCGACGGCAGCCGCGCGCCAGGCGCCATCAGGCGCTGGCGAATGCGCTCGCGGAAGCGCCCGGCAATCTGCTCGGTGAGCGTGGCATCGGCGTCGCGCGAGAGCGGGGTCGAATCTGCGGCAGCGGTGTCGAGCATGGTGGCTTGTATCGGTGTGATCGCCGATACAGAAAGGACGTGGACGGCGCGAAGTGTACTGCTTCTGTGTCGGTGCGCGGCCGTAGACTGCGGCCATGGACACGACGCAGCGCAACGAAACCCGCGGCCTCTGGCTGGGTCTGCTCGGTGTCGTCATCTTCGCGATGACGCTGCCGATGACGCGCCTGGCCGTCGGCCCGGCCGCCGACCCGCAGCTGCCGCCCTTGTTCGTCACCGCGGGTCGGGCCGCGTTTGCCGGGCTGTTCAGCGTGGTCTACCTCTGGGTCACCGGCGCGCCGCGGGTGCAGCGGCGCCATGTCCCGGCGCTGCTGGCCTCGGCGCTGGGCACGGTCGTCGGGTTCCCGCTGTTCCTGAGCCTGGCGCTGCGCGAGGTCGATGCGATGCACGCTGCGGTCGTCACCGGCTTGATGCCGCTGACCACCGCGATCGCCGCCGCGCTGTATTTTCGCCAGCGGCCGTCCAACGGGTTCTGGTTCTGTGCCGTGCTGGGCTGCGCGATGGTGCTGTGCTTCGCCGCGTACAAAGGCAGCGGCCGGCTGTCCGCGGCCGATGGTTTGCTGCTGCTGGCGGTGCTGTGTACCGCGGTCGGCTATGTGGCCGGCGCGCGCGTGGCCAGCGAGCTGCCGGCCGAGCAGGTGATCTGCTGGGTGCTGGTGCTGAGCCTGCCGCTCACCTTGCCGCTGACCCTGGCGATCTGGCCCGCGGCGCCGGTGCGCACGAGCGCCTGGGGCGGCTTCGCCTACGTCACGCTGTTCTCGATGTGGCTGGGCTTCTTCGCCTGGTACCGCGGCCTCGCGCTCGGCGGCACGGTGCGCGTGAGCCAGGTGCAGCTGGTGCAGCCGTTCCTGGCGCTGCTGTTCGCAGTGCCGGTGCTCGGCGAGCACCTCGAGCCGACCACCGTGCTGTTCTCTCTCGCCGTGATCGCCGTCGTCTTCATCAGCAAGAAGATGCCGGCCCAAACCTTGAAACCCCTGCAAACCGGACGCCCGTGATGACCACTTCTTCCTCGACTCCCTGGCAGCTGGCGCGTCGCGCCGAGCGCATGAACCCGTCGGTCATCCGCGAGATCCTGAAGATCACCGAGCGGCCCGGCATCATCTCGCTGGCCGGCGGCCTGCCGTCGCCCGACACCTTCCCGATCGAAGCGATGCGCGAGGCGACTGCGCGCGTGCTCGCCGAGGCGCCGCGCGAGGCGCTGCAATACGCGGCCAGCGAAGGCTTTGGCCCGCTGCGCGAGTGGGTCGCGGCGCACATGGCAGAGAAAGGCCTGCAGCTCGATGCGTCGCAGGTGTTGATCACGACCGGCTCGCAGCAAGGCCTCGATCTGGTCGGCAAGATCCTGATCGACGCGGGCGCCTCAGTCGCGGTCGAGACGCCGACCTACCTCGGCGCGCTGCAGGCCTTCGCGCCTTACGAGCCCGAGGTCGTGACGGTCGCGTGCGACGAGCACGGCCCGCGGCCCGACAGCCTGAGCGCCGTGAAGGGCGCGCGCTTTCTGTACGTGCTGCCGAACTTCCAGAACCCGAGCGGCCGCTGCATGGGCGAGGCGCGCCGCGCCGCGCTGAGTGAAGCGGCGTGCGATCTCGGCCTGCCGCTGGTCGAAGACAACCCGTACGGCGACCTGTGGTTCGACGCCGAGCCGCCGGCACCGCTGGCCGCTCGCTGGGCCGAGGGCACGGTCTACCTCGGCTCGTTCTCGAAGGTGCTCGCACCGGGCCTGCGCCTGGGCTACGTGATCGCACCGAAAGCGCTGGTCCCGAAGCTGCTGCAGGCCAAGCAAGCCGCCGACCTGCACACGCCGGGCTTCAACCAGCGCGTCGTGCACGAAGTCATCCGCAACGGCTTTCTGGACCAGCACGTGCCGACGATCCGCGCGCGCTACAAGGCGCAGCGCGATGCGATGCGCGCCGCGCTTGAAGCTCACATGCCCCAGGGCTGCCATTGGACGGTGCCGAGCGGCGGCATGTTCTTCTGGGTCGAGCTGCCCGAGGGCGTGGACGCAGTCGCGCTGCTGCCGAAGGCGGTCGAGCTCGGCATGGCCTACGTGCCGGGCGCGGCGTTCTTCGCGGCCGAGCCGAAGCTCAACACGCTGCGGCTGTCGTTCGTCACGGTCGCGCCCGACCTGATCGAGCGCGGCGTGGCGATGCTGGCGCAGGCGCTGAAGGACAACCCATGACCGCACGCCGTTTCACGCAAGTTGATGTGTTCACCGACACGCCGCTGCTCGGCAACCCGCTCGCGGTCGTGCACGCGGCGCAGGGCTTGTCGGACGAGCAGATGGCCGCGTTCGCACGCTGGACCAACCTGAGCGAGACCACCTTCCTGCTGCCACCGACCGACCCGGCCGCCGACTACCGGGTGCGCATCTTCACGCCGCACCGCGAGCTGCCGTTCGCCGGCCACCCGACGCTCGGCAGCTGCCATGCGTGGCTCGAGGCCGGCGGTGTCGCGCGTGCCGCCGACGAGGTCGTGCAGCAATGCGCCGCCGGGCTGATCCGCGTGCGGCGCCACGGCGCGCGGCTCGCGTTCGCGGCGCCGCCGCGCCTGCGCACCGGCCCGCTCGAGGAAGAGCTGCTGGCGCGCATCGTCGCCGCGCTGAGCCTGCGCCGCGCCGACATCCTGGATCATCAGTGGGTCGACAACGGGCCGGGCTGGAGCGCGATCCGCCTCGCGTCTGCCGACGCGGTGCTCGCGCTGCAGCCGGACTGGGCCGCGTTGCGCGGCATCAAGCTCGGCGTCGTCGGCGCCCACGCGGCCGGCCACGACGCGCAGTTCGAAGTGCGTGCGCTGATCGGCGAAGGCCAGGGCTTCGAAGACCCGGTGACCGGCAGCCTGAACGCGGGCCTTGCGCAGTGGTTGATCGGCAGCGGCATCGCGCCCGAGGCCTATGTGGCAGCGCAGGGCGCGCGGCTGGCGCGCGCCGGGCGCGTGCACATCGTGCGCGAGGCCGACACGATCTGGGTCGGCGGCGGCAGCGTGAGCTGCGTGCGCGGCGAAGTCAGTCTCTGAGGTCAGCCGCATGCGACTCGCGCCCGACCACCTCGTCATCGCCGCGCGCACGCTGGACGACGGCGTGGACTGGTGCGACGCGACGCTCGGCCTGCGCCCCGGCGCCGGTGGGCAGCACCTGTTCATGGGCACGCATAACCGCGTGTTCGATGTGTCGTCGGCGCGCTTTCCGCGCAGCTATGTCGAGATCATCGCGGTCGATCCGTCGCTGCCCACGCCGGCGCATCCGCGCTGGTTCGAGCTCGACGACAGCGCGCTGCAACAGCAGCTGGCGCGCGGGCCGCAGCTGGTGCACTGGGTCGCACGTGTCGATGGCGACGACATCGAGACGGCGCGTGCCGCGATGCTGCGCGCCGGCGCCGACTGCGGCGATGTGACGAGTGCCGAGCGCGGCACGCTGCGCTGGCGCATCACCGTGCGCGCCGACGGGTGCCGGGCGCTGGCCGGCGCCGCCCCCGCGCTGATCGAATGGGCCGATGCACACCCGACCGATGCATTGACGGCGAGCGGCGTGCGGCTCGAGGCGCTGCACGTCGGCGCGCCCGCGTTGCGCGAACTATTGCCGGTGGCGATCGGCTGCGATGCGGCGGCGCCGCTGGTCGCGGTGCTCGCGACGCCGCGCGGCAGCGTCACCTTGACCACTCCTCTGATGAAAGAAAGCTGAGCCGTGTTCGAAGCCCACTTGATGATCGATGCGATGCGCGTCGTGCGCGCCGCCATGCCACCCACACCACAACAGCGCTGGCCGCTGCTCGACCAGCGCGTCGGCGCGCAGGTCTGGGTCAAGCACGAGAACCACACGGCCGTCGGCGCATTCAAGCTGCGCGGCGGGCTGGTGTACTTCGATGCCTTGTGCCGCCGCGAACCCGCTCCGCGCGGCGTGATCACCGCGACGCGCGGCAACCACGGCCAGTCGGTGGGCTACGCGGCGCAGCGCCACGGCTTGCAGGCGACGATCGTCGTGCCGCACGGCAATTCGGTCGAGAAGAACGCGGCGATGCGCGCGCTCGGCGTCGAGCTGGTCGAACATGGCGACGACTTCCAGGCCGCGCGCGAACACGCGCAGGGCCTCGCGCACGAGCATGGGCTGCACATGGTGCCGTCGTTCCACGACGACCTGGTGCGCGGTGTGGCGACCTACTGGGTCGAGTTCTTCGAGTCGTTCGCGCCTGGCTATGCGCCCGAGGTCGTGTTCGTGCCGATCGGCCAGGGCTCGGGCATCTGTGCCTGCGCTGCGGCGCGCGCGCACGTCGGTGCCTCCACACGCATCATCGGCGTGGTCTCGGCACACGCGACTGCGTACCAGCAGTCGTTCCGCGAAGGCCGAGCGATCGAGGCGCCGGTGACGACCCAGCTCGCCGACGGCATGGCTTGCCGCGTGCCCGATGCGCAAGCGCTGGCGATCATCCGCCGCGAAGTCGACGATGTCATCGCGGTGACGGACGCGCAAGTTGCCGACGCGATGCGCGCGCTGTTCGCCGACACGCACAACGTCGCCGAAGGCGCCGGCGCGGCCGCGTTGGCCGGCGCGCTGCTGCAGCGCGAGCGTTGGCAGGGCCGGCGCATCGGCGTGGCGCTGACCGGCGGCAATGTGGACAGCGCGGTGTTCGCGCAGGTGCTGGCCGGTCGTTGAGGCGGCCAGCTCAAGCCGGATCGACGCGTGCCTGCGAGGCCAGCGCCGGGTGCTCTAGCTATTCCTTCCGGTAGTTGTCGTGGCAGGCCTTGCAAGCCTTACCGGTCTCGCCGGCCGCGGCCTTGATCGCGTCGATGTTGCCACCCTTGGCGGCGACGTTGAGCTTGACCATGGCCTCCTGCATCGTGGTGGCGGCGGCGTTGAATTTGTCCTTTTCGGCCCAGATCTTCGGCTCGGCCTTGGTCTCGCCCTTGTCGGTGCCTTCGACGAAGCCGACGTACGGCAGCTTGGACATCACCATCGCGATGTCGGCGTTGTCCGCCACGGCTTTGGCGTCGAACGGGATCTTGCCGTTGGCCATGCCGGCGACGATGCCGAAGTGCCGAGCCATCACGGTGAAGGCGGCTTTGCGATACTTGATCGCATCCTCGGGCTTGGCGAACTGCGCTGCCGCGGGCAGGGCGATCGCGGAGCCGAACAGCGTGGCGCCGGTCAGCAGCAAAGTCGAGACGTGACGATTCATGCAGTTTCTCCTGGCCTGAAGTGGGGGTGAGGACGCTGCGCAGTGTAAGCAGTTGAAGCGGTGCGTGTCCCGCGGCCTTCGGGAATATCCGAAGACGGCGCCGCCAAGCGCCCGGTTGCGGTTATCTTTGCGGGGTGCATGCAACGAGCGCGCGATGCAATGGGTGACGACGAGTTGACGAACGACGGGCTGAAGCAGGTGCGCGTGTGGGACCTGCCCACGCGCATCTTTCACTGGGTGCTGGCGCTCTGCGTCATTGCCTCCATCGTCAGCGGGCTGAGCGGCGGCAATGCGCTGGCCTGGCACTTCCGCCTCGGCTACGTGGTGTTTGCGCTGCTCGCATTTCGCCTGCTGTGGGGGTTGGTCGGCGGGCACTGGTCGCGCTTTGCCAACTTCATCTATGCGCCGGCCACGGTCGTGCGCTACCTGCGTGGCGAGCGCCGTGCGGGCGAGCATGTCGACGTTGGGCATACGCCGCTCGGCGCGTTCTCGGTGTTCGCGCTGCTGGCGCTGCTCGCGGCGCAGGTCGCCACTGGTCTGTTTGCCGATGACGAGATCGCGACCACCGGGCCGCTCAACAAGTTCGTCTCCGGCGCCACCGGCCTCGTGCTGACCCGATGGCACAGGTTGTCCGGCCAGTGGCTGATCGTCACGCTGATCGTGTTGCACGTGGCGGCGATCGTGTTCTACCTCGTGAAGAAGAAGCACGACCTGGTGCGGCCGATGATCCGCGGCGACAAGGTGCTGGCGGCCGATGTGCCCGCCTCGGTCGACAACAGCCGTTCGCGCGCGCTTGCGCTGCTGCTGTTCGCGTTGTGTGCTGGCGGGGTTGCCTGGGTGATCTCGCTCGGCGACTGATCGATCCACGCCATGAAGCCATCCGTCGAACAGCCGCCCGAGATCACGCTGGTGCGTGTGGTCGATGCCGACGAGGGCATCGCCGCGGCGCGCGAGATCCTGCGCGAATATGCGCGCAGTCTCGCGGTCGATCTGTGCTTCCAGAATTTCGAGGCCGAACTCGCCACGCTGCCGGGCGAGTACGCGGCACCCAACGGCCAGCTGTTGCTCGCCTATGTCGACAACGCACTCGCCGGCTGCGGCGCGCTGCGCGCGCTGCCGGACGTGGACCACGCCAATGCCTGCGAAATGAAGCGCCTCTACGTGCGCCCCGCGTTCCGGCGCTTCGGCCTGGGCCGCGTGCTCGCCGAGGCCTTGCTCGACGAGGCGCGCCGCGCCGGCTACTCGGCGATGCTGCTCGACACGCTCGACGAAATGGAGTCGGCGCGCCAGCTCTATGCGTCGCTGGGTTTCGAGGAGGTCGCGCCGTACTACTTCAACCCGATACCGGGTGCGCACTACCTCAAGGCCGACCTGGACTAGGCGTAGCATGCCCCGACACTTCACCGCGCCGGGAGGGCCATGACCGCATCCGCGAAGACATCCCATCAAACAGCGCAGTCGTTCGAGCTGCATGCCGGCGCGCTGCGCCTGGCGCTGCGGCCCGATCTGGGCGGCTGCATCGCCGGGTTCTGGCATCGCGACACGCCGATCCTGCGCTCGGTCGAGCCGGGCGCGCTGACGGCCTCGCGCCCGTCGGCCGTGTACCCGCTGCTGCCGTACTCCAACCGCCTGGCATACCGCAAGTTCCGCTGGAAGGGCGTCGACTACACGACGCAGCCGAACTTCGGCGACAACCCGCACTCGGTGCACGGCGTGGGCTGGCTGCGGCCCTGGGAGATCGTCTCGAGCAGCGTGCTCGAGGTCGTCATCCGCCTGCGCCACCCGGGCGACGCGGACTGGCCGTTCGCTTTCGAGGCGACGCAGTACTTCACGCTGACGCCGCACTCGATGCACGTCGAGATGGTGTTCACCAACACGGCCGATGTGGCGCAACCCGTCGGCCTCGGCTGGCACCCGTACTTCCCGAAGCGCGCGCGCAGCCGGCTGCACATCGAGCTGTCCGATCGCTGGGATTCGGACGCGACCCAGCTGCCGGTGCGCAAGGTCGCGCAGCCCGGCATCGACAGCGACGTGTCGCACCTGGACTTCGACAACTGCTTCGACGGCTGGAAGGGCCCCGCGCGCATCCGCGATGAGAAGTTCTCGCTGCAGCTGAGCTCGTCGCTCGACCGCCTCGTCGTCTTCACGCCACAAGACCGCGAGTACTTCTGCGTCGAGCCGGTCAGCCATGTGTCGAACGCGATCCACATGGCCGACCCCGCCGCACACGGGCTGCGCACGGTGGCTCCGGGCGAGAGTGTCGAGGCCTCGATGAATCTCGAGGTGGCGGTGGTCTGATGGCATCGGCACCCGACGTGCGTCTGGCCGTCGCGTCGGCCGCGCTGCTGGGCGAGTCGCCCGTCTGGCACCCGCGCGAGAACGCGCTCTACTACGCCGACATTCCCGGCCACAAGCTGCAGCGCTTCGACCCGGCGAGCGGCGAGCTGCGCCACTGGGATTTCGACACCGACGTGGCCAGCCTCGCGCCGCGTCTCGATGGCACGCTGCTGCTCGCGATGCGCGACGGCCTGTGGGCCTTCGACCCGGTGAGCGGCGAGCGCGAACGCGTCGCGAAGCCGCCATACGATCCGGTCAACGAGCGCTTCAACGACGGCAAGTGCGATCCGCAAGGCCGCTTCTGGGTCGGCACGATCTACGAGCCGCGCGAGCCGCCGCTGGCGTCGTTGCACTGCTTCGCGAAGGGCCAGCTCGTGAAGCAGGCCGAGGGCTTCACGGTGACCAACGGCCTCGCCTGGAGCCCGAACGGTCGCACCATGCACTGGAGCGACACCACCTCGCACACGATCTTTGCGGCCGACTTCGACCCGGCGAGCGGCACGCTGAGTCGGCGGCGCGTGTTCGCGAGCTTCCCGCTCAAGCAGGCCGGCCAGTCGCTCGCGAGCTACGGCGGCCGGCCCGACGGCGCGGCGATGGACGCCGAGGGCTGCTACTGGGTCGCGATGTTCGAAGGCCAGCGCCTGCTGCGCCTGTCGCCCGAGGGCGAGACCCTGCAAGAGGTCGAGCTGCCGGTGCGCTGCCCGACGATGCCGTGCTTCGGTGGCCCGAATCTGAAGACGCTGTATGTCACGAGCGCGCGCGCGAATCGCCCGGCGGCTGAGCTGATCGACCAGCCCTGGGCCGGCTGTGTGCTGGCGCTCGATGTCGAGGTGCCCGGGCTGCCGGTGAACTTCGCGGTGTGATGCGTCAGCGCGCGCCGTACAGGGCGCGTCGGCATCGGCAAGTGTCGCGGTGTGGCCGCAGCTTGCGCTGCGTCATCTGGAGGACCTCGGGTTTCCCCATATAATTCCGAGGCTTTGCTGCGCTCGACTTTGGCCACACCATGATTGACACGATCGACCAACGCGTCGACAACCGCGTTGACCACGGTGCAGGTTCGAAAGATGAGGCGGAGCAAGACAGCTTCAAGACCTGGACCAAAGAAGAAGCCCAGGCCTGGAGGAAAAACAACCCGCCCTTGTCGCCGTGGCGGGTGGTTGCGGTGCAAGCCGTGGCCGGGCTGTTGTGTTGTGCCGTCGTCTGGGCCTTCACGCAGCGCAGCGGGGCAGCCTGGTCGGCACTGTATGGTGCGGCGGCTGTCGTCATACCGAGTGCCTTGCTGGCGCGCGGCATGACGCGGAATCTCGGAAACACACCCGGCGCGGCAGGTGCTGCGATGTTCGGGTTCATGTTCTGGGAGATGGTGAAGATTGGAGTGGCCGTCGCCATGCTGTTGGCGGCGACCAGGGTGGTACCCGGCTTGAGTTGGCCAGCGCTGCTGGTGGCGATGGTCGTTTGCATGAAAATGAACTGGTTGGCGCTGCTGTGGCGGCGCAAACCAGTGGTGACGGAACCTACACAGAGAGTCTGATTCGACATGGCCGCCGAAGCAACCGCTGCTGAACATGCTGGACCGACCGCTGGTGAATACATCAGCCATCACCTGACGCATCTGCGCTCGCACGAGCAGACGAGCATCATCGATTTCCACATCGTCAACTGGGACAGCCTGTTCTGGTCGATCGCGATGGGCTTGCTGGGCCTGTTCCTGCTGTGGCGCGTCGCCAAGAAGGTGACCTCGGGCGTGCCGGGGCGCGGCCAGGCAGCGGTCGAGTTCCTGCTCGAGATGGTCGACAACCAGGCCAAGTCCATCGTTCACAACGCGACCTCGCGCAAGTTCGTCGGCCCGCTCGCGCTGACGGTGTTCATCTGGATCCTGCTGATGAACGCGATGGACTTCCTGCCCGTCGATCTGCTGCCGCTCCTCTGGGAAAAGATCATCGGCGCGACCGGCGGCGACGAGCACCACGCCTACCTGCGCGTCGTGCCGACCGCCGACCTCTCGGCGACGCTGGGCATGTCGATCGGCGTGCTGCTGATCTGCATCTACTACAACATCAAGATCAAGGGCCTGGGCGGCTGGGCGCACGAGCTCGTGGCGGCGCCATTCGGCGGCCACTTCCTGCTGTGGCCGTTCAACTTCGTCTTCCAGATGATCGAGTTCACCGCGAAGACCGTGTCGCACGGCATGCGGCTGTTCGGCAACATGTACGCCGGCGAGCTGGTGTTCATGCTGATCGCGCTGATGGGCGCGGTCGGCTTCGGCTCGGCCACCGGCATCGCGCTGTGGCTCAGCCACGTGGTCGCCGGCACCGGCTGGATCCTGTTCCACGCGCTGATCGTGCCGCTGCAGGCCTTCATCTTCATGATGCTCACGCTGGTCTACGTCGGCCAGGCGCACGACCATCACTGATCTGCTTTCGCTTTCCCTCCCACAACCACAACTTTTCTTTTCCTCACTGGAGTCAACATGGAACACGTTCTCGGTTTTGTCGCTCTCGCCGCTGGTCTGATCATTGGTCTGGGTGCCATCGGCGCCTGTATCGGCATCGGCATCATGGGCAGCAAATACCTCGAGTCGGCCGCTCGTCAGCCCGAGCTGATGAACGAACTGCAAACCAAGATGTTCCTGCTCGCTGGTCTGATCGACGCGTCGTTCCTGATCGGTGTCGGTATCGCGATGATGTTCGCGTTCGCCAACCCGTTCGTCCTCAAGTAACTTACTTCGGTAAGTCGCGTTTGCCGATCAACCTCCAGCATAGAAAGGCGTTGCCGTGAGCATCAATGCAACCCTGTTTGCACAGATGGTCGTGCTCTTCATCTTTGCGTGGGTCATGATGTCTTTCGTCTGGCCACCCATCGTGAAGGCGCTCGACGAGCGTGCCAAGAAGATCGCCGACGGCCTGTCGGCCGCCGACAAGGCCAAGGCCGAGCTGACCAACGCCAACAAGCGCGTCGAAGAGCAGCTGTCGAGCGCCCGCAAGGACGCCTCGCAGCGCCTGGCCGACGCCGAGCGTCTGGCGCAGTCGATGATCGAAGAGGCGAAGAGCCGCGCGACCGAAGAAGGCGCGAAGATCATCGCGTCGGCCAAGGCCGAGGCCGAGCAGGAAGCGATCAAGGTGCGCGAGACCTTGCGTGACCAGGTCGCCGCGCTGGCCGTCAAGGGCGCCGAGCAGATCCTGCGCAAGGAAGTGAACCCCGCTGTGCACGCCGCGCTGCTGTCGCAGCTCAAGACCGAGCTGTAAGCGATGGCCGAGCTTGCAACCCTCGCCCGGCCGTATGCCGAAGCGCTGTTCCAGGTCGCCGTCAAAGGCGACCTGAAACAGGCCAGCGCCGAAATGGACGCGTTGTCGAGCGTCGCCGCGAACCCGCAGCTGCGCCAGTTCGCCGACGCCCCCAGCGCCGGCGCGTCGCAGGTGTTCGACGTGATCACATCGGTCGTGAAGACGCCGCTGTCCGATGCGTCGAAGAACCTGCTGCGCACCGTGATCGACAACGGCCGCTTGAGCGTGCTGCCCGAGATCGCGGCGCAGTTCCACGTGCTGGTGAGCGCGCGTTCGGGTGTGTCGGACGCGATCGTCTACAGCGCGTTCGCGATCGAGCCGGCGCAGCTGGCCGACGTGGTCGCATCGCTCGAGACCCGCTTCAAGCGCAAGCTCAACGTCTCGGTGCAGTTGCAGCCCGAGCTGATCGGCGGCATTCGTGTGGTCGTCGGCGACGAAGTGCTCGACACCTCGGTGAAGGCGCGCCTCGAACAAATGAAGGCGGCGCTCACGGCTTGATGCCCGAGCGTCGTTTATCGGAATACTCCCTTTAACGGAGAGAAGCCAGTGAACCTGAATCCCGCAGAAATTTCCGAGCTCATCAAGAGCCGCATCGAAGGCCTGGGCGCGTCGACCGACATCCGCAACCAGGGCACGGTCGTCTCGGTGACCGACGGCATTTGCCGCATCCACGGCCTGTCGGACGTGATGCAGGGCGAAATGCTCGAGTTCCCGGCCACCGCCGACGGCACGCCCACGTTCGGCCTGGCGCTGAACCTCGAGCGCGACTCGGTCGGCTCGGTGATCCTGGGCGAGTACGAGCACATCTCCGAAGGCGACGTGGTCAAGTGCACCGGCCGCATTCTCGAAGTGCCGGTCGGCCCCGAGCTGAAGGGCCGCGTGGTCAACGCGCTCGGCGCGCCGATCGACGGCAAGGGCCCGGTGAACGCGAAGCTGTCGATGCCGATCGAAAAGATCGCGCCCGGCGTGATCGCCCGCAAGTCGGTTGACCAGCCGATGCAGACCGGCCTGAAGTCGATCGACTCGATGGTGCCGATCGGCCGTGGCCAGCGCGAGCTGATCATCGGCGACCGCCAGACCGGCAAGACCGCGGTGGCGATCGACGCGATCATCAACCAGAAGGGTCAGAACATGACCTGCATCTACGTCGCGATCGGCCAGAAGGCGTCGTCGGTCAAGAACGTGGTGCGTGCGCTCGAAGCCAACGGCGCGATGGACTACACCATCGTCGTCGCCGCCACCGCCGCTGAAAGCGCGGCGATGCAATACGTGTCGGCCTACTCGGGCTGCACGATGGGCGAGTACTTCCGCGACCGCGGCGAAGACGCGCTGATCGTGTACGACGATCTCTCGAAGCAGGCCGTGGCCTATCGCCAGGTCTCGCTGCTGCTGCGCCGCCCGCCGGGCCGCGAAGCCTATCCGGGCGACGTGTTCTATCTCCACTCGCGTCTGCTCGAGCGTGCTGCGCGCGTCAACGCCGACTACGTCGAAGCCTTCACCAAGGGTGAAGTCAAGGGCAAGACCGGCTCGCTGACCGCGCTGCCGATCATCGAAACGCAGGCCGGCGACGTGTCCGCGTTCGTGCCGACCAACGTGATCTCGATCACCGACGGCCAGATCTTCCTGGAAACCTCGCTGTTCAACGCCGGCATTCGCCCCGCGATCAACGCCGGTATCTCGGTGTCGCGCGTCGGTTCGTCGGCGCAGACCAAGATCATCAAGGGCCAGTCCGGCGGTATCCGCACCGACCTGGCGCAGTACCGTGAACTCGCGGCGTTCGCGCAGTTCGCCTCCGACCTCGACGAAGCGACCCGCAAGCAGCTCGACCGCGGCGCGCGCGTCACCGAACTGCTGAAGCAGAACCAGTACTCGCCACAGTCGATCAGCCTGATGGGCGCGACCTTGTTTGCGGTCAACAAGGGCTTCATGGACGACGTCGACGTGAAGAAGATTCTCGCGTTCGAACACGGCCTGCACACGCACCTGAAGACGAGCCACGCGGCGCTGCTGAAGAAGATCGAGGACAGCAAGGCGCTCGACAAGGACGCCGAAGCCGAGCTGACGACCGCGATCACCGCGTTCAAGAAGTCCTTCGCCTGATCCCAAGGAGCCGTCATGGCAGCAGGCAAAGAGATACGCGGCAAGATCAAGAGCTTCGAGAACACGAAGAAGATCACCAAGGCCATGGAAATGGTCTCGGTCGCGAAGATGCGCAAGGCGCAGGACCGCATGCGCGCGGCGCGTCCGTACGCCGACAAGATCCGCAACCTCGCGGCGAACCTGGCCACGGCCACGCCCGAGTACAAGCACCCGTTCATGGTCAAGAACGAGTCGGCCAAGAAGGTCGGCTTCATCCTGGTCACGACCGACAAGGGCTTGTGCGGCGGCCTGAACACCAACGTGCTGCGCGCCGTCACCAACAAGCTCAAGGAAGTCGAGGCTTCGGGCCAGAAGAGCGAAGCGGTGGCGATCGGCAACAAGGGCTGGGGCTTCCTGAACCGCATCGGCGCGCCGGTCGTCTCGCACGTCACGCACCTGGGCGACAAGCCCTCGCTCGACAAGCTGATCGGCCCGGTCAAGGTGCTGCTCGATGCCTATGCCGAGGGCAAGCTCTCGGCCGTGTACCTGTGCTACACGCGCTTCATCAACACGATCAAGCAGGAGCCGGTGGTGCAGCAGCTGCTGCCGCTGTCGAGCGAAAGCATGACCGCCGACAAGGGCGAGCACGGCTGGGACTACCTCTACGAGCCCGACGCCGCGACCGTGATCGACGAGCTGCTGATGCGCTACACCGAAGCGCTGGTGTTCCAGGCCGTGGCCGAAAACATGGCGAGCGAGCACTCGGCGCGCATGGTGGCGATGAAGGCGGCGACCGACAACGCGGGCAACCTGATCGGCGAGTTGAAGCTGATCTACAACCGCACCCGGCAGGCCGCGATCACCAAAGAATTGTCCGAGATCGTTGCCGGTGCGGCGGCGGTCTGAACATAAAAGAATTGAGTCAAAGGAAAAATCATGGCTGACGTGCAAACACAAGGCAAGATCGTCCAGTGCATCGGCGCGGTGGTGGACGTCGAGTTCCCCCGCGACCAGATGCCCAAGGTCTACGACGCGTTGAAGATGGAAGGCGGCGAACTGACGCTCGAAGTCCAGCAGCAGCTCGGCGACGGCGTGGTGCGCACGATTGCGCTGGGATCAAGCGACGGCCTGCGCCGCGGCCTGATGGTCTCGAACACCGGCCTACCGATCTCGGTGCCGGTCGGCCGCGCGACGCTCGGCCGCATCATGGACGTGCTCGGCCGCCCGATCGACGAGCGCGGCCCGGTCGCGCAAGACCTGACGATGTCGATCCACCGCAAGCCGCCGTCGTACGACGAACTCAGCCCGTCGCAAGACCTGCTCGAGACCGGCATCAAGGTGATCGACCTGGTGTGCCCGTTCGCCAAGGGCGGCAAGGTCGGCCTGTTCGGCGGCGCCGGTGTCGGCAAGACCGTGAACATGATGGAGCTGATCAACAACATCGCGAAGGCGCACAGCGGCCTGTCGGTGTTCGCCGGCGTCGGCGAGCGCACCCGCGAAGGCAACGACTTCTATCACGAGATGGCCGAGTCCGGCGTCGTCAAGCTCGACGACCTGCCCGAGTCGAAGGTCGCGATGGTCTACGGCCAGATGAACGAGCCGCCGGGCAATCGCCTGCGCGTCGCGCTGACTGGCCTCACGATCGCCGAGTCGTTCCGCGACGAAGGCAAGGACGTGCTCTTCTTCGTCGACAACATCTACCGCTACACGCTGGCCGGCACCGAAGTCTCGGCACTGCTCGGCCGCATGCCGTCGGCGGTGGGCTACCAGCCGACGCTGGCCGAAGAAATGGGCCGCCTGCAGGAGCGGATCACGTCGACCAAGGTCGGCTCGATCACGTCGATCCAAGCTGTTTACGTGCCGGCCGATGACTTGACCGACCCGTCGCCCGCCACGACCTTCGCCCACTTGGACTCGACCGTCGTGCTGTCGCGCGACATCGCCTCGCTCGGCATCTACCCGGCGGTCGACCCGCTCGACTCGACCTCGCGCCAGCTCGACCCGAACGTCGTCGGCGAAGACCACTACAACACCGCGCGTGCGGTGCAGGGCACGCTGCAGCGCTACAAAGAGCTGCGCGACATCATCGCCGTGCTCGGCATGGACGAGCTCTCGCCCGAAGACAAGCTGGCGGTGGCGCGCGCGCGCAAGATCCAGCGCTTCCTGTCGCAGCCCTTCCACGTCGCCGAGATCTTCACCGGCTCGCCGGGCAAGTACGTGTCGCTGAAGGAAACCATCCGCGGCTTCAAGATGATCGTGGCCGGCGAATGCGACGCGCTGCCCGAGCAGGCCTTCTACATGGTCGGCACCATCGACGAAGCGATCGAAAAGGCCAAGAAGCTCAGCTGAGCCTCTGACCGCTCCAAGGACTCCTGATGGCAACCCTGCACGTAGACGTGGTATCGGCCGAAGGCAGCATCTTCTCGGGTGAAGCCAAGTTCGTGGCCCTGCCCGGCGAGAGCGGCGAGCTCGGCATCCTGCCGCGCCACACGCCGCTGATCACCCGCATCAAGCCCGGCGCGGTGCGCATCCAGCGCGCCGACAACGGCGAAGAAGAGTTCGTGTTCGTCGCCGGCGGCATTCTCGAAGTGCAGCCCGGCACCGTGACCGTGCTCGCCGACACCGCGATCCGCGGCAAGGACCTCGACGAAGCCAAGGCCAACGAGGCCAAGCGCCAGGCCGAAGACGCGCTGCGCAACGCGAAGAACGACATCGATCTCGCGAAAGCGTCCAGCGAACTCGCGAACCTGGCAGCGCAGATCGCGGCGATCCGCAAGTTCCGCGGCAAGTGATCCCTGCTTGACCAAGAGCCCGCCAGCGCGCAGCGCGAGGCGGGCTTTTTCATGGGCGCGGGTAGCATCGCCGCTTCACGTTCGCGTTCTGGAGAGCCGCACATGGCCACGTCCTTCCTCAGCTCCACCCGCCGCTTCTTTGCCAACCTCTGGGGCTTCATCGATGCCGCGCGGCGCACGGTGCTGAACCTGTTGTTCCTGCTGATCGTGATCATGCTGCTCGTCGCCGTCTTCAAGACCGGTGCGCCGGCGCTCGACGACAAGACCACGCTGGTGCTCGCGCTGAAGGGGCCGATCGTCGAACAACGCGGTGGCAGCGTGCGCGACAACGCGTTGGCGCAGGCGCGCGGCGACGCCGCCGACAGCGTGCAGCTGCGCGATCTGCTGGCCGTGCTCGACGCGGCCGCCAAGGACCCGAAGATCGTGCGCGTGCTGCTGCAGCTCGACGAACTGCGCGGCGCCGGCCTGCCGACGCTGCGCGAGGTCGCGGCCGGCCTCGAGCGCTTCAAGGCCAGCGGCAAGCCGGTCGTGGCCTGGGGCTCCGGCTTCGACCAGCGCCAGTACTACCTCGCGGCGCAGGCCAACGAGGTCTGGATGCACCCGCTCGGGTCGTTGACCATGACCGGCTACGGCGGCTACCGCAACTACTACCGCGACGCGCTCGACAAGGTCGGCGTGACCGTGAACCTGGTGCGCGTCGGCACCTACAAGAGCGCGGCCGAGCCCTTCATCGCGAATGGCCCATCGCCCGCGGCGGCCGAGGCCGACAGCCTGCTCTACAACGGCCTGTGGGCGACCTACCTGCAAGGCGTCGAGAAGGCGCGCAAGCTGCCGCCGCAGACCATCATGAAGGCGATCGACGAGCTGCCGCAGCGGTTCGCGGCAGCCGGCGGCGACGAGGCCAAGATGGCGCTCGACCTGAAGCTCGTCGATGCGCTGAAGACGCGCGACGAGATGCGCGCGCTGCTGATCGAACGCGGCGCCGCCGACACCAAGATCAAGAGCTTTCGCCAGGTCTCGTTCGAAGGCTACCTGGCCCGGCTGACGCCCAAGCTGATCGGCGCCGCGGTCGGCGTGGTCGTCGCACAAGGCGAGATCGTCGACGGCGAGGCGCCGGCCGGCACGGTGGGCGGGCTGTCGACCGCGAACCTGATCCGCCAGGCACGCGAAGACGACTCGATCAAGGCCATCGTGCTGCGCGTCGACTCGCCCGGCGGCAGCGTGTTTGGCTCCGAGCTTGTGCGGCGCGAGCTCGAACTCGCGCGCGGTGCGGGCAAGCCGGTCGTCGTCTCGATGGGCAACGTGGCGGCGTCGGGCGGCTACTGGATCTCGACCGCGGCGGATGAGGTGATCGCCGACCCGGCCACCATCACCGGCTCGATCGGCGTGTTCGCATTGATGCCCAGCGCCGACAAGGCCTTGGACAAGCTCGGCGTGCACACCGAAGGCACGGCGACCACCTGGCTGGTCGGCGCCGGCGACGTGCGGCGCGCCGCCGACCCGCGTTTTCTCGCCATCGCGCAATCGAATGTCGACCACATCTACGCCGAGTTCACCGGCAAGGTCGCGAAGGCGCGCAAGACCACGCCGCAGGCCATCGACGCCGTCGGCCAGGGCCGCGTCTGGACCGGCGAGCAGGCCAAGGAGCGCGGCTTGGTCGACACACTGGGCAGCTTCAGCGACGCGCTGAACTCGGCCGCGAAGCGCGCCAAGCTCGGCGTTGAGGGCGACTACCGCGTCACCTACATCGAGCCCGAGCCGGGCCGCATCGCGCGGCTGCTCGAGGCCGTCGGCGGCGCCGCCGCATCGATCGTCGCCGCGCAGATCGACGCGCGCGTGCTGCCGACCGGGTTGCCGACACAGCTGGCGCACGATGTGCAGCACGACCTCGGCTGGCTCGGCGCGAACGCCCAGACTGGAAAGCCCTTCACGTCGGTGATCCACTGCCTGTGCGAAGCGCCCTGAAGACGCCCACGTGAGCGCGCCGCCGCCTTCCCTCAACCCGGCCCAGCTCGAAGCGGTCCATCATCTCGGTGGGCCTTGCCTCGTACTGGCCGGCGCCGGCTCGGGCAAGACGCGCGTGATCACGCACAAGATCGCGCGCCTGCTGCAGGCCGGCTACGAGCCGGGCCAGATCGCCGCGATCACGTTCACCAACAAGGCCGCGCAGGAGATGCGCGAACGCGCGAAGGAGCTGATCGGCGCGCGCGCGGCCAAGCACCTCGTCGTCAGCACCTTCCATTCGCTGGGCGTGCGCATTCTGCGCAGCGACGGCGAGCGGCTCGGGCTGAAGCCCAAGTTCAGCATCCTCGACAGCGACGACGTGCTTGGCGTGCTGAAGGACGCCGGCGCGAGCAGCGACATCGCGCTGGCGCGGCGCTGGCAATGGGCCATCAGCCTGTGGAAGAACCAGGGCCTCAACAGCGCACAGGCGGCGAACGCCGCCACCGACGCCGACGAGCAAGTCGCGGCGCGCGTGATGCAGCGCTACGAGGAGCGCCTCGCCGCGTACCAGGCAGTCGACTTCGACGACCTGATCGGCCTGCCGCACAAGCTGCTGCAGGACGATGCCGAGGTGCGCGCGAAGTGGCAGGACACGCTGCGCTATGTGCTCGTCGACGAGTACCAGGACACCAACGCGATCCAGTACGAGATGCTCAAGCTGCTCGCCGGCGAGCGCGCGCTGTTCACCGCGGTCGGCGACGATGACCAGAGCATCTACGGCTGGCGCGGCGCCACGATCGACAACCTGAAGCGCCTGCCGCAGGACTACCCGCAGCTCAAGGTCATCGCGCTGGAGCAGAACTACCGTTCGACCGGGCACATCCTGCGCGCCGCGAACATGGTGATCGCGAACAACCCGAAGCTGTTCGAGAAGAAGCTGTGGAGCGCCTTCGGCGACGGGGAGCCGGTCAAGCTGGTCGAGTGCGACAGCGAGGAACACGAGGCCGAGCGCGTCGTCGCGCGCATCCAGGCGATCCGCGCACAGGGCGTGGCCGGCGCGGCGGTGAGCGGTGGGGCAGAGGTCGAGTTGCGCGACTTCGCGGTGCTCTACCGCGCCAATCACCAGGCACGCGTGTTCGAGAAGGCGCTGCGCAAGGCGGGGCTGCCGTACAAGGTCTCGGGCGGCCAGAGCTTTTTCGACCGCGCCGAGATCAAGGACCTGTGCGCCTGGCTGCGCCTGCTCGTCAACAACGACGACGACCCGGCCTTCCTGCGCGCGGTGACGACACCCAAGCGCGGCATCGGCCACCAGACGCTCGCGAATCTCGGCGAGTTCGCCGGCAAGTGGAAGAGCAGCCTGTTCGAGGCGCTGTTCACCGAGTCGCTCGGCAGTGTGCTGAACCCGCGCGCACTCGGCTCGCTGCACGAGTTCGGCCGCTATGTGAACGACCTCGAGTACCGCGCCCGTCACACGACCGGCGCCGAGGATGCGAAGACGCTGCTGATGGGCTGGCTGAAGGACCTCGACTACGAGAAGCACCTGCACGAAGGCGAGGACAGCGAGAAGCTCGCCGCCGCGCGCTGGAGCAACGTGCTCGACTTCGTCGACTGGATCGCGAAGCGCTGCGGCGGCGAGATCGAGAACGACGGCGGCGTCAGCGTCGAGACCGAGAAGCAAAGCGTGCTCGATGTCGCGCAGACGATCTCGGTGATCATCAGCCTGGCCGAGCGCGGCGACGACCAGAACGTCGTCACGCTGTCGACGCTGCACGCCGCGAAAGGCCTGGAGTGGCCGCACGTGGTGCTCGCAGGCGTCAACGAGGGCCTGCTGCCGTTCCGCAGCGAAGACGACGACATGACGGCCGAGCGCCTCGAAGAAGAGCGCCGCCTGATGTACGTCGGCATCACGCGTGCGCGCAGCACGCTCTGCGTCAACACGCTGAAGCGCCGCAAGCGCGGCCGCGACACGGTGATGGGCGTGCCCAGCCGCTTCATCGGCGAGATGAAGCTCGACGAGGTCAAGGCCAAGGAAGACCCGCGCGAGAAGCTCAAGGCCTTGCGTGCGGCAGCGGCGGCGCGGGCGGCGCTGGTGCCGGCCGCCGACAAGGCCGGCTGATCATTCACGAGGAATCGCATCCATGGACGTCGATCCGCTGAACACCGTCGAGGGCCTGAACGAAGACGAGCCGCCGGCCAATCGCCGGACCGCGCGGCTCAACGCGATGGTGGCCGTCACCGTCGCGGTGCTGGCCACCTTCATGGGCATCTGCAAGATCAAGGACGACAACATCGTCCAGGCGATGCAGCAGGCCCAGGCCGAGAAGCTCGACCACTGGAACTTCTATCAGGCGCGCAACATCCGGCAAGAGGTCGCGCAGGCCACCGTCGCTCAGCTCAAGCTCGCGCGCCTGGGCCGCACCGGCGCCGAGGCCGCCGCGTACGACGAATCCATCGCGCGCTACGAGAAGATCACCGCGGACCAGATCAGCAAGAAGGACGAGTTGAAGAAGCAGGCTGAGCAGGACCAGAAGACCTACGACGGCCTGAACTTCCACGACGACCAGTTCGACCTCTCCGATGCCGCGCTGGCGCTGGCCATCGCGCTGCTCGCGGTGACCGCGCTGACGCACCAGCGCTGGCTTTACTGGCTGACGCTGGTGCCGACCGCGTTCGGCGTCTTCATGGGCTTGTCGGGCCTGCTCGGGTGGGCGTTCCACCCGGACGCGCTCGTCAGGCTGCTGACCTGAAGGGCTCCGGCCCCGGCGTCTGCAGCAGCGTGACGCGCCCGGCATGCCAGGCGCGGTCGAAGTCCGCCTCGATCTCGCGCAGCGCCTCGGCCGATGACGCGGTCGTCGAGACGATGCCGACCGCGCGGTTGCGGCCCTGGTTCTTCGCGGTGTAGAGCGCCATGTCGGCGAGGTTGATCGCCTGCTCCCACGGGACCTCGGTGCCGTACGGCGGCAGCGGGAAGCGCGCATAGCCAATCGACGCGGTGACCCGCAACCCGGTCCCCGCGCTGACGTGGATGCTCGTGTCGCACAGCGTGCGCAGCACGCGTGCCGCCATCTGCTCGACCTGCTCGGGTGCGGCGCGCGGCGCGAGGATCAGGAACTCCTCGCCGCCCCAGCGCACGACCAGGTCGTCGCTGCGCACCGCTTCGTTCAGGCGCCGCGCCACCTCGACCAGCACCTGGTCGCCCGCGGCGTGGCCGTGCACGTCGTTGACGCGCTTGAAGTGATCGATGTCGACCAGCAGCAGCGCGCCCTCGAAGCGGCCGGACTGGCACGACTCTGCCATCACCGCCTGGAAGTGACGGCGGTTCGCCAGGTTCGTCAGCGGGTCGCGCTCGCTTTGCGCCTGCAGCTGGACATGGCTCGCGGCGAGCCGCCGGTTGGTCTCGCGCACGCGCCGGTAGAGCATCGCGACGAGCACGATCGCCAGCGCCATCACCGCGGCCAGCAGCCACCAGATGCGTTGCAGCAGGTCGCGGTTCGCGAGCGCCTCGCTCTTCAGCGCGTTGTCGCGGCCCAGCAGCTCGATGTCGCGCTGGCGCGCCTCGGCGTCGTTGCGGGTCTGCAGATCCTTCAGCGCGATGTTGCGGTTCACGCGCATCAGCTCGGCGCTGAGCGCGCGTTCGCGGTGGTAGAGCTCGAGCGCGCCGCGTGCGTCGCCGGCGGCGGCGAGGGCCTGGCCGAATTCGAACAGCGTGTCGACCTGCCGCCCGGTCTCGCCGCTTTGCTGCCAGAACTCGAGCACGCGGGCCAGGGCCTGCTTGCCCTCGGCGACCCGGCCGACGCCGATCTTGGCGATGCCGATGTTGGTGAGCAGCACGCGTTCGGCGCGCACATCGCTGTGGCTGCGCACGATCGGCAGCGCACGCTCGGCCGCGCGCAGCGCATCGGCCGGGCGCTCCAGGCGCGCATACGCATCGCCGAGGTTGATCAGCATCTGGGCCTCGAGCCGCGGCGCCTTCGCGAGCTTGGCCAGCGCCAGCGCTTCTTCGAGCGCCTGCAGATTGCCGCGCGGGTCGCCTTGCAGCGCGGCCAGATGCGCCTGCACATTGCTCAGGCGGGCGTGTTGCGCCGGGTCGTTGCTCTGCGCCACCTGGCGCCGGGCCTGGGCCATCAGCCAGACGGCTGCGTCGCGCTCGCCGCGGTCTTGCGCCAGCAGCGCCAGCGAGCCGAGGTTGGTGGCCTGGCGGCGTGTGTCGCCGGCCGCCTCGGCCAGATCGAGCGCGGCCTGCGCGTGGCTGGCGGCCGTGACGGTCACGCCCAGGCTGCTGGCGCGCCGCTCGAGCAGCATCAGCGAGCTCCAGGCCGAGCGATAGTCGCAGCCCGCGGCGACGACAGGTTTCGCGCCGGTCTTGCGACAGCCGGCCTCGAATGCCGGCAAGGCCGACTGGGCCAGTGCGGCGGCCACGTCCAGCTGGCCCGCGGCATCGGCCACTTGTGCGCGGACCAGGTTGGCGGACGCCTGCGTGCGGCCGGACGGGTCGTCGCCCGCCAACACTTGCAGTCGCTCGGCGTAGGCGTTTGCGCGCGCGGCCGCGCCGGCGCGCGCCTCGATGCTGCCCATCGCCTGCAGCAGCGTGCGCCGCTCATCCGGCGCGCTGCCGTGCTCGCGCTGCAGCTGCGTCAGCGCGGCCAGGGCCTCAGCCGGGTGCTCGTAGCCGTCGCGCGTCAAGGCATCGACCTGCTCCTCGAAGCCTGCCGACGCCGCGGGCGCGGCACCGGCCTGCGCGGCGCAGCACAGCAGTGCGATGGCGATGAGGGTGCGTGCGGACGTCATCGGCGTGCCTGCGTCGTGTTCATGCGGCTGCCGCCAGCGGCGTGCGGCCTTGCAGCAGCGTCAGCGCGACCTGGCCGTCGCGCCACGCTGCTTCGAGCGAGTGCGTGATGGTCTCGAGCGTCGCCTCGTCACGCGCATGCAGTAGGCGCACGCCGTAGGCGCGGTTGCGGCCGTGCGCCTTGGCCAGGTACATGGCGGTGTCGACGAGGTTGATCGCGCGCTCCCACGACACGCGCAGCGAGGCCGGCCCGATCGGGAAGGTGGCGAAGCCGATCGAGGCCGTGACCGCAATGCGATGCGCGTCGACCGTGATCGCCGCGCGGTCGAGCACGCTCAGCATGCGCTGCGCGAGCGCATCGACCTGCTCGGGCTCGAGCGACTGCACCACCACCAGGAACTCCTCGCCGCCCCAGCGCACGATCAGGTCCTGCTCGCGCAGCGTGTCGCGCAGGCGCTGTGCGACTTCGACCAGCACCGCATCGCCGGCGCTGTGGCCGTGATGATCATTGACGTTCTTGAAGTGGTCGATGTCGATCAGGTAGACGGTGCCGCTCAGCTTGCCGTCCTCGGCGAGCTGGCGCATCACCGCCTGGAAGTGACGCCGGTTCGCCAGGCCGGTCAGCGGGTCGCGCTCGCTTTGCACCTTGAGCATCTCGTTGCTCGTCGCCAGGCGCTGGTTGGTCTCGCGCACGCGGCGGTACAGCAGCGCGACCACGGCGAACGACAGCACGAAGGCCGCCGCGAGCAACCACCACAGCCGCTGCTGCAGGTCGCGCCGGCGCAGCTGCTCGGCCTTGATCTCGTTCTCGCGGTTCAGCAGCGCGAGTTCGCGGGCGCGGCGGTCGGCGTCGTACTGCTCCTGCATCGCCAGGATCGCCTTCTGCTGGTCGTTGCGCAGGATGCCGGTGATCATGCGCCGGTGCGTGTGGTACGCGGCGATCGCGCCGGCCGCGTCGCCGGCCCTTTCGAGGTAGACGCCGAGTTCGCGGTACATGTCGGCGACGCTGGTCGCCGAACCACGCCGCTCGTCGATCGCCATCGCCTCGTAGAGGAAGCGCTTGCCCAGTTCCAGGTGGTGCAGCGAGATGTGCGCCAGGCCGATGTTGGCGAGCGCCACCGTCTCGCTGCTCTTGTCGTTCAGGTCGCGCGCCAGCGGCAGCGCGCGCTCAGCATTCGAGAGGGCGGTTGGGTAGTCGCCGGTCTTCAGGAAGAAGTCGGCCATGTTGGCGAGCAGCAGCACCTCGTCGATCTTCGAGCCGGCGCGGCGCGCGTAGTCGAGCGCAGCCTCGAAGGAGCGCCGCTCGCCCTGCTGGTCGCCCAGGCCGTCGAGGACGATGCCCAGCGTGTTGTTGCCGCGCGAGAGCGCGATCCAGTCTTGCGCCTTCTCGGCGATGGCCAGCGCCTCCTGGGCCAGTGTCCGGCCGCGCTCGAATTGCTTGGCGTCGCTGTAGCTGTAGGCCAGTGCGCTGCGCGCTTCGGCCTGGCGCCAGAGGTCGCCGGTCTGGTCGGCCAGCGCCAGCGCTTCGTGGCCCAGCCGCACCGCCACGTCGAGCTTGCCCGACTCGCCCATGACGTGCGCGTGCGCCAGGACGAAGCGGTAGCGGCTGCGCGCCGAGAGCGTGGCGGGCAGGTGCTTGAACGCGTTTTGCAGCATCGCGTCGGCGCGTTGCAGGTTGCCGCTGCGCGCCATCGTGCCGGCGCGGATCAGCAGCGCCGACGCGCCGGCGCTCGCGGCCTCCGGTGCGGTCGCGTCGTGGCCCCAGGCCTCGAGACGCTGCGCCGAGCGCTCGGCCGCATCGCCCTGCGAGGCGAGCGCGAGCATCAGGCCTTGCACCGTCAGCAGCTCGAGTCGCTGTGCGCTGTGCTCGGCCGTGAGCGGCAGCAGCCGCTCGAGCGTGTCGGCGGCTTCGTTCGGGCGTGCGCGGCCCAGGCTCTCGAGCGCGAGGATGCGCGCTTCGGGCGAGCTCGCTGCCGGTGCTGCTGCCGGCACGGCCGCATGCGCCGCCGGCACCCGCAGCACGAGCGCGACCAGGCAGGCCAGCAACAGCGCGGCGCACAGTGCACGCACGGCAGCGGCCGGGGCGGCGTGGAGGCGTGCGGTGCGGGTCATCGGGTGCACCGCGTCAGCTGGCCGCGACCAGCATCGGGCGCGGCAGGTTGGCGAGCAGCGTGGTCAGCGCTTCTTCGGACATCGGCTTGGCGAACCAGTAGCCCTGGTATTCGTCGCAGCCTTCGCGCCGCAGGAAGTCGAGCTGGTCGCGCCGCTCCACGCCTTCGGCGACCACATGCAGGCCGAGCGAGTGGCCCATCGCGATGATCGCGCGCGTCAGCGCCGAGTCGCCGGCATCGCCCGGGATGTCGTTGACGAACGAGCGGTCGATCTTCACGCAGTCGACCGGGAAGCGCTTCAGCGATGCGAGCGACGAGTAGCCGGTGCCGAAGTCGTCCATCGCCAGGCGCACGCCCAGCGCCTTCAGGCGGCGCATCGTGGCCTCGGCCACCTCGGGTTGCTCCATCACCGCGCTTTCGGTGAGCTCGAGCTCGATCTGGTGCGGCGCGCAGCCGGCCAGCTCGATCATCTCGGCGACCTCGTCGACCAGGCGCGGGTTCTTGAACTGGCGCGCGCTCACGTTGACCGACATCACCAGGTCCGGCGCACCGCCGCGCTGCAGGCGCTGCAGCGTCTGGCCCGCGTGGCGCAGCACCCAGGCGCCCATGGGCACGATCAGGCCGGTCTCTTCGGCGATGTCGATGAAGTGCGCCGGCGCCAGCAGCCCGCGCTGCGGGTGTTGCCAGCGCACCAGTGCTTCCATGCCGAGCGGGCGGCCGGTGACGACGTCGATGCGCGGCTGGTAGTGCAGCACGAGCTGCCCCTGGTCGATCGCGGTGCGCAGCTCGAGCTCGAGGTTCAGGCGCGCCTCGGCCGGCGCGCTGTCGTGCGCGCCGAACAGCGCGAAGCCGTCGCGCCCGGCCGCCTTGGCGCGGTACATCGCGATGTCGGCGTGGCGCAGCAGCGTCGCCACGTCGGTGCCGTCCTGCGGGTAGATCGCGACGCCGGCCGACACCGTGACGTGGTGCTTCATGCCCGTGCGCAACTCGATCGGCACGCGCAGCGCCGTCAGGATGCGCTCGGCGATCTCGCTTGCATGCGAGGCGTCGCGCACGTCGTGCAGCAGCAGGCACATCTCGTCGCCGCCCATGCGCGCGACCAGGTCCTTGCCGCGCACGACCTGCTTCATGCGCTTGGCCAGCGCCTGCAGCAGGTGGTCGCCGGCGGCGTGGCCGAGCGTGTCGTTGATGACCTTGAAGCGATCGACGTCGACGAAGATCACCGCGAACTGGCTCGCCTCGAGTTCGCAGTGCGCCAGCGTGCGGCCCACCGCGGCCTGGAACGCGGCGCGGTTCGGCAGCATCGTCAGCTCGTCGTGCTCGGCGAGAAAGAGCGCACGGCCTTCGGCATCGACGACATCGGTGATGTCGCTGCTCAGGATGTAGACGCCGCTGACCTTGCCGTCGCTGGCGATCTTGGGCATGTACATGATGTTGAACCAGCGCGCCCGGCCCGACGTGTGGCCCGCGCCGACGTGGTGGTCCACCGCGAAGGTCTGGCCGGCGAGCGCGCGCTCCAGGCTCGGTTGCAGCGCCGCGTACTTGGCCTCGCCGTAGATCTCGAGTGCGGTGCGGCCGAGCATCTGCTCGGGCTTCACGCCGAGCCAGCGCTCGTAGTTGCGGTTGACGAAGCGGTAGCGCTTGTCGCAGTCGACGAACGCGACCATCGCGGGGATGTTGTCGGTGATCGTGCGCAGCTCGTCCTCGCCCTGGCGCAGCCGGCGTTCCGAGTCGAGCAGGCGCTGGTACGGCGCGCGGATGCTGTCCGAGACGATCGTGCGGTACAGCATCCAGAACCCGAGCACCTTGTACAGATGGCCGGTGACCATCGCGAGATCGGTGATGCGCGTGTACTGCGTGAAGATCAGCTCGCCCAGGGCCATCAGCACCGCGGCGTACAGCAGCGAGGCCACGTCGAACGGCTGCGGCATGGCCAGGCGCCGCGCGAACAGCACACCGGCGCCCAGGAACAGCGCGGCGATCGCGTACTCGGTGCCTTGCTTGATGAACGTCAGCGACGCGCCGTCGACGACCAGCGCCGGCAGCGACTGCGGCCAGCCGAAGACCCACGCCAACATGCCCAGCACGTAGGCGGCGACAAAGGCCGGCACCCAGCGCAGCCAGCGCGGCTCGTGAGCCAGCCGCCACGGCAACGCCGCCACGCACAGCAGCGCCAGCGCGATCAGCAGGCGGCCGGCCATGAACAGCAGCGCCGACTTGGTCGACGTGTTGGGCGTGATCAGGTCGGCCATGCCGGGGAACGACAGCGTGTGCGCCAGA
>Ga0307508_10000523_pt1 | contig 45545 bp, 31 predicted proteins | sample 9_EM_MG_FD_203089 | JGI IMG/M metagenome (GOLD analysis project Ga0307508, IMG submission 203089) | Populus trichocarpa ectomycorrhiza microbial communities from riparian zone in the Pacific Northwest, United States - 9_EM | ecosystem: Host-associated > Plants > Roots > Unclassified | place... | reverse complement strand
GCGCTGCGGCGCCAGCTCGAGGCGATGCCCGACGGCGGCGTGTTCGCGATCAGCATCCCCGAGGCGCCGTACCGCTGCCCGCCGGGGCCGTACGAGCGCGCGAGCATCGTCGCCAATTACTTCAAGGGCGCGAAGCCGCGCTCGAAGGTGTTGATCCTCGACGCCAACGAAGACGTGACGAGCAAGGGGCCGCTGTTCAAGAAGGCCTGGGCCGAGTCGTACCCCGGCCTGCTCGAGTACCGACCGCAGCACAAGGCGACCGGCGTCGATGCGGCGACGAACACGCTGAAGTTCGAGATCCAGGACGACGTGCGCGCCGACGTGCTGAACGTGCTGCCGCCGATGCGCGCCGGCGCCATCGCGGTGCAGACCGGCCTCGCGAACTCGAACGCACGCTGGTGCAACGTGAACTGGCTCAACTTCGAGTCGACCGCGGCGCGGCACATCCACGTGATCGGCGACTCGATCCAGATCGCATCGCTGATGCCCAAGAGCGGGCACATGGCGAACAGCCAGGCCAAGGTCACGGCCGCAGCCATCGTCGCCGAGCTCAATGGTTGGGAGCTCGACCCGGCACCGATGCTCAGCAACACCTGCTACAGCTTCGTCGATGACAAGCGCAGCGTGCACGTGGCCAGCGTGCATGCCTATGCCGAAGACGAGAAGACCTTCAAGCCGGTGCCCGGTTCGGGCGGGCTGTCGAGCGCGCCGAGCGAGCTCGAGGCGGGCTACGCATGGAACTGGGCTCGGTCGATCTGGGCCGACATGCTGGCCTGAGCCGTCGCCCAACCCCTCTTGCCAAGTGGTCAACTCGCCCACTGGAGCAAACCCGCGCTGACATTTGAACGCCGCAGGCCTAGCATGGCTGCACCGCAGATGCGCAACAGCGCGTTGGCCCCGGACGATATTCCCCACCGGCACGAGCGCGCGGAAAGGGATGGTTTGCAAGCGACCGATATCCGTGCCCCCGACTATTTCCACAAGGTCGTCGATTGCCAGTGGGCTTGCCCGGCCCACACCCCGGTTCCCGAATACATCCGCCTGATCGCGGCGGGCCGCTACACCGATGCCTACATGGTCAACTGGGCATCGAACGTCTTCCCCGGCATCCTCGGTCGCACCTGCGACCGGCCCTGCGAACCGGCCTGCCGGCGCGGCCGCGTCGAAGAGGCGCAGGCCGCGAAGCCCGAGCCGGTCGCGATCTGCCGCTTGAAGCGCGTCGCCGCCGACTTCAAGGACGACGACATCAGCCAGCACCTGCCGCGGCCGCCGCAGCAGAAGAACGGCAAGCGCATCGCCTGCGTCGGCGCCGGGCCCGCGGCGCTGACGGTGGCGCGCGATCTCGCGCCGCTTGGCTACGCGGTCACGGTGTTCGATGGCGACACGAAGGCCGGCGGGATGATCCGCTCGCAGATCCCGCGCTTTCGGCTGCCCGAAGAAGTCATCGACGAAGAGACCGGCTATGTGCTGAACCTCGGCGTCGAGTTCCGCGGCGGCACGCGCATCGAGTCGATGCAGGCCTTGCTGAACGAAGGCTTTGATGCGGTGTTCGTCGGCTCCGGCGCGCCGCGCGGCCGCGACCTGAAGATCCCCGGCCGCAATGAGGCCGCCGCGCACATCCACATCGGCATCGACTGGTTGTCGTCGGTCTCGTTCGGCCACGTCACGCGCATCGCGAAACGCGTGATCGTGCTCGGCGGCGGCAACACCGCGATGGACTGCTGCCGCAGCGCGAAGCGCCTCGGCGGCGAAGACGTCAAGGTGATCGTGCGCTCGCCCTTCGACGAGATGCGCGCCTCGCCGTGGGAAAAGGAAGACGCGGCGCACGAGAGCATCCCGATCCTCGATTGCCTGGTGCCGATCGCGTTCATTCACGATGGCACCAAGCTGACCGGCATGAGCTTCGACAAGGTGCGAGCCGTGCGTGACGCGAACGGCCGTCGGCAGTTGGTTTCAACGGGCGAGCCGCCGCAGGTTTTCGAGTGCGACGAGGTACTGGTCGCGGTCGGCCAGGAGAACGCGTTCCCGTGGATCGAGCGCGACGCCGGTATCGCGTTCAACGAGCACGGCATGCCGGTGCTCGACGCCGTCACGCTGCAGGCAAGCCGACCGAACGTGTTCTTCGGCGGCGATGCCGCGCTGGGCCCGAAGAACATCATCTGGGCCGTCGCGCAAGGCCATGCTGCGGCGATCTCGATCGACAAGTTTCTGCACGGCGAGGACGTGAGCCTGCGGCCTGCGCCCGGCGTCACGCTGGTGTCGCAGAAGATGGGCATCCACGAGTGGACCTACGACAACGCGATCACCGCCGACACGCGCCACAAGGTGCCGTGGCGCGACGTGAACAAGGCGCTGCGCAACATCAAGGTCGAGGTCGAACTCGGCTTCGACGCGCAGCTGGCGTGGAAGGAGGCGCAGCGCTGCCTGAACTGCGACGTGCAGACGGTGTTCAACACCGGCCAGTGCATCGAGTGCGACGCCTGCGTCGACATCTGCCCGACCGACTGCATCACCTTCACCGTGAACGGCCCCGAGGCCGATCTGCGCACGCGGCTGCGCGCGCCGGCGCGTCACCAGGATCAGGACTTGTACGTGTCGAGCGCGCTGAAGACCGGCCGCGTGATGGTCAAGGACGAAGACGTCTGCCTGCACTGCGGCCTGTGCGCCGAGCGCTGCCCGACTGGCGCGTGGGACATGCAGAAGTTCATGCTCGACATCACGCAGGCCGGTCGCGGCTGCCGCGGCGACAAGGGCATCGTCCCGAGGAAGGTCGCCGCATGAAACTCAAGATCGAAGCGACGAACGATTTCGTCGTCAAGTTCGCCAACGTGAATGGCTCGGGTTCGGCCTCGGCCAACGAATTGTTCGCGCGCAGCCTGCTGCGCATGGGCGTGCCGGTGAGCCCGCGCAACATCTTCCCGAGCAACATCCAGGGCCTGCCGACCTGGTACGAAGTGCGCGTGAACGAAAAGGGTTGGCTCGGCCGGCGCGGCGGTGTCGACCTGATGGTCGCAATGAACCCGCAGACCTGGGCGCAAGACGTGGCCGAGATCGAGCCCGGCGGCTACCTGATGTACGACAGCAGCAAGCCGCTGCCGATGTTGCCGGCGGGCCAGTTCCGCGACGACATCCACCTGCTCGGCGTGCCGCTGACCGACCTGTGCGCCACGCGCTACACCGACCCGCGCGAGCGCCAGCTGCTGAAGAACATCGTCTACGTCGGCGTGCTCGCGGCGATGCTCGGCATCGAACCCGAGGCGATCGCGACGCTGCTCGGCGAGCAGTACAAGGGCAAGGCCAAGCTGATCCAGCCGAATCTCGATGCCTTCATGATGGGGCTGCACCACGGCCAGGAGTACCTCGGCAACGTGCTGGGGCTGAAGATCGAGCGGCGCGACGCGGTCGGCCAGCGCATCTTCATGGAAGGCAACGCCGCGGCCGCGCTCGGCTGCGTCTACGGCGGCGCGACCGTCTGCGCGTGGTACCCGATCACGCCGAGCTCGTCGGTCGCCGAGGCGTTCCAGAAGTACTGCTCGCGGCTGCGCGTCGACAAGGCCACGGGCAAGCACAAGTTCGCGATCGTGCAGGCCGAGGACGAGATCGCGTCGATCGGCATCGTCGCCGGCGCCGGCTGGAACGGCGCGCGCGCGTTCACCTGCACGTCGGGGCCGGGGGTGTCGCTGATGACCGAGTTCATCGGCCTCGCGTACTTCGCCGAGATCCCGGTCACGATCATCAACGTGCAGCGCGGCGGCCCGAGCACCGGCATGCCGACGCGCACGCAGCAGGCCGACGTGATCAGCTGCGCCTATGCCTCGCACGGCGACACCAAGCACGTGCTGCTGTTCCCCGAAGACCCGAAGGAATGCTTCGAGTTCGGCGTCGCCTGCCTCGACCTCGCCGACCGGCTGCAGACGCCGGTCTTCCTGATGACCGACCTCGACATCGGCATGAACCACCGGCTGTGCGACCCGCTCGAATGGGACGACCAACGCCAGCTCGACCGCGGCAAGGTGATGACCGCCGCCGATCTCGATGCGGGCAAGGACTTCGGCCGCTACCTCGACGTCGACGGCGACGGCATCCCCTACCGCACCTACCCCGGCACGCACCCCGACAAGGGCGCGTACTTCACGCGCGGCACGACGCGCGATGCCTACGCGCGCTATTCCGAGGCCGGGCCCGATTACCTCTACAACGTGCAGCGGCTGCTGACCAAGTTCGAGACCGCGAAGGCGCTGGTGCCGCAGCCGATCGCCCGCGAGGCCGCCAGGCCGACCCGCTTCGGCGTCATCTACTACGGCTCGACCAGCCCGGCAATGAACGAGGCCTTCGAGGACTTGCAGGCGCAGGGCATCCACGTCGACACGCTGCGCGTCCGCGCGTTCCCGTTCAGCGCTGCGGTCGACAAGTTCATCGCCGCACACGAGACCGTGTTCGTGATCGAGCAGAACCGCGACGCGCAACTGCGCACGCTGATCACGACCGAGCAGGAAGTGAACCCGGCCAAGCTCGAACCCATCCTGCACTACGACGGCACGCCGATCACCGCGCGCTTCATCACCGCGGCGATCGCGACGCATGTCGACGCGCACAAGGTCGCGCCAATCAAGAAGGGGCAGGCGGCATGACCTATCTCGCGAAACCGAAGCTGCATCACCCGACGCTGCCGAAGAACGCGCGCGGCTTCACACGGCGCGACTACGAAGGCCGCGTCTCGACCTTGTGCGCCGGCTGCGGCCACGACTCGATCTCGGCCGCACTCATTCAAGCCTGCTGGGAGCTCGACATCGAGCCGCACCGCGTCGCCAAGCTCTCCGGCATCGGCTGCTCATCGAAGACGCCGGACTACTTCCTCGGCAACTCGCACGGCTTCAACACCGTGCACGGCCGCATGCCGTCGGTGCTGACCGGCGCGAACCTGGCGAACCGCGACCTGCTGTACCTCGGCGTCAGCGGCGACGGCGACTCGGCGAGCATCGGCCTCGGCCAGTTCGCGCACGCGATGCGGCGCGGCGTGAACATGACCTACATCGTCGAGAACAACGGCGTCTACGGCCTGACCAAGGGCCAGTTCTCGGCCACCGCCGACCAGGGCAGCAAGAGCAAGAAGGGCGTGGTCAACACCGACTCGGCGATCGACCTGGTCGCGATGGCGCTGCAGCTCGGCGCGAGCTACGTGGCGCGCAGCTTCTCGGGCGATAAGGAGCAACTCGTGCCGCTGATCAAGGGCGCGCTCGCGCACCGCGGCGCGGCGCTGATCGACGTCATCAGCCCCTGCGTCGCGTTCAACAACCACGCCGGCAGCACCAAGAGCTACGACTATGTGCGCGCCCACAACGAGGCCGTGAACCGGCTCGACTTCATCCCGAACCGCGACGCGATCACCGCGATGTACGCGCCCGGCGAGGTGATCGAGGTGCAGCAGCACGACGGCAGCGTGCTGCGCCTGCGCAAGCTCTCGCAAGGCTATGACGCCGGCGACCGGATCGCCGCGATGACGCACATCGCCGCGTTTGAATCGCGCGGCGAGATCCTGACCGGGCTGCTGTTCGTCAACGCCTCGGCCGAAGACCTGCACGAGCACCTGCACACGGTGGACGCACCGCTGAACTCGCTGAACGCCGCCGAGCTGTGCCCGGGCGCGGCGATGCTGGCCGCGATCAACGCCGATATGGCCTGAGCTGATCGCGCTACAGTGGCTGCTGATTTTCAGGAGCCGCTCACCATGCAACTCATCGGCATGCTCGATTCGCCGTATGTGCGCCGCGTCGCGATCTCGCTGCAACTGCTGGGGCTGCCGTTCGAGCACCGATCGGTCTCGGTGTTTCGCGGCTTCGATGAATTCAGCCGCATCAACCCGGTCGTGAAGGCGCCGACCCTGGTCTGCGACGACGGCGGCGTGCTGATGGACTCGACCTTGATCATCGACTACGCCGAGGCGCTCGCACATGACCGCGACCCGGCGTCGCGCAGCCTGATGCCGCGTGCGATCGCCGAGCGCCAGCGCACGCTGCAACACATCGGCCTGGCGCTCGCCGCCTGCGAAAAAAGCGTGCAGGTCATCTACGAGCGCAGCCTGCGCCCGCCCGAGAAGCAGCACGCGCCCTGGGTCACGCGCGTGCGCGGTCAACTCGCCGCGGCGCTCACCGAACTCGAGGCCGCGCTGGCGCGCCAGCCGCTGGCCTGCACCAGCGCGAGCATCGACCAGGCCGGCGTGAGCTGCGCCGTGACGTGGTTCTTCGTGCGTGCGCTGGTGCCGGAGCTGGCGAATGCGGCGGACCACCCGGCACTGCAGGCGCACTCCGAACAGGCCGAGCGCCTGCCCGAATTCAGCAAGGCGCCGCACGGCGACGGCATCGTCGCGCGTTAGACGGAGCACCCGGCGCCGGCCGCGCTAGAGCGTGCGGTGCTGCAGTGCTGGCAACTGCTCGCGCACCTGCGCAATGCGCGCCAAGTCGAGCTCGGCGAGCACCACGCCCTCGCCTTCGGGCAGCACGTTCAACACCTGGCCCCACGGGTCGACGACCATGCTGTGGCCGAAGGTGCGGCGGCCGTTCTCGTGCTGGCCGCCTTGCGCGGCGGCGATCACATAGCACTGGTTCTCGACCGCGCGGGCGCGCAACAGCAGCTCCCAGTGCGCGAGGCCGGTGGGGTACGTGAACGCCGCGGGCACCGAGATCAGGTCGCACGGCGGGTGCATCAGCGCGCGGTACAGCTCGGGGAAGCGCAGGTCGTAGCAGACGCTCAAGCCCACCTTCAGCGCGCCGGCCTGGAACGCCGTCGGCCCGTCGCCGGCGCGGATCGTGCGGCCTTCGTCGTAGTGATCGCGCTCGGTCTCGTACTTGAACAGGTGGATCTTGTCGTAGCGCACCGCGAGCGCGCCATCGGGCGCGTAGACGCAGTTCGCGTTCAGCACCCGGTCCGGGTCGTCGGTTCGGATCGGCAGCGTGCCGCCGATCAGCCAGATGCCGTGCTCGCGCGCGGTGTCCGACAGCATCTGCTGCAGCGGCCCATCACCTGGGGTCTCGGCGAGGCCGAGCTTGTCGCGGTCGCTGCGGCCCATCGCGCAAAAGTACTCGGGCAGCACGACGAGCTCGGCTCCGGCGTGCGCGGCCTCTTGGATGAGCCGCTGCGCGGTTGCGCTGTTCTGCTCGGGGTCGGTGCCTGACACCATCTGCACGGCGGCGATCTTCATGCGGTCCTCGCGGGTTGCTGCTATGCGTCTGCTACTGCGTCTTGGCCGACGATGCCGCGGACGCCGGGGCATCGACATTCGGCACATCATCGCTGAACTTGCGCTCGACGCGCTCGACCTTCGGGTCTGCCCATGGTCCCGACACGTGGAATTCGCGCGTGCCCGCCGCCGTCAGCGGCTTCTTGAGAATCGCCTGCGCGAGGAACGCACCCAGCCCGATCGCCGGGTTGATGACCGCGTAGGCGAGCGCGGCCGTGCCGGCGTTGATCTCGGGCACGACGACGGCGCGCATGTCCTGTGTCTCGCGCGCGATGTCGGCACTGCCTTCCATCAGCACCGCGGCCTGCACGCCGCGCATGCGCAGGTTGTTGGTGCTCGCCACGCCTTGCGCGATCGTCACGTCGCCGGTGATGTTGTCGAACGCGAAGCCTTCCTGGAACAGGTCGCGGAAGTCCAGCGACAGGCGCCGCGGCAGCGACTGCAGGCTCAGCACGCCGAGCAGCCGCGCCGCGCCCGGCTCAGCCTTCAGGAACTGGCCGGCGTCGATCGCCACGCTGATCTGGCCGGCCAGGCTCGGGTAGTCGAGCGCGAACGGCGAGCCGTTCCACGCGATCTGCCCCGCGAGCTGGCCCTTGCCGCCGCGCACCGCCTTGGGCGTGCCGAGCCGGTCCAGCAGCGCGCCGCTGTCGGCGAGCGCGAGCTTGAAGTCCATCACCGCACGCCGTGTCGCCGGCGCGCCGCGCGTCAGCGTCGCGCCGCTCGCCGACCAATGCCCGCTCGCGGTCAGCTGCGCCTCTGGCGTGCTGATGTTGAACTTGGTCAGCTGCCAGTCGCGGCCCTGCGGCGTGACGCGGTTGACCGCATCGATCTCGACGCGGCCGAGGTGCTTGCCGCGCAGCTCGAAGTCCTCGACGACGACATCGAGCGCCGGCATCGTCGAGGGCTGCTGGTCGAGCAGGCTCTCGACCTGCTCGACCTCGCTCTTCGGGACCGACAAGCGCGACAGCCGCGCATGCACGCGCCCGCCCGATGCGGCCACGCCGCCGCGGCGCGACGGCGGCCGGTATTCGAGGTAGCCGTTGAGCTGGTCGGCATCGACATTGGCGCGCCACACCCCGCCGGCGTCCTGCGACATGCCCGCCGACACGTTGGTCAGCCGCCGCGGGCCGGTGGCCAGATCCTGCACGTGCAGGCTGACCGAGTCCGGTGTGTAGCCGGCCTTGCCGCTGGCCTCGCGCGCGTCGGCATCGCCGACGAGCTTGTCGGCGAGCGCCTCCCATTCGTCGGTGTTCAGCGCCTTCAGGTTGATGCTCGCGGCGACGCCGCTGGCCGGCTGCGGTGCCGGCCCCATCACGCCGACACCGCCGCGCAGCACGCGCGGCTGGTCGCCGGAGATGTCGCGCTGGTAGCTGGCCTGGACGAGGTTGCCGAGCTCGAAGCGCAGCGTGTCGCCCGCCGGCTGGCCGGCCACCGCCGGCTCGACGCTGCTCTGGTAGCGCATCGCGAGCGGCGCGTCGGCCGCCTTGGCCAGCGGCGCCGGCAGATTGATCGCGAGGCCGACGAGGTTGCTGCTGACGTTGACCTCCGGCGCGCCGCGCACGAAGCCGAGGCTGACGCGGTAGCTCGCCTGCCCGCTCAGCGCGGTCGCAAGGCGCGCGACCTGGCCGAGCTCGGCGGCTCGGCGCAGCCCGTCGGCGCTGACCGTGCCCTGGCCGTTGAAGCGCAGCGCGCCATCGGGCTGCAAGCTGCCGTCGAAGCTCAGGTCGCCGCCATAGACCTTGGCGCTCGCACCGACCACCGCCAAGGTCTTGTTGCTGAAGTCGACGCGGCCCTTCGCGTTGCCCAGCAGCGGGCTGTCGGGGGTGATGCGCACATCGTTGCCGGTCAGGGTGACGCTGCCCTTGACGGTCGAGTTGTCGACGTGCGCAAGCGGTATGCCGAGGCCGAGCTTGAGCTCGGCGTTGCCGCTGCCGGTGCTGGTGTCGAGCGCCTTGCCGATCCAGCCGCCCACCGGCGTGCTGGTGACGACATGCAGCATCTCGGCGAGCGGGCCGCGCGCGGTCGCGTCGAGTGCGAGCTGGCCTTCGGTGTCGAGGTTGCGGATCGCGCCCTGCACGCCGCGGAACTCGATGTTGCCGAGCTGCGCGCGGCCGTTGCTCAGGGTCAGCGTGCCGCGGTCCAGCGCCAGGTCGACATCGGCCTTGCCGAGCACCGGCCACGGCGACGCGAACCCGGCGGCGCCGCCGCTGGCCGGGGTGCTGGGTACGAAGGCGTAGCGCGCGTCTTCGATCTTCGCGGTGATGCGGAACTCGCCGTCCTTGTTGCTCTTGGCGTTGTAGAACGGGAAGTCCCACAAGTCGCCCTTGACGCGAAAGCTCGCGGCGACGAGCTTGCCGGCCTGGAAAGCGTGCTCCACGTACGCGCGCGTGTCGCGCGGAATGCCCAGCGGCAGGTAGCGCCAGGCGCGCTCGACGTGGCCGTTGCTGAGCTTGGCATCCAGCTCCAGATGCCCCGGGTAGCGGCCGCCACGCGCGACGCCGGCACCGGCGCCGGCGCTCCACGTTGCGTTCAGCTCGCCCTTGGCATCGGGGTTGGAGAACTGCGCGTTCTTCACCTGCACCGTGATCTTCGGCGGCTCGCCCGTGGCCTTGGTCGGCTCGATCTTCCACAGCAGCTGCGTACTGAACTGATCGAACGGCAGCAGCGGGTCGTCGAACACGCCGGGCAGGTCGAGCGCGCCGCGGTTGATCTCGATGCGGGCGTCGCCGCCGGCCTCGGTCGCGTTCAGGCCGATGGTCGCGTTGCGCAGCCCCGGGCGGCCCACGGCGCCGGGCTCGCTGGAGGCATGCGCGGCCAGCGACAGGCCGTCGAGCACGCCCGAGGCCTTGTAGTGCGCGGGTGCGTCGAGCGGGCCGTCCCATTGCGCGTTGAGGTCGGTGATCACGCCCTGCGCCTGCAGCTCGCCGAGCATCTTGCGCAGCGCGTCGCCGAGCGGAATGCGCGTCGCGATCTGCGCCATCAGGCCGATGTCGAGGCGCTGGGCGCTGAACTCGCCGCCGGTCGCGGCATGCCCTTCGCGCTGGCGCCAGGTGAGCTTCATGTCGCCCTCGGGCCAGCGGATGTTGTCGCCGGTCAGGAAGCTGACGCGCTGGATCGCGAGCGTGATGCCGTCCGCGCTGCGCTGCGCAATCACGCGGCCCTGCACCTCCTCGACGCTGAGCGGGTCGAGGTCCGGCGCGAGCCGCAGCGTGACGGCGCGCAACGCGACATCGATGGTCGCCGCGAACGGCTGCCCGTCCTTCAGGTCGAACCAGCCGCGCAGCGCGCCCTCGCCCTCGCTCAGCTCGAAGGGCAGCGAGACATGCTGACGCAGCGCATGCACGTCGGCGCGCGGCAGGCTGGCAAAGGCGCTGCCACTCCAGCGCCGCCAGTCGCCGCTGCGCGCCAGCAGCGGTTGCGTGAAACGGCCGCTGGCGCTGAAGCGCTCGCCCCATTCGGCGGGCGGCGTGGCGTCGATGCGGACGTCGTGGTGGCGCAGGCCGTTGCGCACGACGAGCTGCACGTCGCCGAGCGCCAGCGGCGCGGCCTCGCGCAGCTCGTCGGTCCAGCGCAGTGCGCCGGCGCGGATCACGAACTCGCGCTGATTGAAGAACCAGTCGGCCACGGCGCTGCCGTCGTCCTGTTTCAGCTCGTCGGTGCTGAAGTTCAGGCCGGCGACGAAGATGCGGCCGCTGCGGTCGCGCCGCACTTCGAGCTCGGCGCCGTCGATCAGCAGCTGCTCGAAGCGCAGCTCCAGCGACAGCAGCGAGCGCGGCGACAGCGCCGCCGAGACGCGCGGCAGGCGCAGCGCGGGGCGCTGGTCGGCGTCGAGCAGCACGACCTCGCGCAGCTCGAAGGTCGGCACCCAGCCGCGCGAGCGCACCTCGATCTGGCCGATGCGCACCGGAACCCCGAGCGCCTTGCTCGCCCGCTCCTGGATCGGCTCACGCCATTGCTGGATGTGGGGCAGAATCCCCCAATGGAGTGTCAGCCACGCGATCAGCAATAAGCTCCACGCCGTGATGACCAACCCGAGCAGCGCACGCGCAACCCAGCGCAGGCGCACCCAGCGCGGGGGCAGGCTATCTGGGGGTGACGTGGCAGGCGGGATCAGAGACATGAAGATATCGGTGCGCCAGCCAGATCGGCGAAAAGCTGATCGGTCAATCTAGCACAGACCCTCGTGGCCACCATGGGTTCAAGCACGTTACTTCCTGTCTCTCCAACGGGTCTCAAAGCGCCGGCCACTGCCGACCACAGCCGCTTCGTGCAACGCATCCGGCGCCGCTACGGCGCCGAACTGGCCTTGCTCGAGCCCGGCTTGCCCAACCGCGCGACGATGGACGCGCTGATCGACCAGCTGCTCGCCGGCGGCCGCCCGCTCGGCAGCGCGATGCGCGTCGCGCGCCAGCTCGTGCTCGAACGGCTCGCGGTGCTCGACATCGAACACGCGGCGCCGATGCCCGACATCACCTGCGCGATGACCGAGCTGGCCGAAGCCACGCTCGACCGCGCGCTCGCGCAGGCCCGGCTTGACCAGGACGCGCGCTACGGCGCGCCGCGCAACGAGCAAGGCGAGGCGATCGACTTTTGGGTCGTCGGCATGGGCAAGCTCGGCGCGCGCGAGCTGAATGTGTCGTCGGACATCGATCTGATCTACGTCTATGAAGAAGACGGCCTGACCGATGGTGCCCAGCAAATCAGCGCGCACGAATACTTTGCGCAGGTCGCGAAGAGTCTTTACACGCTGATCGGCGACACCACCGAAGACGGCTTCGTGTTCCGCGTCGACCTGATGCTGCGGCCGAACGGCAACTCCGGCCCGGCCGCCGTGAGCATGGCGATGCTCGAGGAGTACCTGCAGCTGCACGGCCGCGAGTGGGAGCGCTTCGCGTGGCTGAAGAGCCGCGTCGTCGCGCCGCGCGCGAGCGTGCTGAACGGCCGCGCGCTCGCGCTGCGCAGCCTCGTCACCGCGTTCGTCTACCGGCGCTACCTCGACTACGGCGTGTTCGAAGGCCTGCGCCAGCTGCATGCCAAGGTGCGCGAAGAGGCGCAGCGCCGCGCCGCCGGCCGGCCCGAGCGCGCGAACGACGTGAAGCTCTCGCGCGGCGGCATCCGCGAGATCGAGTTCATCGTGCAGCTGCTGCTGGTCGCGCGCGGCGGGCAGTTCCCCGAGATCCGCACGCGCTCGACGATGAAGTCGCTTGCCAAGCTTGCCGACGGCGGCTTGATGAAGCCGGCGAGCGCGGCGCGGCTGGCCGAGGCCTATGAGTTCCTGCGCCGCGTCGAGCACCGCATCCAATACCTCGACGACCAGCAGACGCATCTGCTGCCGACCAATGACGCCGACCTGAACTGGATCGCGCGCAGCCTCGGTCTGGTCTGCGACGATGATGCGTGCGAGCTGCTCGACAAGCTCGGCGAGGTGCGCGAGTTCGTCGCGACCGAGTTCGACGCGCTGCTGCACGACGGCCGCGCCCCGGCGGCGGGCAGCGGCGCCAACGGCGGCTGCAAGGGCTGCAACGGCACGCAGCACCCGGTCGACAGCGAGGTCTTCCTCGAGCGCCTGCCGCCCGAGCTCGCGGCGCGCGTGCGGCCGTGGCGCGACCAGGCCAAGATCCAACTGCTGCGTGACGACAGCAAGCTGCGCCTGGCGCGCCTGATCAAGCGCGCCGCGCAGGCGGTGAAGGACGAGCACTGCACGATGGAAGCGGCGACGCGCTTCGTCGACTGGATCGAGCCGCTGCTGCGCCGCGAGAGCTACCTCGCGATGCTGGTCGAGCGCCCCGAAGTGCAGACGCGCCTGCTGCGGCTGCTCGGCCTGGCGCGCTGGCCGATGCGCTACCTGATGCTGCACCCCGGCGTAATCGACGAGCTCGCCGATCAGCGCCTGCTGCACGGCCGCTTCGACGCCGACGAGTTCACGCGCGAACTCAACGAGCGCCACGAGGCCTGGGAGCGCTCGGGCCAGGCCGATGAAGAGTCGCTGCTCGACACGCTGCGCCGTGCGCACCACGCCGAGGTCTTCCGCACGCTGGTGCGCGATGTCGAGCGCGAGATCACGGTCGAGCAGGTCGCCGACGACCTCTCCGCGCTCGCCGACGCCACGCTCGCGATCGCGATGCGCTGGGCCTGGTGCCACCTGAAGCAGGCGCACTTGATCGAGCCGCGCCTCGCGGTGATCGCCTACGGCAAGCTCGGCGGCAAGGAGCTCGGCTACGGCAGCGACCTCGACGTGGTGTTTCTCTACGACGATGCCGGCGAGCCCGACCCGGACCACGCCGCCGAGGTCTACGGCGCGTTCGTACGCAAGCTCATCAACTGGCTCACGCTGCGCACCGCGGCAGGCGAGCTGTTCGACATCGACACCGCGCTGCGGCCGAACGGCAACTCGGGCCTGCTCGTCACCTCGCTCGCGTCGTTCGAGCGCTACCAGACCGGCCGCGGCGGCAACACCGCATGGACCTGGGAGCACCAGGCCCTGACGCGCGCGCGCTGGTGCGCCGGCTGGCGCGCGCTCGAGCCGCGCTTCGACGCAGTGCGCCGCGCCGTGCTGTGCGCGCCGCGCGACGCCGCCGCACTGCGTGACGAGGTCGTCGCGATGCGCGAGAAGGTGCGCAGCGCGCACCCGGTGCGCGGCGGCCGCTTCGACGTCAAGCACAGCGCCGGCGGCATGATGGACGCCGAGTTCGCGGTGCAGTACCTGGTGCTCGCCCACGGCGCGACGCACGCCGGCCTGCTCGACGACGTCGGCAACATCGCGCTCCTGCAACGCGCGCAGCTCTACGGCCTGCTGCCAGACGACATCGGCAACGCCGCGGCCGATGCCTACCGCGAGCTGCGCCGCGCGCAGCACCGGGCGCGGCTCGACGAGCAGCCGACGCAGGTCGAGCCCGACGCGATGCTCGGGCAGCGCGACGCGGTGCTCGCGCTGTGGCACGCGGTGTTCGGCCCGACGAGCACGTGAGTCGGCCGTACGCGGCCTGGGTCGGCGTCGCCGCGATGTTCGCCGCGTGTGCGCTCGCCGGTTGGCTGGTGCCCCAGGCGCTGATCGACTGGCAGCCTGCGCTGGCGTTCACCCAGCCCTGGCGCCTCTTCACGCCGGCGGGCGTGCACTACAGCAGCGCACACCTGATCGGCAACCTCGCCGGCATCGCGCTGGCCGGCGTCTACGGCATCGCCGCGATGGTGCCGGCGCGCCTGGCCTGGGCCTGGCTCGCGGCCTGGCCGCTGACACACCTCGGGCTGATCGTGCGGCCCGATCTGCTGCACTACGGCGGCCTGTCGGGCGTCGTACATGCGGGCGTCGCGGCGATCGTCGTCTGGGTGCTGGCCACCGGCCGCACGCGTGCGCAGCGCGTCGTCGGCGCTCTGGTGGCGATCGGCTTCGTCGCCAAGCTGCTGAGCGAATCGCCGTGGGGCGCCACGCTGCGCCACCCCGAGGGCTGGGACATCGCCGTCGCGCCGCTGGTACACACCACCGGCGCGTTGGCGGGTGCGTTGTGCGCGCTCGTCGCCCTCGTTTCCCGTCGGCGCCCCCGCGCATGACGTGGCTGGCGAAGCGCGGGCCCCTGTGAACTCGACGGTCATGCGCATCGCGTGGCGGCTCGCGCTGTGCACCCTGGTGTCGTGGGCCGTGTGGCGCGTCGGCGGCCTGGTGCCGATGGTCGCGACCGCGCCGCTGTACGGCGTGCTGCTGGCCAAGCCGCTGCTCGACCTGGTGAGCGACATGCGCCACCGGACCCGCGCGCTGGTGTGGCGCCCGCTCGAGGGCCGGCACTATGTGTACCGCGGCACGCCGGTGCAGGTGATCGAGGACGACGCGCACGTGCGCTGGGTGCGCGCCGCCGATGTGCGCCGCATCGTCGGCTTCACCGCCAGCAATGGCGCGCTGGCGCTGACCTACCCGAACGGCTGGCGGCTCGCCGGCGACCCACCGGAGCCACACTTCAGCGACGACGCGCTGATCGCGCACCTGCGCAAGGAGAACTCGGCGAAAGCCGTGCACTTCATGCACTGGGCCGAGCGCACCATCGCGTACCCGGCGCGGCAGCTGCGCGCACGGCGCAGCGGCTGATCAGCTGCGGATGCGCCGAACCAGCGCGGTCGTCGAGTAGCCCTCGACGAACGACAAGGCCTTCGCGTCGCCGCCCCAGCTGCGCACGCATCGCGTTTCTTCGAGTGTCTCGATGTCGTAGTCGCCGCCTTTCACGTAGAGCTGCGGCCGCACGAGCTGGAGCAGCGCGACCGGCGTGGCTTCGTCGAACAGCGTCACGAGGCTGACGCTCTCGAGCGCCGCGAGCACGCAGGCGCGGTCGAGCTCGGCGTTCAGCGGCCGGTCCGGCCCCTTGCCGAGCAAGCGCGCGGAGGCATCGCTGTTCAGGCCGATCACCAGGCTCGCACCGAGCGCGCGCGCCTGTGCGAGGTAGCTCACATGGCCGCGGTGCAGGATGTCGAACACGCCGTTCGTGAACACCACCGGCTGTGCGAGCGCAGCGACGCGCGTGGCGAGATCGGCACGCGTGCAGAGCTTGTCGAGGAAGGTCGAGGCCATGCGCGATTGTCACCTGCGCTGCAGGCCCGATGGCCGCGCGCCGGGCTGTGCGTCAGCCCGCCCCGGAAGCGCTGGGCGCGGGCATCACGCGCGCGGCCGCGGCGAGCGCCGCCGTCACTTCCTTGCGGAAGCGGTTGAGCTCCTGGACGCTGGCGAAGCTGCGCTCCATCAGCAGGCTCATGTTGTGCAGGATGCGCTCGACGACCTTGGTCTCCCAGACGGCGTCGAACTGGATCTGCTTGTCCAGCCACTTCTCGAGCCACTCGGGGTTGGGCAGGCGGCTTTGCACGGTGTCGCGCGGGAACAGCTTGATGTTGACGTGCAGATTGGTCGGGTGCAGCGCCTGCGCGGTGCGGCGCGCGCTGGCCATCAGCACGCCGACCTTCGCGAACGCGGCCCGTGCCTCGTCGCCGAACTGCTGCAGCGCGCGCTTCATGTAGCGCAGGTAGGCGCCGCCGTGGCGGGCTTCGTCGCGCGCCAGGGTCTCGTAGATGGCCTGGATCACCGGCTCGGTGTGCCATTCGGCGGCGCGGCGGTACCAGTGGTTCAGGCGGATCTCGCCGCAGAAATGCAGCATCAGCGTCTCGAGCGCAGGGGCCGGGTCGAACTCGAAGCGCACTTCCTGCAGCTCGGCTTCGGTGGGCACGAGATCGGGCCGGAAGCGGCGCAGGTACTCCATCAGGACGAGCGAATGCTTCTGCTCCTCGAAGAACCACACGCTCATGAAGCCGCAGAAGTCGGCGTCGTCTTTGTTGTCGCGCAGGAACATCTCGGTGGCCGGCAATGCCGCCCACTCGGTGATGGCGTTCATCTTGATCGTCTGCGCCTGCTCGTCGGTCAGTTTGCTGGCGTCGAAATGGTCCCAAGGGATGTCCTTGTCCATGTTCCAGCGCACGGCTTCGAGCTGCTTGAAAAGTTCGGGGTAGATCATTGCGGGGCCTTGTAGTCGCGCGATTCTAGTCTGCACCAGATGACAGACTGCAGACAGCCGCGGGCATGGCTGAAGAAAGAGAGCCGAGCGCCGGCGCATATAGACCGATAGGTTATATGCGACATCGATCAGCAACAATTCGGTCGTTTACGACTCGCTGCTCTGGCATCGATCGGTTGCGCTTTGCAATGAACCGCACGGAACTCTGCGAACGCGAGGCCCTCGAACCGCTATCGCGATCAGCGAACCTGTTTACTGTTGCGAAGCCACCGGCGCATGTCGGCTGCAAGCGTTCGGGGGTTTATCTCCTCCCTCCTCCCTCCCTGATTCCCCCGAGGGCGCTTCGCAACACTCTTGTCTTCACCGGGGCGCCGCGCATCGCGCGCGGCCCCGGCTTGGGCAGGTTGTGGCTAGCGTAGCCAACCCTTGCGGCGGAAGAAGATGAACGGCGCGGCCACCGAGGCCAGCATCAGCGCCAGCGCGAAAGGGTAGCCCCAACGCCAGTCCAGCTCGGGCATCAGCTTGAAGTTCATGCCGTAGATGCTCGCGATCAAGGTCGGCGGCAGCAGCGCGACGCTGGCCACCGAGAAGATCTTGATGATCTTGTTCTGGTTGATGTTGATGAAGCCGACCGTGGCGTTCATCAGGAAGTTGATCTTGTCGAACAGAAACGTGCTGTGGCTGTCGAGCGAGTCGATGTCGCGCAGGATCTGCCGCGCCTCTTCGAATTGCTCGGCATTGAGCAGGCGGCTGCGCATCATGAAACTGACCGCGCGGCGCGTGTCCATCACGTTGCGGCGAATGCGGCCGTTCAGGTCTTCCTCGCGCGCGATCGCGTTCAGCGCCTCGCCGGCGGCCTGGTCGTTCACATCCTGCTTGAGCACGCGTGCGCTGACCTTCTCGAGGCTGTCGTAGATGCCTTCGAGCGCATCGGCGCTGTACTCGGCGTCGGCGTCGTAGAGCTTGAGCAGCACGTCTTTCGCGTCTTCGATCAGCGCCGGGATGCGCCGCGCGCGCAGGCGCAGCAGGCGGAACACCGGCAGTTCTTCGCCATGCACCGAGAACAGCACGCCCTGGTAGAGGATGAAGGCGACGCGCACATTGCGCGGCGCCTCGTCGTCGTCGATCAGGAAGTCGGAGCGGATGTGCAGCTCGCCGTTGTCTTCTTCATAGAAACGGGCGGACTCTTCGAGGTCGTCATCGACCGCATCGTCGGGAATGGTCACGCCGAAGTGCTGGGTGATCCAGCCCTTCTCGTCGAAGGTCGGCGCGTCGAGGTCGACCCACACCGGCCGCGTGCGCGTCAGGACCTGGGCGAGTGCGTCCAGGCTTTCGATTTCTTCCTGGGCAAGCCGGCCATTGGCCAGCGTGAAGACGTTGAGCATGCGGACACGGGTTGGCCGAGGTTGGCGACGACCGCGAAGCGCGAGAGCCCAAGAACTTCGCTGCGGTACAGCCTTGGATTATTGCACCCGCAACGGCTCGTTCTCGCGTCACTTTGGCACGGTTTGCGGCCGCCGAAACCGGTCTGGTGAGCAACCGTTTCATGCGCTTGTCACAGGGTCTGAACGTTGGCACACTGGCCTCGAACGGTCCTTGCGCCCAGCCTCCCGCCTCCGCCCCACCTCCTCGCCCCTGCTTCCCCCACCCCTGCGAAAGGACGCCCCCATGAACTTGACCATCAGCGGCCATCACCTTGATGTGACACCTGCTCTGAGAGAGTATGTACTCACCAAACTAGATCGGGTCACGCGCCATTTCGACCAAGTGGTCGACATCAATGTGCTGCTGTCGGTGGAGAAGCTGAAGGAAAAGGAACGTCGGCAAAAGGCTGAAGTCACTCTCCATGTGAAGGGCAAGGACATCTTCATCGAGCAGTCGAGCGAAGACCTGTATGCCGCGATCGATCAGCTGATGGACAAGCTGGATCGTCAGGTCTGCCGGCACAAGGACAAGGTCCAGGATCACCACCACGCGTCACCGAAGCGGATCGACACGGCGCCGGCTTGACCGGCGACAGATTCGCCCCGATAAAAAGCGGCCCCAGGGCCGCTTTTTTCACGTCGGGGTCATTTCCCCATGACCGCGGGGTCGTCAGTTCGTTGCTGCGATGCAGCACCAGATGCACAATCTTGCAGTCGACTCAGCTTGGGCTTGCCCTTCCCGACGGCATGCACTTCATAATTCACGACCCATTTTTCACCCCCGTGGTCGCTGCGCCGACTCCGAGGCCGAACCCTTGTCTCGTGTGCCACAGATGAATCGCCTCGCTGCCATCCTGCCTGCCAGCAACGTGCTGGTCGATGTCGACGCCACCAGCAAGAAGCGCGCTTTCGAGCACGCCGGCCTGGTGTTCGAGAACCAGCACGCGATCGCGCGCGCCACCGTCACCGACAACCTCTTCGCCCGCGAGCGCCTCGGCTCGACCGGTCTGGGCCACGGCGTCGCGATCCCGCATGGCCGCATCAAGGGCCTGAAAAACCCGCTCGCCGCGGTGCTGCGCGTGCAGCAGCCGATCCCGTTCGACGCACCCGACGACGCGCCGGTCGGCCTGCTGATCTTCCTGCTCGTGCCCGAAGCGGCGACGCAGCGGCACCTCGAAATTCTGTCCGAAATCGCCGAGATGCTCTCGGACCGCGAGCTGCGCGAGCGCCTGAAGACCGAGCCCGATGCGGCCACGGTGCACCAGCTGATTGCCAACTGGGAACCGTTGAAGTCGGTGGCGTGACAGATGCGCCTTCCCGTCGGTGACGCGCGGGCCGAGCGCCGGGCCGCCCCAAGCCGGCCCGCACCCCCCCGGGGGGTGGTGCGGTATTCCGCACCGGGGGCTCCATGAAACCGACCGTCATCAGCGCCGAGGCGCTGTTCGAAGAGCATCGCCCGATCCTGCGCTGGGAGTGGATCGCCGGCCACGCCCACCCGGAGCGGCGCTTCGACGAGGCCGCAGTGCGCAACGCGCAGTCGGCCGCCGACCTGGTCGGCTACCTGAACTACATCCACCCCTACCGGGTGCAGATCGTCGGCAGGCGCGAGGTGGCCTACCTGAGCCAGAGCACGCCCGACGTGGCCGAGCGCCGCATCTCGCGCATCGTCACGCTCGAGCCGCCGGTGCTGATCGTCGCCGACGACGAAACCCCGCCCGACAAGCTGGTGGCGATGTGCGACCGCGCCGACATCCCGCTGTTCGCGACCAGCGAATCGGCCGGCCATGTGATCGACGTGGTGCGCAGCTACCTCAGCATGCATTTCGCCGAGCGCACGACGCGCCACGGCGTGTTCATGGACATTCTGGGCGTAGGCGTGCTGATCACCGGCGAGTCCGGCCTGGGTAAGAGCGAGCTCGGGCTGGAGCTGATCTCACGCGGCCATGGCCTGGTGGCCGACGATGCAGTCGATCTTTACCGTGTGTCGCAGACGGCGCTCGAGGGCCGCTGCCCCGAGCTGCTGCTGAACCTGCTCGAGGTGCGCGGCATCGGCCTGCTCGACATCAAGGCCATCTTCGGCGAGACCGCGGTGCGCCGCAAAATGCGCCTGAAGCTGATCGTGCACCTGGTGCGCAAGGAAACGATGGACCGCGAGTTCGAGCGCCTGCCCTACGAGCCGCTGAACGAAGACATCCTCGACGTGCCGGTGCGCAAGACCGTGATCGCGGTCGACGCGGGGCGAAACCTCGCGGTGCTGGTCGAAGCGGCTGTACGCAACACGATCCTGCAATTGCGCGGCATCGACACCTACAAAGAGTTCATCGAGCGCCACGCCAAGGCCATGCTGAAACCCGAGTGAATGGAGCCCCCGGCGCGGGGTACCGCGCCACCCCCGAGGGGGTCCGGGCCGGCTTGGGGCGGCCCGGCGCTCGGCCCGATGCCGCGGCGAGCGCTACTTGCCTTTGTACTGGCAGTTCTTCTTCGTGCAGGTCGCATAGAGCGCGAGCGCGTGCTCCTGCAGCTCGAAGCCGCGCGTCTGCGCGATGCTGCGCTGGCGCTTCTCGATCTCCGCATCGAAGAATTCCTCGACACGGCCGCAGTCCATGCACACCAGGTGGTCGTGGTGCTTGCCCTCGTTGAGCTCGAACACCGCCTTGCCGCTCTCGAAGTGGTTGCGCGACAGGATGCCGGCCTGCTCGAACTGCATCAGCACGCGGTAGACGGTCGCGAGGCCGACATCGGCGCCTTCGGCGAGCAGCATCTTGAAGACGTCTTCGGCGCTCATGTGGCGCTGCGAGGTCTTCTGGAACATCTCCAGCACCTTGATGCGCGGCAGCGTGGCCTTCAGGCCGCTGTTCTTGAGTTCGTCGGCGTGCGTCATGGATCGAGGAAGCTGGAGGGGCGTGGCCGCTAGAATCGCTCGATCATATCGAGGTTGGCGCCCGTCAGCGGCGCGCCGCTGTCTACATCATGGATTTGCTTTCCAAGTTTCGTGCGCTGCCGCTGGGCTTGGCCCTCGTCGCGCTGCTGGGCGCCACCGGCTGCCAGTCGGTGCTGCAAAACTCCAACAGCTTCCTCGGCGTCATCACACCGTACCGGGTCGAGGTGGTGCAGGGCAATGTCATTACCAGCGAACAGGCGCAGCTCATCAAGCCCGGCATGAACCGCGCCCAGGTGCGCGACGTGCTCGGCACGCCGCTGGTGGCCGACGTGTTCCATGGCGAGCGCTGGGACTACGTCTTCACGATCCGCCGCGCCGGCACCGAATCGCAATCGCGCCGCGTGGTCGTGCAGTTCGCCGGCGACCTGTTCAAGGACATCGACACCGGCGGGCCGCTGCCCTCCGAGCGCGAGTTCGTCGCGTCGATCGACACCTTCAAGACCTCGCGCAACGCGCCGCCGCTCGAGCTCACGCCCGAGCAGGCCAAGGCCCTGCCGGTGCCGCCGAAGCCGCCGATCGTCGAGGCCGAGCCGATCGGCCCGACACGCGAGTACCCGCCGCTCGAACCGCGGTCATGAGCTCGGCGGTCTTGAGGGTTGCAGTGGCCGGCGCCTCCGGCCGCATGGGCCAGATGCTGATCGAAGCGGTCGGCCATGCCGACGACATGACGCTGGCCGGCCGGCTCGGTGTCGGCCTCGATCCGCGCACCGGCCTGGCCGACGCGCAAGTCCTGATCGACTTCACCCGCCCTGAAGGCACGCTCGCGCACCTCGCGGCGTGCCGCGCGCTCGGCGTCAATGCGGTGATCGGCACGACCGGCTTCAGCGACGCGCAAAAGGCCGAGATCGCCGCGCATGCGCAGCACATCGCGATCGTGATGGCGCCCAACATGAGCGTCGGCGTCAACGTCGTGTTCAAGCTGCTCGACATGGCGGCGCGCGCGCTGAACGAAGGCTATGACATCGAGATCATAGAAGCCCACCACCGCCACAAGGTCGATGCACCCAGCGGCACTGCGCTGAAGATGGGCGAGGTCGTCGCCGCCGCACTCGGCCGCGACCTGAAGGACTGCGCCGTCTACGCCCGCGAAGGCGTGACCGGCGAGCGCGACCCGTCCACCATCGGCTTCGCCACCGTGCGCGGCGGCGACATCGTCGGCGACCACACCGTGCTGTTCGCCGGCACCGGCGAACGCATCGAGATCACGCACCGCTCGAACAGCCGCGCCGGCTACGCGCAGGGCAGCCTGCGCGCCGCGCGCTTCCTGGCCAGCCGCACGGTCGGGCTGTTCGGCATGAACGACGTGCTGGGGCTCGGATGACCGGCATCGAGCACTTCTGGGTGCAGGGCGATGCGATCACGCGCAGTGTCGCGGCACTGCTGCTGCTGATGTCCGTCAGCGCCTGGGTCGTGATTCTCTGGAAGGGCTGGCTGCTGCGCCGCGTGCGCAGCGACATGGAACGCGCCGTGCGTGCATTCTGGGCCGCACCCACGCTGGACGCCGGCCGCGCGCAGCTCGATGCATTCGACCGCGAACGCGCGCTGAGCCCGCTGCTCGCCGCCGCGATGGCCACGCCGCCCGGCGGCACGCTCGAGGCCCGCGGCCGCACCGATTCGCAGCTGACGCGCCGCCTGAGAGACGCGCTGCATGGCGTGCTCGCTCAGCTGCAGTTCGGCCAGGTGCTGCTCGCGTCGATCGGCAGCACGGCGCCGTTCATCGGGCTGTTCGGCACCGTGTGGGGCATCTATCACGCGCTGCTCGTCATCGCGGCTGCGGGCTCGATGACGATCGAGCGCGTCGCCGGCCCGGTCGGCGAGGCGCTGGTGATGACGGCCGCCGGTCTGGCCGTCGCGATCCCCGCGGTGCTGGCCTACAACGTCTTCGGCAAGCTGGTCGGCTCCTGCGAGGCCGAGCTCGAAGGCTTCGCGCACGACCTGCGCGAGATGATCATGGACGCGGCCACCCCGGCACCCAGCCAGGCGTAACCGATGGCCTTCGGACGCCTCGAACGCACGAGCGGCCCCACGCCGATGAGCGACATCAACATGACGCCGCTGATCGACGTGATGCTGGTGCTGCTGGTGATCTTCATGATCACCGCGCCGTTGATGAGCTCGAGCCTGAAGCTCGACCTGCCCAAGACCGACGCCGCCCAGCCCAACGACGCGCCGCAATTCATCAGCGTCGCGCTCGACCCGCAAGGCCGGCTCTTCTTCGGCGAAGATGCCGTCGACCCCGCCGCATTCGCCGCGCGCGTCGCGGATGCCGCTCGCAAGAACCCTCACACCGAAGTCCAGCTGCGCGCCGACAAGGGCGTGCCCTACGGCCGCGTGGCCGAGGTCATCGGTGTGGTTCAGAAGGCGGGCCTGAGCCGCATCGGGTTCGTCACCGAGCCGGCGGCAAGCACCACCAAGCCCTAGCAGATCACGGCGGGGTTTCAAGCCATGTTGACCATTCACAACCCGCAACACCATCTTCACCAGGGCCGCCATGAAATGTTCCGCGGTCGCCTCGTGCCCTGCCACGAAACCGCCCAGCGCCTGGACCATGTGCTCGCCGAGCTGCAGCGCCGCGCGATGGGTCCGTTGCGCACCCCCGCCGAAGACACCGCCGGCCTCGACGCGGCCCTCGCGCGCATCCATGCGCCGCGCTACCTGAACTTCATCGAGCACGCCTGGGACGAGTGGGTCGCGCTCGACCCCACCAACGCGCAGCAGGACGCCCTGCCTTCGGTGTGGCCGGCGCCGGGCATGCGCTTCGATGTGCTGCCTGACAACTTTGCGGCGCGCATGGGGCTGTTCTCGTTCGATGCCGGCACGCCGCTGACCGCCGGCAGCTGGACTGCCGCCCGTGCCGGTGCGGCCTGCGCGCTGACCGCGGCGCGCGAGGTCTCGTCCGGTGCCGTGCGCAGCGCGTTCGCGCTCTCGCGCCCGCCCGGCCACCACGCCGGTGCCGACTTCTTCGGCGGCTACTGCTTTCTGAACAACGCCGCGCTGGCGGCCCAGGCGCTGCGCGACGGTGGCGCCGCACGCCTCGCCGTGCTCGATGTCGACTACCACCACGGCAACGGCACGCAAGCGATCTTCTACGAGCGCAGTGATGTGCTGACCGTGTCGATCCACGGCGACCCGCGCACCGAGTACCCGTTCTTCCTCGGCCACGCCGACGAGCGCGGTGCGGGCGCCGGCGCGGGCTTCAACCTGAACCTGCCGCTGCCGCGCGGCACCGACTTCACGCGCTGGCGCGCGGCGCTGCACAGCGGGCTGGCCGCGATCCAATCGTTCGGCGCCGACGCGCTGGTGGTCGCGCTCGGGGTCGACACCTTCGAAGGCGACCCGATCTCGGGCTTCACCTTGCGCAGTGCGGACTACCTTCAGGTCGGCGCAGACATCGCCGCAGCGAACCTGCCGACCGTGTTCGTGTTCGAGGGCGGCTACGCCGTCGCCGAGGTCGGCATCAACACGGTCAACGTGCTCGAGGGTTTCAGTCGACGACTTCCGCCCCGGTGATCAGCGCGACGAAGCGATCGATGCCGACATTGCCGCCCGACAGCGTGATGCCCACGCGCTGACCCTTGAACTGCTCGCGGTGCTGCATCAGCGCCGCGAGCGCGCAGGCGCCCGAGGGCTCGAGCACGAGCTTCATGCGCTCGAACGCAAAGCGCATCGCCTCGACCACGCCCGGGTCGGTCGCGGTCAGCACGTCGCTGACCAGCGCCTGGATCACCGCCCACGGGTGTTGGCCGATCGATTGCGTCTGTTGCCCGTCGCAGATCGTGCGCGGCACGTCGATGCTGACGATGCGCCCGGCGCGCAGTGATTGCTGCATGTCGTTGCCGCGCTCCGGCTCGGCGCCGATCACGCGGATGTCGGGCAGCAAGTGCTTGGCCGCGACCGCGCAGCCCGACAGAAAACCACCGCCGCCGGCGCACACGATGAGCGCGTCGAGCGGGCCCGCGTCCTCGATCAGCTCGAGCGCCGCCGTGCCCTGGCCGGCCATCACCGGCAGGTAGTCGTAGGGCGGGATCAGCGTCGCACCGTGCTTCTCGACCAACGCCGTCGCGATCGCGGCGCGGTCCTCTTTGTAGCGGTCGTAGATGATGACCTCGGCGCCGTAGCCGCGCGTCGCCGCGAGCTTCAGCGCGGGCGCATCTTGAGGCATCACGATGGTCGCGTGGCAGCCGTGCAGCTGCGCTGCGAGCGCAACCGCCTGCGCGTGGTTGCCCGATGAGAACGCGACCACACCGCGCGCACGTTGCGCGTCGCTGAGCGCGTTCACCGCGTTGTAGCCGCCGCGGAACTTGAACGCGCCCATGCGCTGCAGGTTCTCGGCCTTCATGAAGACCTGCGCGCCCAGCATCGCGTCGAGCGTGCGCGAGGTGAGCACCGGCGTGCGGTGGGCGTGGCCCTGGAGGCGCGCAGCGGCGGCCTGGATGTCGGTGAATTGCAGCATGGTGATGATGGTGATCAGATCGGGATGAGGACGAAACGGCTCAGGCCGGCACGCGCACGCGGTGGCCGGGTCGAATCATGCGCCACGCCGATGCGGCGAGGGCGTGATGTCGATGGCACGAGAATAGGCAGCCCGACCGCAGCGCGAAAGACACAGGCCCCGCGTCCAGCCACCGCATCAACGCCCGCACGTGCCCGCTGTACCGGTGCGCCGGCCGGCCATCTGTGCTGGTACCCGCGCACCGCCTCGTTCATCATCGACCCTCGCATGGACACCTCACCGCACACCTCGCCGCTCTACCAGCGCCTGGCCCACCACTACCGTGGCGCGATCCGCACCGGCACGCTCGCGCCCGGCGCGGCGATGCCGTCGGTGCGTGCGCTGACGCGGCTGCACCAGGTCAGCGTGTCGACCGCACTGCAAGCTTGCCGCAGCCTGGAGGACGAGGGCCTGCTCGAGGCGCGCCCGCGCTCGGGCTACTTCGTGCTGCAGCCGCGCCGCGCGCGCATCCCGCCGGTGGCCGAGCCCGATGTGCGGCGCGCGCTCGACCCGGCGCAATACGTGGGCGTGCACGACCGCGTCTCGCGCTTCGTCGCGCTGAGCGAGGCGCACCCGGCGCCGGCCGATTTCGCCTCGACCTACGCGGCGCCCGCGGCCTACCCGGCCGCCGATCTGCGCAACGCCGCGATGCGCGCGCTGCGGCGCGACCCGCTGCTGCTCGTCAACCCGGTGTTCTCGCCCGGCGACCCGGCGCTGCGTGCGGCGATCGCGCGGCGTGCGCTGGATACCGGCATGCGCCTGAGCCCCGACGAGATCATCGTCACGCACGGCTGCACCGAGGCGCTCAACGTCGCGCTGCGCGCGGTCGCGCAACCCGGCGACACGATCGCGGTCGAGTCGCCGAGCTACTACGGCCTGCTGCAGGTGCTCGAGAGCCTGGGCCTGCGCGCGCTCGAGATCCCGGCCAGCCCGAAGACCGGGCTGTCGGTCGATGCACTCGAGTTCGCACTGCAGACGCACGCGATCAAGGCCGTCGTCGCGGTGCCCGACTACCAGAACCCGCTGAGCAGCGTGATGCCCGATGCCGACAAGGCGCGTCTGGTCGCGCTCTGCGAACAGCACGCGGTGCCGCTGATCGAGGACGACACCTACAGCGCGCTCGGCCGCGACGACGCCCCGCTGCGCGCGCTCAAGTCATGGGACGACAGCGGCAACGTGATCCACTGCGCCTCGCTGCGCAAGACGATCGCGCCCGGCCTGCGGCTGGGCTGGGTCAGCGGCGGGCGCTGGCAGGCGCGCGTGCGCATGCTGCGCTACGCGCAGAGCCGCGCCAACGAAGCGCTGCCGCAGCTGACGATGGCCGAGTTCATGGCCAGCAGCGGCTACGACCGGCACCTCGCACGGCTGCGCCGCGTGCTGCGCCGCCAGCGCGAGCAGACGGCCGATGCGATCGCGACGCACTGGCCCGCCGGCACCAAGCTCAGCGTGCCCGAGGGCAGCATGATGCTGTGGGTCGAGCTGCCGGACCAGCGCGACGGGCAGGCGGTGTTCGAGACCGCGCTGGCGCAAGGCATTCGCGTCGCGCCGGGGGCGCTGTTCTCGAACTCGAACCGCTTCGATCACTTCGTGCGCATCAGCTGCGGCGCGGCCTTCACGCCCGACACCGAGGCCGCGTTGCGACGGCTCGGGCAGATCGTCGCGCAGGCTTGAGTTGCTAGGGCCGCCAGCGGCTCTGCAGCGCGGCCCAGCCGTCGGCGCCGAGCGCATCGAGCGTGCGCAGGTTGTTCTCGACGATCGCCTCGGCCTCGGGGAAGGCCTGCACCGCGCGGTCCACGCTCGCCTCGCGCAGCAGATGCAGCGTCGGGTGCGGCGAGCGGTTGCTGGCATTGCCGAGGTCGTCGGGCCCGGTGCCGTCGAACTGGTAGTCGGGGTGAAAGCTCGCGATCTGCAGCACGCCGCCGTAGCCGAGCTCGTCGAGCGCCGCGTCGGCCGCATCGAGAAAGTCGTTGAAGTCCAGGAAGTCGACAAGCACGTTCGGATGGATCAGCAGCGTCGTCTCGATCGTCGTCGGGTCGGCCTCGACCAGCGCGTGCATCTGCGCGCAGAGCTCGTCGAGCAGCACGCGCGGGTCGGTCGTGTCGGTCAGCACGTAGTGGATCTGCCCCTTCACCATCGGCGCCTTCGCAAACGGGCACAGGTTCAGCCCGACCACCGCATGCTCGACCCACGCGCGCGTCTGGCTCACGGCATCGCTGCTCATGCCGGCAGCGGGGTCGTCAGGTACGACTTCATCATGCGCACGATCTCCTGCGTGGCGGCCTTCAGCGAGACGCCCCTGGGCCGCTGCAGCACGACCGCGTGGATCAGCCCGTGCGCCGAGTGCATCAGCATGTAGGACGCGAGCTTCAGGTCGGGCACGGCGATCTCGTCGCGGTGCCGCGCGAGCATCGTGACGACGCGGTCTTCCATCACGCCGATGTACTCCTCGTGCATCGCCTGGTCGTGACCGCCGAACTGATGCTCAAGCACACGGTGCAGGTCGGCATCGACACGATGCGCCTCGACGGTGGCTTCGATCAAGCCGCCGAGCGCCTCGTCCAGCGTCGCGTCCATCGCCTGGGTCAGCGCGCGCTGGATCACGTCCATCATCTGCTCGCCGTGGCGGTCGTGCAGCGCGGCGACGAGCGCGTCCTTGTTCGGGAAGTACTGATAGAGCGAGCCGACGCTGACGCCGGCGCGCTCGGCGACGGCATTCGTGCTCACGGCCGCGACTCCGCGCTCGACCAGAATGTGAGCAGTGGCGTCCAGGATGGCCGTCACGGTGGCCTGCGAACGCGACTGGCGCGGCGCCTTGCGGGGGGAAAGCTGGGGAGTCATCGACGGCCTCGGGGTGAATCGAAATGCGAGTTGGCAATGCGAGTAAAAGCTCGCATAGTGTGGCCACCGCGGCGAACGCCGTCAAGCACTCATGGCAGTCACATGTCCCAGCGCACCTTCTTCATGCTGCTCAAGGCCACCACGCATTGGCGCGCGCTCGACACCGACGCACAGCGCGCCGTGTTCGACCAGGCCCTGATGACCGTCTTCAACGGCTACCCGGAGCTGCGCATGCGCCGCTTCAATGCCGGCGCCTTCCACGGCCGCTGCAGCCACGTGGTCGTGTGGGAGCTGAGCTGCGGCGCGGATGTCTGGCAGTACGAGGCGGCGATCGACGCACTGCACGCGCAAGCGTTCTTCGCGGCGCCGCTGTTCGAGATCATCGACGTGATCCCGGCGGTCGAGGACGACGAAGACGAGCTGCTGCCGATCATGGCGTTCGCCGCCTGAACATATGAAGCCATCACAAACGGTGCCGGACGCGCAAGCAATCCGGCGCCGTCAAAAGCGAGCTCAAGGCCCCCAATCCGCTGCAATGACAGGCAACAGTGTCGTTTGGTAGTTGGACGGCAACGTGGTCTGCCCCACGGCCGGCGGCGTGAACGATGCCATCGCGCTCACTAGGTCTTGCACCTTCGAATCCAGTAGCGTCTTGCCGTCCGATGTCTTGAACTGCTCGACGTGGTACTGGCTGCCGAGGTACCAGTTCTGCACCGTAGACTTGTCCGTGGTGCCGATGATGCTGACCTCCAGATCGTTGCCGACCTGACGGAACCAGATCTGGTCCGTCGCCACGCCGGATAGGAACTTCATCACGTCGGTGTTGCCCGCCGTCGCGTCGTTCTCTTGTACCAGTTCGGCACCATAGCCGCGGCCCATCACATATGTGTCGTTGCCAGTGCCACCGATTAGCGTGTCGGCACCGGTGCCGCCATCCAAGGTGTCGTTGCCCGCATTGCCCGTGAGCGTATTGGCGCCAGAATTTCCGGTCAGGATGTTGTCGATCGAGTTGCCGGTGCCGTTGATGGCGGTTGACCCCAACAGCGTGAGGTTTTCCAAGTTCGACCCCAGCGTCCAGGCCAGGGTCGAGTTGACAGTGTCGGTGCCCTCATTGGCGGACTCGGTCGTGACATCGGCTGTGTTGTCCACGAAGTACGAGTCGTTGCCCACTCCCCCCACCATCGTGTCGGCACCCGCACCGCCGTCCAGCGTGTCGTTGCCGGTACCACCCGTCAGCGAATTCGCAGCGCTGTTACCGATGAGTGTGTTGTCCAGGGCATTTCCAGTGCCGTTGATCGCACTCGTCCCCAGCAGCGTCAGATCCTCCACGTTCGACGACAAGGTCAGCGTCACGGTGCTTTCGATCCGGTCGCGGCCTTCGTTCGCGGCCTCGGTCACCACGTCCGTCGTGGCATCGACCCTGTAGACGTCGTCCCCGGCACCGCCGATCATCGTGTCGTTGCCACTGCCGCCGTCGAGGGTGTTGGCGCCGGCGTTGCCTCTCAGCGTGTTCGCCAACGTATTGCCGGTGGCGTTGATCGCGTCGGCGCCGATCAGGGTGAGGTTCTCGACCTGAGTGCCGAGCACCCAGCTGATGCTGGACTCGACCGTGTCGGTCCCACCACTGGCGAGTTCGATCGTGACATCGCCGATGTTGTCGACCACGTAAACGTCGTTGCCGGAACCGCCGGTCATCGAGTCAGCGCCGGCACCGCCGTCGAGGCGGTTGGCACCGCTGTTGCCGGTCAGCGTGTTCGCCAAGGTGTTGCCGGCACCGTTGATGGCGCCGGTGCCGGTCAGCGTCAGGTTCTCGATGTTGGCGCCCAGCGTGTAGGTCACGCCGGACTGAACCAGGTCGATGCCTTCGTTAGCGTTCTCGGTGACGACATCTCCGGCGTTGTCGACCACGTAGGTGTCGTCGCCGGCCGCACCGCTCATCGTGTCGGCTCCCGTGCCGCCGCTCAAGGTGTTGGCTGCGCTGTTGCCGGTCAGTGCGTTAGCACCTGAATTGCCGGTGCCGTTGATCGCGGCCGTTCCGGTCAGGACGAGGTTCTCCAAATTGGAGCCGAGTGTCCAGGTCATTGCACTCTGGACCGTGTCGGTGCCTGCGCTTGAGCTCTCAGTGACCACGTCCGTCGTCACGTTGACGATGTAGGTGTCGTCTCCCGTGCCACCCGTCATCGTGTCGTTGCCCAGGCCGCCGTCGATCGTGTCGTTGCCGGCGCCACCCGTGAGCGTATTGTTGGCGCCATTGCCGGTCAGCGAGTTGTCGAGCGCGTTGCCGGTGCCGTTGATGGCAGACGTGCCGGTGAGCACCAGGTTCTCGACGTTCGTCGCCAGGGTCAGTGTCACACTGGAGAGAACCGTGTCGACACCTTCGCCCGAGGCCTCGACCACCACGTCGCCGGTACTGTCAACGATGTAGGTGTCGTTGCCACCCGCACCCACCATGCTGTCGGCACCCGTTGATCCGTCAAGCACGTTGTCGCCACTGTTGCCGGTCAACGTGTTGTTCAGCGAATTGCCGGTGGCAGAGATGGACGCTACACCCGCCAGCGTCAGGGATTCGACGTTCTGCGCCAGGGTGTAAGAGACTGATGAGATGACCGTGTCCGTGCCTTCGCCCGAGTTCTCGGTCACGACATCGCCCGCTGAGTCGAGCCAATAGGTGTCGTTGCCGAGTCCGCCGCTCATCGAGTCGTTGCCCGCCCCGCCATCCAGCCAATCAACGCCGGCGCCACCGAGCAATACGTCGTCGCCGGCCAGTCCGTGCAATCGGTCGTCGAGGTCGGTGCCCACGAGCGTGTCGTTGCCAATGGTTCCGTACACGCTGATCGCCATGTCGGTGAGGGTCGCAACGTCCCATCGAGTGCCGTCAGCGAACTGAACCGATTCGATCTGGAAGCCGGAGAAGAAACTACCGATCGTGATGGAGTCAGAGCCGCCGGCCAGGCGCAGCAGCAGGTCGGCCCCCGAGCGCGAGACCTGCACGTCCGCCGGTGCAATGCCGGCGGTGAAGATCACTGCGTCCTGAGTACCGCTGTTGTCGTCGATCCGATCGGCCCCACAACCCGCCGCGAACACATAGCTGTCGTTGCCCAGCCCACCGGCCAATGAATCGTTCCCCGCGCCGCCTTCGAGTCGGTTGTCGTTGTCGTTGCCGGTGAGCTGGTTGTCGAGTGCATTGCCGGTGAGGTTGGCGACCGCGCTTCCAGTCAGCAACGCGTTCTCGATGTTGTCGTCCAGAACCACGGAGCCTGCAGACAGAATGCTGTCGATCCCCCCGCCGGCATTCTCGACCGCCGTGTCGCCCGCGCCCAAGACGTAGCGGTCGTTGCCGGCACCGCCGATCAGCACGTTGGCGGCCTGATTCTGGTCGCCGCTGAGTGTGTTGTCCGACGCATTGCCCGTCAGCGTGATCGAATCGGTGCCCAGCGCCGTCAAACCCTCGACGTTGGCGGCCAGTGTGTAGTTGATGCTCGTGTTCACGGTGTCGAAACCTGTGTCCAGCGCGGCCTCCACCACTACGTCCAGCGACGAATCGACGACGTACGTATCTCCCTGGCCCCCGCCTTCCATCGTATCGGCGCCGGTGCCACCGTCGAGCCAGTCAGCGCCGCGACCCCCGATCAAGTGATCGTTACCGCCGCCGGCCATGACAGTGCCGCCATACGTTGGACTGCTGAAGACTGAGTCATATCCACTATAGACGAGTGTGTCGTCGGCCGCCGACCCGAGCAGCGTATAGCTCGAGCCGACATTCGTACCGACCACGAAGCGCTCGATTGAACTCCCGCCCACCGCATCGACGCTGAACACGCCATCAACCGGGGAGTAGTTGAACTGCACCGTGTCGCTGCCCTCGCCAGCGAGCTCGCGCACCGTATCGCCCGCGCCGACAAGGTAGGTGTCGTCACCCCGCCCACCCGCCAAGGCGTTGGCGCCGAAATTCGTGCTGCCGTCGATCACGTTAGAGAGCTCGTTCCCCGTCCCCGTAGTGGCCGAGTTTCCCCGCAAGGTCAGGTTTTCAAGGTCCCAAGCGAGGGTCCAGTCGACCGTGCTGTTCACCGTATCGATCCCGCCGACGGATGCGCCGTGGTACGACAGGTAGCTGCCGGTAATCACGACATCTCCCGGGTTGTCGACGTAGAAAATCGTGCCTGCATCGGCGCCGCCGATCAACGTATCCGCGCCGGCGCCACCGTCCACCTTGACACCGCCGCGATTGGGGTCTGCAATGATCACGTTGTCGAGCGCATTACCCGTCAGCGACGTCCCATAGACATACGTGGTCGTCGTGACCTTCAGGTTCTCGACGTTGTCCGGAAGCACGTAGCCCGGCCCATCCGCGATTAGGTAGATGCTGTCGGTTCCCTCGCCAGCCTGCTCGACCACCTGATCGGACATCGCGGTCACGTAGTACGAGTCGTCACCGACACCCCCTACCAGCACGTCCAACTGCCCATCGGCGAAGCCTGCACTGTCGTTTCCGTACAGCGTGTCGTCACCCGCACCACCGTAGAGCGTGTCTGTCCCCCCGTATCCAACGAGAAAGTTGCTGCCGGAGTTGCCGGTGATGACGTTGTCCAGGCCATTGCCGTAGCCGTTCTGGTGCAGATACCCGGTGAGCGTCAGGTTCTCGAGATTGGCCCCGAGCGTGTACGTCACCGAACTCTGGACCGTGTCGGTACCTTGATTCGCACCCTCGGTGATGGTGTCGCCCGTGTTGTCGACGACGAAGGTGTCATTGCCCGATGTGCCGGTCATCGCGTTCACGGTTCCGGCAACGGCAAGCGACTGGATCGCGGCTGCGTCCCACACCGTTCCATCGGCAAACTGGATGCTTTCCACGACGTAGCCGGCGGTGCCCGAGAATTGGCTCGCAACGACCAGTTGCGACGCCCCCTGATCAACGGCAAGAACGAGATCGTTGCCGGCGCGAAACAGGCTCACGTCGCTGGTTTGAATGCCAGCATCCAACAGGATGCGGTCAGCGGCTCCGCCGTCCTCACCGATCAGGTCGGACCCACGGCCGCGCCCGAAGAGATAGGTGTCGTTGCCGCCCTCCCCACACATTGAATCGTTCCCGGCGCCGCCGTCGAGCGTGTCGTTGCCATCGGTCGGCAAGGGAATCGGTTGATTGTTGCTGTCCCCGTAAAGCTTGTCGTTTCCGGCTCCGCCGAACAATTGGTCGTTGCCACGATTGCCCGTCAGGGTGTCGTTGCCGGCCTGGCCGTCGAGTACGTCGTTCCAGATGAAGCCCAGAACCGCGTCGTTGCCAGCAGTCAGATGCGACGCTGCGTACCTCGCGAACACATCATCGACCGACCACGCCGTGCCGTCCGCAAAGCGAATCTGTTCCACCTTGTACTCGTTGCCCGGGGTAGCAAAGTACTGCGCGACGCAGACGTACTTTCCGCTCACCTTGTCTTTCAACAACAGGTCGACATAGGTGCCTGTGCTGCTGTTGTAGCCAATGTCCACGCTGACCGAGCCGGGCGCCACGCCAGGCGGGAGAACCAGCACGTCCGAGCTCGCAGCGTCATAGACCTCGGCAATGTTGACCACCGACACAGAGGGCGACCAGGAATTCAGGCGATAGGTGTCGTTGCCGGCGCCCCCGCGCATGGTCTCGCCGTCGATCAGCGTGTCGTTGCCATCGCCACCGTCGAGTGTGTCGTTCCCATCGCCGCCATCCAGCGCATCATTGCCCGCATAGCCCGCCAGACTGTCGTTGCCTGCAAGGCCGAGGATCGTGTCATCGGTGGTAGCAAAGCCGTAGATCGTGTCGCTGCCGCTCGTGCTGGCATCGGTCAGCGCGCGCTGTGCCCATTGCGCCTCGTTCCACACCGTGCCGTCGGAGAACTCGATGCGCTCGATCTTGCCTGCTGCAGCGGCGTCGGGGCCTGCAAAGCCGATGCTGTCGCTCGTGCCGACGATGCTGATGCGAATCTGCGATGTCCCGCTCAACATCACGTCCAGTGGCGTGATGCCGGCCCCCAGGCGCAGCACGTCGGTCGCGCCGTCGGTGCCCTGGTCCGTGATCGTGTCGACCCCGTCGCCGCGGCCGAAGCGGTACGTGTCGGCGCCTTGGCCGCCGCTCAACGTGTCATTGCCCGACCCGCCCGTCAGCGTGTCATTGCCGTCGTCGCCGAACAGCGAATCGTTGCCCGCGCCGCCATCGATCGCATCGAAGCCGGCCAGGCCATGCAGTGTGTCGTTCCCGCCCTTGCCGTCGACAACATCGTCTCCGGCCGTGCCGGTGTAGTTGTCCGCCGCATCGGTGAGTTCGTTCGTCACGTGCGCCGCAATGTCCGCTGCACTCCAGACGCTGCTATCTGCAAACACGAAGCGCTCGACGCCTGCCCCTGAAAAGTGGCCACGGACCGTGACCTGATCGGCTCCGTCGCGCACCCGCACCAGCAAGTCGTCGCCGCTTCTGTTCAGCACCAGATCTGCACTCGTCACACCGGTGCCGATGCTCAGGGTATCGATGACGGTGGAGGCCTCGTTCGCCTCGACGATCTCGTCGGCCCCGCCGCCCAGCCCCCAGCTGTACGTGTCGGCCCCCAATCCGCCCCGCAAGGTGTCGTTGCCGGCGCCGCCCACGAAGCGGTCCGACACGCTGGTGCCGACCAGCTCCTCGGCAGCGTCGGTGCCGGCGATGTCGAAGCCGGCCGCGAGCAGCTGCGCATAGCTCAACGCGGTGTTGTCGCCGAACCCGAAACTGTCGATCGGCACGCTGGCCAGCGCATCGGCGGCGTTGAATCCGACGATGTCGATCGAGTCGCCGCCGTCCCCCACCTGCAGCACCAGGCTCCCGGCCGGTGCACCGTTTTGCGCCGTGCCGACGCCGAGCTTGATGTCCGCGGCGCTGATGCCCGAGCCGAAGACCAGCCGGTTCGGCGCTGCCGCGCCGCCGGCATCGGTCTTGGCGCTGGTGTCGGTGATCTGGTCGTGCCCATCACCGGCACCGAACAAATAAGTGTTGCTGCCGCCATTGCCGGTGATCGTGTCGTTGCCATGCCCACCCGACACCGTCGCGTGCCCTATGCTCACCGTAAGCGAATCGTTGTTCCGCCCACCCAGCCGCTGAAGGTTGCCGAACGAATCCAGACCGTCCACCGGTGCATCGCTGAAGGCGCCGATCAGCTCGCTCGTGGAATAGGTGGCACCCCCGAGCTGAAAAGTCATGTCAGCCGCCACGCCATTGACGATCGCCACACGGTCGGTCGCAGAGTACGCGATGACCAGGGTGCCGTCTTGCGCAGCGACCGCAATGTAGGCGCTGTCGGCCCCGTCGGCGACGACCGTGTTGCGGCCGTCGTGATCGTCGATCGTGTCGTTGTAGCCTTGCGCATCGATCGGGCTGTCGCCGGATGCAAAGACGTAGGTGTCGTTGCCCTTGCCCCCGGCCAGGTAGTCGCTGCCTCCGCCACCGGCGAGCGTGTCGTTGCCGCCGTCGCCATACAGATCGTCGTCGCCGTCGCCGCCATCGAGGTAGTCATCGCCGTGGGCGGACAGGCTCACATTGGCCTCGAGGTCGTCGCCGTGCAAGGTGTCCTTGCCCGCGCTGCCGTAGAGCGTGTCGTTGCCGCCACCTCCCGTCAACTGGTCGTCACCCTCCTCGCCGTCGAGGTAGTCGTCGCCGTGCGCCGACACCGGCAGAAAGTCTTGCGTGTCGTCGCCCCACAAGGCGTCGTCACCGGTGCCGCCCATGAGGGTGTCGTTGGTGCCGCCGCCTGCCAGTTGGTCGTTGCCGGCTTCGCCGTCGAGGTAGTCCCGCCCTTGATAGCCGAGCATCGCATCGCTGGCCTTGCCGAAGTCACCCCACAAGCGGTCGTCGCCTTCGCCGCCGAACAGTTCGTCGTCATTGCCGCCGCCCACGAGTTCGTCCTTGCCGTCGCCGCCGTCCAGATAGTCCTGTCCGTGGTACGCGCCGGGCGTGATGTCGTCATCGCCATTGAGCTTGTCGTTGCCCACGCCGCCGTAAAGCTCATCGTCGCGCCCGTTGCCGTAGAGGGTGTCGTCGCCCTCCCCACCGACGAGCAGATCATTCCCGTGCAGCGCCGCATCGAGTCCCGCATAGTTGGGCTTGAGCTGGTCCGGCTCGTTGCCCGTTGGCGTGCTCGTGTCGGCGTTGAAGTCACCGAAGATCAGGTCGTCGCCCGCATCGCCGCTGATCGTGTCGGCGCCCTGGCTGCCCACGCCGATGTCGTCGCCCGCGCCGAGCTGGATGTCGTCGTCGCCGAGTTCGCCGTCGGCCACGTCATCCCCGGCGCCGGCGACGATGAGGTCGCCTGCGCCGTTGTCGTCGAGGAGCCCGGAGCGGCCGTAGTAGCTGGGCTCGCCGCCATCGACCTTCTTGGTGAGGTAGTAGGTGTACTTGTGCTTCTCAGCGTCGTAGTCGAAGGTCTGGGTGACGGTCTCGCCGGGCAGGGGGCTGGCGCCCTGGAAGGTGTCGCCCTGGATCAGGTCGGTGTCTCCGCCGCCGATGAGGGTGTCGCGCCCGGCGCCGCCGTAGAGCCAGTTGGAGTCGCCGCCGATGAGCAGGTCGTCGCCGCGCCCGCCTTCGAGCACGTTGCCCACGCTGGCTTGCTGGTCTTGCTGCGCGGCGCTGATCGCGGTGGCGATGTCGACGAGCGTGTTGGCGTAGAGCCGGTCGTCGCCGTCGTTGCCGTACAGGGCGTCGCCGCCGCCGTTGCCGATGATCTGGTCGTTGCCGGAGCCGCCGTAGACGTGGTCGCTGTCGGGCGTGCCGTTGACGAGGTAGGACAGTGCGCTCCAGGACAGGCTGCCGTCGGCGCCGGCCGGGCCTTCGGGGTCGGCCAGCGTGATGGTCTGGTCGACGGGGGGCGCCTCGGCGGTGGTGATGGCCTGTGCCAGCGTGATGCCCACGCTCTTCTCCGGCGTCCAGCCCTGCACGCGGATCACATCGCTGCGGTCGCTGAAGCTGATGAACAGGTCGTTGCGCGAGCCGTCGACCTTGACGAGCTTGTAGTGGGTCTTCTTGTCCTCGGACTCCCAAGTGTCGTCGGCGAGCTTCTTGGCGCCCTCGCCGGTGATGGCGCCGATGCCGCTGACCTGGATGACGCCTGCGCCGTCGCTGTCGATGACGGTGTCGAAGCCCCAGCCGGCGTTGAAGGTGTAGGTGTCGGTGCCTTCGCCGCCCATCAACGTGTCCTGGTCCGGCGTGCCGCTGCCGCCGTCCAGGGTGTCGTTGCCGGTGCCGCCGAGGAGAGTGTCGGAGCCCTCGCCGCCGTCCAGAGAATCGGCGCCGTTGTTGCCTTCGAGGTAGTCGGCGCCGCCTTGGCCGGTCAGAGTGTCGTTGCCGGCGCCGCCGTAGAGATGGTCATCCTTGCCGTAGCCGGTGATGCTGTTGGCAGTGTCGTCGCCGAACACGATCTGGACACGTTGGTTGGATGCGGCGGTGCCAACGAGGAGTTGAGTACTGCTGGCAATGTCTTGGTAGTTGACAGACTGGGTGATCGTGCGGCCAGAGAGGCCGCCGGTGATGACACTGTCAGTGATGTTCTTGTCGTTGCGCAGCACGAGCCAGTCGATCATGGCTGCTCGGTCGGCGAACCAGTGGTCGCTATAGGTCGCCTTGCCGGCATCGCGCTCGGCCTGGGTCATGTCCTTGTCGGCCTGCCAATCGGTGTAGGTGCTGCTCCATGCGGACTGGAGCACGGCATCGAACGATGTGCTCGACCCCTTCAAGGTCACAGGGCTGAGGCTCAACAAACTTGCAAGCGCGCTGAAATCACTACGCGCTTGGCCACCGAGAGAAGCGCTGCTTCGGGAGACGGTAACTTGGCCGGCCAATCCAGCAAAGTCGGTTCGCAGTTTGGCCAGGAACTCGTGGAACTTGACCCGCGAGTCTGGACTGTCCCCTGCATCGCCAACAGGTGTATGGGGATTGGCTCCGCGCAGGATGTAGCCGAGGCCATCCATGACCCTTTCGAGGGCATCGTTGCGCACGTTGGTGGCACCTTCGTACAGCGCGTTGAGTTGATCGATGCCGAAGTTCGGATCAAGGGTCGCCATGAAGTCGCCGAGCGCCAGCGCGTCGGTGAGCTTGTACATGAAGTGGTTGGGCGCGGTCAGTAGATCCACGCTCTCCTCGTTGAACAAGGCCATCCGAAGGCCGATCTGGCCCTGAGTGATGTTTTGTGTCGTGAGGTTTGGGCCGTGAGCCGCGTAAAAATTCGTCTGTGCTCCGTTCGTTGGATAGGCGGTTGCACTCATGCCAAGCGCTTGCTCGATCTCGAAGAATGAGGCGGGGCTCAATGGATTGAAGGTGGCGCTGTTGTAGGTATACGTATGCAGGATCGGCAACGAGTCTCCAAAAATTCGAGCGAAAGCCGTCGACAGATGACCACCGAGGCTGTGGCCGTTGATGACCACGGAAGAGACGCCGCTGAGCGAGCCGTTGCCGATCGCGGCCTCGCCCGCAACGATCATGGAGGACGAGCTTCCCGGTATCGGGACAAGCGCGATCTGAGGGCAACTTGCGCCGCTCGGTGCGCGAGCCTGGAGCCACCAATTCACCATGTCGACGACTTGACGCCGTGCCATACCGCTTGTGGTCAGGTCACCATCGGCAACAAAGTCTTGCGGGCCTTCGGAGCCGCGGAACGACACGTAGGTCTGCCCATCATCCTTGGAGCGGAAAACGGTGACGTCGAAGCCGCTCGCGGAGAGACTCTTATCGTCGGTGAGGAATTGCTGCACAACGTCGAAGTGCGCAGCGAAATACTTGGCAAGGTCGGGCGTGAGGCGATTCTTGAGTTGGCCGATTAGGTCGTCACCCGATAGCGGAACTCCAAAGGGAACCAGGTCCTCAACGTACGTTGCGTCCGCCATGAGTGCGTTGAGGAATGCGTTGTGGATCGAATTCGTTGCCATGTCGATGTCCTCAGTTCATTACTTTGTTAGTGATGTCTCGAAGGCGCGCTTGCTCTTGCGCTGATGCGGGTGGGAAGCATTGGGGTCGCCCCCAAAGTGCGCCATCTCCACCCCCGGAGTTCTTGAGCCACCCGTGTCTGACAAGCCAGCCGCCCTTGGCGAGGTACGCCTTTGCACTGGCCACTGTCTCGCCAGTGGTCACATCGGTGTATGTAATGGTCGACTCCTCAATCGGACGGGTGTATCCAGTGAGCCTCCTGAATTCCGTGGAGCTGTGGATCAAGTCGAACTTCTTGCCCACTGCCTTCGGCGAAATCTGATACACACCACCTGCCTTACACAGCGCCTCGAACTCCTCCTGCCCTTTGAGTTCGTCACGAACCGGTAGCGTGAAGAGTGCTGTCGTGACAGCAACGCCGATCACCACCCGAATCCACTTCTTCTTGATCCAGAACGTCACGAAATAACCTGCGGCGAACAGCGCCGCACCCCAAATACACAGCACGGCAACAATCAAAATTGCAGTCATCAGGCAGTCTCCCTTTTCCAGCGTGAAAGTGTGTTTGGCCCTGCGGTATTGCACTCGTACAGAGTGTCCAATGGCGTGCCGGTCATGCTGCGGCCCTCGTGTTGCAATCGTTCGCAGCGTTTTGAGCGAATGAGAGGACCCGCGACTGTCTGTCCAGGTAGTCGCCGCCCCAGACGTCGTTGCCCTCGCCGCCTGTGATGTGGTCGCTGCCCAGGCCGCCGCCGATGAGGTCGTCTCCGGCGCCGCCGTCGAGGGTGTCGGCCCCGTCACCGCCGTTCAGTGCGTCGTTGCCGCCCAGGCCGCTGATCTTGTCTTTGCCGTAGCTGCCGTAGATGACGTCTGCGAAGTCGTGCTCGACGACGCCGCCGATCAGGGTGCCGTCTGTGGCCCAGATGGTGGCCGTGTCGTAGCTCGCCGGGCTGCCAACCAGCGCGCCGTGCTGGTCGCCGTTGTAGGTGCGGATGGCCTCGCCGGTGTCGTGCAGGGTGATGTCCCAGCTGTTGCTCACCGTGCTCGCCGCGCCGGCGTAGGTGACGCTCAGGGCGGTGCTGCCGTCTTCGGTGAGGTCGCCGCTTTGCACGAGTGCGAACGACACTTGGGTCTGGCCTTCGTCCAGCTCGATGACGGCGCCGTTGGCGTCGATCAGGCTGCCGTCGATGAGGGCTTTGAACTTGTCGCCCAGCTCACTCAGGGCCAGCGTCAGGGTGTCGCCGTCTTTGGCGGCCTGGTTCAGGTAGATCGTGAAGGTCTTGCCGGTGCCTTCGGTGATGTCAGTGTTGCAGCCGGTGAGGCTGGTCAGCTCGAAGTGCGGGTCGGTCCAGACGTTGGTGCCGCTGTCTTCGACGAGCGCGGGGCTGGTGAGCTTGTCGAGCTTGATGCCGAGGTAGCCGTCGTCGCCTTGGGCTTTGTCGAGGTCGAAGTTGTCGATGGTGATGGTGTTGGCGGTGTCGGTGCCTTTGACGATGACCAGGCGCTTGCCGGTGCTGCTGGAGCTGTCGTCGTACAGGGCCAGGCCGGCGTACACGCCGCCCCCGCGGTCGATGGCCCATTGGTTGGCTTTGCCGGCGCCTTTGGCGCTGCCGAGGGCGGTGCCGGTGAGTTGGATGGCGCCTTTGCCGTCGGAATCCTTGATGATGTCCTTGCCCCAGTCGGCGTCGAATTGGTAGGTGTCGCTGCCGGTGCCGCCCAGGAGCACATCGGAGCCTTCGCCGCCGTTCAGGCTGTCGTCGCCGGTGTTGCCTTCGAGGTAGTCCGCGCCGCCCAGACCCTTGAGGGTGTCGGCTCCGGCACCACCGTAGAGATGGTCGCTCACGTCACCGCCGTTGAGCACGTCCGCACTGTCGCCACCGAACAGGAAATGGCGTCGGCCGCTGTCGCTGGTCAACAAGCTGCCGGTGCGGACTTCCGTTGTCGAGGTGGGGCCGAAGTCTCTGAACACTTGATCAGGGGCATTGGCGTCCGAGATCGACACATCGGTGTTGTCCTTCGTGTTGCGATACACGATCCACGACAGCATCGAAGCACGGTCATCGAGGTAGCTCTGTGTGTAGGTTTCCTTGCCGGCATCGCGGTCGGCCTGGGTCATGGCCTTGTCGGCCTGCCATGCGGTGTAGGTGGTGCCCCAGGCAGTGGCCAATGCCGCTTCGACGCTGGCTTCGTTGCCGGCCGTGGCTTTGAGCGCAACCGGCGACAGCGTGATCAAGCTCAGCAGCGAGGCAAAGTCGTTGCGGGCCGTGGAGGCCAGACCGACACTGCTCGAAGCAATGCTCACCTTGCCGGCAAGCGACCTGAACGCCGACGATTTAGCCAGTGCATCCATGTTGTCGTACAGACTGGCGCGCTTCGGGTCCGACGCACCAGAGGACACGTCGGTGTCCGTCACACTGCTGCCCAGCAGAAGATGCCGCAGTGCATCCAAGGTGTTCTCGTAAGTCTTGGAGGGTACGTTGGCAGCGCCCCGCAGGATTTTCGACAAGCCGACCGCATCGTTGGCAAAGTGCGTGTCGAGCTTCGACATCAAGGTCGTAGCCCGCGGGTCGGTGAACGTGATCTCGTTGCCGCTGACGTTCATTCGCTGGCGGTCGAACTGCGCGATGACCTGTGTCAGGCTCCCACTGGTGACTGTGCCCACGCCGGCGCTGTTGAAGGTGTAGGTGCCTTGCGTGGCGCCGGGGTACAGCAGGTTGAATGCCGTGGCAAGGTGCCCACCCAGGCTGTAGCCGGTGACGTTGAGCGGGCTGGTGGGGGCAATCTTTCCAGACGCGTAGAGACCGTCCACCCACTTCTTCATGTCGTCGATCTGGCCGAAACCCCAGCCGAATTCCTTGACCTCCAGCACATTGGTCGCTTCGTTGTCGCGCGCCGCGTCGTCGGCGAATTCGGTGGAGCGGAAGCTCATCACGAGTTGGTTCTTGACCAAGCCTCGTGAGGGATCGTCCTCGCCAATGTATTTGAAGACCGTACCGCTGAAGCCGGTGGCAGTATCTGGCTGATGGGCTATCACTTCCCACTCGCTGGCGAATTGCTTGGCCTGTACTTCGGTGAAACGGCTGGAGCGGTTGTTGCCAAACTTCAGCGCGTCGATCAGTCCCGACACCGTCGTGTACGGAAATTTATCAAGCAGGGCCTCAGCGGCCATTTGCACATTGGCGTAGGCGAGATATGTAGAAGCTGCGTTGGTTGTCATGTTTACTCTCCCTGTTTTGATTGAAGAACTCTGAGAACGAAATCACGTGTGCGATAGCCCATAAAAGGCCCACCACCTGGTGCCTTGACAAAGGAAGGGCATGCGGTCCGCGGTGCATCGCCCCACGGGGATCTAAACCCCGCTGTGCTTCCCAGTCCACGATCCATCATGTAGCCCACCCGCTCGGCGATGAGTTCGTTGGTCTGTAGGTCGATCACCTTCAGCGAGCCGCCAGCGATCCAGTGCTCCCGGTCTTCGCGTGTAGAGCTGTCGTCCCAGGTGATGCCGTAGCGGGCAGTCGGCTTTTCTATCGGCTGGCGCTCCACCGTAAATTCGTGGTCGCCCGGTTCGACACCTTTACCGGTGCGTGCCTTCTGCCTGGCAATGGCTTCGTCTGTCCAAATTGGGCGCAACTTGACGACGCCGATGTAGCGATATAGCTGGCCGGTTGTGTCCATCGTGTCGATAAACCGGTAGCCCCTGGTGTGGAGCTTCGCAACTTCGGAATTCAACTCTGCCCCCTTGCTCACGCGAAGCAGATCGGCAATGCAGGCTTCACCGCCGCAATCGTGGCCATAGGGATCATCGAGCTTGAACTGGTCGTGGTCGTTTGTCTTAGTGTCACGCCACTTCATCCACACCACGCCGTCGACGTTCTCGACGATGCGACTGATCTTTTCCCCTGCGCTCTTGCAGTGCGTCTCGAAGCGCGCCATCGCTTCATCCAACTTGGCCTTGGCCTGCTGCTCCGCGCTATTTCTTCGCATTACGTGAACCGCCACAGGTCCGACCATGATCGCCAGTACTGCCATTCCCAGAAGCGACTTCCAGAGCCAGCCTTTGACTTTCCAAAGGACAAATGCCAACGCGGCAAGGACGGCCAACCAATACAGAAGGCCGATGCCTTGAAGCACGGTACCAAAAGGCGTGAGATCTAACGGGGTTGCGGTCAACATGCAATAGCCTCGCTTTCTGTTGTCAATTCAAGTGTCCCAGCGACAGGCATCGTCGGATTGCCGATCAACGCGTCGTAGCCCCTCAGTCCTGCACGCCGGTCAAGGCACTGTGCATCGATTCGTGCCCGCTCGCGCGTCGCTGGGTTTCGTGCGGGTTCGTGCAAGCTCTCGACCACAGTCGACGCCGTGGCTGCCACATCGAAGAACGGCACGAGCCGCCCATTGCTTCGATCGCGGATGACTTCCCGCACCGGCGCCGTGTCCGACGCAACGATCGGCGCTGCACACGCCATCGCCTCCAGCAACGACCAGCTCAGCACGAATGGATAGGTCAGGTACACATGCGCCGCCGACACCTGCAGCACCTTCAGGTACTGCGCATACGGCACCCGCCCCATGAAATGCGTTCGGGTCGGATCGAGCTTCACTTCCTGCAGCATCTGATCGCGCCAGTTCGGCGCGTCCTTCGGCCGCCTGCCGTAGCTCACGCCGTCGCCGCCGACGATCAGCGCATGGCAGCGTGGATGCGTCTTTTGAATCTTCTCCAGCGCCCGCATGAAGATATGAAACCCCCGATACGGCTCCAGATTCCTTGCCACGTAGGTAATCACCGGATCCCCAGCCTTCAGCACTACGCCACTCGGTGTCGTGACCGTCGCACTCGGATCAGGCCCCAGGTTCTCCGTATCGATCCCTTCGTGCTGCACGATGATCTTGGGCTGCAAGATCTCGGGATAACGACTGCGCTGCCAGTGCGTCGGGCTGACCGCTGCATCGCACTGAACCAGGTCCAGCGCATGCTGCGCATTCCACATCCGAATCCGTGCCCGGTCGTCAAATGTCAGCGGAAACTCCGGATCGAAGCCCAGGTCGGCACCGTCCGCGTGGTAATACCACTCGCAGAAGTGCACCAGCCGTGCGTTGGGAAACACATCCTTCGCGAACAGCGTCTCGCCCCATCCCGGGTGCGCCAGGATCGTATCGGGCGTGAAGCCGCTCTGCTTCAGCTTGATCATGGCCCGCGCCGCGGCCTGCCCGTGCAGCGTCGAGGCCTCGATCTGCCGCAGGTACAGGTGTTGGTCGGCGCGGATGTTGCGCGCGAGCTTGTAGCGGATCAGCTTGTCGAAGCCTGGGATACCCGGCGCGGTATCCCGCCCCAGCCCACGCACGTCCCAGCCAGGGCGCTTGGCCCACTCGCGCACGAAGTGACCGAACTGGCCGGGGAAGTTCTGGTGAACGACGAGCAGCCGCATCAACGTTCCCCCAAGCTCTCGCTGACACTGCGCTGGATCGGACTCAGCAGGTACTCGATCACCCTGCGCTTTCCCGTCTTGATCTCCGCGGTCACGTTCATCCCTGGACTCAGGTTGATCCTCTTGCCATCCACATCGATCGTCGCCTGCTGCAAACTCAGGATTGCCGGGAAGATGGCCCCCTTCTTCTCGTCGTTCACCGCATCGGCCACGACGCTCTTCACGGTGGCCGGCACCGTGCCGTAGCGCGTGAAGGGGAAGGTCTCGAGCTTGATGGCCACGATCTGCCCTGCGCTCACGAAGCCGATGTCCTTGTTGTCGACCACCACCTCGGCGGTGACTTCTGCATCCTTCGGCACGATCACCATCAGCACCTGCGCCGGCGTGACCACGCCGCCTTCCGTGTGAATGGCCACCTGCTGTACCGTGCCGTCGACCGGCGCCACGAGCTGGGTCAGGCGCGAACGCTGATCGGTCTTGCTGAGTTCCTGCGTCAACTGCTCGCGCTTGGACGCTGCGACCGCATGCCGCTCGCTCAGTGCGCGCTGGGTCTCCGCCAGATACGACAAGCGGGCCTGACCGCTCTCGACCAGTGCCGCCTGCGCTTCGTTGAACCGTGCCCGCTGCGTGGCCAGATCGCTCTCCATCTCGATGCGCTCGCGGGTGCGGTCCTGCCCCGCGTGGCTGGACATGAACCCTTGCTCGGTCAGGCTCTTGAAGTCGGCCTCGCGCTGCCTGGCGATCGGCAGCGTCGCTTCGAGCTTCTTGATCAGCTCGCGCACCGTCACCAACTCGG
>Ga0307508_10000522_pt1 | contig 45621 bp, 46 predicted proteins | sample 9_EM_MG_FD_203089 | JGI IMG/M metagenome (GOLD analysis project Ga0307508, IMG submission 203089) | Populus trichocarpa ectomycorrhiza microbial communities from riparian zone in the Pacific Northwest, United States - 9_EM | ecosystem: Host-associated > Plants > Roots > Unclassified | place... | reverse complement strand
TGTCGGACGTCGGTGCTTTTTTTCAGGGTCTGCAGCACAACTTTCTTGCTAGCCGGAGAGGGGGCACTTCGTGGAGCAACAAGCTGTGTAAGCACAGCATTAGGATTGAAGGGATGTATTCCTGTCTTCCTCCATGCTGACTTGAGGTTCTCTTTGGTGTAAGCTTGCCGGCAGGCAGCACTGTAAAATTTCCAGAATGTACCCTTGACGACTGCAGCAGGTGTGTCTCGCATGTGATCGTCTGCCGCTTTGCCTTAATATTTTTGCAAAGGCCCGAAGAGACCGACATCGAGAGGCTGCAGGAGATGTGTTGTATGGGAGGGAAAACAGAGGAGTTCAATATTATTGTCAATGGCATACTGACAAAATTCGAGGTTGATGTGTGAACGGTAGCTGTCCAGGATAAGTAAGCGGGGGCGACCGTTGCCACTCTGCCAATTCCTGGTGTGCTTGTCGAAGTGGCACAGCCACTCCAACCCAAGTTTGTCGTCGGTCCAACCGTTGGGAGAGTAGGCAAATTTTGCTTCAGGATCACTGGTTTCTGTGTGCCAACCCATATAATGCGCTGCTCCTTTGAAAATCACAAAGGAGGGAAGCACATAGAGTGCAGCACAATAGCATTCAATAACCGTAAGCATCTCCCTCGTTCCGTCCTGCGTCACCCATGGTGGCCATCTCCCTGTCCGACAGATTACCTTTGCCTTCGAAGACATTCCAATAATGAACCCTTTCTCGTCCATGTTGAAGATTTCCTCAGGTTGGATTTTGCGTGTTCGGATCAAATGTAACAATTTAGCGAAGTAGTCTTTTAGGGTGGGGATGTTGCCTCCGTAGGCCCGTTGGTGGTCAAGTTGAGTGCTAAACTTTGCAGAGAGACTCGGATGGCAGTTGAGAAAGTTGGACAACCAATGCTGGCCAAGGTGGGTAAGCTTAGGATCCTCCTCTTCTTCGGTGCGGATCTGTGCCAATGCGCCCGCTATAGTACGTAAAAGATCCATCCATGGAGGAAACCCCCAGTCATCCAGTTTCTTGCACCAGTATTCGAGAGCTTTCTCCATGGCTGGGGTGAGTTTCTGCTCATGTGCATGACTTTGCTGGCATGTAAGGCCGCCACGTTCCCGATCAGATAGGGTAGAACTGGAGATCCCATACTTGTCGGCCAATTTACAGAAGGAGGTGCCTTCCAATCGCCGTTCCTCGAGAGCACAGCGTATTCTGACTTCCTGAAGCGTGTTTTTAGATTCTTAAGGCTTGGTAGGGGCCATCTTTGGGCTGTCGACAGGTGGTGATGGGTGTTGACAGTGCTGAGCGGGGTAGTAAGGTGGGGCCACCACACTAAATCACGCTAACAAAAGTGTCCGGGTATGGGGTAGTAGCCGGTTACCCTGTATGCTATGTTACCCTTAATCAACCTGGATATTTATCAACAATCCTCATCCGATCCAATATACAAGATGCCAATCCAGCCCCTACTCCACTGCACCCAAAGAACCGACTTAATATTGACACTTCAGATGCAGAGGAAGTAGTGTATCAAGCAGTTTACCAGTCTATTGTCATGAGCCTTATGTATGCTGCTATTGGTACTCACCCTGATATTGCGTTCAAGGTTGTAGTACTAAGCCGATACAAAGTGAAACCCTACTGTCTCGACCTGACAGCGGCAAAGTGAGTCCTCCGATATCTCAAAGCAACAGCCGATGTCAAGCTCATCTTTCCCAGCAACAGTTCGACAGAGGCGTCACCTCTAGTCGGATATACTGATTCCGACTTTGCTGGTGACAGAGCAGATTGGAAGTCACAGGGTGACCACATCTTCATGGTGTATGGAGCCCCCGTTTCCTGGCTCTCATGCAAGTAAGGACTAGTCACATTCTCTACCTCAGAATCTGAGTACATTGCTTGCTCCGACGCAACCAAAGAAGTAGAGTGGTTGGTACATCTGCACAAGGATGTTACCAGTGAGACTGTAGTTCCAACGATCTGCTTTTATTTCAACAGTTTATTGAAAACGATCTACTCTGGATTTTCAAGCCTTAAGACCAAGCAAATCGACATTCGGTATCAGATCAGTCGCAACCGGCAAGAACGCAGAATAGTCAATTTCACTGACATTTCCACCAATGACAATCTGGCTGACATCATGATCAAGGCTCTCAGCCCCAAAAAACACCCACACTTTGCTACAGATATTGGCCTACACTCAAAAATCTGAACTTTTATTGGTTTTATTGGTTTTATTGGCTATCTTCTGTATGGACAATTGGAGTTGGTACTCTTTCCTAGCAGATTTCTCCCACCAAGTTTACTGTGTAGGTTTTAATGAGGCCAACACGGAGTATTGGGCATATGTTCTCTCATTTATTATATGTACTTGCTGCTTTGTTTTCACAAAAATATCGAACATAGCAAGAGAGGAAGTGTTGTAATATCTCACTCGTTGCTTAGTCATGGCGGCAGACATGGAACTACCCCTATATTCTCCTTTCTCTTGAGGCTTCAGCCTTACTTAGACAATACACACATTCATCACTTTCAACACTGGCTAGATGCCACCAACCGGATGAGAATTCATGATGCTCTACCATCTTGTTGGCTTGTGCTGGGAGCGATTTGCCACCATCACAACAAGTGATAGAATGCTATGCACATCCAATAAAGCTCCGGCAAGAGAAGAGGAACAAGATTATCTTACAATTCTGTTGATCGGAGAAGAGATGGAGGAGCTGTAAGAAATCTTGTTGGCACTAGTTGCACTATGAGTGGGTTTCCAGGTTTTACGCTGCAGCGTCATCTAAGTTGGAACAGCAGCCAACAAGAAGCATACTCTTACAGCACTGACAATGTAGCTGATCAGGCCCTAACAAGTTGTGATGAAAAAGAAACAGGTTTCACCTACAGGAAGGCTATATGGCCTGAAGGTTTCAATGGACAAAAGTGCAAGGAAGTGCACATCATAGACTGCAGTCCACAGATGCCATGGACTGGGCAGACTACTTTTACGCAGTCTGTCTAAACAGCTGGACTGGATCAGATCTTGGCAGTCCGGACTGAACTATGGGGAACACTGCTTTGTAGGTGGACCAGTTTGGAAAAAAATAGTATATATGTAGCTAGAAACCACAATTTAGGTGGACCAGTTTGGAAAAGAATAGTATATATATAGCTAGAAACCACAATTGGGGGAATCACTTTACTAGTAATTACCGTGAGTTGGGTTGGGTAGAGCTGTTGGAGAAGGCTCTAATGAATCTGGCTCACGGAGTTCAGGCACATACATCAAAGCTCCAGTGGGAGCAACAGACAGAAGCTTAGGATCTGCCTTTCTCATCACCATCAACTACCAAAATTGAGTGCAGATCGTAATCACCCACACGTATTAAAATTTAGCAAAACCTTCCCCTTCGGAGTCCAACCCAACTTCTCCATCAGAAGACCATAGCTCCCACATCTCCTCCCAGCCCCAGAATTTACAAGCTCCACCATAAAAAATCCCTGTAGGCGTTGCCAGTTCAAAGTTTGGACTTAATTACGACCACTCTTCCAAGTTACAAGTCCAGTTGCTGAAGCCAGCTCTTTAGGTATATGACTCCAGTAATCGGTTCTGGTTTTTGGTGATGAGATCTCTATCTGGGAAAATAATGGCTCTGCAGATGCTTTGGATGCAGTAATGGTAAGGTATTGGTGGGTACTTGCTCGATCGGTTCGCAGAATTCCATAAGCCAAATGCAAGTGAACTACACTTCCCAGGTTGCTCCTCACCCGGTGGGCATCTGTCTGTCTGTTTGCCACTGATTCTTCTTACCGTAAGTATTATCCAGGGATATGGATGGAGAGTCCGTACATATTGACTGTTGGACCCTCCACAATTCAACTGAATGTTAGAGCTGAAACTGATATACAAACGATCAGTCGTGATCCTGAGTATAGCAAGCCCTCAACTTTTGGGCACAGCTGAGGAATACTCAGCCCATCGAGGCCAATGCTTAGAAGCTGAGAAGCTACATGTTTCCATCAGGCTGATATATCTGAAGATGCTCACCATAGTGTGGGTTGTGAGCTATCAGATGCACAATCAAACCCCACAATATGAGTCCTAGCATGCTATCTCCTATTACTCTTGGCGTCCTCGGTACCCATCCGGCATGGCTTCCACTGTCTGACCTGTGCTGGGGTGCAGACCGCTATCCTCTTGTTCCCCTTAGTCAGCCTGACCGGGGGTTGGCACCGGCATTGCACTCGCCTACATGGCTAGAGTGGGCATCGGTGTTGTAATTGTCGACTATCAGGGTCTGGCACGCCCTCTATCTCTACCTCGCTCCTGTGGGCTCCACCTAATCATCTGCCGCTATGTCTATTTCTACTGCCCCTTCATTTCCTGTCATTCCCCCATTGAATTGCAGGGGGGGGGACAGAGGAGACTTTTGATTTTGATGTTTGTTTTCCCCCCCCCTTACCAGAACCCTTGGCAGAATTCAAGGTCTACACCATTCCAACCTGCTGTGGGCTGCTCACCACCACGGAGAGGGAACGTACAAGTGCTCCTCATATGACCAGTTTTCCGGATGTCGTGTACCTGTACCTGCTATAGTTTTTGTTGCCTTGCCGAAAAAACTCCTGGGTACTCTGCACCTCCCTCTTACCTGCACCAGTTGCAGCCCTAACATTGGGTCGCCCAGTTTCCTCCTCCTCCATTCCATTGTACTACTCTCAAGCTTGCTGAACTCGCTCCTGCTGCCTTCTCCCATTCAGTGTTCTACAAAGACCAGTCCAAAATAATTTTAAATAAGGTCTGGTCTGGTTGGGATATATCCAGACCAACCAACCCATAGGTTAGATCTGTTGGCAGATATCAGGATAGGTCTGGCTAGGAAAACCTTGATTTTGCAGAAAAGTTCACTGTTTTTTTATTTAATCATACTCACATGAAGCCTTACTAGACCATGGCAGCTCACATCCATATGTTGGCACCCATGACCTGGCAGTGTCAGTACTGGTGGTATGAACCAACTCATCAATTCTTTGGATCCTTCTCACAAAGGGTGGCCAATATCTGCTCAATGGTTTTAACATCCCCCTTTGTAGCTGTGATCATCCCATCCCTCTGTTAGCTTTTCAAGCACTAGACAGCGACAAGTACATCATCCCCCCATATGGCAATGGCGATCTGAGGTTGTCTCTCATCAGTACATTTTTACGAAGTGTTTCTACTATGAGCCTGATGTTGTTGGCTGGCTATTTTCCCTGAGGACGTAGCATGTTGTGATGGTTGGGACTGACATTGGGTATTATGGTACGATGGCAGTGGTGGTGGAAGATTTATTGCTATGTCGACTATCGTCATCACACCAACTGGACCTTCCTGGAGGCTCGGAAGAAAAAAATCTTTTATATTATCCCAACGTCTGCTAATGTCGGCCAATCTGGACAGATAAGGTTGGGATAGGTCTACTTATATCCCTACTGACCAACCCTTAGTCTGGATCGGCATAATTTTATCTAGACCGGGATATCGCAGGTCTGGTCGGGGTCTTGACAGATTGACTTAGACCGGTCTGCTGACATGTCTGGTCTATGTAGAACACTGCCCCCATTTCCACCACTTGAAGGTCCTCCCAGTCTCCCACAAGTTCCTAGGGCAGTAGGGAGCTCTCGCTCTGGTTACTGTTGTCAGCTACCACCAGGGCTGTCTCAGTCAATTTACCAACTCCGTTGGACATGATGGTGCTGATGATGCTAAAGTTGCAAAGGGTTTTGGTGGGTGAGTGCTAAAGTCTTGGTGATGTTTTCAGTGATCAGTTTGTGTGTTGGGGGTTGGTGGTGACGGCGGGGTGAGATGTTAGAGCTTAGAGGCCTTTTGAGTCGATATGGCGGCGAGGCGGGTCAAGATAGATCAATTCAATCTAATATCTAGGTGCCTACTTATGTAAGAGAAAGAAAGAAAGAATCGGAAAGAACTATGCAAGTACAGAACGCCCAGCCGTTACACGACGCTAACTAATCCAAATCTGGCCCCCTTGCAACACCGTTGCTCCCGTTGCCCGGTGCTGCTCCCTCAATTATGGCGTTGCCTAATCCTCCGTCGGCTGCGGCGAGAAGTAATTCCAACAAGCTGCTGTCCGGCAGGTGCAGCGAACCGGCGTCCAATCTGTCAAGATCCAAGACCGGCGGAAACAGCACCCAACGGCTGCAGCCTCCCAGTGACATCACGACGACTCGGAACCGCTACCGCACCGCCGTAGAGCAAGTTCCGACCACGCAAGCCAGCCGCGACGGCCACGAAGGGCCAGGGCGGAAGCTCGGCGAACTCGGACGGGAGCCCTTTTCCGCCGGACGGAAGGCCAGAAACATGGGCTTCGCGACGGAAGAATAGAGCGGCCGGAGTCGGAGAGAAACATCCGATACGAACGGATCCGTGCGTCCATCGACCTGCTTCCCGCCGGCTTCTATCTTGGCGCAAACACGAACGGTTGCTGCTTGGCCGCGAGTCTCTGCGACAGCTGGAATGCCTGACGTCGCGCCGGACAGCCCCCGATCAGAGCCTGCCAGCACGTTTATCGCGTTCTTCGGCTGGACCGTGGGGAGGAGGTAGCAGGGAGCCGAGAGCCAAGCCCGTCGATGGCGAGGTCGATGGCGCAGGCGTGGCGGCGTGTACTGTATTCGGTTTCAGCCACTTCGACAGGACAACCGTGGCTCAGCACGTGCGGTCGCGAGAGGGAAACTCTGACGGGTCCGCGAAGGCCCGACGCATGACACATGGCGCACGGTGAGCCTAGTCCCGGCCGGACGTAGGCCTTGCAGCTGGAAAACCAATCCGCCCACCCAAGCGCCGCGAGCCAGCCAACGAGGTTGCGAGCCACCGGTGCCCGGCACTCACGGGGCGAGTGCCACCGTCAATCGAGCTGCCCCACCACGCTAGCAGTACGGAGAACAGCCGCCGTGCGAGGCTCGCCGGCGCATCTCGGACAGGAAGTGGCCGCAAGTCCCGCTCGGCTCAACTGGTCGGCTGCCTGCGACACAGGGCACATCCGACCGATCCGGCACCGACGGAGAGGCCAAGCGGGACCGCAGCCCGCTGCCACCAACTCGCATCGGGACACGCTCTAACGGGGAGCACTCGCCCGAGCAATGGAGCAGCATCAGAGGCAGCGCGGTTGCTCTCACCGCTGGGCGGCGTGACATCCGTACTCCCTCCGTCTAGTACGTACCGGGGGGCGTCGCGGCCACCACGGGAGCGCGGGATCACGGTGTCTTCCGCGCGGCGGAGACATGCCGCCGCAGAGGCACCAGTACTCGGGCGCGGATCGTGGCCGCCGTGGCAGTCCTCTCCAGAGAAGCGATACGGCATCGCAAGCTCATTATCCTACTCGAGTGAGTGCGTCTCCACGCAACAGAGAACAACCGAATCGCGGGCAGACTGCCATTCTCAGCAGAACGCCCGGGCACGACGGGGGCAGTCGGCAAATCGTACCGCTTGAAACGGCCACACTACCGCGGAACTATCGCTCCGAAGCGTTCCGGCGGAACGACGGAGACAGCGATGCCACCAGCTGTACACTCCGGAATCCCGCCACTGGCTGTAACGCGCGGGACTAATGAGCGGGGAATCACCGGTCGTACTTAGTGTGCGGTGCGGTAGTGCTGTCCGCCGGCTGCTGGAGAGATGGAGCGGATCGGGAGATGGAGAAGACACGGATGGCCGCCGTTCTCGGTCTGTTCGGTTTCTCCGCCTCACATCCATCGCACAGACAAGCAGCGTCGTCTCGCAAAGAGGCTTAGATTCCCTCCGACCAGTCAAATTATTACGTCAATTACAAACTCTTAAGACTACAATCGCCTCAACAACTATCTCACGAATACTCCGCAACCCAATTCGCAGTTGGCATTCCCGTTCCATCCCTTCAATCAACAGCACACCGACGGAGGCCCGCCACCGACGAGCGACATGCAGCACTGCGAGCAGCACGCGCCCGGGTTGGTCAAATCACAGGGTTGGCCACTCGGTGTGCAGACCGGGGGAGGCGGGGGGGGAGGCGGAGGTGGCGGGGGAGGCGGCGGGGGAGGCGGAGGCGGAGGTGGCGGGGGAGGGGGTGGGGGTGGGGGTGGTGGAGGCGGAGGCGGAGGCGGAGGGGGAGGCGGAGGCGGAGGTGGTGGCGGACACTCCCCAACTGGCGGCTTAGGATACTCCTTAACCGGCGGCGGAGGCGGCGCGTAACCCTTGACGGGCGGCTTGTCGTATATCTTCACGGGCGGCTTCGGGTAGGCAACCTTCTTCGGCGGGGGCGGCGGCGGGGGCGGCGGGCGGTAGTACTCCTTCGGCTGCGGCTTCGGCAGACAAGACCTGTGGACGTAGGGGTCACAGTCGGGAAGCCACTCTACAGCATCGTCAGTCTCGGCACAAGTGGGGGAGGGAGAAGCTGCGGGGGAGGGACGGACGCTTGCGACAGCAGAGAGCCGCCTTCGACTCGGTTTGCGGGTTCGGACTCGCACTCACAGCGATGACGACCGCAGCGAGCAGCACGGCGAGGAGGAGGCGAAGGCGCGCCATGGTTGGTGAGGGCGCATCTGTGTGTGCGCGAGGAGGACATTTATACGCGGACCACCGTGGGTATCGGCGTGTTCTGGACCCCAGTGGAGTGCGAGCGCGAGACGCCAGCTGCATACAGACGACAGCAGCTTTTTTTTTTGTTCAATCATACCCGCATCAAGCCCATCTAGACTATGGCGGGGTGTACATTTTGTCATTTCCCGTCTGCTGTCCGCGCGGTGGCGGCACGTCGCAAGCTCCCCTCTGCCCTCCGCCCAGGCTCGTCGCAAGGAGTTGAGGTACGCACCCAGGAAAAACTTACAAAGGAAATCGCGGCCGGAGAGAAGGAATTAGACAAAGGGAATGGGAAGAGGGACGGGCACCAGCAACCTCCGCTTGCACCCAAGATTCGCGCCAGGCAGGATTAGAATTCGACATCCGTGCATGTACCCTGCAACCGATCTTGTCTATCTATTCTACCTCACAGCAACCGGTATATACGGGATCCTTTTCAAGCGGCAGTGACGCTTAAGTTTATACAGCCTGGCACAACACGGGCGTCGAATTCTCATCGCCCCTTTTCTGCTCTACCAACAAAAACCAGCGCAGCACCCCTCTTGTCCTGTATACAATCCGGTCGAAATTTCCATGCCATCAGGAGAATTCAGATGTCACAGTGATTGCGAGCCCCATGGTACAATTACCTTTTTAAGAAAATATTTAGAATTCCCACGGTCATGCCCTTCTATAATTTCCTCTGGGCGTGAATTCACCAATGGTGCGACAGCTGCCGCAACCTCCTCCGAGCAACTTCCTGCTGCCGATAACTCTCCCATTGGTTTTACTCCATCAACTCATGCCATAGGTGATATTTCGTAGTTGTTCTTCGATGACACGAAGATCCAGAACCGCCTCGATCCGTCTAATATTATCCTGCACCGGTGGTTCTCCAGAACCTCCATCACTACTGATCCAATTGGCTCGTACACAACCTAAGAGTGACGGGCAAACCTAATTATTTTGCAAAATTTCTACGTATTTATTTAACAAGGGGTCAAATACCGACAAGGTTTCAGGTAGGATGCAGTCTGGTGAGTTGACGCGTCAATTTGACTGTAACCAAACACTGATCTTTCCGCGGATGCTGCGTTTAATCGGATTACCATTGACTCGTTGCTGACTACGACTAGATCTCCGGCTTTTTTTTCCTTCAAACGACATTTCCCAAGCTCAACTTGTACAGCTCCGTTCTGCTGTATACTCTTTCTTCGAAACGCGAACACATTGCACACCAATGGCCAAACTTCGTCGAACTGATCCACCGGCAAAACAATGGGTTTTCCTAACTGAAAGAGCAGCCCCTTCGAATATTCTGTATCCTTTGGGAGGGGAATTATACTGGAAGACATTATATTGGTTGAAGTTATTTGGATAAGGTGGCGGTGGTGATGATAGCAGTAGGAATTGTTAGGGTTGAGGCTGACCCAGCCTCAACCCTATTTTTTGGGGCCTAGCGTCGAAAGGTTTCATGGCATCGCATGTCCGCCCGTTAGATCTGGTCCCAGGAACCTGGGTCAGCAGCTACGGAGTCTTCGCTTGGGCGGCCCCCTGTCAGGGCCAAGACTCCACCCGGTAGTTTTATTCTCCTTTGAAGTCGAGTTAAGCTGCAATCTTGCCACATGCAATTCAGCGCATGTACAAAGGAACGCCATGGCGAAATTTGGCAACGAGCACCCGCGACCCGTACATACACACCCGGCAACATACTATCCGTCCCCATGATTAGATAGCACCGCAGCCAGGGCGAGAAGGTATGTATTCCCGTTCCGGTATGTGAAGTCGTTGGGCAGCGGAGTCATGTGTAACGGCACGCCGCCATCACCACCAATGCCGAACGATTAGGGCCTGGAAGGCTCGGGATTTGGCTGCGCAAGGAAGGTTCTAGATTGCGCGGTGCGAGGAGAAGGTTTTGGGTTTTGGCTGCGCGGCTTGAGCCTTGAGGAAGGTTCTGGATGGCGCAGCGCAAGGAAAATTCTGGATTGCGCGGCGCGAGGAGAAGGCTTTGGGTTTTGGGTTTTGGGGTTTGGTTGCGCGGCGAGAGGGAGGTCCTGGATGGCGCGGCGCGACGAGGAAAGGTTCTGGGTTCTGGCTGCACGGCGTGAAGAACGACCTGGATGTGGTGAGGATCGCGTAAGGGTGCCCTTCTGTTTGCCTTGCATGTTTCTTCTTCACGCAACAACTCTTTCGGATGGGAAAGATGGGAGCCCCATGGGGGTGGTACGGCGTGGAGGAATGCATATAGTCTGTAGTACTGAAGCACAATGGAATTAACTGCCACTCTTTAACTTGTTTACGGAGGGAAAAGTTGTTGCGTCTGGCGGGTAGGAGCCCCATGGGGGTGGTATGGCGAGGAGGAGCGCAGATAGCCTGTAGTGCTAAGCGTAATGGATTGAAGTTGCAACTCTTTATCGTTAGCCATAGTCGGCCTCGATCATTAGCAGCTGTTCTTGTGACCACTCCTTATTCCACCTCCCGGCCTTGCCCGTCCACGTCTCCACGCCCTCGTCCTGACCCTTGGTTTGCTATCTGGAGTAACATCGAGCGTGGGCATATTCGGGCAGGAGCACAATCTTGCTAAAGGAACCCGAGACCCCCCCCCCCCCCCCCCCACCCCAAGCAGAGCTGCTGCCGGAGGAGGAGGCCGAAGCCAAGGGTGAAGCAACCGGACTCACCATGTTCACAGAGACGTCACGACTGGACGACGGAGCCACGGAATGTGCTGCTCTTGCCTAGTTCGAGAAGACAGGTGACACCAGAACGGGTCACTATCTTCACCGACGCGCGGGCAGCATCAGACGGATGGCCTCGGAGGAGCCTGGCCCTGGCCAAAGTACGCGCTCCAGGCAAGGAATCACATCGCAGTGTTACGGAGAGCCGGCCGGACATTACTCTCAAGATCCGGTGGTGCCCAGCACACAAGGGAGCCCCAGGGAACGAGAAGGCCGATGAATGGGCCAAGCTCGCGCCGGAGAACCCAGACGGCTGCGGGGTCGAATGACCTAGCCACACGGACCAACCGTTGGCGCGCGCAATGCCGCTCCCCAGATCCCTCGCGCACCTCAAACGGGATATATCGGAGAAGAAATGGGCAGAGGCCTAGCAGTGGGCTGGCGGCCGGACCCCCAGAAAGAAATATAAGATTTCGAAGCGCCAGAGGCCCGACGGGGCGGCTGCGGGTATGTCCAAGAGGCTCGCCTCAAGGTCCTACCAACTGAAGACTGGTCATTGCCCATCAAGACAGTACCTACATTGGACAACGAACCGCCCCATGGCCCAGTGCTGGTGGTGTCGATGCCAGAAGCAGACGAGGGACAACACCTTCAAGGTGTGTCCTGAGTGGAAGGGCCAGCAGAAGATACTGTGGGGGGAGGCGCTGAAGGAAAGCGGAAGGAGGAAACACCTGTTCACGGCGGTGTTCCCCATAGTCAAGCCCGGACTGCAGCCTGGACTGGACGGACTGCCAAGATGGTCCAGCCCGGCCGCTCGGACGGACTGCACTCTGTGATGTGCACTTCCCGGCCCTTATGCCCGCCGAAACCTTCCGGTCACATATCCTCCCAGTATGTAGGTGACATGTACCATTCTGTCATCGCAACTTGATAGGGCCTGATTAGCTATATTGCCAGTGCTGCAAGACTGTACTTCTTGATTGCTGGTGTTCCTACCCAGACGACGCTGCGGCCCAAAACCCGGAAACCAGTGCAACCAGTTACCAGTGCCAGGATTTCTTCAGCTCCTCTATCTCCTCTCCGATCAAAAGAATTTTAAGATAATCTCGTTCCTCTTCTCTTGCTGGTGCTCTACTGGATCTGCATGGTACTCTATCTATTGATGCGATGATGGCCGATCGCTTCCCGCATGAGCCAACATGACGGTAACGCGTCATGGGTTCTCTCCCGCCCGCCGGCACTCACGACCAGGCTAGTGCGACCCCTAAACTACTCCGACATTGTGGTGTGAGACCTGCTGCCGACCAGACTGGAGACGACGACGGTTCCTCAGAAATTGCCTCTGTGTAGGTGTCGAAAAGTTAGATTTTTTTTACATTTCTTGGCATTGGACAGTAGTCGACTGTAGTCGACCGCAGTCCGTCCGGCTTGGGATTTTTTCTGCACCGGTCCATCCGCACACTGCCCGCGGATGGACTGCCAAGATTCAGTCCGGTTCAGCCCGAGGCTCAGGACGGACGGACTGGGCTATGGGGAACACTGGTTCACGATCCGGAACCTCTTTGCCGACAAGAGGTGCAGACAGGCGGTATTGGACTTCCTCTCTACTACAGATGTGGAAAGGCTGGTGTCGGCTGGGGTAGACGCGGGGAGCGATGCGTCTGAGTGGGAGCGCGGGGAGCGCAGGGAGCGGGAGGAGGAGGGGCGGGCGGAGGCGGAGGAGCTGGGTGCCGCGGGGGAATTCGGTGCCGGGGAGGAGCTACCGCTGTTCCTACCCACGCCTTCTTTCATGGCATCCGTAGATGAGGACCAGAGACTGGGGCACGGTTTTGCTTGCTCTTCCTTTTGTTCGGTCACTCTTTCCCTTTTTCCTTTGTAATATCCTTGGTGCGCATTATCTCTTCTCCGGACAGGCCTGGGCGGAGTGCAAAGGGGAGCTTGCAACGTGCCGCCACCGCGCGGACAGCGGACGGGAATCCTGGATAAAAAGTGTGCCGCCATAGTCTAGATAGACTGTGTGCGAGTATGATTAAACAAATAAAAACGCGCCTCCAGCTTCATCCACTTCTGCATAACGCTCATCCCCCGGCTCTCGCGCTGTCTGCCTTTCCTTTTACTAAGTTCCCCCTCCGAAATCTCACTCTTGGAATCCCCCTCAGCCGTGTCTGGTATCCGTCGCCCCACATCTATGGTGGCGAGAAAGTCAAGGATCGCCTGACTACACTGCTCATCAGCAAAAGGTCACGGATCATAAACCGATTTTTGCCTCTACCCGTCTCCTTCCATACTTCCGCCCACGGGATCTTCCGCTGGTCTTCACGCGTTTCTCCGTCGAGCGCCGGACATCTGTCGTCCTGCTGCTCACCGAGGACGGGAGTGAAAACCAGAAGTTGAACTTCCAGTAAACCACCCGCCGCCGAGTTGGCCAGTGTCGACGATCCCCCGGAAGCTGGCCGAGTTCGTCACGAAGTGTATACACCTGATCCGTATCTCTCAGCTGCTAACGCCGGACCGGTCATCAAGAACGCTTGTGTATCGCTGGCGATGCCAAAAATCCATCCAACACGAGCCGAGCTTGGATGCAGATCCCTGCAGCCGTCTGTCCGTCGGGGGCGGGAGTGGAAAGAGGAAGTTCTGACTTCCGGAAAACCCCACACCCCCACACACAGGCTTTCCTCGGCTGGGCAACAGAAAAGTAAAAGGAAAACGGAGGAAGTCGAAGGCTAAGACTAACGGCAAATCTAAGCCTGAAGATGCCAGCACCGCCGCGCGGATTCACCTTCCCACGGTCGCCAGCAACCTGCCACGGAGGAGCAGAACCACCGCGCACCAGGCGACCAGGTCTGGGGACCTTCCAGGGCAGACAGCCCACCGGCAGCTCGGATCTGCCAGCACCTTGAGGGTGGGAGAGGAAACCGGATGAACCTACTTCCGAAACACCCGACGCCCCCGGCTGTTTGCGACCAACAGACCATCGATAACGCTTGTGCATCGCTTGCGGTGCTGAATATCATTTTCAGCACGAGCGGCGAGATTGGCGAGCAGATCTCGCCTTGCCGTCTGCGCGGTGGCAGCAGTGGAAAATCTGTTCAGTTTCTCTGCCTCACACCATCGCACAGACAAGCAACAGCGTCTCGACAAGATTAAATTCCCTCCGACCAGCCAATATTATTACATGTCATTTACAAACTCTCAAAACTACAATTATCTCAACTATCTCACAAGCCCCCTACGAGACAACCCTCAGTCGGCACCCATGTTCCACCCCTCCAATCAACAGCACACGAACGGAGGCCCGCCGGGAATGACGGACGACATGCAGCACCCCGAGCAGCACGCGCCCGGGTCGTCAATATCACAGGCTTGGCCGCTCAGCGTGCAGACCGGGGGTGGCGGCGGGGGAGGGGGAGGAGGAGGCGGTGGAGGCGGCGGGGGAGGCGGAGGCGGGGGCGGCGGAGGATACTCCTTAACTGGTGGCGGAGGCGGCGCGTAACCCTTAGCGGACGGCTTGCCGTACACCTTCACGGGCGGCTCGGGTAGGAGACCTTCTTCTTCGGCGGGGGCGGCGGCGGGGGCAGCGGGCGGTAGTACTGCTTCGGCTTCGGCTTCGGCTGGTGACAGTACCTGCGGACGTAGGAGCCACAGCCGGGGAGCCACTCTGTAGAATCATCAGTCTCGGCGCAGAGGGAGTGGAGAAGCTGCGGGGGAGGGACGGACGCTTGCGACAGCAGAGAGCCACCTTCGACTCGGCGCGCGGGTTGGGACTCGCGCTCACAGCGACGACGACCGCGGCGAGCAGCACGGCGACGAGGAGGTGAAGGCGCGCAATGGTTGGTGAGGGCGCATCTGGGGTGCACGAGGCGGACATTTATGCGGACAACCGTGGGCATCGACGGGCGTGATCCGGACCCCAGTCGAGTGCGAGTGCGAGACGCCGGCTGCTTCTAGTGTGGCGGCGATAGGTGGCGCCCCGCACTATCGCACCCTGGGGAATATCAAGCGAGGCTGCTATCTTCCTGCGGCAGGGCAATCTCCACTTGCGCGCGAGATTCGCGCCCGGCAGGATTAGAATTCGACTTATTACTCTACCTCAGGACGTAGATAGGCATGGGTCAAGCAGCCATGACGGTAAAATTTAGCGTGTGGCACAACACGGGCGTCGAATTCTCGTCGCCCCTTTTCTACCAACACAAACCAGCGCCTGGTCGGCACGGCACAACTATAGCAGATTCTGCGGCACCGGCTCTAGCTAGTCCTTCAAACAATCTGATGTTCGCAGTGATTACTCGTCCCATAGCATAGTTCAATTATTTTTTTAAGAAAATATTTACAACCCCCAGTCTACCTTTGTGCAATTATTTTGGGGAGAAAAATATTTGAAATTCCCACGGGCAATGCCTTTCTAGAATTTCCGCAGGCCGTGAATTTACCAATGGTGCGACAGCTTCTCTTACATCCTCCGAGTAACTTGCTGCCGCCGATAATCCTCCCTTTGGTTTTCCTCCATCAATTCTCGCATGCCATAGTGATATGCCGTAGTTGTTCTTCGTTGACGCGAAGATCCACAATTGCCTCGATCCGTCCGTTATCCTGCACCGGTGCTTCTTCTAGCACCTTCCACCACTACCAATCTAATCGTGCCGTACTGTTCACAACCAATCAATGGCCAAACTTCATCAAACTGATCCACTGGCAAAACAACGGGTCTTCCTAACTGAAAGAGAAGCTCCTTCAAATAGTTTGTATCCTTTAGGACAGGAATCGTACCGGAAGACATTTAGGCGAAGTTATTTAGATAAGGTGATGGTAGTGATGATAGGTAGCAGTAGGAGTTAGTGACTTGCTACGCAGGCCCTAGGAACCCGGATCAAAGAGTGTGTTGTATAGACTTTACTCTCTACGGAGTCTTCGCTACGGACTTCTACTTGTAGGGCCCTCTGTCAGGGCCATGACTGTGCTATGTATATAGGTAGCCGCTAACTCCCAGTGCATCACCCTCGCTTCCATATCGAGACAATATCCTCTCCGAGTCAACCGGATGAAGTTAAGTAATAGTTAATGTATACCTCTTGTTATATTGATTCCAGAAAACGAACGAGGTTACATAAATACGGAACAACTACGAGATTTATATCCAAAGGCATGGTCGTTTCATTCTCGTCACAAGTCCACGTGTTCACTGTTGTTTGAAGTCAATAGTTAAACTGCCATATTGTCACATGCCATTCAGCGCATGTAGTAGAAAGCAAAGCCAACCCCATCCATGTCTACCCAGGCGAAACTTGGCAACCCATTATTGCGAGCACCCGCGGCCCGTAGAATGAGTGCATACGCACCTGTCACATACTATCAGTCGCCGTGATTAGATAGCACCGCAGCCGGGGCGAGAAGTATGTAATATGTATCCCCGTTCCGACATGTGAAGTCGTCAGGCCGGGAGCAATGTGTAACGGTACGCCGCCGCCACCACCAATGCCGAACAATTAGGGCCTGAAAGGTTCTGGATGGCGCAGCGCAAGGATAGTTCTGGATTGCGTGGCGCGAGAAGGCACGGAATGTCCTGCTCTTGCCTGGTTCGAGAAGACAGATGACACCAGAATGGCTCCCTATCTTCACCGACGTGTAGGCAGCCATCATCCAGATGGCCTGGGAGGAGCCTGGTCCCGGCCGGAAGTACGCGCTCCAGGCAAGGAAGCACATTGCAGTGCTACGGAAAGCCCGGCCGGATATCATCATCGAGATTCGGTGGTGCCCAACACACAAAAGAGCCTCAGGAAACGAAAAGGCCGACGAAGGGGTCAAGTTCGCGGCGGAGGACCCAGACACCCACGGAGTTGAATGGCTTAGCCACACGGATCAACCGGGGGCACGCGCAATGCCGCTCCACAGATCCCTCGCGCACCTCAAGCGGGAGAACACGGAGAAGAAATGGGCAGAAGCCCGGCAGTGGGCCGGACCCCCAGAAAGAAATATAAGATGCCGAAGAGCCGGGGGCCCGACGGGGCGGTTGCGGGTATTTCCAAGAGACTCGCCTCAAGGTTCTACCAACTGAAGACTGGTAATTGCTCATCCGGGCAGTACCTATATTGGACAAAGAACCGCCCCACGGCCCAGTGCTGGTGACGCCGATGCCAGAAGCAGACGTGGGACCACATCTTCAAAGTGTGTCCTGAGTGGAAAGGCCAGCAGAAGATACTGTGGGGGAGGTGCTGAAGGAAAGCGGAAAGCGGAAACACTTGTTCAAACTTCACGATCCGGGACCTCCTTGCCGACAAGAGGTAAAGCTAGGCGGTATTGGACTTTCTCTTTACTACAGATGACGGAAGGCTAGTGCCGACTAAGGTAGACGCGGGGAGCGAAGCGTTTGAGTGGGAGCGCGGGGAGCACAGGAGCGGGAAGAGAGAGGCGGGTGGAGGCGGAGGAGCTGGGTGCCGCGGGGGAATTTGGTGCCGGGGAGGAGCTACTGCTGTTTCTACCCACACTTATTTTTATGGCATCCGCAGATGAGGACGGGACCGGTGTATGATTTTGTTTGTTCTTTCTTTTGTTCGGTCACTCTTTCCCTTTTTCCTTTGTGGTTTCCTTGGTGCGCATTATCTCTTCTCCGGACAGGTTCGGAGTGCAGAGAGAAGCTTGCAACGTGCCGCCACCTACTCCGCGACGACTCGCCACCTCCCTTTCGCTCCCCTTAACGCTAGACGATACCCGCAACTCGGCGACGACCATCGCGGCGCCGGAGCGCAACGCGTTCTGGCCGCCGCCCTCGTCGGCATAGTGTCTGCGAAGCCCGCCGTGCTTGGTTCCCGCGCGGTCGAAGCGCTGTTCTCACTCTGTTCACTTTCTCCGTGTCGCATCCATCGCACAGACAAGCAACAGCGTCTCGCAAAGATTAAAATCCCTCCGACCAGCCAAAATTATTACATGTCAATTACAAACTCTCAAAACTACAATTGTCTCAAGAATTATTTCATGGGCGCTCCACAGCCCAGCTCGTGGTTGGTATCCCGGTTCCATCCCTTCGATCAACAGCACACGTACGGAGGCCCACCGGTCATGGAGATCGTCCTGCAGCACATCGTGCAGCACGCCCCCGGGTCACCAATATCACAGGGTTGTTCGCTCGGCGTGCAGGGAGGCGGCGGAGGCGGCGGGGGAGGCGGAGGTGGAGGCGGCGGGGGAGGCGGAGGGGGAGGCGGTGGGGGAGGCGGCGGGGGAGGCGGAGGGGGAGGCGGTGGGGGAGGCGGCGGGGGAGGCGGAGGTGGAGGCGGAGGCGGAGGTGGAGGCGGCGGGGGAGGCGGAGGTGGAGGATACTCCTTAACCGGCGGCGGAGGCGGCGCAGAAGCCTTGACGGGCGGCTTGTCGTACACCTTGACGGGCGGCTTGTCGTACACCTTGACGGGCGGCTTGTCGTACACCTTCACGGGCGACTTCGGGTAGGAGACCTTCTTCTTCGGCGGGGGCGGCGGCGGGGGCGGCGGGCGGTAGTACTGCTTCGGTTTCGGCTTCGGCTGGTGACAGTACCTGCGGACGTAGGAGCCACAGCCGGGGAGCCACTCTGCAGAATCGTCAGTCTCGGCGCAACCGGGAGTGGGGAGAAGCTGCGGGGGAGGGACGGACGCTTGCGACAGCAGAGAGCCGCCTTCGACTCGGCGCGCGGGTTGGGACTCGCGCTCACAGCGACGACGACCGCCGCGAGCAGCACGGTGAGCAGGAGGTGAAGGCGCGCCATGGTTGGTGAGGGCGCATCTGGGGTGCACGAAGCGGACATTTATGCAGACGACCGTGGGCGTCGTCGGGTGTGATCCGCACCCCAGCCGAGTGCGAGTGTGAGACGCCAGCTGCTTCCGGCGTGGTGGCGATAGGGGCGCCCCGCACCATCGCACCCTGGGGAGTTTCGAGCGAACGTACTCTACGGCAGCGGCAACCTCCGCTTGCGCACGAGATTCGCGCCAGGCAGGATTAGAAGTCGACATCCGTGTATAGATATAGATATGTGGGCACCCAGCGAGCGATCCTGTCTTTTCAATGTACCTTACAGCAACCAGGATGTATGTATGCCGAGGATCCTTTTCAGGCGAAAATTTAGCGTGTATGTAGGAGTTGTTGGTGGAGTACTAGTACTGATTCGGAACTTAGATAGGGGTGAATACGCCCCCTTTCTTTGTTACAAGCACGTGCCTACCAGACGCAGCCACACAGCTATATTTTGGGAGCCTATCTATGTAGCGTCAGCGATTCAGTGCACAGTCAGATCTGGCCCCAGGAACCTGGATCAAAGCGTGTGTTGTATAGACTATACTTTTTACGGAGTCTTCGCTATGGACTTCTGCTTGTAGGGCTGCCCGCTTTCAATGCCTAGACTCCGATAGTCGCTGTCCCCTAGTACGTCACCCTCGCTTCCACATCGAGACAATTTGCTTTCCGAGTCAACTATATATGACTCTAGATACAAGTTAAGCAATGGTTAGTGTATACCCCGTGTATATTGGTCCCAGAAAACGAACGAGTTTACCTAAATGCGGAACAACTACGAGATTATATCCAAAGGCCTGGTAGTTTTATTGTCGTACAAGTTCACGTGTTATTTGAAGTCAAGAGTTAAACTGCAACACAGTCACAGGCCATTCAGTGCATGTTGAAAGCAACGCTAACTCTATCTATGTCTACCCAGGCTAACCTTGGTAAACCATTGCGAGCACCCGCGACCCGTACAGACGCTGGATATTCCTAGCCAACACAGACTAATCGTCCCCTTCATTAGCACCGCAGCTGAGGCTGGGAAGGTATCCCCGGCTCCGACATGTGAAGTCGTTGGGCAGCGGAACCACGCGACGAGTCTGCACGTATACTCGTACCTATGTACAGGCTACATATCTATGTATGCACTCGGCGATTGAACCCCTATCTAGGATTATCTGAGGCTAGATAGTGAAATTTCATTGGTGTGCGCTATATCATCTTGGGAGAGGCCTAGGCGGAGGGCAACAGGGGAACTTGCAGCGTGCTGCCTTGCACGGGCTGCGGACGGGAAATCTGGACAAAAAGTGCGCTCCTTAGTCTGGTAAGGCTGATGCGAGTATGAATAGATAAACAAAAAAAAGGAACCGTGCAACGACTTACCCTGGCAGCCAAACCAACTGTTCACTGCCCTACAGCCGCACATCTACATACTATGGCTTCGCACGGCAAGAACGAACAGCAGTAGTAGCTTCCAGATGCCTGAGGTCGGTTAGTTTCCCAATCGATCAAAACGCAGCAAGACACCTTCGGCCGAATGGGGCCCGACCCCTGTTGGCAACGTGGAAAGGCGTAGATATCGGGTGCGGGCTGGCAGGAGGTGATGTAACTGTGATACCTGAAGCAGTTATATCCTTTGGCCAGTGCCGCGCACGGCACGCATCGGTCCAGAACAAGTGGAGATGATCTGAAGGTGGAGTGGAGTCAACACGGTGGCTGAACCGGGACTTCGCCTGCTCTCCTTCGGGGACCACAAAGCGCCTTTCCGTGAGGAAGCGACCTGCAACCCCTTTTTATTACATACACATGGGCTTGCGGAATAAACGTCAGCTGGTACATGAGCTACCATAAGTGGTATCTACCTCAATAGTCTCGCTTGACCATTCGCCAAGTCCATCATCCCTTCTCACCACGCTACCGCTCCTTAGTAATAAATTTATTTCATCGGGTCTAGAAGGAAAAGTCTGAACCCCCAAACCCCGAACTCGGGAAAAGTCAATTAGTACCCGGAACCCCTCCGGCGATTGTTCCTCTGCTCAGCACAAATGTGTGGTGTTTTGGGTTCTGGAACGATCTTCCGATGGCTCGGATGTTGCGTTGATTTGAAAGTCGGTGTTTTTCTCTCCTTTTTTTTCTTTCTTATTCTTTCCAGGATTGACGAGTTCTCCAGCGAAGACGGCTCTCGTCGGGTGTGTGGAAAAGTTTGCATTTACCTAAATAGGGGTATTTCTCCTTTCAGACTGCCAACCTTGCACGGTGGGGGATGGAATGGGGTGAGTTTTTTGCGCGCCGGGGCCCAGAAGGAAAAAAAAAAGCGGTTTCCCAACTTGGGGGGGGGATCGATTTTAGCGGTGAAAGCCGTGTAGCCCGTCCGGTCAGCAAACTTCAACACACTCATTTCCCGTCGTGAGCCCCCAACGTCGGAGTCAGGTGGCTCGCTTTATGTGGTGGATTAACTGATATCCTCGCAGCGACGAAAACAGGACGACAAGGAACGGGCTCTTCCCCATGCAACTTAGTCGTAACCACTAAGTCAATTAATTGTATCAGGCTTAGCGCACTCCTAATATAGGCTAGTGCTAGTCTGCACTGAATAATTCGTAACAGTAAGTAGTGAGGTACACTCTATGTATCTAGTCTCGATAGCTTAGAGTGATAACTAGTTTGGCCGATCACGTGCCAAAAAAATAAGTATTCACTCTAATCGAGGGATTTCGCAAGGCGCTAGGGATCACTCTGGGGATGACTTTGGGGGGGGGGGGGGGGAGGGGGGGTTTCGGGTTTTTTTTGGTTTATCCACCACCCGCATGGACCTGTCTGGATCGTGCCGAGGTTATGTACAGTCAGTTTCCGGTCCGCGGTCCGCGCAGTGGCGGCACATTGCAAGCTCCTCCGTTCACGCACTCAATACATATTCTACATACATACCTAGATAATCCTGCCTGGCGCGAATCTCGGGCGCAAGCGGAGATTGCCGCTGCCGAAGGTTCGCTTGAAATTCCCCAGGGTGCAATGGTGCGGGGCGCCACCTATCGCCGCCACACCGGAAGCAGCTGGCGTCTCGCATTCGCACTCGCACTCGACTGGGGTCTGGATCACGGATGACCACGGTCGTCCGCGTATAAATGTCCGCCTCGCGCACCCATAGATACATCCTCACCAACGATGGCGCGTCTTCACCTCCTCCTCGCCGTGCTGCTCGCCGCGGTGGTCGTTGTTGTGAGCGCAAGTCCCAACCCGCACGCCGAGTCGAAGGCGGCTCTCTGCTGTCGCAAGCGTCCGTCCCTCCCCCGCAGCTTCTCCCACCCCCATTTGCCCCGAGACTGACGATTCTGCAGAGTGGCTCCCCGGATGTGGCTCCTACGTTCGCAGGTACTGTCACCGGCCGAAGTCGAAGCCGAAGCAGTACTACCACCCGCCGCCGCCACCGCCGCCGCCCCCGAAGAAGAAGGTCTCCTACCCGAAGCCGCCCGTGAAGGTGTACGACAAACCCCCCGTCAAGGGCTACGCGCCGCCTCCGCCGCCGGTTAAGGGATATCCCAAGCCGCCAGTTAAGGAGTATCCTCCGCCACCGCCTCCGCCTCCTCCTCCGCCACCTCCGCCACCTCCGCCACCTCCGCCACCTCCGCCTCCTCCTCCTCCTCCGCCTCCTCCGCCTCCGCCTCCCCCGCCGCCTCCCCCGGTCTGCACGCCGAGCGGCCAATCCTGTGATTTGATCAACCCGGGCGCGTGCTGCTCGCAGTGCTGCATGTCGCTCGTCGGTGGCGGGCCTCCGTCGGTGTGCTGTTGATTGAAGGGATGGAACGGGGATGCCAACTGCGAGTTGGGTTGCGGAGTATTCGTGAAATAGTTGTTGAGGCGATTGTAGTCTTGAGAGTTTGTAATTGACGTAATAATTTGACTGGTCGGAGGGAATCTAAGCCTCTTTGCGAGATGCTGCTGCTTGTCTGTGCGATGGATGTGACGCGGGGAAACTGGAACAGATTGAGAACGGCCGCCATCCGTCTTTTCATCTCCCGATCCGCCCCATCTCTCCAGCAGCCGGCGGACAGCATAACCGCACTGAAGACTATGTATGATCGGTGATTCCCGCGCCTGCTCATTAGTCCCGTGCGTACGCCAGTGGCGGGATTCCGGAGCGTATAGCTGGTGGCGTCGCTGTCTCCGTCGTTCCGCCGGAGCGCTTCGGAGCGTCAGTTCCGCGGTAGCGTGGCCGTTTCAAGCGGTACGATCTGCCGATGCCACTGTCGTACCTGCACGTCCTGCACAGAATGGCAGTCCGCTCGTGATTCGGTTGTTCTCTGTTGCGTGGAGACGCACTCACTCGAGTAGGTTAATGAGCTTGCGATGCCGTATCGCTTCGCTGGAGAGGACGACCACGGCGGCCACGATCCGCGCCCGAGTACTAAGTAGTGGCTCTGCGGCGGCATGTCTCCGCCGCGCGGAAGACACCGTGATCCCGCACTCCCGTGGTGGCCGCGAAGCCCTCCGGCGCGTACTAGATGGAGGGAGTGCGTATGTCACGCCGCCGCGCGGTGAGAGCAACCGCGCTGTCTCTGATGCTGCTCCATTGCTCGGGGGAGTACTCCGCGTTAGAACTTGTCCCGATCCGAGTTGGCGGCAGCGGGCTGCGGTCCGCTTGGCCTCTCCGTCGGTGCCGGATCAGATGTGTCCTGTGTTGCAGGCAGCCGACCAGTTAAGCCGAGCGGGGCTTGTGTTGGAAATGCTTCTCGCCGCTCCGGCGTGGTGGCGCGCCGACGGCAGCAACTCCACAGCAACGCCTGTGGCAGTAACGCTAACGTAACGGATAGGGTAACCGGACACGATAGAGAACCCGGACAGTAGAAAATCCGCTAGTAGCAGACAGGCCCCCGCATATTACCCCGCCAGCCGAGTAAAAATCTGCAACCCGCCCAGTCAAAAACATCAGCAACAATATGGCACCCACCAGACCCCCTCCAAACGTCAAATCGAAAAAAAGAGAAACAATCAGCAGCCAAAAAAGATGATATTGCCGCTGCGCTGGCACATAGAGAACGAGAAGGTATCTCCTTCCGTACGGTTGCGCTACTGTTCAATGTTCCGTATTCCACCCTCGCCTATTGCGCTCGAGGTGGGCTGTCACGTAAGGAAAGCCATGTACACCAGCAGAGGCTCACCCCAGCTATGGAGAAGGTGCTACAGGACTGGTGCAAGCAGTTAGATGACTGGGGTTTTCCGCCATGGATGGATCTTCTACTGGCAATTGCCAAAGTATTAGCCCAGCAATGGGCAGATGAAGAGGAGGATCCTACACTGGCTGGGTTAGGAAAGCGATGGGTGGGAAACTTTCTTAAATGTCATCCGGAACTCACAGCCAAGTATGGCACCCAGCTAGACCGCCAACGAGCATACGCTAGCCACCTTCCAACCCTACAAGACTACTTTCGAAAGCTGAAGCAATTGGTCTGCAAGTACAAATTTAAGACCGAAAACATCTTCAATATAGATGAGAAAGGGTTCATCATCAGTCGATCATCGAGAGCAAAGGTGGTTTGTAGAGCTGGTCATCAGCCACCAAGGGTGATACAGGATGGAACGTAGGAGATGCTTACAGTTGTGGAATGTTGCTGTACGGCGCAATACATGCTGCCTTCCTTTGTGATTTTCAAGGGAACTGCACAGTATATGGGCTGGCATTCAGAAACCAGCAACCCTGATGCGATGTTTGCCTGTTCACCTAACAGGTGGACTGATGACAAGCTAGGCTTGGAGTGGTTGTACCACTTTGACCATTGCACTAAGAACCGGAAAGGGGGTAGCGACACTCGACTACTTATCCTAGACGGCAATCGTTCGCACCTTACTCTCAAGTTTATTCAGTATAGTATCGACAACAACATTCAACTCCTTTGTTTTCCAGCATGTGCAACATATCTCCTCCAACCCCTTGACGTCGGTCTTCTTGCCCCCCAGCAAAAGTATTACGGCAAAGCGGTGGATGATTATATCCGAAATACTCGTACAGGTATTTTGAAGGGAATATTCTGGAGATTCTACAGTGCAGCATGCCGGCAAGCCTATACAAAGAAGAATATCGCCTCCACCTTCCGTGCAACTGGGATTTGTCCCTTCAATCCTGATGCTATCACAAGACTGATTACTGGTGATACCAACCCTGTCACAGTCTCCCAACCTCCACCGTAGCCACTTCGTCATAGCTGGCTGTCAATATTTTGTCCCAACTTAAGACTGCCTGTAAGAGTTGCAATATGTGCCAGCAAACACAATTGGCAATTGAAACCCTTCGCCAGACTGGTGATGTGTATGTTGCCATTACTGTTGTCAAGCGCTATGGTCACACAACCCAGACAGCACTTGCGACCGCAGAAATACAGAGGATCAAGCTTGCTGATGTACATCGACAGTATGGGGGCAAGAAGGCTGCAGTTACCGACAGACGGGTGATCTCTAAGGCTCGGGTTATAAATGGAGCCGATCTCATTAGGAAGATGGATCAGAGACAGGAGGTCGATCGGCTGAAGAAGGAGAAGAAGCTATGTAAACTGGCTCTTGGCAAGCTTAGAGCTCCATCTAGGGGAAAAAAGCCTAAGGTCTGTTCCTGTAACACTCGGGTGTTTCACTAATGGCACAATCGCCCAGGTGGTCACCAACAGTCTATCACCCTTGAGCGGCTAACACTTGTATGATGGCAGCGGAGCAACCATGTAGTTCCGAAGGATTCGCACGGGAGCAGTTGGGATAATTCACTAAGAGATTCGCGTTCGAAATATCACTAGAGAGTTGATTCCAGAAACAATGTAATATTGTTAAGGCTCAACTCCCGACTGATCGTTGCTGATGCCTCTCTACATAGGAAACTGGCACTCTTTAAATGTCACGCCGACTCTTTGGCTGTCTGCCCTTGGGCTGACTCGGGAAGCGCAATACCTCGGTATTATGCAGCAGCGTCTCTCCTCATCCGAGGGAGATAGGTTTGATTGGGACATGGCACTGATCGATAGGTATGAACCCAGAAGATCTTCGATCCGGGTGCTTGCGAACAATCTTCGTTTGCACTCCCTTGTAGGCGTCGTCACCCTCGTGCTCCTGTCCGCAGCCCTTACTAGCTAAATCCTTCTCAGGTTTATTCAGGGTCGCAATCTATGAGTCTAGATGCTTCCAGGAATGTCTGGTGACGTCGATACAAGTGCTGTAGCAGTTGCAGTGAACTAAAGAATACGTCCCCGTAACTCGGCAATTTAAGGTCCGATCTTCTTCAAACAACTGACAGATGGTCTGACTCCCCTCATATACCCGCCGGACCCGTTCTGCCTCGCGCGTCCTGCACGACCACTCGTGAGTTATATTGTACCCAGAAAAAGTTGACATTTTTGCTGCTATACGGCAACTAGTAGCTTTTAGTATGGGTCTCGTGGAGGATAATCTTGACACCTCCCAGGGATGTGACCTGACCCTCACCTGAGGCTGCCACTCATCCCCTTTCCCATTGGTAACCTTGAGTTACCACCTGGCTGCTGTTGGGTCGGTAATGCTCCTCTCTTTCAGAGCTCACCCCAGCCTGTTACTTTCACCCATGAAATCTCACTCGGCCTCAATCCTCAGATTGAGTCCAGCTAGTCATACTAATTGCCTCTCTTGGGGTGTCACCAGCGCACTGGGTGTAACAGTTCCAAATATCTACTCTTAATATTGGTTATTTAATTAGTGAGTTAGGCCAAGATTGAGTCTGGCTATGAAGAGGGAAGCGAGAATATGCCGATTGCGATATTACCAACCCCAACCGCAGCGAACACACCCTCCAAAAAATCTGCCACCACTCGGGTACCCACAAAAAAACCTAAAAAAGAGAAGAACCCAGTACTCATCTATACTTCTGCAGTTCCTCCAGCTTTTACTAACACTTATCATAGAAATCTGTACGCTTTCAGGAACCAGCCGCCACACTGGGTAGACCGCCATCCGACTTGCTCTACCAAGCTCCCATCACTCCACAGCGCTCTATCAGTCTGGCAGTATGCCCTGGAATAGTAAGTGATACCCATCTTAAATTTTTGTAGATCTCACTAAGCTTTCAACAGTGAATTGTGGTTACAACGAGTCCGGGTCCCTCTGCTACCCGATGGACCATTAGTAACCTTGAAGAATGGGAAAACCTCTCAGTTGATACTAAGAGAGAACTTGCACTGCTAGTTCCTAGGCTAAGTACACAGATAAGGCCTAGTTCTCATCGACCTAACTGGCTTTTGGCTATGAGTTTACACAGCCGATGACCACAGGAAGGGTAGTCGTGTGGTGGATAGATTTCTGCTGTTAGATTATCGATTAGAGGTCTTAGGAGCAATTGATTTTGGTAACACCTTCAGAAAAGGTTCGACTATATATTCTCAGTGCTTGTACGAAATTTAGGCTCCTAGCTGGCTGTGGTTGTTGAAATCTATGGAATATCCAGTCACGGGCGCAGTTATTGCGAGTGTCCGGGTTCCATATCGTGTCTGGTTACCCTATCTGATACATTATAGGGAAATGTGGTAGCAAGTGGAACCTGGTGATGACGGCTTGGCATTCTTTCATAGTAACATCTTTCTCATCCTTTCTTCTTTAGACTTAGAAAGGGCGTCCGTAAGTCGGACGCGTTGGTAAGTTGTGCAAGAGTGCACTAAGGGCGCGCTAGTTCACTAGTGTATTCTTGACGTGAGTGATATTTAGGTGTATATTATAAATTTTTTCTTTTTTCAGGGATAAAATCAACTCGAAATGAGCTGACAGAGGGCTTCATTCTTGTAACTAGAGCATATCACCATGTCAAACATGAACGAGGAGACTCTTCCAGAATGCGTTCAATATCAAGAAGCACTCGATATCTACAACTCAAGAATTATTTCAATCCTGACCAGTACTACAACAGCTGTGGAAATGCCATGATCAATCTTCTTCCACAGAGTCCATGGATGACAGTCAGCAGAAGAATACAACAAGGAGTGTCAACTGTTGAACAGTACAGAGGAGAGAGTCCTAGTGTGGTACTGTGATATTTTGCAAAGTACTGGATTTCCTCTGAGCGTGAAGGATGTGACTGCCCTAGCCACAAAGATACTATGAAAGCGAGATCTGGTTGCAACCATCAGCCCTCATTGGATTGATCACAGTTTCTATAAACAACATCTGGAAGTGAAAGCACATTGGAGTCAGCAGCTAGACAGGATTAGAGCAGTGCATAGAAACAATTTCATAGTTCTTGAGCTGTTCTTCGAAATGCTACGAGCTAAATAACCAATTATATAGGGAATTGCTAACATAAATATACTGTAGCAAAAAACAGGGAAAAATTGACACTGGATTGACACCATATCCACACGTGATTTTTATTGGCTGAAGAACTTTGATGATACCTCGTATTAATCTCATGTATATACAAATTATACTTTCTCCAATTACTGAATCTTTTTTCGATACCACTTTTAAGAAATACTTTCTTTATATTATTGTATTGTCCATAGGGGGTCTATACTCAATTTCTGTTACGGTACCGCAACAAGAGGAGGCACGAGAGGAGAGAGGAGAAATAATTAAGAGAAGAGAGTTGTTGTTTCATGAGCGGAGGAGCTATCTGTTTATATATCCGGCTCGCCCTCCTGCTTACTCATCCTAATCCTGAGTCATGTCCTCGGAGTATGAAACTCCGTCAAACTTCCCTTTAACCTTCTGGGCCACCTCAGGCCGGACTTGTCGGCTTGTCACTGGCACCGCTAGGAGCGCGGCGAGTGACAAACAGTCTCACGTGCAGCGGGTACCCGCGCAGTACTGTTCCGAGGTTATTGCCTGAGGGCGGTAACCGAGGATGATGCCAGCGTAACCGGGTTAGGGTCACAATCGCCCCCAACTTTGGACACCGCCCTCGGGTCCATGACAAGCAAGCAAGCAAAGTAGTGTACACAAAGTTCAACATAGGAGAAACCTCATTAAAAGACACTTTTTGTAAAACAACCGCAAAAAAAAGAAAATAACAGAACTTTTGTTGATAGTAACGCCCAAAAGAGCTACACTTTCCGGTGGACTATCGGGTTGCCAGACTCGAAATTGGCTATTGATTCTTGAGCGTTCGCCAGGTCATCTTCAGCATACCAGGAATCCCATTCCGGGCCATAGCCCTTCCAGCGAACGAGGTATTCAGTTTTCTTCTTACGTCCTCGTTTGGAGATCCTTCTGTTGACTATAGCCTCAATCTCCCACTCTGGATCTCCTTCAGGACCTACCACCGGTGCTGCATCATTGGTCGGCACGGGCCGATTGTAGGGATCTGCTCCAGGAGCTGGACTTGGTTCCAAGTGGACCACTGAGATAACAGGGTGGATTCCATAGTGGGGGGGAAGCTGTAGCCTGTAGGCTTTTCCTTTTCCGACTACCTCAAGGATTTTGAAAGGACCAACACGCTGCTGAGCGAGCTTCTGCTTCTGGATGGCAGGGATGGAATAGCCTGCACCTAGACGTAAAAAGGGATAGCCGGTGGAGAAATCTGGTGAAATATGCTTTTTGTCATAGTGCCTGGTCATTGCTTTCTGAGCGATCGCAATAGCCGTAGCTGCTTCTTCCTGCATCACTGTTCTGAGTTCATGGAGGGGAACTGCTAACAGTGGCATCGGTAAAGTCATAGTGGAGACTTCAAGAGCGGTTCGTAGCTTCTTGCCATATATCAGCTCATTCGGCGATTTTTTTGTTGATGCTGATTCCATGTTATTGCAGGCTGCTTGTAGCGGAAGAAGCTTGGCCAACCAGTCAGATTGGCTTGAGTTGACCAAATAGCGTAGCATAACTTCGAGTGTCTGATTTGTCCTCTCTGACTGGCCATCAGCGCTCGGATGATACGCCGTTGTTGTAAGGCTCTTTACTCCTGCGGAGGATAGCAGAGCTTGCCAGAGTTCCGAGAGAAAACGCTTGTCCCGATCCGAGATAATTGTTCGGGGGAAACCCCAGCCATTGAGCACTACATCATCATAAAAGCTAGTTGCCCAATCGATGGCAGACCAGTTTTTTCTACCAGGAATGAAACGCACGGCCTTGCTGAATTTGTCGGTCACCGTCATGATCGTGTCGAATGGTTCGACGGATCCTTTATGAGCGCATGGAGGGAGATCCGTAATGAGATCGATCGTAAGCGTGTCGAATGGTTCCGAAGGTGAGTTTATAGGTGACAGCTTGCCATAAGGCCTGTGCCGTTTTGGTTTGTTGAGCAAACAGGCTGGACAGTGAGCGAGATATGCCACAATGTCTTTCGCCATCGAAGTCCAGTAGAAACTGGAAAGCCGCTTGAAGGTTCGATAAAATCCGCAATGAGTCTCATCGTGTGCGATTGCCATCTGCTGCTTGCGTAACTCCTGGCTGCTAAGAACAAGCCGCAAGCGCTTGTCTTTCGGATCAACCAGGTACAGCAGATCATTGTGCAGCACATACTGACAGGTGGCGGGAATCGAAATTGTCTCCAATCGGCTGTCGTAGGTACCGTCACGTTTGAGCGTATTGTATATTGCTCGCATACGTTGTGAGTTTTGAGTGGCGAGACGGAGTTTGTCTGCATAAGCCGGAGCAAGCTCTACGGTCATACCTTCGATCCCGACAGCGCCAGTGGACTTCTCATGTGCCGCAGAAACGACTGATTCCTCTGCCGCCGTAGCCGTGACTGGTTTCTTCATGTTCGTGGATGAAACTGGCTCACCGGACTTTATGCCATTCTTCTTATTGGCACGTAGTCCGCCCAGACGTGTCACTGCAAAACATTCCTGAACATCAAATTCTTCCATTTCAGATGGAATACCCAATCTAGCAGCCCAGTCCCGTAGGCGCTCAGCCTTCGCAGAAATTTCGTAACGCAGCCTTGATAAAGCATCAGGGCATTCGAGATCGGCACCTTTGCTATATACGACACGCATGTGATCTCGGTACTGGTCCAAGTATATGGCCCAGGTGTGCAGCCTCAGACTAGATCTGTCTGCAGATGTGGTGTCGAGACTCTGCATTTTGCATAAAGCAACATTGCTATGGTGATCTGTAACAAAGGTGACGAAGGCTCTCTCCATATATGGACGCATACGTTTGGCCGCCCAGACAAGCCCTGACATCTCCAAATGGGTCGGCCAGTATCTCGTCTCGGCATCCGTCAGTGGTTTGGACATGAAGTGCAACGGTACAAGATGGGACTTCGAGTAGACCTGGGGGTCTCCAGTCAGCTGATAGACTGCCAGGCCAGTACCATATTCCTTGGACGAGTCCAAAAAGGCGTAGATTGGCAGGTCGTCCATTACATGGTACAGACAGGGTCGTGAAGCGAGAGCGTCCTTCACGTCATCGTACGCCTTCTTCAGATTTGCATCGACGGGTACAGCAGTACGGGCAGCGTAATCCTTCCGGCCACGTGAGCTTGGCGGAGCGTTTTTTAACAGCAGTGTCTTGCATGCTTGCAATGAAGCTATGCGCTGTGCATAGTAGGGAATCAGGTGACGGTTCCAATTGGTAAGACCTATGAAGTATTCCAATTGGGCTAACGTCGCTGGGTAAGGAATATTCTGCACCGCATCTGCCTTTGATTCCGCGGTGGTCAAACCCAGGCGGTCAACGAGATAGCCCAGTATCTCTAGAGAGTGAAAACCCAAAAAACACGTTTTCGCTTTTAGGGTGATGCCCAAATTCCCAAGGATGCTGAAAACCTCTTCCACTATTCCAAGAAACTTTGCAAACGATGGGGCGTACATGACGATATCATCAACATAGCACGAAGCGCCTCGCCAGGATAGACGCTGGATTAACCGGGTATCCATCAAGCACTGCTGATGCTGGACGGATGTCTTTCCTCCCATAATGGAAACATTGAAAACCTCACGACCCATGTGGGTCGTGATAGCAGTACGGTAGCGATGCGCGGGGTGGATCAGTCGCTGGTAGAAAGCAGAGGTGATGTCTGCTGAACCTAACCATCGCATACCCTGCATTGCTTGTATCACATCCTCCTGTCGAGGAAGTGGATAGGCATCGCCAATCATTGCTGCGTTCAGCTTACACATATCGATGACAGGACGTGCCTTTGTTCCTCGGTAAACCACAAAAACCTTCAAATCCCAAGGGCTTGGTTGCTCGAGTGCGGCCATACGACCATACTCTCAATTGAGATCAAATTGCTTATCAAGTGCTTTCCGACCACGGGCCGTCAACCGGTAAAGACCAGTAGGTTTGAGCTTAACTTCCAGTTCTGCAGGTACGTCTATACGCAACCAATCTTCTTCAGGTTCTCTAACACATCCCATGATATCGTTGAATATGCCCCGATGACGGCGGATCAAGCTCTCCAAGGCTTTGATCTGTGAGTCAGAGATGTCGTCCTCCCTGTTGATTACGACTTGCTCCCAGGTTGACAAGGTAATGTCGGGAACCTTGATGTATGGTGGGAGGACATGGTCGTAGCGTGGTATGTATTCTTCTTGAAGCCATTGTGGGCTCTTGAATATTTCACTAGCACAAGGCTGCATGTCGCCAGGTAATGGAAATTTCGACTGCGCTGGCAATGGGCGAGGACGAGTCTTATTGTTAAAGAGCTCGTTAGGGACCTCATTCGGATTGACCATATCCACCTGATGAGGATTAAAAATTTCAGTAGCGGTCATGGCTAACGCGACATCATGTGTGGTTCCAAATAGAGCCTTTATATCCGTTGATGCTTCTTCCCAGGAGAGGCTAGTTGAGGATTCCAAGGAACGGACGTGTCCGAGCACTGTACCTTTGAAAATTGTCAACGGATTATCTGCAAAATTGGTGTATAGCAGCTCTTTCTGATTGTGGCGTAGCACTGAATGGGGGGCCCCTGCGCCCGATATCGCAGAGCGAGTCTGGATTGGAGTAAATTGATAGTCTTGGTTTGGTTCGAGGGCACGACCAAACTTGACGCCCACGACTGTTGTAGTACCTGAAGGGATGGTGACAGGTGCCGCACAACGCACTGGAATCCTGGTGAAACGGTGGCCGTCATGCACTGTGATTTGCACTGGAATGCCGTCACAAGCGCCGATACGCAAGCGGTTTGATGAGTAGAGAAGATCGAACTTCTCAGGCTTCATGATATCATTTCCGACAAGCAACGGGACGGATAGATCCTTGAAAACATGAAACGGTCTGACTAGCTCAGCGAAACGACCATCCATTCCTTTCATGAAAATTCGCATGACCACCACATGGGTGGCCGTACATTTTGCACCTCCGAGGCCCTCCACTACTCGGGGTTTCGGTAGCGGTAAGCGCTCTGCATCTGCATAAAGCCGGCACTGGAGCTCGTCATCGACTGCTGAATTTCCGAAGCCGGAATCGATGCAGGCGATATGTGGGCTACTATTCGGAGAGGTGTACCAAAAGGTCTTGGCATAGTGGAAATCGGCAAGGCCCTCTACGATATTCGAAGATGCTGGAGCGGCAGATTTGACTATGGTGGCTGGTTCCATGGTGTGCTCGCCTACTGGTCGGCAGCGAACCCGGAGATGGTCATGGAGTTTGTTGTTCGAGGAAAATGTGGAGCCACAGTTCTTACATTCCACTGAGACTTTATGCTGGGACGACATCGTTCCGAGAAAACCAAGTCCAGTCTCATGGCGATAACGCGTTGCGAAGTACGCATTCTGCGCACGTTCGTACTCCTCCTCCAGATCCACTTGGGGATCGAGGCTATCTGTGAGACTGGGGTTGTCTCGTAACCGGAGTGGGTAAGGGGTTATGGGTAATCAGGCTACTTTCGAGAATTCACAACGGAATAATCTTAGATCTTTTGTGTGTATTCGGTGGGATTTGGTTCGGTCGTGTTGTCGGTGATCTTCCTCTTTTCTTCCATCGGGGCGAGAAACCTCCCTTTTTATTGTTGAGGCCGTAGCGTGAGATCTGATGAACCGGCGTGAGCGCTGGTGACTCGGACTTGGATTCCCCCGAGGTGTAGGGACCTCGTGGGTGAATCATTGGTCATAGCAGGGTGTAGATAAGGGGAGATGAGGTTTTCCTGCACGTTGCGGCACTCTAGGCTCAGAGTCCGCCATCTCTCCCTGAGGCGAGAGCTCCCTGAAAAGCCACGTACTGCATGAGGGCCATGCAGTCGTACGGGGTCCAAGTTCTAGAGTCTGTCGATCACCCTGAGGTGACGCAATCCTCCTCGGGGGAGAGTCCGTTCATTTGCATCCACCCCCTCACCTCCGGAGTTAGCCTAGGTCCGGTTTTCTCGGCCGACAGCTAATCTCCGTCTCCTCGATCCCTTGCCTAGACTCTCTGACATCATTTCCCATACTTCGGAAGGCAACTAGTGTCTTTCCGAAGGCCCGTGATGAGTCTCTCTTTCAGCTACGTACTCTAGATACTTTGTTCATGTGTAACACTACCTCCCCTCTCCCTTAGCCTCGTCTCGAGGGTTTTAACTGAGTTCTATCTAAGTAGCCTGTCTTTTTCTATGATCGTGTGATTCTTTCAACGCTGAGTTTCGGTCGGCATCACGGACTGCAGTCCTCCGCCCCTGTAGCCCTCCCAGTCACCGGATAAGATATTCTTCCCTCAGAATAAGTCTTTAGTCCGTCGGAATGACTGGGCCCTCTGAGTAGGCCGATGGGTACTCATACTGTCGTGGGTCCGAAAGTACTCAACGCCTTGTTGGCGGCTCGCGAGTTCATGGGGTTCTGCGTCAAGCGTGGTCGGCCATGGGCTAGTAACCGGCGTGCTGGTAGGGACCACTACAACTCATCCGGTTGAGGCAAGTGTGCCGAGCAGTGGCCGTGCCTTCACGACTTTCTTTCCTTCTTCTTGATTTCGCCATCCCAGAATCGAGTGAGCGGCCACCAAGTGGGTAACGTTTTTCCCCTTCTTTCCCGACCGCCGTATCGCGAGTCCCTGCCGCGCGTCCGGTCGACGGCTTGTGTCGTGGGCCCGAGATGCGGGTCTTTTGGTTGCTCTTCTTCGTCCGTCAGGTTCCGAGGTCGCTCCCCGTAGACATGGGTTCGCTGGGAGAGCCTATGGTGTCCGTCAGACTGTAACCGGTGTCCGGATAGGGACCCGCCGCTGCGCTTTATGGAACGGAAGGTGTGTCGGGGAGTAACCGCGTTTTCGAGGGACGGGATGCACCAGGATCCGTCCTACCGTACGTCGGTTCCGTTTGTCGTGAAGGTGTGAGCAAGGTTTGTGAATTGGATTGTGAATGGATTGTGAATGGATTGAGAATAGATTGTCGGGCGAAGACGGCGCCCCAGGCGTCGTCCTTCTTCTTTGTCTATCCTGCACGGTCTCAGCGCTTTTGATTCCGTCGGACCCATTTGTTTGTGGTGGGACTATGCTTCGGTGAGCCGATAGTCTTTCGGTGTGTCGGGATTCCGCCGATGAAATTCCCGAAGCTTTTCCAAGCCTCCTTTCGAGAAGTTGTCGTATGGTTCTTCCGTCCAGTCTTTCCGCTCCGGATAGTCGAGCCATTTGACGAGATATAGGATACGCCTGACGATTTTCCGGGATGACATAACTTCTTCGATGTCGTATTCCTCAGATTGCTCGATATCGTCCGCTTCTCGCAACACTTTTGACGGGTCGGGCGGAACCCGGTGTCGGCTGGTTCGGTATGGCTCGAGTAGGGACACGTGGAAAACGTTGTGGATCTTCTATTTTCTGGGTAGCGTCAGCCGTACTGCAAGGGGGGAGATGATTTTCTCGACTTGGAAGGGACCATGATTTTTTTGATCCATCTTCCTTGAAGGTCGGCGCATCTTTATGTTGCGTCCGTTGAGCATTACCAGGTCTCCTACCTGGTACCCCGGAGGTGGCTTTTGGGAGGGATCCGTGTACAGACGCATCCTTTCCTGAGCGGCCAGGAGTCCTTTTCGAGCATCGTCTTGGATCGTCGTTATCCAGTGGGCGTAGATTGTGCTTGCCGGGTTAACTGGCTCGTCATCCTCGTTTGGTGGGTCCAGCGTTCTTGGATGGAATCCATAATTGGCGTAGAACGGTGAGGCGCCATTTCCCGTGGTGACCGAATTGTTGTAAGCGAATTCCGCCATTGATAACAGTTGCACCCAATCGTTTTGTTCGTGGCTTACGAAGGCTCATAGGTATGCTTCGATCGTCTGATTGAGTCTTTCTGTTTGTCCGTCGGTTTGTGGGTGGAACGCCGTTGACATTCAGGGGCGAATTCCCAAGGTTTTTAGGAGTTCTTGCCAGGTTTCCGAGGTGAATCGTGAGTCTCGATCTGACACGATGTCAGTAGGGAGTCCAGGGAACCTCCATACTTCTCGGGCGAATATGACCGCCAGATCAGCCGCCGTTTTCCTTTCCTTTCTGAGCGGGAGGAAATGTGCCATCTTGGTGAACCGGTCGATTACCACCCATAGCTGGTCATACCCTTCTGACGTTGGGAGTTACATAATAAAATCCATCGCTATTGATTGCCAAGGCGCATACGGGAGCTCCAAGGGTGAGGACAGACCGTAGGGCTGGTGACGAGCCGCCTTATTCTTCTGAGATATCGGGCAGCTCCTGACGAAATCGATGATTCGCTCATTCATTCTTGGCCACCAAAAGTTTCGCCGAATGAGCTCAATCATTTTATCCTGACCTATATGTCCTGCTACTTTTGTGTCGTGCTCGGATTCCATGAGTTGTTGGACTGCTTCCTCCGGAATCCATAGCTTATTTTTTCGGTATAACAACCCTCCTTTCCATTCTAGCTCCTTGACCTTTCAGTCCTTCGGCGCTGGTTCTGCCAACACCGCTTTCTCTTGTTTCCTTGCTTCTTGGTACTGTCGATCTTTTTCCGCTGCTTTCTGGACCTTTTCCCGAAATGCTGGGCTCCATTTCCTTTCTGGGAGTGACGCCATCCTGTCCGAAGAGGCGATGAACGAGCTCCCTCTTCTGGCTTCAAGGTTTCCGAAGTGTTTTTCTCCCAAAACCGTCATTATTGGCTGGTTTTCTACCCCCCCCTTTTCAGGGCGGTACTCCGAATGCCTGGATAACACATCTGGCTTGCCGTTTTGGGTGCCTGGTCGGTAGTAGATCCTAAAATCGATGCCGGCCAGTTCCTGAGCCCACCGAGCTTGGCGTCTGTTTAGTACTTTTGTTGTTGTAAAGTATTCCAAGTTCTGGTGGTCTGAGAACACCTGTATTTGATGCTCTGCTCCTTCGCAGTATCGATACCAGTGTTTGAACGCATCCACTACGGCAAGGAGTTCTTTGTCGTGGATTTCGTAGTTTATTTCTGACGGGGAGAACTTCCTTGAGTGGTAGGCGATCGGATGCAGTCGGTTTTCTTCGTCGCGCTGCGAGAGGACTGCTCCGATGGTGAAATCCGATGCGTCTGTTTCGATAATTACTGGCCGTGTTGGGTTGAAATGGCTTAGGATTGGTGCTGTCGTGAACCGTTTCTTCAATTCTTCGAAGGCTTTTTCCGCTTCTGGGTTCCATTTCCATTGACCCTCCTCCTTTTTCTTGGTAAGTTCCGTCAGTGGTCTAGCTACCTGGGAATAGCCTTGTATGAAGCGTCGGTAGAAGTTAGCGAACCCCAAAAAGGATTGTACTTCCTTGATCGAGGTAGGGCATTCCCAGGCTAGCAGCGCTTCCACCTTGTCTTGGCTCATGCTGATGCCGTTGCGTCCTATAATATAGCCCAGGAATTCTACTTCCTCCGCTTTCCACACGCATTTCTCTGGTGAGACCGCTAGCCCGTTTTGTTGCAACCTTTCCAAGACGTTTTTAACAAGCCTATCGTGTTCTTCTTCTGTTTGGGCGAATACCAGAATATCGTCCATATAGGCCAGGACTCCTATATCGAGTACGTCCGACAAAATGTAGTTCATCATATCTTGGAAGGTTGACGGGGCATTGGTCAGCCCGAATGGCATAACATTGAATTCGTATAAGCCATAACGAGTTCGGAATGCCGTCTTCCATTCGTCTCCTTCCCTAATTCGGATGAGGTTGAACCCGTTTTTGAGATCCATTTTTGTGAAATACCGAGAGCCCTGTACTCGGTCCTGCAATTCCTGCATTAGTGGGAGTGGGTACCGGTTGGGGATTGTGACCGCGTTTAATCCTCGATAGTCCACGCATAGCCGGAGACCTCGTCCGTTTGGTTTTGGGACAAATAGGATGGGCGAGCCTGCTGCTGACGTGGACCTCCGTATTTTCCCGGTTTTTTCCATTTCTTTTAGCCACTCCCGAAGCGTTTGCAGCTCTATTTCTGAGAGTGGGTAGATGGGACCCCAGGGTGCGGTGGCACCCTCCTTGAGGTCGATTTTGCAGTCGTATGGGCAGTGCTCGGGAAGTGCGTCTGCCGCTTCCTTACCCATTATTCCTAGGTACTGGCGGAATTCCATTGGGACGTCCTCCAGTGGTTTGTCGGAGACTGCGGATACGTAGCCTATGAGGCTTGCTGCCAGATTCGTAACCACGGTGTCGTCCCATGTTAGCGAGAAGTCGTTTGTTGCGAACTTGTTGCAGGTTTCCAAGCATTCGGCGCTATTAAACCGTATTTCCTCCGTAGTCCAGGCTCTCTGAGGCGGATGTTGCTCGATCGATCCATTTGAAAGGAAGAAAGACGTCGATCCCTTCTTCCATTGGTGATATTTCGAAAACTTCCTTCGAGAAGTGTTTTCGATGCTGTAGGCATAGGGGTTTCGTGTAGTGTTGCCCGGCGCCTGGGACTGTGGCTCCCGTAAAGCTCTCTATCGTTCGAGCCTCTTTATGCTTTCTTTTTTGGATTCCCCATCGGTTAACCGTTTGTTGATTGATCAAGGCTATCGAGCAGCCTGTGTCCAAAAGCGCTTTTACCGGTCTTTTCTCTGTTCCGTCGTGGAGCAGCATGTCGATTATTGGGCGGGTGTTTCTCTGCCTCTTCTTCCCCGGACCCGTATCGGGGTCGTCCGTCCTCCTCTTTGTGACGCCGCATACAATCAAAAAAGCCCTTTCCGGCGTCGTGAAAGGGTTCCCTAAAAATCCGAATCCTCGGAGTCTTCCCAGAGTTTCCCGTGGTCTGTGTCCATGGTATCTGCTGCCGCCACCTTGTGTTGCTTGGCGGGTGGGGCGTCCGGTTCTTCCGATCGTTTTCGTTTCTCTTGTGCCGTTATGGCTACAGCGGAGACTCTCTATGGCGCCGGAGGTAGCGCGGTTCCTTTTTTGGTATTTCCGGCGAAACATTCGTACGTCCGGTGGCCGCTTCTGCCGCAACGCCAACAGTCATCGCTACTTCGCCCGTATTCCTCCCATTCCCTGGCTGGAACGCCGGTAAGTACTGCGTCCTTTGATGCCCAGTGACCGGGCTGGTTGTACTGGGTTTTTCGGTCCGTTCTTGGAGCGCCCCTCTGTGGGTGGTCCTTCGGCTTTTCCTCCGCATTCGTGGGTTTCGATGAGGGGGTCTTCCGGGGTGCCTCGGGTTTTGGCGGGGCTGCCGCTCAGACAAGTTCTCAGGTTGCCCTGAGGGCTTTTCTCTTTTCCACTTGGATACCTGCTCTGTAGGTAGCGTGCAGGAAGTCGTCGTCGTCAGTGAATTCTCCTTCATTTTGACTGAACCTCATGTCCAGGATTGCGTCGGTCATGGCTAGATCGACTTTTTCCCGCAAGCTTTCTCCATTTGCCCTGGCGAAGTTATTGAGCGATCGGAGTTCCGTCATGTATGCTCGGATAGACCCTTGGTATTGAAGCTGTCCCAACTTTTGCTGAGCCTCGGCTGCTTCGCGGTCGTTGTGGTATTCGGCCCGAATTGCTGCCGAATAGTTGAACCAGGTGTCCGCATCTCCCAGGTCCCTGTAACGGTGGAGGTGCCAGGCCAGGGCCGTATCTGTCAGGAGTGTCCCTATCCATGCTATTTTCTGTCGGTCCACGGTCTCTGGGTAGAATCCCAGATACATTGTAACCGACTCCCACTATTGATTGAAGTTGGTGGTGTTTTTCCCGTCGAATGGTTCGGGGTTTTTCATCTTCAGTCACGAGGTGTTGATCCTGGCTGCTGCTGGTGCCGGGGTTGCCGGTGCGGTGGCGGCTACGCCTTCTGCCACTGCCCTGGCTATGGTCCGGGCGAGTTCCTCGGTGGTCAACGTCCTTTGCACGGGTCGAGGCGACGGTGGTGGTGATGGCGAAGGTGGGGGTGGTAGCGGTCGGCGCGGAGGCTGTGGTGGCATTCTCCCTCCACCGAACATGGGGTTTCCTTCCGGTGCTGGTGACACCGCGGGCGGGCGGATTCTTCTTGTGGGCCGGGGCGGCACCGGGGGTCGTTGTGCGTCGGGGCTGCGGCTACCCGAAGGTCCCGCTCGGAGCTGCTGCAGGGCATCGGCCAAGCTCGACATGGTTGCTCGGACCAGGCTTCGCCATGGCGCCGGCTCTGGCAGTGGACTTTCCGGGACTGGTGCTGGAGGCTGGGGGGTTTCCGGGGCTGGGATTCGAGTGGCCAGGAGCTGTAGGGCCTCTGCTTGTCGCCTAGCTTCCTCTCTGGCTTCCTGTAGCTGATGTTCCAGGTATTCCACCCGCTGCTGTTGCTGGTCCGTCCGTTTTTGGTGTTCCTCTGCCCATAGTTCTACGTTACCTTGAAAGTTTGCTAGATGTTGGCTTCTTGCCACATTTGCTTCCGCCAGGAACGATATCGAGTCGTTAAGTCTCGTTAGTTGCGTTGCCTGCCCGGCCTGTTTTTGATTGGCCTCCTGGGTTCGTTCGATGATGGCGCCCCAGACGTTGTACGCGAAGGCCTGGTAGGCACTCGCCGCGCCTGCTAATTCGCTCCGGATCCATTCTCCTGTGATCCTCTGATTAGCGCTTAATCGGTCATATACGTACCTGGTTCCGTCAGACAAGTCTCGGTAAGCTTGCTCGATCTGCTGGATTCTTTGGTCGGCGTGGTCGACCGTATTCCCGTAGAGGTGGACCAGTTGCGCCAGGTCCTGTTCCGCTTGCTTTTGCTGTTTGGCTAGTGCTCGGAGCCACGTAGCGGGATTGGCGACCTCTAGGGTTTCCTCTGTTTGTTCCGTCCCGTCGGTAATTTGTAGTACGTTTCTGGGGGCTTCCAGGCGGAGCATGTTGAAGTCGGTAGATGCCATTTCGCGGGGTTTAGTATAGGTCAAGAAAGTGTCCCGTGTAAATGGTTTCGTCATCTTGAAACTCGTAATCGCAGATTTCTCGAAATTCGAGTCCGTTGAGTTTGGCGCTTTGTCGAAGCCGGGCACAAGTGGACCAGTATTGGGTATACCAGTGCCAAGGTGTGATGTCGTCTAGTTCGACTGGTTTCGGTCCGTCGGCGTATTCGTCCCACTTATCGTTGATGAGGAAACTTATTTCTTCGTTGATTGATGCAAAGGTGTGGTCGAATTGATAGCTTGTCTGGGGTTCGAGGATCGTGGCCAAGTCGAGCAGGAAGAAGTGATCTTGCTCGAAAGAGGGCATGAAAGCAGAGTGATTTTGAGACCAAGATTATAGTGTGACACTGGGGTTCTCTTGTAACCGGAGTGGGTAAGGGGTTATGGGTAATCAGGCTACTTTCGAGAATTCACAACGGAATAATCTTAGATCTTTTGTGTGTATTCGGTGGGATTTGGTTCGGTCGTGTTGTCGGTGATCTTCCTCTTTTCTTCCATCGGGGCGAGAAACCTCCCTTTTTATTGTTGAGGCCGTAGCGTGAGATCTGATGAACCGGCGTGAGTGCTGGTGACTCGGACTTGGATTCCCCCGAGGTGTAGGGACCTCGTGGGTGAATCATTGGTCATAGAAGGGTGTAGATAAGGGGAGATGAGGTTTTCCTGCACGTTGCGGCACTCTAGGCTCAGAGTCCTCCATCTCTCCCTGAGGCGAGAGCTCCCTGAAAAGCCATGTACTGCATGAGGGCCATGCAGTCGTGCGGGGTCCAAGTTCTAGAGTCTGTCGATCACCCTGAGGTGACGCAATCCTCCTCGGGGGAGAGTCCGTTCGTTTGCATCCACCCCCTCACCTCCAGAGTTAGCCTAGGTCCGGTTTTCTCGGCCGACAGCTAATCTCCGTCTCCTCGATCCCTTGCCTAGACTCTCTGACATCATTTCCCGTGCTTCGGAAGGCAACTAGTGTCTTTCCGAAGGCCCGTGATGAGTCTCTCTTTCAGCTACGTACTCTAGATACTTTGTTCACGTGTAACACTATCGTACAAGAGTTCGCTCACGTCATCGTCATTATCCGACCCAAGCTCATAACGAAGAGGGTCTGCATAATATACGCGTTTTATTTCAGTACCCGTAGCTCTCTTGATAACGTACTGCCAATCCCAATGTTCACCGTCTCCACAATCCGGATAATTCCTGCACTTGCGAAGACGCTCACGAGGCTGTCTATTCGTACGAGGCCCTACCCTTACCGAAGCACCTGATGTTGTTGCTGCGGCAGTAGCGTCGCGAGTGCCTGCGGTAGCCGGTGCGCGGGGCTGGCCTGCATTAGAGGACAAAACTCCAGAGGATTCGCGGAAAGGGGGACGGCGCGTACCAACACGCGTCTGCGGTAGCAGGTCGCCATCGCGTGTAGCGGAGTCTTGAAGGCGAACTACCGCCTGACGGTATTCGAAAACTGAGTTTCCAACTTCTGAGACGTACTTGTCAAGGTGCAGATGAAGATTGGGTGTGGCTGCAAATCCACGATGGAGCTCTTCGGCTACCTCTTCGTCCCGCACAACGTTTGCCATGCGCAGTAATCGAAGCTTCTTTGCGACATACTCAGTGGGAGTCCGACTCTGGTTCCATCTGAAAGTCTCTGCACGTGCCGCTGAGAGTCTGGATGCGAGGTATGGCATAAAGTCACGCTCGAGAATGACAGCCCAGTTGCTGCAGTTCATACGAAGGAGTGCTCTGTCATGGTCTGACACTCCAGCGATCCAATCTTCCGCAACGGAACCCTTACAGCAGCGACGCAGGACTGCACGTGTGCGTGGCTCGCCGTAATGGGCAACAGCGTCTCGAATGGAATCGATAAAGTATGAGGCCGCATCCGCGTCTGACTGCGACCGGGGCTCGAACGTAGCGACGTCAGTGGGTTTAAGTGTGGGGCCGTGGTTAACATCCGTAGGCCCTGCAGCCACTCCGCGCGTACCGTTTCCGCCTGCATTCTGATTCTGCACTAATATCGTTGCAAGATTCGCCATTTGCGCGGCCACAGCATTCATTGCTGCGGTTGACTGAGCGATGCTAGCCGCGGCATCGTACTGCTGATACTGCTGCTCTGGCTGGTACAGCTGTTGTGGTGGCTGCTGCTGCTGAAACTGCTGCGGCGGCTGCTGTGGTAACTGCTGGGGCGGCTGCTGCGGCGTGTAAAGCTGCTGGGGCGGCAGTTGCTATTGGTATTGCTGGAGCGGCTGGTGCGATTCCTGGGTTGGCTGCTGTTGGTCACCCATAGAATCATCCTCCTCCAACTCCGGGATGACTGAGGGTTGCCTGTACCCATGTCAGGCAAGATGGGCATGTGGAGTGTACGCTGGTTGTTTACCTCGCGCAACTTCTGACTGCATTCCTCCGATTGCGAGCGGGGGCCTCGAAAGCTCTTCAGGAGTGTCGTCGAATTTGTCGAGAGAGCCAGCAGGACTAAGCAGGCGTCACTTGAGCGAATTTTCAGCCATATTGTCGGCTAAAGAAAGCAATTTGAAATCATCAGGTAGGTTCTCGGGAAGCAGGATTGGAGAGGCGTCTGGTAGTTCTGTGGATTCGGAAACGGTGCCTGGCGGTTCTCTGGACTCGAATACAGCGTCTGGCAGTTCTCTGGTGTCTGGCGATTCTCCAGCCTCGGAAACGGCGTCCAGAGGAGCAAGTCGAATCCTGACCTTGCGCTTCTTACTTGAATTCTCTATCTGCAGTGGAATTAGCACCGTCCCTGGCGAGCCGGGTATGGCGTCAACAGGTAGCGACTGCCGGATGGCCTGATGAACAGGTTGGGAGTGCAGTGGCGCTGCCTGATGTACAGGTTGTAGCGACTGCGGAACGAGGGCCTGCGGGACGAGGGCCTGATGGACAGGTTGAGAGTGCAGCGGCGCTGCCTGATGTACAGGTTGTAGCGACTGCGGGATGAGGGCCTGATGGACAGGTTGGGAGTGCAGTGACGCTGCCTGATGTACAGGTTGTAGCGACTGCGGAACGAGGGCCTGATGGACAGGTTGGGAGTGCAGTGGCGCTGCCTGATGTACAGGTTGTAGTGACTGCAGAACGAGGGCTTGTGGGACGAGGGTCTGATGGACAGGTTGAGAGTGCAGTGGCGCTGCCTGATGTACAGGTTGTAGCGACTGCGGAATGAGGGCGAGCCGAGGATCAGCAAACCGGAGACCTCGCACGTTCGCCCAGCGGATTGTATCGTCGAGTAGGCGTTCCTCAATATCAGCGCGGGGAGCGATCGGCAATAGGGGAATACTATTATTAACTTGTATGAAAGAATGCAGAAAGCTCAATACGGAGGCGGTGTTTGGAGATGGGGGAGGGGATGTGGGTAAACTGTAGTAACGAGCGAGGAGCACGAAACTGCGCTTGATAGCCGGGGGAATGTAGAGCAGCTGAGTCCGTTGCTTGGCGGAGCTGGCTGATGTAGGCCGTACCGGTGAGGGGCTAAAAACGGATCCGCTCGTGTAAGGGACGAGGGCGCTGCCTCCGACCTCTACCTCTACCTCTGCCGACTCCATCTCTATCGCTTCCTTCGCGGCTGGCGTTCTGCGCAAAATCGACACGCTGGATACCCTGCATGCCCTGTCTGCTCCGACCACCACGGTTCGCTAGGTCCCCTCGAGGGCGTCGGGGCGAGGGTGAGCGGGTGTGGAACGAGTTGGCACTCGCTAGGTTCCCTCGGTGGTGGTGGAATGGGGGCGAGCGGGTGTGTCTGCGGTCAGGTGAGGGCTAGCGCCGGGTGTGGAACGGATTGGCACTCCGGGCTGTCTGACGGTTGCCGATGTAGGTATCCCAACCGAGTATGGACGGGGAGCGGTTCCGGGCATCAGACAAGGTTCCAGAGTCCTCGGTTGGCGCTTCCTGTGGGGTGACGGGACGGTAGGGGGTGGGAGGAGTCCTTGGGTGGGCAGCGGAGGCAGGAGGTGTCCGCCGTCTGTAATTCGTGTACGGGGGAGGGGACTGGGAACGTTGTGGAGGGGGGTGAGGACGGTAAGGAGCAGGGGAGCGGGAACGGGAACGGTGCAAAGGGTGGGCGGATTGATGGCTTCGCTGGAGCTCGTTGAAAGTGTCGAGTTGTGTTCGTGCAAGGTTGAGGAAATCCTGATTGACCTCCGGCAAATGGTTGGCAAGTAGGTTAAGCTGGGTGGAGACACGCCTCTGCTGGCGTTCGGAGCAGGATGGGCGGGAATGACGCTCTTGACGGCGCCCGCTCATGGAGTGGGAAACCGGAGGCTTCGAAGCGCTGAGCGGCGTTGCTGGAAAACGGGCAGCGAGAGACGGAATGGTGCAAGAAAGCCGTGAGGTCAGGCCGGAAAAGAGGAAGAAGTGGTTGTCGAGACGCCGTGCAGCGTTGGTGTGAGAGGTGCCGAGCTGAAGTGCTTCTCTCGGAAGCGCTGAGCAGCGTCTGGTATGGGAGGGCCGAGAGGTCAGGCCGGGGACGAGGAGAAAGTGGTTTCTTCAGCGGCGGCGGGGAGCAGCGGAAGAAGGGTGGTGTGGGAGG
>Ga0307508_10000521_pt1 | contig 45797 bp, 45 predicted proteins | sample 9_EM_MG_FD_203089 | JGI IMG/M metagenome (GOLD analysis project Ga0307508, IMG submission 203089) | Populus trichocarpa ectomycorrhiza microbial communities from riparian zone in the Pacific Northwest, United States - 9_EM | ecosystem: Host-associated > Plants > Roots > Unclassified | place... | reverse complement strand
AGCGGATTGGTCGAGGCCGGCGTGATCTGAAGCACGTTGCCGTCGGCATAGGCTTCCGAAGCCGGGATCGAGGATGACGAGCAGAAATGCCCGGCCACGAACGGGATTTTCGCGCTGGCGATCTTTTCCGCCACCGAGCGGGCCTGTTTGGGATCGCAGGCGTCGTCCTCTGCGTCCAGCGCCAGTTTCTTGCCGAGCACGCCGCCGGCAGCGTTGAGGTCGGCGACCGCCTGATCGGCGCCGTTCTTCATTTGTCGGCCGAACGCGGATTCGCCGCCGGTCAGCGGACCTGCGACGGCGATGGTGACGTCTTCCGCAAACGCTGCCGTCGATAGCGCGATTGACGCGCCGAGTGCCAGGCCGAAGAGTTTGAGTGACTTCATGAGGTATCCTCGCGGTGATCGATACGCCGGACAAGCCGGCACCTAAAATCGTGCCCATTGTCGACCGATTTTGCGGCGAAGTCACCAGCAATTTTCAGCCGGATCGACGCCGCCATCACGCCAGCCGTTGGTTTGGCCGGGACGATTCTTTAAGGGGGGAGGGGCCCGGAACTAGGCCCGCCGGCCGCCTTCCAGATAGGCCGCCCGGATCTCGGGTCGCTGCAGCAGCTCAGTGCCGCTTCCCTGCAGCGTAATCAGGCCGTTGACCAGCACGTAGCCGCGATGGGCGAGCTTGAGCGCATGATTGGCGTTCTGTTCGACGATCAGCACGGTCAGGCCGTCCTGGCGGTTCAAGGTCCGGATGGCGTCGAAAATCTGCCTCGCGATCAGAGGCGCAAGACCGAGCGAGGGCTCGTCCAGGAGAAGCAGACGCGGGCGGCTCATCAGTGCCCGACCGATCGCCAGCATCTGCTGCTCGCCGCCCGACAGCGTACCGCCGCGCTGGGCCATGCGCTCCTTCAAGCGCGGGAACAACCCGAACACCCGTTCCAGGGCTTGCTCGCGATCGGTCTCACCGCTCTCGGTGGCGTCTGCGCCCATCTGCAGGTTTTCCGCAACGCTCATGCGCGGAAAGATGCGGCGGCCCTCCGGCGATTGCGCGATCCGCAACCGCGCGATCTCGTGTGTCGATACGGTGGTGATATCGCGGCCGTCGAACAGGATTTGGCCGGTGCTGGCGCGCGGCTTGCCGAAGATCGTCATCATCAGCGTCGACTTGCCGGCCCCGTTGGCGCCGATCAGCGCGACGATCTCCCCGCCATTGATATCGAGATCGACGCCCTTGAGCGCTTCGATCTTGCCGTAGGCGGCGCGCAGGTTGCGGATCGCGAGGAGGGGGGCGGTCATGACATGCCCCCCGCGTTGCAGGTGCGCATGACCGCGCTCATGGCGCTCCGCCGCGTCCGGGAAACCTGCCGAGACATTGTCACAGCCCCAACTCCGCTTCCGTGGCGGCGACTTCATCGTCCTCCACGCCGAGATAGGCCGCGATCACCTTGGGATCGTCGCGCACCTGTTGCGGCGAGCCTTCCGCGATCTTGACACCGTAGTCCATCACCACGACGTGGTCGGAGATTTCCATCACCACACTCATGTCGTGCTCGATCAGGAGGATCGAGGTCCCCTGGTCGGCGCGGATCGAGAGCAACAACTCGCTCAGCGCCGCGCTTTCGCGCGCATTGAGGCCGGCAGCCGGCTCGTCCAGGCAAAGCAGGACGGGTTCGGTGCACATCGCGCGGGCGATCTCGAGCCGACGCTGATCGCCGTAAGCGAGATTGCCAGCGGCATCGTCGGCGCGGTCGAGCAGCCGGACGCGCTCCAGCCAGAACGTGGCGAGATCGATGGCGCGCTTCTCGGCGCTGCGCCAGGACGGCGCACCGATCAGCCCAAGCAGGGTCAGGCCGGAGGCCCGCATCAGCGCATTGTGCTGCGCCACCATCAGGTTTTCCAGCACGGTCATGCCCGGAAACAGGCGGATGTTCTGGAAGGTGCGCGCCACCTTGGCTTGTTTTGAAATCCTGAAATCATTCAGCCCCTCGAGCGCAATGTCGCCGGCTGCGCCGTGGCTCAGCCGCATCGTGCCGGCGGTCGGCTTGTAGAAGCCGGTGATGCAGTTGAACACCGTGGTCTTGCCGGCGCCGTTGGGGCCGATGATCGCGGTGATCTGCCGCCGCGCGGCGCTGAATGCCAACTCGTTGACAGCAACGATACCGCCGAAGCGCATCGTCAGGCTATTGACGGCGAGGATGATGTCGTCGCTCATCCGTGCCCCTCCTTGACGAGATCGGAGGAGATCGCTTCGGCCTTGTGCAGATAGACGGTCGGGGCGCGGTGACCGATAATGCCGCGCGGCCGCCAGATCATGATCAGCACCATGGCAAGGCCGAACACCAGCATGCGATACTGCTCGAGCCCGCGAAACAGCTCGAAGCCGCCGATCATGGTGAGTGCTGCGAGCGCGACGCCGAGTTGCGAGCCCATGCCGCCAAGGACGACGATGGCGAGCACCAGGGCGGACTCCTGGAAGGTGAAGGATTCCGGGCTGATGAACCCCTGGCGCGTAGCGAAAAACGCACCCGCAAGGCCGCCGAACAAGGCGCCGGTCGCAAACGCCGTGAGCTTGGTCGTCGTGATGTTGATGCCGAGCGCGCGGCAAGCAACCTCGTCCTCGCGCAAGGCTTCCCAGGCGCGGCCAATCGGCAGCCGGCGCAGTCGGATGGTCACCCAGTTGGTGAGAAGTGCCAACGCCAGGATCAGATAGAACAGAAACACGATGCGCTGGGTCGGCGAATACTCGATGCCGAGCAGCGCGGCGAGGCCATCGTCGCCCGCGGTAAGCGGGATGCCGAACAACGAGGGGCGAGGGATGCCGGTCACGCCGTTCGGGCCGCCGGTCAGGCTCTGCCAGTTGATGATGACGAGGCGGATGATCTCGCCGAAAGCCAATGTCACGATCGCCAGATAGTCGCCGCGCAGTCGCAACACCGGGAATCCCAGCATGACACCCCAGCAGGCGGCAAGAATGCCCGCGAGTGGCAGGCAAATCCAGAATGAGAGGCCGAAATTGGTCGCCAGCAGCGCATAGGAATAGGCGCCGACGGCGTAGAAGGCGACATAGCCGAGATCGAGCAGGCCGGCGAGGCCGACCACGACGTTCAATCCCCATCCCAGCATCACATAGGTCAAGACCAGGATCGCGAGATCGAGAATGTAGCGCTGGTCGTAGAAGATTACCGGCACCAGGAAGGTGAAGACCAGCAGCGCAGGAGCGACGAAGCGTCCCGCGATCGCGAAACCGGTTCTTAACCAGGGCGGAACGAGCCGATCGGTGCCGACGGGTCCCCACCACCAGCGCAGCAATTCGATTGCGATGCTGCCCACGAAGACGGTTGCGACCATCTCAGCCAGATCGCCAAATCGGGTCCAGTAGATCAGTTGGCCGGTCGGCCCTGCCTCGGTGCGGATGCCGATCATGAGCGAGAACAGCACGACCGCGATGGCTGCGCTGATCGCGGCCCTCTTCAGGATGAATCCAAGGTCGAGCGCGGACCGGGTCGGTTGCTGTTTGGACGTTGGTGCCGTCACGCCGTCGCCGATAAGTGCGGTGGCTTTGACATTCGCTTCCATATTCCCGCCCGTTCTCATGGCGAATGACAAATCCCAAACCGCACTGGAATCATGAGGTTGCCCGTGTTCCTTTAGACTTTTTCGACTTCGGGCCGGCCCAGGAGACCGGTCGGAAGGAAGATCAACACGACGATCAGGATCGAAAACGCCGCGACATCCTTGTATTCGACCGAGAAGTAGGCCGACCACAGCGTCTCGATCATGCCGATCGCAAGCCCGCCCAGCATTGCGCCGGGCAGCGAGCCGATGCCGCCGAGGACAGCGGCGGTGAACGCCTTGATGCCGGCGACGAAGCCCATGTAGAAATCGACCAGCCCGTAATAGAGCAGGTACATCATGCCCGCGACGGCCGCGAGCGCAGCGCCGATCACGAAGGTCATGGAGATGGTACGGTCGACGTCGACGCCGAGCAGCGCCGCCATGGTCTGGTCCTGCTCGCAGGCGCGCATGTCGCGGCCGAGCCGGGTGCGCGACACCAGCCAGGTGAAGATCGCGAGCAGCACGACGGTGGTAATGACCACGACGATCTGAATGTTGGAGACCTGCACCACGAAGCCGCCGGAGCCTTCAATCAGATTGTAGCCGCCGGTGATGATCGGCGGCACCGGCTTGACGCGGGCGCCCTGCGCGACCTGCGAGAAATTGCTCAGCACGAAGGACATGCCGATCGCCGACAGCATCGGCGCGAGGCGAAACGAATGTCGCAGCGGACGGTAGGCGATGCGTTCCACCGTCCAGCCGTACAGCGCCGTCATCGCCATCGAGACCAACAGCACGATCAGAAGGATCACGGGGATCGCGGTCAGCCCGAGCGAGACCAGTATCAGAAAGCTGATCAGCGCGATGAAGCCGCCGATCATGAAGATGTCGCCATGGGCGAAATTGATCATGCCGACAATGCCGTAGACCATCGTATAGCCGATCGCGATCAGGCCATAGATTGAGCCGAGTACGAAGCCGTTGATCAGTTGCTGGGCGAAATAGTCCATAGGCTGCCGCTGTTTGCGCATTTTCCGGGAAAGTGGAACCCGGCTTGCAAGAAAGATGCCCGCCTTGATCAGATGCGCGGCGATGGTCCCCGAGGCGCCGGAACAACACGTCTTGGCATTGTCTAGCAGTGGGAACCGGGGGCGGCAACAGGGGCGACCGAGGTGTAAGCGATTGTGCAGAGCAGTTTTTGAGCGGGTTCCGACCACCAAATGTACAACATGCTGTTCTGCAGCAAGCGCGCGCCTGCAACGATCCCGCGGAACCATGGTTCCGCGCAACCAATTCCGGCTTGAGCCGTTGGTGCCGGTTGAGACTTCAATAAGGGAGACCTCGATGTCCAACCAGAACCAGAATCCGGGCCAGCAGGACCAGAATCCCGGCCGGAAGCCCGGCCAGCAGCAGCAAGGCGGCGGGCAGAAGCCCGGCCAGCAACAGCAGGACCCGAACCGTCGCAGGGATCAGCAACCCGACCAGCACGACCAGCAGGACAAGGGCGGTCGCTAGCGCAAAGTCAGGACGCGAGACGTGAATGAGGAAAGTCCCGCCGCAAGGCGGGGCTTTCCTTTTGAGTCGCGCGCGCGGCCGAAGAGTCGCAGAGCAAATCGCCGCCGCGTGCCGGATCGATTAAGGTAAACAAACGGTTTAAATTGCCGATTCCCCGGTCCGGGCGTTACGTCCCCGCAAGACCGCAACGCCCGTCCCGGCGCTTTGCGAAAAGAGGAAGCGGGGAAGCGACATGTCCATGACTCTGCGGATCAAGAGCTGGCGGATCAGCTCATTCAACGGCGCGCTGCTTGCGGCCTATTTCATCCCGACCTGGACCATCGTCGCGCTGCGCATCATGACCTCGCCGATCCACGGCCTTTACGAGCGGCCGAACATCGCGGTGGCGCTCTTCATCAGCGATAATTTGCACCTTGCGGCCACGGGAACGGTGCGCGCGGCCTGGCTGCTGGCGCTCGGTAGACTGACTGTCGTGGCGTTCTTCGCGCTGTTTCTTGTCTTTCTCGCCCGGCCACGGGTGCGCAGGTCGGGGGGATCGGACGAAGCGCTGGCGATCGCGCTTGGCATCGGCAGCGTGATCAGCTTCGCCAGCCTGCTGATGGCGTCCCATGTCGGCGAGACGGCTGCGCTCAAGCTGCATGCGACCGAACTGCTGCTGTTGCTCGGCACCGCGATCGTGTTCCTGGTGGAGCATCCCGAGCGGCCGCAGACCGGTCACACCGCGCCCGTTCGCGTGGCCGGCCGCACCGGCTCCTGAACGCCTGCTTCCTTCAACACTCAGGCTCCTGGGCGGTTCGCCGCGCTTCGGCGCGCTGCCCGCGCAAGACCGTCAAATCAGCGTTGCGTCAGGAATCCGACCACCGCATCCGTGAAGGCATGCGGCTGTTCGATGTTGGAAATATGCGCCGCGTCGAGGATGGTCAGGCTTGCGCCGGGGATTTGGCTGCGGATCATCTCGCCGGCCGCGACCGGCGTCGACATGTCGTGGCGTCCGGCAATGACCAGCGTCGGACTTCTGATGTTGGGCAGCAGCTCGCGCTGGTCGAGCGTCGACAGGGCCTCGCAGCAGGCGAGATAGCCCTGGGGCGGGGTGGCGAGCAGCATGGCTTTCAGGTTCGCCGCGATCTGTGGTTCGCGCTCGCGGAAATCGGCCGTAAGCCAGGCCGCGATCACGGTATCGGCGATGGCGGCGATCCCGCCGTCCTGCACCGCCTTGATCCGGCTGAGCCAGTTGGTCGGGTCCGGATAATAGCAGGCGGTGTTGGCAAGGATGATCTTGCCGAACCGCTCCGGCGCGTTGGCGCCAAGCCATTGCCCGACCATGCCGCCCATCGACAGGCCGCACCAATGCACCTTGTCGATGTTGAGATCGTCGAGGATCGCAAGCACGTCGCGGCCGAAGCGCTCCATCGAATACGGGCCTTGGGGCACGCCGGACTTGCCGTGGCCGCGCCGGTCATAGCGGATGACGCGGAACAGCTGGGTCAGCGCCGGCATCTGCGGCTCCCACATCTGCAAGGTGGTGCCGAGCGAGTTCGACAGCATCACGGTCGGTCCACCGTCGCGGCCTTCGACGGAGACATTGAGCAGGCAGCCGTCGGCATCGATCATGGGCATGTCAATCGACTCCAGTCGCGCGTTCCGCCGCAGGCTCTGCCAGTCCGGAGATATCAGCGCAAGCCTGTTGCACTGCGAATATGCGGCGGCGGCGAACCTCCTTGCCCTTCCTTTTGCCGCGGGCGTACGTTACTTGGGGATAAGAGTACGCGATCGCGGGAGGCACCCCATGGCCATGACGATGAACGGCGAAGTCCAGCTTGCGGCATCCCGCGAGGCCGTGTGGGGCAAGCTGAACGATCCGGAGGTCTTGAAGGCCTGTATACCCGGTTGCGAAGAACTGGAAAAGACTGAAGACAACAACGGCTTCCGCGCGGTTGCCAAGATGAAGGTTGGACCGGTGTCGGCCCGCTTCAGGGGCAAGGTCACGCTGAGCGATCTCGATCCGCCCAACGGCTATAAGATTTCCGGCGAAGGCGAGGGCGGGGTGGCGGGCTTCGCCAAGGGCGGCGCCACCGTCGGGCTCGCCGAGAAGGATGGCGGGACGCTGCTCTCGTACAATGTCGAGGCGCAGATCGGCGGCAAGCTCGCCCAGCTTGGTCAGCGCCTGATCAACGGGGCGGCAAAGAAACTGGCCGACGAATTCTTTGCCAATTTCGCCAAGGCGGTGCAGGGCTAGCTGAGCTGCCCCATATGTCTCCGGTGAGGTTGCTCATTGCGGGGATGGCCAATATGATGGGTTTTGACTGATTTTTCGGGCTGTGCTGCCGTGCAACGCGGCGGCGCGGGTGACTAGAGAGTGCTGATGGCCAAGATTTCGCTGATCGTGAACGGTAACCCCGTAACTGCCAATGTCGACCCCCGGACGCTTCTGGTCCAGCTCCTGCGTGAGAACCTGCGGCTGACCGGCACGCATGTCGGCTGCGACACCTCGCAGTGCGGCGCCTGCGTCGTGCATCTCGACGGCAAGGCGGTCAAGTCCTGCACAACGCTGGCCGTGATGGCCGACGGCCATGAAGTGAAGACGATCGAAGGACTGGCGGCGGACGGCGCGCCGCTGCATCCGATGCAGGAAGCCTTCCGCGAGCATCACGGCCTGCAATGCGGCTTCTGCACCCCCGGCATGATCATGACCGCGGTCGACCTCGTGCACCGCAAGGGTCACGATCTCAGCGAACAGACCATTCGCGACGAGCTCGAAGGCAATCTGTGCCGCTGCACCGGCTACCAGAACATCGTTGTCTCGATCGCCGCCGGCGCCAAGGCGATGGCGAAATCCGATCTCGCATAATCCGACATCACTGGACCGCGGTCAGGAAGTCCTCATGTACGAATTCAAATATCATCGTCCGGCGACCGTGCGGCAGGCCGCCAATCTCCTGGTCAAGAACGAAGACGCCAAATTGATCGCCGGCGGCCACACGCTGATTCCGGTGATGAAGCAACGGCTCGCCAGTCCGCCGCATTTGGTCGATCTCTCCCATGTCGAAGGGCTCGACGCGATCGAGATCAAGGGCCGCGCACTGGTGATCGGGGCGACCGCCAAGCATGCCGACGTCGCCACCTCCGCGACCGTCGGCGAGGCGATCCCGGCGCTCGCCGAACTCGCAGGCCAGATCGGCGACCCCGCCGTGCGCCACAAGGGCACCATCGGCGGCTCGCTTGCCAACAATGATCCGACCGCCGACTATCCGGCCGCCTGTCTCGCGCTCGGCGCGACCATCGTCACCAACAAGCGCCGCCTCAAGCCTGAGGAGTTCTTCCAGGGCCTGTTCACCACCGCGCTGGAGAGCGACGAGATCATCACCAAGGTGATGTTCCCGCTGCCGAAGAAGGCGGCCTATGTGAAGTTCCGCAACCAGGCCTCGCGCTACGCGCTGGTCGGCGTGTTCGTCGCCAAGCGGCCGTCCGACGTACGCGTGGCCGTCACCGGCGCCGGCGCCAACGGCGTGTTCCGCGTCACCGCATTCGAAGAGGTGCTGAAGAAACGATTCTCGCACAAGGTGCTCGACGGCATGACGGTGCCGGCGGAAGGCCTCAACGGCGACCTGCACGGCAGCGCCGAATATCGCGCGCACCTGATCGCGGTGCTGGCGCGCCGCGCCGTCGAGGCCGCCAGCGCCAAACCGTGACATCGCCATTCCCGCCCGGGGACACCAGCAAGGCTCGCTCGCTCATGACTGCATCACTGCCTGCATCGGTCGATGCAATGCTCGCGCTTTTGACCTCGCGCGGCTATCTCGCGGAACGGGCGCTTGCGACGGTGACTTTTCTTTCCTTGCGCATGGGCCGGCCGCTATTTCTGGAAGGCGAGGCCGGTGTCGGCAAGACCGAGATCGCTAAGGTATTGTCGGCGGCGCTGGGGCGAAGGCTGATCCGCCTGCAGTGCTACGAGGGCCTCGATGTGGCCTCCGCCGTCTATGAGTGGAACAGCGCGGCACAGATGATCGCGATCCGGCTTGCGGAAGCCGCCGGCGAAACTGACCGCGACCAGATCGCGAGCGACATTTTCTCCGATCGCTATCTGATCAAGCGGCCGTTGCTGCAGGCGCTGGAGCCCGATGTCGCCGGCCCGCCGGTGCTCCTGATCGACGAACTCGATCGCGCGGACGAGGCCTTCGAGGCCTATCTCCTGGAGATACTCTCGGATTTCCAGGTCACGATCCCCGAATTCGGCACGGTGAAGGCGCCGCATCCGCCGATCGTCATCATCACCTCGAACCGCACCCGCGAGATTCACGACGCGCTGAAGCGCCGCTGCCTGTATCATTGGGTCGACTATCCCAACGCCGAGCGTGAACTCGCGATCATCAAGACGCGGCTGCCCGGGATTTCGGCGAAACTGTCGCAGCAGATCGTCCGCTTCGTCCAGGCGCTGCGCGACCAGGATTTCTACAAGTCGCCGGGGGTCGCCGAGACGCTCGATTGGGCCACCGCGCTGACCGAGCTTGACGCGCGGTCGCTGACGCCGGAACTGGTCGGCGATACGCTCGGCGCGCTCTTGAAGTATCAGGACGACATCGCCCGCATGCAGGGTGGGACCCTGCAGACGGTGCTGAAGGAAGCGACGAGCGAGATTTAACCACCGTCATTCCGGGGCGACGCGCCAGCGTCGAACCCGGAATCTCGAGATTCCGGGTTCGTGCTGCGCACGCCCCGGAATGACCGGAGAGTGAACTCGGGGTTATCGATGGCCATCAATCATCTCTCGCCCCCGACCGGCCACATGGCCGACAACGTCATCGGCTTTGCCCGCGCGCTGCGCGCTGCGGGACTCCCCTTGGGGCCGGGCGCCGTGATGGATGCGATGAACGCGCTGCAGGTCATCGAGATCGGCAACCGCTCCGACGTGTTCACGACCTTGGAGGCGATCTTCGTCAAGCGCCACGAGCACGCGCTGATCTTTGCCCAGGCCTTCGACCTGTTCTTCCGCCCCTCGGAGGAGTGGAAGAGCATGCTGGATTCGGTGCCGTTGCCCGACCACGCCAAGAAAAAGCCGCCGCCGGCCTCGCGCCGCGTCCAGGAGGCCTTGGCGCAACCCTTGAGCAGAGAAACCCAGGAGGTCGAGCAGCAGGAGCTGCGGCTGTCGGTGTCCGACAAGGAAATCCTGCAGAAAAAGGATTTCGCTCAGATGAGCGCGGCCGAGATCGCCGAGGCGACCCGGGCGATCGCGAAGATGCGGCTGCCGCAGGCCGAACTCAAGACCCGCCGCTTCAGGCCCGACGCGCGGGGCCAGCGGCTCGATATGCGCCGCACGCTGCGCGCCTCCTTGCGCACCTATGGCGAGATCATCGACATCCATCGCCTCGGGCGGATCGAGAAGCCGGCGCCGATCGTGGCGCTCTTGGATATCTCCGGCTCGATGAGCGAATACACCCGGCTGTTCCTGCATTTCCTGCATGCCATCACCGATGCGCGCAAGCGCGTCTCGGTGTTCCTGTTCGGCACCCGGCTGACCAATGTGACGCGGGCGTTGCGGCAGCGCGATCCCGACGAGGCGTTGGCCAGCTGCTCGGCGACGGTCGAGGACTGGGCCGGCGGTACGCGGATTGCGACCTCGCTGCACAGCTTCAACAAATTGTGGGCCAGACGGGTGCTGGGCCAGGGCGCGATCGTGCTCCTGATCTCCGACGGGCTGGAGCGGGAGGCCGACGACCGGCTGGCGTTCGAGATGGACCGGCTACATCGCTCCTGCCGGCGCCTGATCTGGCTCAATCCGCTGTTGCGCTACGGCGGCTTCGAGGCCAAGGCGCAGGGCATCAAAATGATGCTGCCACACGTTGACGAATTCCGCCCGGTGCATAACTTGAGTTCGATCCAGGGGTTGATTTCGGCGCTATCCCAGCCGTTGCAGCCGCAGCACCGCAGCCAGATCCGCTCCGCAGCTTAGTGGGACACCAGAGGAGGCGACCATGCTCGACCGCGACGAGGATATCCTCAAAGCCGCCCAAGACTGGCAGACGGCGGGCCACGGAGTCGCCCTGGCAACGGTGGTTGAAACCTGGGGCTCGGCGCCGCGGCCTGCGGGATCAAGCCTCGTCATCAACGATGACGGCACGTTTCTGGGCTCGGTGTCGGGCGGTTGCGTCGAGGGCGCGGTGGTGACCGAGGCGCTCGACGTGATCGCCAGCGGCCAGCCGAAGATGCTGGAGTTCGGCGTCGCCGACGAGACCGCCTGGAATGTCGGCCTGTCCTGCGGCGGCACCATCCGCGTCTTTGTCGAAAAAGTGGGCTGAGAAAACATGAAGCTCGAGACGCTCGCAGAGCTCAACGCCGAACGCGCCGCGCGGCGGCCGGCGATCCTCATCACCGACACGACAAGCGGCGAGCAGCGGCTGGTCAAGGCTGCCGACATCGCCGCCGATCCGTTGCGCGGCGAGTTGGCCAAGCAGTTGCGGATGGGCAAGAGCGGCATGATCGAGGTCGGGGCCAAGAGGCTGTTCCTCAATGTCTATGCGCCGACCGCGCGCCTCGTCATCATCGGTGCGGTCCATATCAGCCAGGCCCTGGTGCCGATCGCGCGCTCGCTTGGCTACGACGTCACCGTGGTCGATCCCCGCACGGCGTTTGCGAGCCCGGAGCGCTTTCCCGATGTGCCGCTGATCGCGGAGTGGCCTGATGTCGCGCTGCCGCCGCTCAACATCGACCGCTACACCGCCTTCGTGGCGCTGACGCATGACCCGAAGGTCGACGATCCGGCGCTGCTGCACGCCTTCAAGAAGGACTGCTTCTATATCGGCGCGCTCGGATCGCGAAAAACCCATGGCAAGCGCGGCGAGCGGCTGAAGGCGCTGGGCGCTGTTGACGCCGATATCGCTAAGATCCACGCTCCGATCGGCTTGTCGATCGGAGCGGTCTCGCCTGCCGAGATCGCGGTCTCGATCATGGCGGAAATCACCGCGCAACTGCGATTGCCGCCGCAGGAAAAAGAGCAGGCGGCATGAAGTTCGGTCCTGCCAGTCCGGCGGAGGCGATTGGCGGGGTCACCGTCCACACCCTGCGCCAGGGATCTCTGGTGCTTAAGAAGGGCACCACCATCGGTCAAGCCGAGGTCGAGGCGCTGACCAGGGCAGGGGTCAAGGATATCGTCATCGTACGCCTGGAAGCAGGCGACGTCTCCGAAGATGTTGCCGCCGCCAGCATCGCGCAGGCGGTCGCCGGCGAAGGGGTTCATGTTGATCGCGCCTTTACCGGTCGCGCCAATCTGTTTGCCGCGCAAGCCGGCGTGCTGGTGATCGACCGCGCCGCGGTCGATCGCATCAACGGCGTCGACGAGGCCATCACCTTCGCAACGCTGGCCGCCTTCAAGCCGGTCGTCGAGGGCGAGATGATCGCGACCGTCAAGCTCATCCCGTTCGGGGTCGAGGCGCGCTTGCGCGATGCGGCCGTGGCCGCCGCCGCCGGCGGCGCGCTGCGGATCGCGCCCTATCGCGTCAAGCGGGTCGGGGTGGTCTCGACCATCCTGCCGGGGCTGGCACCGAAGGTGATCGAAAAGACCTTGCGCGTCACCGCCGAGCGGTTGGCACCGGCAGGCGCCAGCATCATCGCGGAGCGCCGCGTGCCGCATGACGAGGTTGCACTCGCTGCCTCGATCAAGGACATGCTCGCGCTCGGCGCGGAACTCGTCATCGTGTTCGGCGCGTCCGCGATCGCCGATCGCCGCGACGTCATTCCGGCCGCGATCACCGACATCGGTGGCGCCATCGAGCATTTCGGCATGCCGGTCGATCCCGGCAATCTGCTGCTGATCGGCAACGCCGGCGGCGTGCCGGTTCTGGGCGCGCCGGGGTGCGCGCGCTCGCCGGTGGAAAACGGCTTCGACTGGGTGCTGATGCGACTCTTGGCCGGCCTCAAGGTCACGCGCGCCGAGTTGATGGGCATGGGCGTCGGCGGGCTCTTGATGGAAATCGTCACCCGGCCGCAGCCGCGCACCGAGCCGGATCCCGAAGGCAACCGTAACGTCGTGGCCATCGTGCTGGCCGCCGGGCGTTCGACCCGGATGGGCGGACCCAACAAGCTGCTCGCCGAACTCGACGGCAAGAAGCTGGTGCGGATCGCGGCCGAGCAGGCGCTGGCTTCGAAAGCCTCGGATGTCATCGTCGTCACCGGCCATCAGTCCGATCTGGTCGAACAGGCGCTGCAGGGCCTGCGCGTGAAATTCGTGCGCAATCCGGACTTTGCCGCGGGGTTGGCCGGCTCGGTCAAGGCCGGCATCGCGGCTGTCGCCGCCAGCGCGGACGGCGCGGTGATCTGTCTTGGCGACATGCCGCAGATCGATGCGAAACTGATCGACCGGCTGATCGATGCCTTTGGGCCCGATCGCGGTCAGCTGATCGTGGTGCCGGTCGCCGAGGGACGGCGCGGCAATCCGGTGCTGTGGTCGCGGCGGTTCTTCAAGGAATTGATGACGCTGGACGGCGATGTCGGTGCCCGTCATCTCATCGCCAAGCATTCGGAAGCCGTGGCCGAAGTCCCGGTCGAGGGCAACGGTGCCTTCCTCGACATCGACACCCCGCAGGCGCTGGAGGCGGCGCGGCGGGGGTAAGCCGAGGCCCGAGTCGTTGCCGTTCGATTTTCAATCCTCTGTTCACCAAGTTGAAACGTCCTCTCCGCTAGATTTGCGATTGACTGGCCTCGGGGGAGGGGAATTTGATCGTGTCGCGCGGTGCGCAACGCTTTGCGCTGTTGATTTTCGTATTGACCGTGGGTTCGGCTGCAACGCGTTTCGTGACGGAGACGCGGGCCGCCGGCGCCTTTGCCATCGGCAAATGCGGCGCCTATGGCCAGGCCTATGATTTTCCGGCCGAGCAGGCGGCGCGCCAGGCGGCGCTGAAGCAATGCAAGGGCGAGTGCACTGCAGTGACCATGAAGCACGCCTGCGCGGCGTTTTCGGTTGACATGGCCAACCCTTGCGGCCCCCACGGCTATGCGGTGCGGACGAAGATCTCGAACTCGCTGAACGAAGCGACCCGCAAATGCTACGAGTTCGGCGGCAAGGACTGCGTCATCCGCGCCTGGGCCTGCGACGCCAAGGGGTAGCTGCAGTCGATCCGCTCCGCCATGCGGGTCGCCGGACTGCCGATCATCTGCGGTATCATCATCGTCATGCAGCCGTAATGTGGCCGAGTGCGCGCCTTGCGATGACGCCGCAGGATCGCGCAGGCGTCGCGATCCCAGCCTTGACTGACAATCTGAGAAATCGCTCTGATCGCGCCTGCCTGCTTGTCGAATGAATATCGCAACGATATCGTCCGCCGCGGCCCTCTTAGAAAACTGAAATGTTCGGGGCCTTCAAGAACGGGCACTCAGGGAGGAAATCATGAGATCTGCCATCAGGATTCTGGCTTTTTGCGCCGTCGGGAGCACCATCCTCGCTGGACCGGCGGTTGCCGACACAAGCGGCAAGAAGATCGCCTTTTCCAACAATTATGCCGGTAATTCCTGGCGCCAGGCGATGCTCAAGAGCTACGACATCGTCACCAAGAAGGCGGTTGCGGACAAGGTCGTCGGTGCCGCCGATGTCTTCACCACGGCCGACAAGGAAGTGCCCACCCAGGCCGCGCAGATCCAGAACCTGATCCTGCAGGGGTATGACGCCATCGTCATCAATGCGTCGTCGCCGGACGCCCTGAACGGCGCCGTCAAGCAGGCCTGCGCCGCCGGCATCATCGTGGTGTCGTTCGACGGCATCGTCACCGAACCCTGCGCCTACCGCGTCGTTGTCGATTTCAAGGACATGGGCATGCAGGAAGTCGTGGAGATGGCGAAGTTCCAGCCGAAGGGCGGCAACCTGCTCGAGATCCGCGGCCTCGCCGGCACCTCGATCGATGACGCGATTCATGCCGGCATCCTGGAAGGGGTCAAGGCTCATCCGGAGTTCAAGATCGTGGGCTCGGTGACCGGCGACTGGGATCAGACCACCGCTCAGAAAGCGGTTGCCACCGTGCTGCCCTCGCTGCCCGACGTCATCGGCGTGGTCGATCAGGGCGGCGACGGCTACGGGGCGGCCCAGGCCTTCGCAGCAGCCGGCAAGCCGCGTCCGACCATCATCATGGGCAACCGCCAGGATGAGCTGCAATGGTGGAAGGAGCAGAAGGCGAAGGACGGCTACACCACCTGGTCGGGCTCGATCGCGCCCGGCGTGTCGACGCTGGCGTTCTGGGTTGCGCAGCAGGTGCTCGACGGCAACAAGAACATCCCCCACGATCTTTTGGTGCCGTACCTGGCTTTCACGCAGGCCAATTTCGAGACTGAACTGCCCAACATCACCAAGGGCGGCGTCGCCAGCCACGAATATACCCAACAGGATGCCGTCGCGGCCATCAAAGCCAACATGAAGTGATGGCTGGCTCGAAACTCGTCAGACTGGACGGCGTCGAAAAACATTTCGGCGCCGTCCGTGCGCTTGGCGGGGTCGATCTGGTTGTCGGGCAGGGGGAGTGCCTCGGGCTGGTCGGACACAACGGTGCCGGCAAGTCGACGCTGATGCATGTCCTGGCCGGGACCGCCGTTCCCGATCGCGGACGCATGAGCTTTGCCGGCGAGGAGCAGACGAGCTATTCGCCCGCTCACGCCAAGACTCTGGGGGTCCGCTGCGTCTTCCAGGAACTCTCGCTGTGCCCCAATCTGACGGTCGCCGAGAACGCCCGCGTCTTTCATCCCGCGCTCTCAGGCTTGAAATGGCGACGAAAGGCGGGCGCCCTGATTATCGACAAGCTTGACGCCATTTTCCCGGGTCACGGCGTGGGCGCGGCTGATTTGGTTCAGGACCTGCCGATCGGGCGACGCCAGATGGTCGAAGTCGCGCGCGCGTTCACGGCGACCGATGAGCAGGTCAGGCTGGTCATCCTGGACGAGCCGACCTCTTCGCTCGACGCCCACACCGCGGGCCAACTGCTCGGCTTCATGCGCCGCGCCGTGGCTGACGGCATCAGCTGCATTTTCATCTCGCATCTCTTGGGCGAGGTGCTCGACAACTGCGATCGCATCGTGGTGATGCGCGACGGCAAAACGGTCGCCGACGCCGGCGCCGGCACGTTCGATCGCGGCAAACTGGTCGCGGCCATGGGCAGTGTCGACGTGCAGATGCGCGAGGCCCGCGCCGATGCGCGCCTCGCCCGCGGACAATCGCCGCTTCGTGTCCGCGCCCGCCCCAGGCGACAGACGGGCGCTGCGGAACTGGTCGCGCATGAGGGCGAGATCATCGGGCTTGCCGGGCTCGCCGGGCATGGCCAGACCGATCTCCTGCTCGCGATCTTTTCCGGGGCCAGCCGCGCGCACGCCAATGTCGAAGTCACCGCAAGTGTGGCACTGATCGCAGGCGACCGCCAGGCCGACGGCATCTTCCCGCTGTGGTCGATTGCGGAAAATATTGGCGTGCGATCGCTCGCCAGGCTGCGCCAGGGCCTCCTGATTTCAACGCGACGCGAGGACCGGCTCGCCAATCTCTGGCGCGACAAGATCAACATCCGCACTCCCGATGTCCATAACAACATCCTTTCGCTGTCCGGCGGTAACCAGCAGAAGGCCTTGTTCGCCCGCGCGCTGGGCTCGGATGCCCGGATCGTGCTGATGGACGATCCGATGCGCGGCGTCGATGTCTCAACCAAGCTCGAAGTCTACGATCTGATTCGTGAGGAGGCGGATTCGGGCCGGACCTTTCTATGGTACACGACGGAAACCGACGAATTGAAGCAATGCGATCACGTCTATGTCTTTCGCAACGGGGCGATCGTTGCTGATCTGACCCGCGACGAATTGACCGAACAGAAGGTCATCCAGTCCTCGTTCACGGAGGCGAGCTGAGATCATGGACGCATCGACCGCTGCGGCACAGCAGGCGTCGCGCGCCATCGGCAATCTCGACCCGCCGCGCCTGCTGCGCGCACTGCTGCCGGCGCTCTCGCTCGCGCTGGTGCTCTTGGCGATCGCCTGGCTCAATCCGCGCGCGATCAGCTATTTCGGCTTCACTCTGATGCTCAATCTCGCGATCCCGATTGCGCTGGCGACGATCGCCCAGATGTTCGTCATCGTCGGCAACGATCTCGACTTGTCGATCGGCGCCTTTGTCGGCTTCGTCGGCTGTGTTACGGCGACCTGGCTGCGCGAGACGCCGCTGTTGGGATTTCTCATGCTGCTCGGCTGCATCGGCGTCTACGCCGCGCTCGGCGCGCTGATCTATCTGCGCAATCTGCCCTCGATCGTCGTGACGCTCGGCATGAGCTTCGTCTGGCAAGGTCTTGCCATCCTGCTGCTGCCGAAACCCGGCGGCAAGGCGCCGGACTGGTTGCTTGCCACGATGGGCGTCAAGCCGCCCTACGTGCCATTTCCGATCCTGGCCGCGCTGATGATTGCTGCGGTCGCCTATGTCGGCCTGATGCGCACGTCCTATGGCGCGATCCTGCGCGGCTCGGGCGGCAACGCGACCGCGATCGCCCGTGCCGGCTGGTCGTTGCTCAAGGCCAAGATGGCGTTGTTCGCATGCACCGGATTGTTCGGCGTGCTGTCGGGCCTGGCGCTGATCGGCATCACCACCTCGGCAGATGCGAATATCGGCAACGGCTACACGTTGCTGTCGATCGCCGGCGTCATTCTCGGCGGCGGCGAATTTGTCGGTGGCCGTGTCTCGCCGGTCGGCGCGGTGATCGGCGCGTTGACCTTGGCGCTTGCCGCTTCGCCGCTCCTCACCTTCATGCATATTCCGCCCGATTGGCAGGTTGCGGCGAATGGCGCCATTCTCATCGTCGTGCTCGCCGCCCGCGTCCTGATCAGCCGCAAGGAGGCCGAGCGATGACGGGCGCAGTCGGAAAGGCTTTCGCTAAACCCTGGATCTGGTCATTTGCCGGCGCGCTGCTGGTCTGGTTGGCCGCCATCTTCTTCACCCGCGGTTACGGCGCAGGAGGCATGCTTACCGCGGCGCTCGCGCTTGCGGTGTTCACTGTCGTGGTCGGCGTCGGCCAGATGTTCGTCATCACGCTTGGGCCGGGCAATGTCGATCTGTCGCTGCCGGCCAATATCGGGCTCGCCAGCGCCGTGGCGATGACGGTGATGGCCGGCGACGATGGTCGCGTCGCGGTCGGCCTGCTTGCGGCGCTTGCTTGTGGCTTCGTCATCGGGGTGGTCAACTACCTGTTGATCTGGGCGCTGCGGATTCCGCCGATCATCGCGACGCTGTCCGCGAGCTTCGTCATTCAGTCGATCGACATCAGCTATGGTCGCGGCCTTCAGATCAAGCCGCCGCCCGGTTTCGCCGATTTCACCAACATCCAGTTGTTCGGCGTTCCGATCCTTGCCATTCTGACGGTGGTTTTCACGATCGGCGCCGGCGTTGTACTGCAGCGCACGGTCTATGGCCGCTCCGTCCTCGCCATCGGCCAGAATATGCGGGCGGCGCGGCTCGCCGGAATCAGCGTCAATTGGGTGCGGTTTGCGACCTATGCCTTGTCGGGCACGCTGGGGGGAATTGATGGCGCGCTGCTGGCCGGGTATTTCCGTGGCGCCAATGTCGATATCGGCAACGAATATCTGCTGGCCTCGATCGCGGTCGTGGTGATCGGGGGCACCTCGGTCGCCGGCGGCAAGGCCAATGTTCCCGGTCTCTGGGGTGCGGCGCTGTTCCTGGTGCTGCTGCTCACCATGCTCAATACGTTCGGCGTCAGCGCCGGGGTCCGTCTCGTGCTCACCGGTCTCATCATCGTCGCGGTCATTACCGCAGCCGGCGGCCAGAAGGCGGCGCGCTGATGTCTTGCCGGCGCCGCGCATGCATCGAGGATTTTCATTAGGGTATCAACCGGCGTTGACAGGCGACCGTAAAGAAATAGGGTGTCGGTCAATTTTCAACGAAGCACCAGCGCGACGCGACTGGGGCAGGACCGGGAAGAGGCGTCCGACATGAATCCACCAACCGCAGTGCCGCGCCGTCCGCTCGGTCGGACCGGACTCGAGGTCACGTCTTTAGGATTCGGGACCGCGCCACTCGGCGATCTCTATTCTCACCTGGATGACGGCACGGCGATTGGCGCGATCGAGCGGGCGCTGGCGCTCGGCATCAATCTCGTCGATACCTCGCCGCTTTATGGCCACGGTCTGTCGGAACATCGCTGCGGAACGGCGATCCGGCGGTTTCCGCGCGAGACGATCGTGGTTTGCACCAAGGTCGGGCGCTGGATGGACCCGTTTCACGGTGGCGGCATCGCACCGGGCTTCGTCGGCGGACAGCCGCATCGGGCCGTGATCGATTATTCCTATGACGGCACGATGCGATCGGTGGAGCAGTCGCTGCTGCGGCTCGGCACCGATCGGCTGGATCTGCTGCTGATTCATGATGTCGACGTCTGGACGCACGGTCCTGATGCCATCGAGAGCCGGTTTCGCGAGGCGATGTCGGGCGCCTATGTCGCGCTCGACCGCTTGCGCAGCGAAAAGGTCGTCGCGGGAATCGGCGTCGGCGTCAACGAGGCCGAAATGTGCGTGCGTTTTGCCGAGGCCGGATCGTTTGACACCATGCTCCTGGCTGGGCGCTATTCATTGCTGGAGCAGCCGGCGCTGGAGCATTTCATGCCGCTGGCACTGCGCCAGGGCATCGGCGTGCTGCTCGGTGGCGTATTCAATTCCGGAATCCTCGCGACCGGCGCGGTGACCGGGGCCAAATACAATTATCAGGATGCACCGGACGAAATCCTGGCCAAGGTCAAGCGGATCGAGCGCGTCTGCGCCGCGCACGGCGTGGCGCTGCCGACGGCTGCGCTGCATTTCGCGCTCGGTCATCCGGCGGTTGCCTCCGTGGTGCTCGGAGCCCAGAGCGCAGCGGAGGTCGAGCGCAATCTGGCGAGCCTCGCCAGCGCCGTCCCGTCAGCGCTTTGGAGCGATCTGAAGGCGGAACAACTGCTCAATCCCGACGCGCCGGTGCCGGGGCCGCCGTGAAGCGGATCGACGCGCATCACCATTTGTGGACGCGACTGCGGCTGGCTCACGGCCAATCTCCAAGGAGCATTCGACATGCCGATCAGGACCGACACCGCTTTCATCCTGCCGGATGATTTCGCCGATGCCGCTCTGATGGGACGCATCTGGCGCCCCGATCTCAAAAGCCCCTCGGTGGTCGCGGTCCGCACCGATGGCGTATTCGACATCACCGATCATTTCCCGACCGCGAGCCAGCTCGCGGCGTCGGGTGATCCCGCCGCAGCGCTTCGCGCCGCGCGCGGTGAACGGATCGGCACGCTGCAGGAGATTTTGGCCAACACGCCGGCGGAGACGCGCGACCCGAACCGTCCCTGGCTGCTCGCCCCTGTTGATCTGCAGGTGATCAAGGCTGCCGGCGTTACCTTCGCGGTGTCGATGTTGGAGCGGGTGATCGAGGAGCGGGCGCGCGGCAATCCGGATTCCGCTGCGGCCATTCGTGCCGAGGTGACGCGGGTGGTCGGAACCGATCTGTCGCAGTTGAAGCCGGGGTCCGCCGAGGCGCAGCATGTCAAGGACGTGCTGATCGCACAGAATGCGTGGAGCCAATATCTCGAAGTCGGTATCGGACCGGACGCCGAAGTGTTTACCAAGGCGCCGGTACTGTCAGCAGTCGGCACCTGCACCGATGCCGGCCTGCATCCGAAATCGGTGTGGAATAATCCTGAGCCGGAGGCGGTGCTGGTGGTGACGCCAGATGGCCGCATTGTCGGTGCGAGCCTTGGCAACGATGTCAATCTGCGCGACTTCGAAGGCCGCTCGGCGCTGCTGTTGTCCAAGGCGAAGGACAACAACGCGTCCTGCGCGATCGGGCCGTTCGTGCGCTTCTTCGACGCCGCCTTCACGCTCGATGACGTCAGGGCGATGGAGATCACTTTGGAGGTGAAGGGACCAGAGGGCTTCGTCTTGCAGGGCATGTCGTCAATGAAAAAGATCAGCCGCGACCCGGTCGACATCGTCGGTCAGACCATCAACGAGAACCATCAATATCCGGATGGGTTTGTGCTGTTCCTCGGCACCGCGTTCGCGCCGATCCAGGATCGCGCGGAGAAGGGACAAGGGTTCACCCATGTGCAGGGCGACCTGGTGACGGTCGCCACGCCGAGGCTCGGCCGCTTGACCAACCGCATGCGCGCGAGCGGCGACTGCGAGCCCTGGACGTTTGGTCTCACCGCGCTGATCGCAGCTCTGATGCGCCGGACGAAATCCGCCTAGGATCAACTCGATCGCCGCGGCCCGGAACTTCCGCGCTCGATAATCGAAAACCCGAGATCGACCTGGTTCTGTTTCGGCCTCTTGCCCGAACCGCGGATGATTTCGAGAATGCACGTTGCGGCCCAGGTGCCCATTTTGGAACGCTCGGTGCCGACCGATGTGAGCGGTGGAACGCAGGACTCCGAAAAGTCCAGATTATTGAATCCGACGATCGCCAGACCCTCCGGCACGCGAATGCCCTGTCGCTGGCATTCGAAAAGTGCGCCGAGCGCAAGATCATCGTTGCCGCAGAACAATGCATCTACATCAGGCGCTCGCGCCAAAACTTCAAGAAAGAGCTTGCCGCCGATGGGAACACCCGGGGGGTTCGGCGACAGCGCGACCAGGCCTTCGTTGGGCAGACCAAGTTCGTCCATCGCCCGCTGGTAGCCGGTCTTTCGGCGCCGCGCGCGTGGATCGAGATGGGCAGCCAAATAAGCGATCCGCCGATAGCCGCGTTCGAACAGATAGTGCACCGCCGCATGACCGGCCTTTTCGTGCGATAGACCGATATTCAGGTCGACCGGCTTGTCGGTGAGCTCCATTGTCTGAACGATCGGGATACCTGACCGCTTCAACAGCTGCAGCGAGCGCTGGGTCTGATCGATGCCGGCGACGATCAGGGCCTCGGGGTGGTAGCTTAGTAGCGTGCCGATCGCCTTTTCTTCTTCATCCGCGGAATAACGCACGTTCAAGACCAGGACCATGATCCCGGCCGGTACAAAAACGTCCTGGATGGCAGATAGATAGTCGTCGAACACACCGTTCGTCAGGGATGGCACGATGACGCCGACGATATGGGTGCGGGTCGATGCCAGCGCGCGTGCCAGATGATTTGGGATGTAGTTGAGCCTGCGCACGGCGTCGGAGATCTTGAGACGCAGTTTTTCCGACACCATCTCGGGATGCCGGATGGCGCGCGACACGGTCACCGCACTGACACCGGCGCGTCCGGCGACATCGGACAGCGTTGCGCGTCGTTTAGGACTCATCACGGCTCCAGAAAATCTCTCGCCCAAGTTCTATAATTCGAAACTTCGAGGCTGCGCAGCAAATTTTTGGCTCAAATTTGACAGCGCTTTCATTTGAACCTAACAATGGCCGCTCGGGAGAAAACGACGGCACGCTGACAACGATCAGCGAAATTTGCCGGTTCGGTGGTTATGCACGGCAATCCGCCTTTGCCTTGCTCGCATGCAACCAGCTTTACAGGGAGGAAAGAGCATGAAATCCAATGGGATATTGGGCCGCACCGCTGTTGCGATAGCATTGACTTCATTTGCGATCGGCTCGGCCGCCTTTGCCGCAGGTCCGCAAATCGTCGCCGGACCGTCCGCCGACGCGGCCTGCTACGCGCCGTGGTCGGCCGATACCAAATTTTTCAAATTTCCGGCCAAGACGGGGCCTTACCGCATCGCCCTGGCGAATGGTTACATTGCCAATACGTGGCGCATCCAGATGATCCAGACCGCCAAGGCCTATGCCGCGCAACCCGATGTCGCCAAGAATATCAAGGAGTTCAAGGTCGTTTCGACCGGTGAAGACGTCGCCGCGCAGATCTCCGCGATCAACAATTTCATCGACTCCGGTTTTGACGCGATTGTCGTGAACGCCCAGAACCCCAAGGCCTTCGCGCCGGTCATCAAGCGGGCCAAGGATGCCGGTGTCGTGCTGGTCGCCTTTGACAACATCCTCGACACCCAGGACGCCATCAACGTCAACGTCGATCAGAAGGGGCTCGGGGTGCTCTGGGCGAACTGGCTGATCAAGCATATCCCCGATGGCGGCAAGATCCTCGAGGTCCGCGGCGTGGCCGGCACCTCGGTCGATACCGACCGCCACAATGGCATCCAGGAGACGCTGAATGCCTCAGGCAAGAAGTGGAATGTCGTGGAGGTGGTTGGCAAGTGGGACGATGCGACGGCGCAGAAGGCGACCGCCGACGCGATCGCGGTGCAGAAGCGCTTTGACGGCATTACCGCGCAAGGCGGCGATACCGGCGTCGTGCAGGCGATGATCGACGCTGGCCATCCCTTCGTCCCGTTCGGCGGCGAAACCGAGAACGGCTTCCGCAAGTTCTGCGCCACCGACGCCGGCAAGGGCCTGAAATGCTCGTCGGCCGGAACCGGCCCCGCGCAGGTCGCGGTCGCCATCAAGACTGCGATCGACGCACTTCAGGGCAAGGTCATCCCGCAATCGATCAAACTACCGCTGGCGGTTGCCGAGGATCCCAACTTCAAGGATGGGCAGGACTTCTATTCTAAGGAGTCCGACAATTTCTTTGTCGGCAACTCGTTCCCGACCTGCGGCATCAATTTCTCGGCGCAGGAAATCATGGGGCAATCCAAGGCCAACCAGTAAAAGATGCATCCGGCTCAGGCGCCGCGGGGAAATTGACCTGCGGCGCTTGCCAGGGGAACGGGAAATCACGCAATGGAAGGCCTTGCTCCGCTGTTCCGCATGGAAGGAATTTCCAAGCGCTATGGCGGCGTTCGGGCGTTGCTTGAGGCCGATCTCGACGTCAGGGCCGGGCGGGTGCACGCCATTCTCGGCGAGAACGGCGCCGGCAAATCCACCCTCATCAAGATCATGTCGGGGGTCGTCGCCCCCGACCAGGGGCGCATGCTGCTCGAGGGGCAGCAGGTCCAGTTTTCCAACCCGGCCGCGGCCAACGCCGCCGGCATTGTCTGCATCTTTCAGGAACTCTCGCTGATCCCTGACCTTTCGGTCGCCGACAATATCGTCGCCTCGAACGCGCCGGGACGGTTCGGTCTGATCGACCGCAAGGCGCAGCGCATGGTCGCCGAGGCAGCGCTCGCGCGCGCCGGCGGCGAAGACATCCACCCCATGGCCCTGGTCAGGGACCTGCCGCTGTCGCGTCGGCAGATGATCGAGATTGCGAGGGCGCTGACACGTACGCCGCGGGTTCTCATCCTCGATGAGGCGACCTCGGCTCTCGCGGCCGCCGATGTCACACGCGTCTTCGACGTTCTCAAGCGCCTGAAGGCCGAGGGGATCGCACTGCTCTATATTTCGCATCGGATGCACGAGATCGCCGAACTCGCCGACGACTGTTCGGTGTTTCGCAATGGCAGGAAGATCGCAACCTACGAGGCCGGCACCAAGAGCGACAACGAGGTGGTCGAGATGATGATCGGCCGCGAATACAGCCACGTGTTCCCGTCCAGGCCCGAGTTGCCTGCGGCCACCGCGACGCCGGTGCTCGAGGTGCGGAATCTGTCCTGGGTGCCGCGTCTCAACGATATCTCCTTCAGCGTCCGCGCCGGCGAGGTCGTCGGCCTCGGCGGTCTCGACGGCCAGGGGCAGCGCGAACTGCTGCTGGCCCTGTTCGGCGTGTTGCGCGGGATCGGCGGGCAGATCCTGATCGACGGCAAGCCGGTCAGCATCGCCTCGCCGCGCGCGGCGAAGGCGGCCGGCATCGGCATGGCGCTCATTCCGGAGGATCGCAAGACCGAGGGGCTGATGCTGCAGATGTCGGTCAGGGACAATCTGTCCTTTGCGACGCTGTCGGAACTGGCCCATGGCGGCATCATCGACCGCGATGCCGAACGCGACGCCGTCGACGAGATGATCACGCTGCTCGGGATCAAGACCGACGGCGTCGCTGTTCCGGCCGGCTCGCTGTCCGGCGGCAATCAGCAGAAGCTGGTGATCGCCAAGTGGCTGATGCGCAGGCCCCGGATCATCCTGCTCAATGACCCGACCCGCGGCATCGACGTCGGCACCAAGCAGGAGTTCTATCAGCTGTTGCGCAAGCTCGCCGATGCCGGCGCTGCGATCGTGCTTTATTCGACGGACTATGACGAACTGATCGGCTGCTGCGATACGGTTCTGGTGCTCTACGACGGAACCATCAAGCGCGCGCTGACCGGTGCCGAGATCACCGAGCGGGCCCTGATCAGTCTCGCCCTCAATATCGACAGCGTCGCTGGCGCGGCGCAGCGAACGACCGCGGCGGGCGCATGAAGGACTGGCGCTTTCATCTGGCCCAACAGCGCGGCACGTTGACGGCGCTCGCGATCTTTGTCGTGATGTTCGTGCTTTATGTCGCCAACCACCCGGCGGGCTTCACCGCCAATGTGGTGCAGACGGTCGCCAACAAGGGCGTGCTGCTGGCGCTGGTCGCGATGGCGCAGACCCTCGTCGTGCTCACATCGGGAATCGATCTGTCGGTCGGTATGATCTTCATCCTCTGCAACTGCGTGGCATCCTATGTGGTGGCGGGTTCGGCACTCGCCACCACGCTCGGGATCGCGAGCGTGCTCGCGGTGGGCGCGCTGTGCGGCGCGATCAACGCGATGATCGTCATTTTCGGACGATTGCAGCCGATCGTCACGACGATCGCCACCGGCGCGGTCTATTTCGGGATCGCGCTGTGGATCAGGCCGTTTCCGGGCTCGTCGACGGAGTTCAATGCGGATGTCGCCGACGCGCTGACGGGAAAGCTGTTCGATCTCGTGCCGGCGAGCGTCGTCGTGCTCGTTGGCGTCGTTGTTCTGGTGTGGCTGCCGTTTCAGGGGTCCGTAATCGGGCGCGCCGTCTACGCCGTCGGCTCCTCCGAGCAGGCCGCCTTCATGTCCGGGATGCCGGTTCGCCGTGCCAAGTTCGCCGCCTATGTGCTGGGTGGCGTGCTGGCCGCGGGCGGCGGGCTGTTCCTGACATTCTTCACCTATTCAGGCGAAGCCTCGCTTGCGAACGGCAATACCTACACGCTGTACTCCATCGCCGCGGTCGTGCTGGGCGGGGTATCGCTGTTCGGTGGTCGTGGCAGCGCCATCGGCGCCATTTTCGGTGCGCTGGCCTTCCGCGCCATCGGCGATCTGTTGTTTGTATTCAACGTCGATCCGCTATGGCAGCCGCTGTTTCAGGGGCTGGTCCTGCTGCTTGCGGTCTCCATCGGCTCGGCGCGGCTGTTCCAGGTCCGCAACCGCCTCGAGCTCTTTACATGAGCGGCGAGATGATCGAAGCCACCACCGCTCAAAATCGCCGCCGTCTCGATTGGCATCAGCGCGTCGACGTCCCCGTCGTCACGGCGTTTGGATGCATCGTTCTGCTGCTGGTGCTCGGCAGCTTCTATTCATCGAATTTCCTGTCGCCCCAATATCTGTTGCAGCAACTCAAGGTCGGCGCCTTCCTTGGCATCATCGCCACCGGAATGATGATGGTCATCCTGCTTGGCCAGATCGATCTCTCGGTGCCGTGGACGGTGACGCTGGGCGCGATGATGGCGTCGGCGATGGCGGCGCACGGGGCTGTCGGCGAAGCCCTGGCCATTCCGTTCGGGATATTGTGCGGCCTGTTGATCGGGCTCGTGAACGGAGTAGGGGTGGCTTACCTGCGCATTCCCTCCATGATCATCACGCTCGCGGTCAATGCCGTGGCGCAGGGTCTGATGGTCGCCTACACCGGCGGCTTCGCCCCCGGCGACAGCGCGTCGGCCGCCATGCGATACCTTGCCGCGGGGACGATTCTCGGCGTCCCGAATGCCGCGATCGTGTGGCTGATGACCGGTGCCTTGGCGGTCTTCCTGCTCAGGCGCACGACCTTCGGCCGCGCGATTTATGGTATCGGCAACAAGGAGGCCGCGGCCTATCTCTCCGGGGTGCCGACGCAGCGGGTGGTCATGATCGCATTTGCGCTGTGCGGTGCGCTCGCGGCCTTCGGCGGCGTGCTGCTTGCCGGCTATGCCGGCAAGGCCGCGCAGTCGATGGGAGATGCCTATCTGTTGCCGTCGATTGCGGCCGTCGTGCTGGGGGGCACATCGATTCTCGGCGGGCGCGGCAGCTATCTCGGCACCGTCGCGGGTGTCATTCTGATCACGCTCCTGCAGTCGATCCTTTCGGTCATGCAGATTGCGGAGTTCGGACGCCAGATCATCTACGGCGTCATCATTGTCATCATGCTCCTGCTGTATGGTCGTGAAGGAGTCGTGCGGTGACGCCGGACAACGCCGGATGCGTCGTGATTCCGGCAAATTTGGCCGTCATAGCTGTCCTTAATCAATAGCTCACAATCCATATCCATGCAGTTCGACACCAAGATCGCGATCGTGATCCGAACCGACCTCGAAGCCTGGCAGAAGCTCAACGTCGCCTCGTTCCTGGCCGGCGGCATCGCCGCAACCTTTCCCGAATGTATCGGCGAGCCCTACGAAGACGGCTCCGGCACCAGATATCTGTCGCTGATCGGCCAGCCGATCCTGATCTATGGCGCCGACCGTCCGGCGCTGTCGCGCGCGTTGGAGCGGGCGCTGGCCCGCAACGTGACGCCGGCCCTCTACACCGAGGACATGTTCAAGACCACGCACGACGCGGCCAATCGCGAGGTCGTCAAGGCGGTGGCGCGCGCTGAGCTCAATCTGGTCGGCCTCGCGATGCGCGCCGAGCGCAAGGTGATCGACAAGATCGTCGATGGGCTGAAGTTTCACGGCTAGACGCGAGGCGCTGTGAGCCCGTAGCCCGTAGGGCGGATTGGAGCCGACTTGTCCGCCGTAGCTCGAAGAGCGAAGGCGGAAGGCGTAATCCGCCATCTTGCCAATTGACGCGGCGGATTACGCTTCGCTCCAATCCGCCCTACGTGCACTAAGCTGCACGTCATCGACAGGTCCTGCGGCAAGTTGGCGGGCGAGGCCGATTGGCGATGAGCCAGCCATGGTCTCCTCTCGCTAGAGCCGGAAATCTACGGACCCCGGAAACACCCCGCGTTAACCACTCACCGAGTAGCTTGAAAACTTCCGGTTGTAGCCGTCGGTTTGTGACAGCTGGCAGTCGTTTTTACGGGTCGCGAAGCAAATGCCGATAGTGTCCACCTGATTTGAAGGGACTACACCCTTGAGCGAGATCGTCGCACCGTCCCGCACATCTGCAACCCCGGACGGCGGCACCCCGATTGCGGCGGTCAGGACGGCCGATACCGGGGCAACAAGCCGCGCGGCGATCCAGACCTGGACTGGCAAGGCCATCGCCGAGCAGATTCACGCAAAATCGCTGAACGCGGCCTACCGGAAATGGCTCTACCACCGGGCCACAAACCAGCCGCGGCTTCGCGACATGCATTCAAAATCCTCCGAACACTTCGGCAACTCGCTCCTGAGTCTCAAGGTCGGCAACGATCATATCATCGTTGCGCAGACCGATGGTTATATCCGCGATATCGGCCAGGACCTGCGCGGTATGCGCATATCGGAGCTCAAATTCGCAACCGCCAACAGCCTGCGCGACCTCTATGACGATTGCCTCGCCAGGATGCGGCCGATCTATGCACGTTACATCTCCTCGCTCTCCGATCAGAACATCTATTGGGAGACGCTGATATTGCCGCTTGCGGCGGACGAGAAAAGCCCGCCCGTCTTCGCCATCGGCTACGTCTCAATGTTGAGCGAAAAGATGGACGTCCTGCAGATCCTCTACGACCGGTCTCCGATCGGCATCGTCGCCGCCGTGCCCATCATGCACGGCCAGGACAGGACCGACGATGCGCGCATCCTGACCATGAACGCCAAGGCGAAGCAGATTCTCAAGCAGCGGCCGACCGGCTGTTCGATACACACGGTGGGCGAACTGGTCAGGCATCTGGGAGAGGGGTTGGGCTGGACCGGGATTGCGAACGAGCCCGAAGGGCTGTTGACCCGGGTCGATTACCGCGATCCGGAGGGCAAAATATTCTCCATGATCATCGAGATCGTCAACCAGATAGTTCTCATCACGATTGCCGATCAGAACCAACCCAAGCTCGACCCCAAGGTCATAAATCGTTTTGCCCGGCTGTTGGGACTGGATTGAGTGTTTGACTAAGCCCGGCGTTGTTGCCTTGCGAATCGACGGCTCAATTTCAGCGCCCTTCAGCAACTGGCACGAAGCCGCCGATCCGCGCGACGCCATGACGGAGGAAGGCGAAGCAAGCAATCGAAGACGCCACCAGTCTACTCGTCAAAAGGCACGGGGCGCTCTTGCTTGCGCATGAGTCCGCCTCAAAGACTGGGGCGACAAGGATGTGTCGAGCCGGGTTGCCTTATGGTTCAATGCCAATTCCACGGGGATAGCGTTTGGGAGTGCCTCTGCGGAGGCGTGCTCTTGAATTCGGATTGAACCTGTCGTGCGTTTTCGACGACGGATGGCGAGTTTGCCGACGTGAGCCGAACCGCGACAACTTGCGACGATGGCGACGCGGCGTTGATATTCTGAGGAGAAAAGATGCGGCGAGACCTGGTACTTTTTTGCGCCAGCAGCCTGTTTGCCGGCCTGATCGCGACGACGCCTGCCGGGGCGACGATCGAAAAGATTATGAACCAGTGCAACGGCAAGCTGTGCCCATTCTTCCGTGCCTCGATCGTGATTCCCGATGGCTGGGTCGAAGACAGGGATTCGACCCGTTACTTCAATTCGCAGTTCCTGCTGCCCAAGGGCACCGATTTTGAAAAGGCGGCTGCGAAGATCTATGTTGCCGTAAAATACAATCGCGAGAAGCAGCCGATTTCGGACTTCATGCCCGAGAACATCGCGGACTGGCACAGTCGCGCCAAAGACGCCAGGATTACCGACCTTGACGACCTTCCGCGCGGCGATGGCAAGGTCGCATTCGTGCGTCACCAGTTCGAGGCCGCAAGCCTTCATGATCAGGGCTACGAATTACAGGCGGTGACCACAGACGGCGACAATGACGGCAATGAGTTTTTGGTAACCATCACCCTGTCCGCCAACTCGCGTAAGGCTTTGAAAGCCGCCGAACCGGCCTACATGGCGATCCTGGGCAAGTACTGAGCCGTCAAAGCATCCGCAGCGAGTACTTCAGCGATTTTGGAGTTCGAATCATATCGGCGTCCTCCCGAGCCTTGTCCTGAGGAGCATCGCGCCAGCGATGCGTCTCGAAGGATGGCCGCGGGCGACCGTCGTGCAAGCCGCCATCCTTCGAGACGCAAGCCATCGCCCCAAGGTTTGGTGAGCCGCGGGATCGGTGAAGCCAATTTCACGCGCGGGATTGTCTCCTGGAATGGCGGATTACGCCTTCCGCTCCAATCCGCCCTACGGACTGTATCAATAGCTTACAATCCATATCCATGCAGTTCGACACCAAGATCGCGATCGTGATCCGAACCGACCTTGAGGCCTGGCAGAAACTCAACGTCGCCTCGTTCCTGGCGGGCGGCATCGCCGCAACCTTTCCCGAATGTATCGGCGAGCCCTACGAAGACGGCTCGGGCACCAAATTTCTGTCTCTGATCGGCCAGCCGATCCTGATCTACGGCGCCGACCGTCCGGCCTTGTCGCACGCGCTGGAGCGGGCGCTGGCCCGCAACGTGACGCCGGCGCTCTACACCGCGGACATGTTCAGGACCACGCACGACGCGGCCAATCGCGAGGTCGTCAAGGCGGTGGCGCGCGCTGAACTCAATCTGGTCGGGCTCGCCATGCGCGCCGAGCGCAAGGTGATCGACAAGATCGTGGACGGGCTGAAATTTCACCGCTAGGCGCGGGATGGCTCTTGATTGAATCGGCCTGCCCGCTGGCTCAGTTCACCTCTCCCCGTCCTTTTGCGGGGAGAGGTCGAAATTCGCGCCTTGTCTTGGCTAGGTCTGTTCAACCCTCGACAACAGAAATCTCGTGGCTGCGCTGGCATGTCAGTTTGGGGCGAATTCCGGACACGAAGAGGCATGTCGACGCCGCGCGGCCTCCGGGCAAACCATGGAGGGACCAAGCAACAGGCCCGGGGGATGATCCCGGGCCTTTTCACTTGCCGAAGGGGCTTGCGTGCCCGATGGGCTTCGCTACGATTGCAAGCGGGGAAGCACCACAACCAATGAAGCGGCAGGGAGAGAGCGCCTTGTCTGACGTTTGGTACTATGCCGATTACAAAGGGCAGATCGGCCCGGTTAGTGTCCAGCAATTGAAGGATGTGCTTGCACGCGTATCGGAGCCAGCGAGCGTTCTCGTTTGGCGCGACGGGTTCACGGAGTGGAAGAGGGCCAGCGATGTCCCCGAATTCAGGGCGCAAACCTTGAGCCCGCCGCCCCTGCCATCGGGTCAAACGCCAACTTGGCGGGTGAAGTGGTGGTGGTACATCGTCCCTTTCATTTCAATCGGTGTCGGCAGTCAGGTCGGACGAAAGATGATGATTTGGAATTCTGCGCAGCGGAGAAGGGCTAAACAACAGCAAACTAAAAGGTGAATGACAACAGCCCGTAGGGTGGATTGGAGCCGAAGGCGTAATCCGCCGTCTTGCCACACGTTACGGCGGATTGCGGCTTCGTCTTGATTGCCCCACAAGACTCATTTCACCGCTCGCCGAAGTCGCCCGCCGGATCAATATCGCCCGCCCAATTGAGAGCGACGATGCCCGCCGTAGCGTCTCGGTGAAACGACGAATGCGGCCAATCGCGGACGCGTTTGACCAGGTCGTGCTTCACGGGATTGATGTAGCAATATCCGACATGGCGGGCGTCATCGGCTTCATCGCGGATCAGGTGCTCCCAAAATCGCCGTTGCCAGATGCCGCGTTCGCCGCGCGCGATGCGAACGTCGCTGAGCCGCTCCCGTCTTGGAAGGGCCCTTGCAAAACGGCTGTTGATCAGGCGCCACCGCATCGGGAAATCGCGATCGTTCGGAGGCAAGGTCCAGACCGCATGCAGATGATCGGGCAGGACGACGAAGGCATCGATCGTGAAGGGATGATTGCGCCGCGTCGTCGCGACCGCCTAGTGCAACAGAGCGATTTGGTCGACGAGCAGGGTTCGCCGCCGCTCCGGCAGGTTCACCGTGAAGAAAAAGCACCCGCCTGATACATACGCACGACGATAGTTCGGCATGCAAGACAGAATGGCACAATCGCCGGACCAATTGCTTTGGTCGAGACGGCGGATTACGCCTTCGGCTCCAATCTGCCCTACGGGCTGGCATGTCGGTTCGGGGCGAATTGCCGACCGAGAGTTTCTTTTGACCGAACGGCTTGCCGATCTAGACAACTTCAGAATAACGTCGACTTCGCTTGCAACTTTAGCGTGGCGGGACTATTTTGGAAATCACGGTAAGTCAAGGTGGACGCCGCAATTCGATGCGCCGTCGCGGGTTAGCGCTTTCGGCGAGGCTCATATGGCTGACTTGAAGGCAGGAGAGCCATTCGGGCTTGAAGCGGCCAAGATCACAGAAATTGACTGGGACCTAGCCGTCAAACGCATCGTCCACGATGCGCGCTCGGATTTCATCTACGCGCCGCACCTTAACTTCATCTACGGCAAGGCCAGTGCCGAACTCATAAATCAACTGAAAGCTGATTTGAAGGCCGGCACATATAGCCCCGGCTTGCCACTAACGATCGAAGTTCCAAAATCCTTTCGGATTAGCGTAGCGACTCACATAACGCGTCTAGGACCGAATTTCTCACGTCCAGGAAGCATACTCCTTCCGCGTGACCGCCTATTTTATCAGGCCCTCGCTGACCAAGCCGCTCCCATCATTGATGCCAAATCTGACCATGCACGCTCATTTAGTCACAAGCTAGACCCGGCGGGTGGTGCAAATATGTTTCTGCCAACGCGTACATGCTGGAACGCGTTGCAAAAAGCGCTTAAGGCGCACGCGAGCAACGACGAGCTTCTTTATGTCGTTAAGGCTGACGTCGCCAACTATTTTGGATCGCTGAATCAGCACGAACTTATCAACGTGCTTAGTGATTGCGGGTACCCTAAGGCGTTGTACTCGCGCCTTGAGGCACTTCTCACGAGCTTCACCGGCGATAGAAGCTCCCGAGGGATCTTGCAGGGCATATGCCCGTCCGACTTGTTCGGCAACTTCTATATGGCGCCAATCGATACCGTACTCGAAGAACATGGCGTTCCGTCTGCACGCTACGTCGACGATTTCTATATCTTTGTAAAAAGTATGAAAGCGGCTGACCGCCTACTTCGCGAACTCATTCCGGCACTTCGAAGCTATGATCTTACGCTAAACGAGGCAAAATCCAAGATTCTTCCTAAATCATCACTGATGGCTGAAGAGCCCGATCTCGAAGAATTGTTTTCGAATGCGGTCGACGAAATATCATCGCAAGTCGATGACGATGAGTTTGATGTCGACTACGGTTTTCAGACGGACTGGGATGACGATGCAGACGACGACCAAGAAAGCGACCTTGAATTAGCAGCTACGACGATTCTTTTTGACTCCATCGAAGACTACGCAGGACACGAAGAAAATATTGAACGTTTCTGCTTGCCGCTTTTTGCAAAGGCAAACTCGGGCTATGCAATCGAGCACGTCAAGGACGCCTTCAAGAGGCGACCAGCAATGTCACAAATATTCGTGGCTTACCTCGCGAAGTTTATCGAATCTGATCAGATTCGCGATTTTTTATTCGGTTTGCTAGTTGATGAATCGCTCATGGACTGGCAACGCATGTGGGTGCTTGCAGGCTTGTCACAAGCGAACAGCGTTGATGACTCGTTTGTCAAGGCCGCGCTAACGATCCTAAAAGACGGCGATCGACACGAGGCATTGCGCGCCGCAGCGGCGGTCTACGTGGGCCGCTTCGGCGAGCATTCGCGTCGAAAAGCTCTCATAACATTCTATGGATCAGTCTCGCCTTTCATTCAGTCAGCTATCTATTTCTCTTCGCGGGCTTGGCCTGGCGTAGAACGAGGCAACGCAAAAGCGACATGGGGCAATCAGCACGCGTTGAACACGCTACTGACTATTGCCTTTGGGAAAAGATAGATTTCGGCTGGTGTTCAGCACCTGCAGGGCGCATCAGGCTGAATAAGAAATGGTATCAAGAATCGCGGTCCGACAAATCAGATAGGAAAACACCGGGCTCGGTTGGCTCATCGAGCCGCAAAAGAAAATAGTCGATCTGTTCCTGCCCGCCATCACCGACGACCACCTTCTGTAAGATTTTCAGTGTTGCCTGATATGTCTTAGGAACCTTCACGGGGTGCTGCAAACTTATAACCTTATCGAAAGACCCCTGTATGATCCTATCGCTCAACTGCATACTGAAAGTGTGATCGGAAACCTTTACGTCGAGCAGTTCGCCGACGACGATAATCGTCTCTTCCGCTCTCATGGAATTGAGCAGTGCTGCTTTGACTGACAACTCAGGAAGTTGGACTCGGACTTCCCTTTTCACTACATCGTCTCGTTGCCAGACTATATCGGCACCGAAACCGGCTTTAACGTTTTCTTCGGTCCACTGATGGACCAGCCGCAATGCTGGTAGTCCAACTTGATCAGTCAATGACTGCAATTCCTCAGAGTTTTGTGCGCGGATCAGTTGAAAGGTCTTTTCCATCGCCTCATCTAGTTTTGCGCCGAATAGATGCCGATCGTTTGCCAGCGTCATCATCACGCCGACCGAACCGGGGAACGAGTAGGCAAACCCCAATGTAGTATCGGCAATTGCTTTTTCAGTATTTTTGGCCGCCTTCTTTTTCGCGCCACGCTCCAAAGCGTCATAAACTGTCGTGAATATCCTCTGAAATGTGCCAAGAACTGCAGTAAGGCCTGAAATCGAAGCTGTGTTACCTTCCATCTCAATACGGTAACCGCATGCATCCATGCCAAGTTCGTCAGCCGCCGCGAAGAATTGCTCCTCCAACGAGGCCCTTCGGTTCTGAATTGTGCGGAGAGTGGCAAGCACGGACGGCACGTTCGGATGGGCCGCAAGCGTGCGCTCCGCATGCGCGATCGCCGCGGATGCTTCCTGCAAGTCCCTCTGTAGTTCTGCAAGCCTGCTCACAGGGTCCCACCAGCGCCAAGAGATAAGACAATAATCCCCTTAGGAACGTCTTCTCGACTAAAGCCCCATTGTCTATGCCAATAAGAGTACCACCAAAGGCCTTCGGCGTGCAGTGGGTCTCCCGCTGGGTACTGAATTAACGCGTAAGAATCGCACCTCAGCATTGGCTTTTGGTTAGCGATTACCCAGTCGATCGCATTATGCTGCTCTTGCGTGCCTGAATTGTAGACTGCGGCATCGACCTTCAGGATCACATCAACGTCCTTTGGATCGATTTTTTCCGTCAAAAAACTGCCGTCAAGCCACAACTCCCCCGGAACCTCGGCCGCTTCCAATGTCTTAACGAACGTGACTAAACCGCCAAATATAGCCTCTCTACTTGTCGAAAGCGGGAACAGATCGACGCATACCTGCTCAACGTTCCCCATGGTCAGATGGTGAAAGCCGACAGGAAGCAGGGCCGGAAGATCGGGCGGCGATACCGGGGGCATAGGCTCCCACGGTAGTTGAACTCCAACCGAGTCTCAACCGCACTTTTGCTGACCCTCGGCGATCCGGTGCGCGTTCGCACGGGTATTTCCGGATCTGGGGTTGACCGGCTTTGTGCCATTAACCTGCCAGCCACAGCCGTCCTTGGGCCGGCGGCGACGTGTTCGCGAGGTAGCAGCTTGACGTTTGCCGGCGACCGAACGTGTTGCAACTTCAAGTGACGGCATCCCCATCAACATGCTAATTGAGAAGCGGACCGGATTGTTGTGGGCAGATGTAATCCAATGGGCCAGTTTCTCATTGATCACTGGAATGACATCCTCGCGTTGAATAGTTCCCAGTGGCTGGTCATTGCCATTTTGTCCGTAACCGTCGTGGCTGCTCTTTTCTATCTGTTCAACTGGCTGTACTCGCAGCGCTTCCAAGCGCAGAGCGACGTCATCGGCCTTCAAAAGCTGCAGCTAGAACTTTATGCTGGACAGCATCAAAGTGCCGCGCTTCCCGCTCCCAAGGATAAGGCCGCTACTCTCATTCTCCCCAACGAGTGGTCGCCATTTCTCGATCAGGCCGCGCAGTACCTAGAGGGCGAATTGAATGCTTGGCAGCATGGGCAACAAGGCGCGAACCGCAGCAGCGCGGACCTCGGTTTCGTTCAAGACGCGAGGCTCTTTCAGATTTACGTCCGACTTTATGAACGCCTTGCGCCTGATAGGCGCGAAGAACTTCGGAAGGAGCAGCAGAATTGGCTAGGTGAACGGCGGACGAGGGCCGAGGCGGCTGTCGAGTCTCACGGGGGGAGCTTGGCCCCGCTTGAATTTAATCTTGAGTTCATCAAAGTCACTGTGGCAAGGATCAAAGAACTTGAGGGGCGATTGTCAAAGACATGAAGCTTGACCGAGTGTAGCTTGCCGGGGCTGACGCGCACCGCACGGACACCAACGTTCTTGAACACCTAGTCGGCCAAGGCGTTTGCTTGCGGATCGTCGGGATCGCGATCGCGGCGAACTTGGCCGCGCGCTGCAAAAGGTGCCAGTAGCCCACGTCCGCTTAGGACAAAACCCGGACATGACGAGAGTCGTGAATGAGCCGTCCTCGTGGTCTTGACCGGCGATGAGCGGGTTGCAAAATCGCGTGCGGCCACCGGCCTTGCCGTGGCCCCGCCAAACCAGATCACTTCATCTCCCGCAGCAACGTCCGCGCCTCACCCAGCAGGGCCTGAACCTGCTTTCGCTCGGCGATCGCAGCCGTGGTGAACAGGCCGTGCTTGCGCGCGTTGTGATTGCCCCTTGGCGGCCCGGAGCCAGGCGCACCGCCGTGCATGCGGCAGCGCTTTTTGCCGCGCACCGCCGGCGCGCGGCACGCGCCGCCGGAACGGATTTTGGCGCCGCAGCGGGGGCTCGACAGCATCGGGGCTGTCAGGCGGACGTGATCGCTCATGCCGGTGCTGTGAGCCTTGTGTCCGCGGGGGCGGGCTCCCTCTCCGAAAGATCAGGCATCGCGACCCGCCGCGCCGCGGTCACCGCGGCCTGTTTGTCCGCAACAATCACGCGCGCATGCTGGGTGACGTTGCCGACAATGGCGTTGCCGCCATCCCCGACCGACACGTTCTGCACGGTGATGGCAGCTCCGCCATGGCTGCGGTAGCGGTTGAGCGCCTCGATCTGGGCCGGAAACGTCCGGGCCAGCCGGCCCAAGGCGCGTCCGGCGCTGTCAAGCTGCGCGGCGTCTTGCGCGCTGGCGAGCTGATGCGCACAGCGCATCGCCATCACGTGAACCGACACCATCTGCGCCACCAGCATCGCCTCGACGGGGTCCCTCGGCTTGATGCTCCTGATCATCGCAATCATGAAGGCGAGGTTGACCTCATCACACCTCTCGCCCTTGGCGCTGGCCCTGACCAACTGCCGGAGGATGCCATGCATCGCATCGGGATCGGCGACCCCCAACGTCTCAGCCATCAGCCGTTCGCCGCGTTCGGGATCGGGGTGGTCGATGCAAAATCCATGCGGCGAGAGTTTTATGCGCGGGGCTGCGGTAGTTTTGGCCTGACGGGTTGCGGCGGACGCCGCTCTCTTGTTGAGGTCTGGAACGGTGTTCACGTCGTTATCTCCTCGGATACTGGAATCGGAAACGCGCGCGGCTGGAGCGCGATGGGATTAGGTTGAGTTGTCGCGGCCACGGAGGTGAACTCCCTCGCCCCGTTCTTACGGGGAGAGGGTTGGGGTGAGGGGCTCTAACCGCGAATTCAGCTCGCGGAGAGTCCCCCTCACCCGAAATTCGCTATCGCGAATTTCGACCTCTCCCCGCAAGCGGGGCGAGGTGGAGCAAGCGGCGCATCCCGATTCAATCAAAAACTATCGCGCGGCTCGGCAACGCGAGCGGCGGTGCCTTCGCCGTGGCGAGCCGGTGCGTGCAACGTCAATCGTCGGGAAGGATGTCTGCCTGCGATCGCGCCGGACAGCCCGCTGCCGGGCAGGGGCATGGGCGGCTGACGATAGCGCGATGATGGAATATTGCAGGTGATTTGCCCGACGAGTCAAAATGTTTTCGAAGGGATCGCGTAGGCCAGCGACCGCCAGGCTACTTTGCATGGGGTTGTTTTCGGGATTTTGGTTGGGAGCGAGCGCGCCCGGCGCCGCCGCCTCGTCGGCATGATCTTTCCAGCCACGAGCGTTGGCCTCTCGCTCCCTCTCCCGCTCTTGCGGGGGAGGGCTGGGGTGGGGGCGCCACTCGGGGATCGCTTACTTATCCGCCGCCTCATCCAAAGAGGCTTCGGCGAAGGCGGAAGCCTCTGGCGCCGGCGTATGCGGCCTTCCCCCACCCCAACCCTCCCCCGCGAAGTGCGGGAGAGGGAGCGCACCTCACGCGTCGAACCAGTGCGACTTCATCTCATCATGATTTTGGCAAGACGCTTCGATTGGCTAATGCCGCGGCCGTCGGGCCCAATCGCCATAGCCGATGCTTGACAACAACCCACAACCCCAACGCATAATCGATCAAATCAATCGCGCGCCCGTCGCGCGCGAGGCGGGAGGATCCGCTGGATGACCCCGCGTGGTTGCGATGGCTGGCCGCGCTGTTCATTCCATCGGTCAAGGCTGCGTCAGCCGGTCGCTGCTCGCCTCTGAGCTCGACCGGACGCAACAGGAGGGTAGCGCGCCATGTTGCCGAGATTGACCGCTCACACCCCGCTCGCCCGCGACACCATGGCCTATGTGCTGGCGGGTGGACGCGGAACCCGCCTCATGGAGATGACCGACGTCCGTGCCAAGCCCGCGGTCTATTTCGGCGGCAAGTCGCGGATCATCGATTTTGCCCTGTCGAATGCGCTCAACTCCGGCATCCGCCGCATGGCGGTCGCAACCCAGTACAAGGCGCACAGCCTGATCCGGCATCTGCAGCGCGGCTGGAACTTTCTCCGGCCCGAGCGCAACGAAAGCTTCGACATCCTCCCCGCCAGCCAGCGCGTCTCGGAGACCATGTGGTACCGCGGCACGGCCGATGCGGTGTACCAGAACATCGATATTATCGAGAGTTACAATCCCCAATATATCGTGCTGCTGGCGGGGGATCACATCTACAAGATGGACTACGAGCCGATGCTGCAGCAGCACGTCGAGCAGGGCGCCGACGTGACCGTTGCCTGCCTCGAGGTGCCCCGCATGGATGCGGTCGGGTTCGGCGTCATGCATATCGACGCCAGCGACCGGATCATTTCCTTCCTCGAAAAGCCAAAGGATCCGCCGGCGATGCCGGGCAATCCCGACAAAGCGCTCGCCAGCATGGGCATCTATGTGTTCGAGACCAAGTTTCTGATCGATCAGCTGAAGCGGGATGCCGACAACGACACCTCCAGCCACGATTTCGGCAAGGACCTCATTCCCTCCATTGTCAGGGAGGGCAAGGCGGTGGCGCACCATTTCTCCAAATCCTGCGTGCGCTCGACCTCCGAAGCGACCGCCTATTGGCGCGACGTCGGAACCGTGGACGCCTATTGGGAGGCCAACATCGACCTCACCGACATCGTGCCCGAGCTCGATCTGTTCGACAGCGACTGGCCGATCTGGACCTATGGCGAGATCACCCCGCCGGCGAAATTCGTCCATGACGAGGACAGCCGGCGCGGCCAGGCCATTTCCTCACTGGTGTCGGGCGGATGCATCGTGTCGGGTGCCGCGCTCAAGCGCTCGCTGCTGTTCACCGGCGTGCGGGCCAACTCCTACACGACCATCGAGAACGCCGTCATCCTGCCCTATGTCGAGATCGGGCGCTCGGTACGGCTCAACAATGTCGTGATCGATCGCGGCGTGCAGATTCCGGAGGGGCTGGTGGTCGGCGAGGATCCCGAGTTCGACGCCAAGCGCTTCCGCCGCACCGAACGCGGCGTCGTTCTCATCACCCAGCCGATGATCGACAGGCTCGCGCCGTGACGCCGCTGAACGTGCTCTCGGTGGCATCGGAGATCTATCCGCTGATCAAGACCGGGGGGCTCGCGGACGTCACCGGTGCGCTGCCGGCGGCGCTGGCCGCCGAGGGCGTCGCGGTGCGCTCGCTGGTGCCGGGCTATCCGGCGGTGCTCGCGAAATTCGGCAAGGCGGAGGTGGTGCAGACTTTCGCCGATGTGTTGGGCGGCACCGCGCGGCTGCTCGCCGGCGAGGCGGATGGCCTCGAATTGTTGGTGCTCGACGCGCCGCATCTTTACGCCCGGCCGGGCGATCCCTATGTCGCGCCTGACCGGCGGGACTGGCCCGACAACGCGCTGCGGTTCGCGGGCCTGGCCCAGGTGGCGACCCGGATCGGCCGGGGGCTGATACCGGGCTTCGTGCCCGACATTGTCCACGCCCACGATTGGCAGGCGGCGCTGACGCCGGCATTGTTGCATTATGCCGGAGGGCGGCGGCCGGGAACGGTCGTGACGGTGCACAACCTTGCCTTTTCGGGACTGTTTCCGGCGCATCTGTTGGGTGCGATCGGCCTGCCGCCGGAGGCCTTCTCCATTGACGGCGTCGAGTATCACGGCCAGATCAGCTATCTCAAGGCCGGGCTGCAATTCGCAGACCGGATCACCACGGTGTCGCCGACCTACAGCCGCGAGATCCTGAACCCCGCGGCGGGCATGGGGTTTGAGGGGTTGTTGCGGGCGCGGGTGTCGGCGCTATCGGGGATTCTCAACGGCATCGATGATACGGCATGGAACCCGGCAAACGATGCGCGGATCGCCGCGACCTTCACGGCGCAGACGACCGAAGCGCGCGCCGGCAACAAGCAAGCGCTGCAGCGCCGCCTCGGGCTCGACGGCAAAGCCGACGCGCTCTTGTTCGGCGTCGTCAGCCGTCTCACCGCGCAAAAAGGGCTCGACCTTCTGACGACCGTGCTGCCTGTGCTGCTTGAGCAGGGTGGCCAGCTAGCACTGCTGGGCTCCGGCGATCAGGAGTTGGAAGATGCTTTTCGATCCGCCCAGTCCGCTCATCCCGGGAAGATCGGCTGTATCATCGGCTACGACGAGAGCCTGGCGCATTTGATCCAGGCGGGTGTTGATGCACTCTTGGTCCCGTCGCGGTTCGAACCATGTGGCCTCACCCAGCTCTGCGCGCTGCGTTATGGCGCGATTCCCGTGGTCGCCCGGGTCGGAGGCCTTGCCGATACCGTCATCGACGCCAATGAGATGGCGCTGGCATCCGGTGTCGCAACCGGTGTGCAGTTTGCGCCCGTCGATGCCGAGGGTCTTGCAGGCGCCATCCGCCGCACCGTCGAGCTTTACGCGGACCGAAAGACCTGGCTGCGCATGCAGCAGTCCGGCATGGCGACCGACGTGTCCTGGCGCAAACCCGCCCGCCGCTACGCCGCGCTGTATCGCGAGATCGTCGCCGAAAGGACTGCTGCTCCAATTTGATCCCTGGTTGGTGCAGCGGCCGGTGCGGAGGTACGCGCATATTGGAAAATGGTGGGACCGCGCTTCACCGAACCGTCACATCATCGGGGCCGTCAAGACCGGCGTTAATTATTTGACGTTGATCAACGCGCAAGCCGGGTCGCGCCCTAGTTTCCGCTCCGCCAACAACGGAGCAAAGACATGTCGACGACGATGAAGGCGGCTGTGGTTCGGGCTTTCGGCCAGCCCCTGGTAATCGAGGATGTCCCGGTGCCCGTGCCAGGACCGGGCGAACTCCTCGTCAAGGTGAAAGCCTGCGGCGTCTGCCACACCGATCTGCATGCGGCCTCCGGCGACTGGCCGGTCAAGCCGCAGCCTCCATTCATTCCCGGGCATGAGGTCGCCGGAGTCGTGGCTGCGCTCGGGCCGGGCGTGACGGATTTCAAGCTGGGCGATGCGGTTGGCGTCGCCTGGCTGCACGACGCCTGCCTGCGCTGCGAATATTGCGAGACGGGATGGGAGACGCTGTGCGAGCACCAGCATAATACCGGCTACAGCGTGAACGGCGGCTTTGCCGAGTATGTCATTGCGTCCGCAGCCTTTGCCGCGCGGCTGCCAGCAAACGTGGATTTGGCCGCGGTGGCGCCGATCCTGTGTGCGGGGGTCACGACCTACAAGGGATTGAAGGAGACCGACACGCGCCCCGGCGAGTGGGTGGTCATAACAGGCATCGGTGGCCTCGGTCAGGTCGCGATCCAGTATGCGAAGGCGATGGGCCTGAAGGTGATCGCGCTCGACATCGCCGAGGACAAGCTGAAGCTGGCGCGCGACACCGGCGCCGATCATGCGGTCAATGCACTGTCTGCCGACGCCGTCGAGAGCGTGCTGCGCACCACCGGGGGAGGGGCGCACGGCATCCTGGTGACGGCGGTGTCGACCTCGGCATTCGCCCAGGCACTGAAGATGGTGCGCCGAAAGGGCACCGTGAGCCTGGTCGGTCTGCCGCCGGGCGAGTTTCCGACGCCGATCTTCGATGTCGTGCTCAAGCGGATCACGGTGCGCGGCTCGATCGTCGGCACGCGGCGCGATCTCGATGAAGCCATCGCGTTTGCGGCGGACGGAAAGGTGCGCGCCGAGATCGCCAAGGCGCCGCTCGCCGACATCAACGCGATCTTCGACCGCATGAAGGCGGGCAAGATCGACGGCCGCATGGTGCTGGAGATCGGATAAGCCGGCTCCTCTGCCGCCAGGCAGCCTGCCTTTGGCCAAGACCCGAATATCGGCCGGGTGGCCGGCCGTATGTCGCTGTTGGCAGCCGGATCCGGGAGGGCGCCGCGTGTCCGTTTCCGGCACCACCTCTGTACACGGCGATGTGAGACGGGTCCGCCAAAGCTTGGTTGACAATGACTGACCAGTCAGTCATGAACGTTTCATGCCCGACGCACCCTCAAAAAGCGCACCATCTGCAAGACCCGCCCGCAGCCGCGCGGAGGGGAAGGCCGCTGCAACCGGGCGGCGCAATCCGTCCTCGGCAAAGCCTGCCTTGAACCGCGCCGAGCGCACCGCGGAGCGGCGCGCGGCAATCGTCGCGGCCGCGCTCGACGAGTTCATCGCGCGCGGTTTCACCGCAACCCGTCTCGACGACATCGCGCGGCGCGCCGGTGTCGCGAAGGGGACGATCTACCTGCATTTCAAGGACAAGGAATCGATGTTCGAGGAATTGATCCGCACCGCGATCGTGCCGCTGGTCGGCCGTCTGTCCGCGATTGCTCCGCCCTCCGGCGGAACGGTGCGGGCCGCGCTCGAGCAGTTTGCCCGGATGTTTCAGCAGGAAGTGGCGGCGACGCGGCGCAGCGACATCGTGCGCCTGATCCTGGCCGAGGGACCGCGATTTCCCGCGATCGCCGACTTCTATTATCGCGAAGTGGTCTCGCGCGGCCTCGCCGGCATGCGCGCGCTGATCGAGCTCGGGATTGCGCGCGGCGAAATCCGCCAGACCGAGCTGGCGCGCTTTCCGCAGATCGTGGTGGCCCCGGCCATCATCGCGGTGATCTGGAGAAGCCTGTTTGAACGGCACGCGCCGCTCGATGCGAACGAGATGCTGCGTGTCCATCTCGATCTGATCTTTGGCGAACGGAGCAGCCCATGACGTCGCCACGCCTTGCCATACGAATTGTCGCAGCGCTTGCGGTGCTCGCCGCGCTCACCGGCTGCAAGGACAAGCGCGACCCCGGCTATCAGGGCTGGGTCGAAGCCGACATGATCTTCGTCAGCCCGGACGAATCCGGCCGCGTCACCAAGCTCGACGTGCGCGAGGGCGACGGGGTCAAGGTCGGCGATCCCCTGTATTCGGTCGATGACGATATGCAGCAGGCCGACCTCAACCAGAACAAGGCAACGCTCGCCAATGCGCAGCAGACCTATGATCGCGCGCAATCCCTGAGCAAGACCGGTTCCGGGACCCAGGCGACACTCGACTCCGCGGTCTCGGCGCTGCGGGTGGCGGAGGCTCGCGTCGTCACCTCGCAAACGCGGCTGGCGCGGCGCAACGGCTTTGCGCCGGTCGCAGGGATCGTTCAGCAGATCTACTTCCGCGAAGGCGAGACGGTGCCGGCACAACGGCCGGTCGTCTCCATCATGCCGCCGGGCAACATCAAGCTGCGGTTCTTCGTGCCCGAAGCCGAGCTGCCGAAACTGTCGATCGGCGAGGACGTCAAGGTGACCTGCGATAATTGCGCCGCCGACCTCACCGCGAAAATCTATTTCATCGCAACCGCGGCCGAATATACTCCGCCGGTGATCTACAGCCTCGATGAACGCAACAAGCTGGTCTATCTGATCCAGGCCAGGCCCGCGACACCGGACGCCTTGCGCGTCGGCCAGCCGATCAGCGTCTATCTCAAGGCTGCAACCATCGCCGCGGACAAGAAATGACCGGCGCGGCGGCAAATGGCATCGCGATCGACGTCAAGGGCCTGACCAAGTCGTTCGGCGGCCGCGCGGTGGTGCAAGACCTGTCGATGCAGGTGAAGCGCGGCACCATCTACGGCTTCCTCGGACCCAACGGGTCTGGCAAGACCACGACCATCCGCATGCTCTGCGGTCTGTTGACGCCCGACAGCGGCGAGGGGACCTGCCTCGGCTACGACATTCGCCGCGACGCCGACAAGATCAAGCGCAAGGTCGGTTACATGACGCAGCGTTTTTCCCTGTATCAGGACCTCTCGGTGCGCGAGAACCTCGAATTCGTCGCGCGTCTCTACGGCCTGCCGAATCCGCGCGGCGCGGCGCGCGACATGATCGGGCGGCTGGGTCTTTCCGGGCGCGAGGGGCAACTCGCCGGCGAGCTGTCCGGCGGCTGGAAGCAGCGGCTCGCGCTCGGCGCCTGCACGCTGCCCGATCCGCAATTGCTGCTCCTGGACGAGCCGACCGCGGGCGTCGATCCCAAGGCGCGGCGCGATTTCTGGAACGAGATCCATGCGCTGGCCGCCGCCGGCCTCACCGTGCTGGTCTCCACCCACTACATGGACGAGGCCGAACGTTGCCACGAGATCGCCTATATCGCCTACGGCCGTCTGCTCGCCCATGGCACCGTGGACGAGGTGATCGCGAAATCGGCGCTCACGACATATACCGTCACCGGTGACGCTCTCAATGAGCTATCGGCCGCGCTCGGCGGCAAGCCGGGCATCGACATGGTGGCGCCATTCGGCACGTCCTTGCACGTCTCCGGCCGCGATGCGGCTGCGCTGGAAGCGACGATCGCCTCGTATCGCGACGACAAGCGGTGGCGCTGGCAGCACACCGCGCCGTCGTTGGAAGACGTCTTCATCGATCTCATGAACCGCTCGAAGGACAATTTCCAATGAGCGTCACCCACCTGCCAAGCCCAGCGACGGGCACTCCCGAACCCCGGTTCGGCTTCTGGCGGCGCAGCTATGCGATGCTGTTGAAGGAGTTCATCCAGCTCCGGCGCGACCGCGTCTCCTTCGCCATGATCGTGATGATCCCGGTGATGCAGTTGATGCTGTTCGGCTATGCCATCAACACCACGCCGCACAACCTGCCGACCGCAGTGCTGATGCAGGAGGACAGCGACCTCGCGCGCTCGATCCTGAAGGCGCTGGAAAACACCGCCTATTTCCGCTTCACCCGCGAAGTTCACAGTGTCGCCGAGCTCGACGAGCTGCTGCAGTCGGGCAAGGTGCTGTTCGCCGTGGAGATCCCGCGGGGTTTCGAGCGCGCGGTGCGGCGCGGCGACCGTCCGGCGCTGCTGGTCGCGGCCGACGCCACCGATCCGGTGGCTGCGGGCTCGGCGCTCGGTGCGCTCGGCACCGTGGTGCAGACCGCGCTCG